>ERZ1026880.20-NODE-20-length-97737-cov-79.449458_pt1 | contig 97737 bp, 85 predicted proteins | sample MGYA00380170_ERZ1026880 | MGnify/ENA primary metagenome ERZ1026880 (study PRJEB33269, sample SAMEA4719806) | human gut metagenome | biome: human-associated habitat; feature: organic feature; material: feces | place: Cameroon | collected 2013-10 ...
TGCACACAGTCACATATATATTTAATATTCTGCACCGACGGCGGATTTCCTTTTTCTTTTCTATAAATTTTTCCGCCACGGCATGCATCTTTATTGGGGGAAATGTTTGATCAGAGATGATTTTCTGCCGCAGAGTTCATCCTTATTCGAGGAAATGCTTCTGCAGGGATGATTTTCCGCCGCAGAGTTCATCCCTATTCGAGGAAATGCTTCTGCAGGGATGATTTTCCACCGCAGAGTTCATCCCTGTTCGAGGAAATGTTTCTGCAGAGATGATTTTCTGCCGCAGAGTTCATCCCTATTTGAGGAAATGTCTCTGCAGGGATGATTTTCCGCCACGAAGTTCATCTCTATTTGAGGAATATTTCTGCAGAGATGATTTTCTGCCGCGGAGTTCATCCTTATTTGAGGAAATGTTTCACCAGAGATGATTTCCCGCCATGAAATTCATCCCTATTCGAAGAAATGCTTCTGCAGAGATGATTTTCACCAACTGAATCGTGTCAACTTTCGTGTCAACTTCTGCTTCCCAAAGGCTCTTTCACTATCATAATCGCTCTGCGAGCAATCTTCTCACAGCAACAAAAACCCCGTAAATCCAAGGTTTTCTTGAATTTACGGGGGCTCCTTAAAAGTACGGCCAGCAGGGCTCGAACCTGCGACCTCGTCCACGTCAAGGACGCGCTCTCCCAGCTGAGCTATGACCGCGTAATGCGGGAGATGGGACTTGAACCCACACGGCCTTGCAGTCACAAGAACCTTAATCTTGCTCGTCTACCAATTCCGACACTCCCGCGTATGTAATTGCAGCTCAGAAGAAAACCGTTTCGAAAGAATCCTATCCTTCTAAGCAATTTGCAGAAGAGACAACCGCCTCTTCTGCAAATATTCGGTTTATACCGAGTGCAGAAGATGGGACTTGAACCCACACGACATTGCTGCCACAGGCACCTGAAGCCTGCGCGTCTACCAATTCCGCCACTTCTGCAAGCAAGGTGTATCATACCGTACACCACGCCTTCATGTCAACCAGTTTTCCCGAAATCCTGTTCCGAATATTTACGCTGTTGTCAGATATTCCAGAATATGTTTTCTTGCCAGGCTATTGTCTGCTATCGCAATGCTATTTCATCATGAATCCATCCCGGATGTTTTCCCCGCGCATTTTTACGCGTTCTGCCATTGATTGATATGCATCTCCCGGAAATGCGTAGTAGCTGATATTTTCTCCTTGTTTCGGGATATAAACCGTAAGTCCTCCCTCGATTTCATATGGATACACTTCCGGCAGGTCATAGTCCTGCTGGACCATATAATACCGGGATCCCATATTCTGCTTTATCCATACCAGATTGAACAGGACATAATAATCCCAAAACATTCCAAGGCAAAGAAAAACTCCAACACAACCAAATCCTGACAAAATTCTGACTGGCCCCATCCGTATCGGCCTGATCCATTCTCCAATCACCATACAAGGCAGGAGAAGCAAAAAAGCCAGACCATATCGAATAAACGGTGCGGTTAGAAACCAACCTGCAATGGAACAAAGAATTGCCACATAAAGCATCATCTTATCCCACGGAAGTTTTTCTCGCCTCACAAATACAGTATGCACTCCCCCAAGAGCAAGACCTGCCAGAGCAATTACATTTCCAATAAGAAGCATCATCTCCTCACGTCTTTTCTCAGCCCACCAGACCGGGAACCAGGATAAAGGAGATTCATCAATTCTGGCAACATCATACAAGCATCTTCCCCAAACCTTGATCTGATCCGAGTCGTGTTGTACATATTCAGCCGGGATTTTCCAGTCCACATGAAACAAGTCCAGTGCTGTAAACGGGTAAAGAAGCCAACCGGAAATCAGAACATTACGAATCAGCCACGGCGCCAACACCAACACACCACAGAAAATATAAATAAAGATTCTCTTCCACTGCCGCCTGCGCAACAGCTTCACCAAAGGATATAGTGCAAGAATAACAAGACATCCTGCAGACAGCTTACAGGTTGCAACAAAAACAGCCGCAACGCTAAGAAGTGCGTATCCATGAATTTGCATGAGTTCTGCATTTATATCACCCATCAGGAGATCAGCCCAAATACAGATAAGCCATAAAACCAGATACATCGAAGAAAAATCCGTTGCCGGAGACATGATGCGCTCCGATACAACCAAGGCATAAACAAGGATGGCAAACCGGCATCCATCCGCAAGATGATTCTTCCTTCTCCAGAAGCCGCGAAGTCCGCGAACCGCCCACACCACCAGAAACGCCTGCAAAAATCCATTAGTCCCGTGAAGTGATTGTCCAACCAGCCACTTCATAGAAAAAACAGCTGCATAAGCCAGGCTTGAGCTGTTGTATGCAAAATGCTGTTGAAGATTTCCGAGACCTTTGACTACTCCATAGTCTTCATACCAGTGAATCATCTGTGCATGATAAATTCCCGTATCTGTATGCTGCAGTCCACGTGATGCAAAGAGAGCAGTCAGCAAAATCAAGCACAGATACAGTACCCCATCCCAGGAGAAAAGAATTCTCAGTATTTTGCCGGCAATCTTTCTTATCGTCGTTCTGCACCAGAACGTAAAGAAAACGGCCAATCCAAGAAGCAGCAAATGAGCAATTTGCCCCACTGCGCCAAACAAACTAGCGATCTCAGCATAAACGGTGATTGCGATCACTCCCGCAAGCTCTGTCCATGAAACCGCGAATTGTTCAGAAGACGAGGTGTTCTTCCATCCATAGATACACTTCTCCAAAATCTTCAAAACGCCGGTTCCAATGCAGGCATTCATTGCAAAAATGTATCCCCACAAAATCAGCAGTTGAACCATCTGCCCTCCTACTTTCTTGCTCCTACAATCCGTCTCTCAACTACATACCACGACATTACTCCCAGTGTCAGAAAAGACACTAAATAACACACAAAAAGGGGTATATGGCTCACCTTCGTCGGAAGCTCCAGGAAAAAGATCAGATTGATCAGAGGCCAGTGATATAAAAAGATACCATAGGACAAATCTGCCTTCAGCCTGTGGCTGCCCCAGCCATAGGCACAGGACAGAACCGTCAGTGGAAGCAGAATACTTGTCATAAGATCCGCATAATAGCCGGGAAGCGGCAGCGAGAATGCCATGCAGCAGGCTTTGCAAACCGTATATCCTGCAAGAAGCAAAGGCCATCTTCCGGAAAGGCCAGTAAGAAGCTCATTCCGGAATCTCCACAGATAAAATCCCAGATAGAACCATAAAAGGTAGGGCAGAAAGCTTCTCTGCAACAGTTTCAAAGCTCCTTCCGGCAAAAGCATTCTCTGTTCCGCAATCCAACACAGAAGATTCAGAAGAATCGCAGCCATAAGTCCTGCATGCCATGCTCTGCGGCTCCAAGCCAGAATCCGCTTCCAGAAGATAAGAACCAGAACATACAGCTGAAGCTCCACCATAATGGCCCACAGCGTTCCATTCAGACTCCCAGTTGCAAAGCCTTGAAGAAATTCCGGGGTATAGGCTGCTCCCAGTCCCTGCACAACTCCCCAGCGAAGCATCTGCGCCGAAGGAACGCTTTCAGGTCCCATCAAGATGTAAACCTGTGCAGCAATCAGCAGCATGCAAACCCACAGACCAGGATAAATTCTCCGGAAACGTTTCAGAACAAAATCCTTCCTTCCAGTGGCACGGTTTAGGGATTCCCCCATCAGAAACCCACTGATTGCAAGCAGAATAATCAGTCCAGGATACAGGGAAAGAACCCGTTTCAAACCAAGAAGAAACTGATCCCCCTTGTAACTGATTCCATACCTCAGCAGGGAAAGATTCAGATAATGCGTGATTGCGATCTGCAGCGCTGCAAACAGGCGCAGCAGGTCAAGACTGTTGTCTGAGACCGATAGGGTCTCCTTTATCGGCTTCTGGCTCATTTTCCCTTCGGATTCTGGCTGATCCAGTCAATCGTATCCGGATCCACTCCCTCATCAATGTCATATCCCATTGCTCGAAGCGCTACTCTGCTCAGCAGGTTCGCATACTTCACTCTTCCGGCATCCGTCATATGGATACCATCCAGCAAATCCTCCGATGCGGTATACGGATTAATCCCGGAGTTTTCATATTCGTTCACCGTCGATGTATTCTGATGTCCGCCGGCAGGGTGCGTTGCTGTCTCCACATAGTTATACAGCGTCCCATAGCCGTTGTTTATGATGTTGGAGTCACCAAGAAAAGCGCCGGTTCCTCCCTGCCAGAACTGTGCATAGGTCGGTGTGCAGACAAGGATCTGTGCCTCCGGGAAATAATTCCGGATATCGAGAATCATGGATTCCAGAGCTCCGAAGTAAGTGTACACACTGTCCGGATCGTTCTCATCGTACATCGGCTTTTTGGAGAGGTAGTCGTTTACACCGTATTCCAACACAAACAGATCTGTCTTGGAAAAATCACAGCTGTTGAATACATTCATCTGATAATCCCAGCCATTCAGACAGGTGGTGTCCTGTTCCCCGACAATTGCCTTCATCAGATTGACCCCGCAGGTCGTTCCCCACTGGGACATATCCTTGCCCCTGTCCTCCTGCTCTGCCGCCGCACACTTGCCGCCAAGAGCAAGGTTGTAGACATTCGCATGGAGCTTCTGGGACAAAAGATAGCCAAGTCCCTCTGTGCCAAGGAAATTCGCAAACTGCGAATCGCCAAGGACTACCACCTGAAACATTGCTTTGCCGGTCTTCCCATAGAGCGTGGAAGCGACGCCCGCAGGGAGCGGTGCCTCCTGCAGCGTCGGGTTCTCGATCTCCGAGGGGTCAATCGTTGTAATCTCCGTCGGAATCTCCGTCTGTGCCTCATGCCGGATCAGCTCTGACGTCTGACCTTTGGAAGCATATTCCTGGTCCGCTGCATCCTTCAGGTCTGAATTCAAATCCTTTTCCGGAATGGTGTCTCCCTCACTTGAATTCTCCTCCGGCTGCTCCTGCGTGGTCACGGCAGTATCCGTATTGTCACTGACCAGAGTCTCCGTCTCTGCGCCCGGCACATTTTGATTTGTCTTCATAACAGACACGCGTCCGAGTGCAAAACCGACAAGGAGCGCCACTGCCGCAATAACCGCTGTTACCGCATTTCTTACATCCATTTTTCTCATAAATCAGATATTCCTCTCTTTCAGTACTCCTCGTGCTGCAAATATGCCGGCTGCGAGGTCTTTTCCAGATAGTCCAGAAGCTCATCATCCACTGCCTCATCGTTGTACCAGATATGCAAGGGATGACTGCACATAATCATGAGCCCGTGCGTATCCGGGTCAATCACCATCTGAACATGACCGCCTCCGCGGCAGAAATCGTCCGATTCCAGATTATTGTCAAACGATGCTGCATAATGCTCCGAAAGAACTGTTTTTAAGATTCCCGGGTAATCGATTTCATTATCATTTTTCCCGGCTCTCTTTTCGTCGCGAATTGCCATATGATACCAGATCCCGGTCCAGTACATTGCATCATAGCAGGTTTCAATGTTGTCCCGCTCTATGAACGCGTCATACCTTGGCTTCAGAACAAGAACCGCACCCACAAGCAGTGCCGCAGATACAAAAATGATAAGAAGCTTTTTCCATTTCTTCATGCATGTATTCCTCATTTTTACGAAACAGCTTCAGAAATTTGCATACATAAACGCCGATGATGCATTGGAAAAATCAATTGCCAGCTGCACAAGCAGCATCAGCGCATACAGACAGCACCACCGAACCGCTCTCGGCCGAATTGCAAGCACATCATAGAACGTTCTCTTCTGTTCATGAAGAAGATCTGCTGCCAGAAGAACCAGCATGCCGAGGAGAACAAGAAGCATCCCCTTTCCCGTGAGAATTCCAGGCTCCGTCAGATAACAGCGAATTACAGTGCCAAGCTCTGCAAACTGAAATCGTCCCGGAACAAAGGTAGCTGCAAAGGCCTGCATACAGTCCCCGAACTGATAAATCCGGTCAAAATACCATCCGATGTTCACAATAACAAACGTCCTTGCTACCCGGAACAAATGCATTCCCCTGGATTCTGTCTTCAGATGAAGCTTTTCATTCCACGAGCGGAAAAGAGGCGCGCCGATATCCGAAACCGCAATGACGATTCCATTATACAACCCCCAGAGAATATAGTGCACTTCCGGTCCGTGCCAGATTCCAACCAGGAAAAAAACCAGAATGTTCGCAATCGATGCAGGAAGAACAACGCCCAAATGCTTCCCGAACCGTTTTGAAATCTTCTTCCCAAGCTTCTGAACCGGCTTCAAAAGGGCAAACGGATAAAAGACATAATCCCGCATCCAGGCTCCCAGTGAGATGTGCCATCTTCTCCAGAAATCTCCAAGCGAAATCGAGAAATAAGGCTGCCGGAAGTTCGGCGCAAGCTCGATTCCAAGCAGCTGCGCCGCACCGGTCACAATATCAATGCCGCCGGAAAAATCCGCATACTGCTGAAACGAATACATCAGAATCGCAAATACCACCGCAGAGCCCGGAATCGTCCGGATGTTGTCATCCAGCAACACTGCGATCGCGGGAGCCAGCACATTCGCAATCGCATACTTTTTCATCAGACCGAACAGAATCAGAAGCATCGCGCGCTTCCACTGTTCAAAAGAAGCCTTGTGCTCTCCAAGAAGCTGTGTCTGCAGCTGATCATAGCGGCCAATCGGCCCCTGCACAAGCTGCGGGAAAAAAGAAACAAACAGGAAATAATGCAGGAAATTGCGCTCAGCCCTGATTTTCCCGTTATAGACATCGATAAGATAGCCAAGTGCCTGAAAGGTATAAAAGGACATTCCAAGCGGAAGAAGCCACCCATAGTACGAAACGCCCCAATACTTAACAAGCGCAAGAACACCGAAATTAAGAAGAAGTGCCAGAAGCAGAATGTCTCTCTTCCTCTTCTGCGCTGCGGCCTTCGCCTCGCGAACGGTCATTCCGCTGAAAGATTCGGAAGTTCCGTTCCCGTCAGCTTTTTCCGGATTTTCGGATTTCTGCGCCGCACGGAAGGACTTATAAGCCAAAGTCCACCGTTCCATCCAAAGAGCGCTCCCCCAGCAGGTCAGTGCGGTCAGAACAAGAAATACCAGGTTCTTGGGCCCCGAGAACACATAAAAAGCAGTACTTGCAAGCAGCAGACAGATCCACTGTCTTTTGCCTGCAAATACCGTGTAATACAGGATGAATACGATGCACAGAAACAGTGCAAAAGAAATCGAAGTGATACTCATTTGTGTTGTGCTTCTGCCTTAATCTGCTCGAGCTCTGCCACGGAAAATTCATATTTTCTTCCGCAGAAACTACAGGAAAGCTCTACCGGTTTCTGGTCCCTGATCATCGAAGTCAGCTCCTCATCTCCAAGAAGTGCAAGCGCCCTGGACACGCGGTCTCTCGAGCAGTTGCAGAAGAACTGAACCTCGGTTGTATCCGTAATCCGAAGATCATCAAATCCGTTCAGTGCTTCCCAGAGCATGTCTTCCGAAGTCATGCCATCCTCCAGCATCTCCGTCACATAGCGGATAGCGGAAAGATTTTTCTCCAGCCGGCTGATGGTCTCATCCGAAGCAAAGGGCATCAGCTGAATAAGAAAACCGCCCGCCTTCTTCACCGTATGATCCGTATCAACCAGAACGCCAAGGCCAACCGAAGACGGAATCTGTTCCGACTCCGCAAAATAATGCGTCAGATCGTCCGCAATCTCACCGGAATGTATCGCAATCTGCCCATTGTACGTATCCTTCAGATCCAGGTCCCGGATAACCGTCAGCGTCCCCTTTCCAACTGCACGTCCGACATCCAGATGCCCGTCAGCCTTCAGAGGCAGCATCACAAGCGGCTGCTGCACGTAGCCCTTTACATTGCCGTGATGATCTGCCGTAACAACAATAGACCCCAGAGGGCCGTCGCCGTCAAAGCGGATCGTCAGAAGGTCATCGTCATTCTTGAGCATGTCGCTCATCATGAGTGCCCCCATCATCGTCCGTCCAAGCGCCGCCGTCGCGACAGGACTTGTCCCGTGTGACAATCTCGCCTTATCCACCAGATCCCGTCCCGTAATGGCAAAGCACCGGATCTCATTGTTCGCCGCGATCCCGCGGATCATATAATCGTTCTGCTTCCTGTTCTTCTGTTCTTCCATCTTTCTTCCTGATTCCTTTTATACATATATCACCCGGCAGGCGTAAACTGCATTCCGGAGGTCATCTTCACAGAGCCGTCACGAAGAAGGAACAGCGCCTCATAGCCATCCATTCCTTCAATCAGCTTCTTTCCCTCCTCGGATCCCAGGATCAGACAGGCAGTGGAAAGCGCGTCGCAGTCTCCGGATGTTCCTTTCTCACCCTTAATCGTCACGCCAAGCACGTCCGAATCCGCCGGATATCCGGTCTTCACATCCAGAATGTGGTGATACTCCTTCCCATCCTCCGTAAAAAAACGTTCATATACGCCGGAGGTCACCATGGTGCCATCCATAAGAAGCGACGATCCCACGATCTCCTTCCGGTCCGAATACGGCGTTTCAATTCCAATGGTAAACGGAGAAAATACGGTTTCCTTCGTCGTATTCCCGGCGGAATCCGGTTTCCCGCCAATGCACTCGATATTCCCTCCAAGGCTGACGATAGCCGAGGTCACACCTTCAGCCCGAAGCTTCTCGCACACCCTGTCCGCAATATATCCCTTGGCGATCCCGCCAAGATCAATCTCCGTCTCAGGATCCTTCAAAGACACGGTTTTCTGGTCCGCATCAATCTGAATGTTCCGATAGTCAACATGCCGAACCGCTTCCGAAAGCAATTTCGAATCCGGCACCTTCGGGGACTCCCCGTGAAAATCCCAGAGATCCTCCGCCTTTCCGACTGTAATATCAAACTTCCCGCCGGAAAGCTTTCCATATGCAATGCCTTCTTCCAGTACATCGATTGTTCTGGCATCACAGGAAACCGGTTCTCCCTCCGCGTGATTGATGTTCCAGATATCAGAGCCTTCCTTCGTCTTGCTGAGGAGCTTTTCATACTCATCACAAAGGGAAAAAGCATCCGCAATGGCACTCTCTGCTTTTACAGAAAAGGATGCCCCTTCCTCTCGGCCTGCACCGGAAGAAGCGTCTGATTGACGGATTCCGTAAATCGTAATCTGACAAATCGTGTCAAAATAAAAGCTTTCCCTAGCAACCGGCTCTTCAGCCTTCCCATGCGGTTGTATCTGCCCGCAGCCGGCCTGTGTTATAATCACTACGGCTGCCGGAATGCTCCAGAAAAGCCTTCTTGAAAAAGGCTTTCTCCCAAAGAGCCTTCGTGCGGCAGCAGGAATGCAGTGCAATCTCCTTATGAGTAAATTCCCACTATGCCTTGTATTCAACGCTGTATTTCTAACTCCGTCCATCCAACTGTAAAACAGAACAAGTTTATCATGTTTAAAGAGATAAAAAAAGGCGATGTCCTTCTCCTTGCTGCTTTCCTTGCAGCAGCGCTTCTGATTGCTCTGTCTCCGGCTCTTCGCAGCACGCTTTCTTCTCATCGAAATCACAAAGAAGAAAATGCTGTCCTCGAGATACGTATTGCCGGGGATTTGTATGGTTCCTACTCCCTGTCTGAGGATCAGACTCTGGAGATTCATAGCAGCTACGGGAACAATACGCTGACCATCTCGGGCGGAACCGCAGCCATGGCAGCCTCTGACTGCAAGAATCAGATCTGCGTCCGATCCGGTGTGATCTCAGAGCCCGGTCAGATGATTGTCTGCCTCCCCCATCGGCTGAGTGCCGAAATTCTCCCGCCCTCCGGTGAAGCTCCGGACTCCGACACAGATGCAAACTCCGACGCAGGTTCCGACTCCAGTCCATACTACGATGCCATTGTGAGGTAAACAGGCAAGAATTATGAAGAACTCATCCATCAATAAATATCCCCTTTCCGTAAAACAGCTGACAACCTTTGCCATGCTCGCAGCTCTTGCCTTTGTGCTCTCCTTTCTGGAATCACTCATTCCCTTTCAGCCGGGACTTCCGGGGATAAAGCTCGGTCTTGCCAATCTTGTTGTCGTCTTTGCCCTCTTTCGCATGGACACACGTGCAGCTCTTTTCATCAATGCAGTTCGCATTCTGCTTGCAGGCTTCCTGTTCTCAGGCCCCTTTGGCATGCTCTATTCTGCAGCCGGTGCCGCAGCAAGCCTTGCTTCCATGAGCCTTCTCCTTCGCATCAACCGCAAAAGAAAACAGGCCGGTAAATCCGACCTGTTCTCCATTCTCGGCGTCAGCATGACCGGAGGCGTCTTCCATAATCTCGGCCAGCTGTTCATCGCGATTTTGCTTCTTTCCAGCTTAAATCTTGTCTATTACTTCCCTGTCATGATCCTCTCCGGTATCATAACCGGACTGATCAACGGAATGATTGCCCACCTGCTCATTCAGGCGCTTCCAAAGTGATATCCTCCAAAGTGACACTCTTCTTGTCATAATATTCTGCAACTGTCCTGTTAATCCAGTAGTCGGGATCCTCTGTCATCTCAAGCCCATACAGGAACAGAAGATACGGCCGTTCGCTCACCGCCTTCACGACGACATCCTGCCCGTCCGTTGCCGGATCATTCAGAAGAGCCGCTCTCTCCTTCATCTCCCTGTCGTAGCGCTGCGCCTCACCGATCAGAAGAGACCTGGCCGCACACAGGCTGGTCAGAGTCTCCCGATTCTCTCTCGGCAGCACATAGTACATTCCCGTAAACAAGACGATAAACGCAACAATCGATACCATCCATCGGGACAGCCAGGGCTCTTCTGAACATGCCTGTTCCCGGAGCGCATGGTAAACCTTTCCGATAAGAAAAAACTCCGATACCGCGCCAAAGGTGACCATGTAGAAGAACCGCACATCCTCCACCCGCATGGGGCCGCCGTCTCCATAGACGTACACCGTCGGCGCATAGCTTGCCGCATAAATCAGAAAGAAAAGAAGAAGCACCGGCAATGCAGGAAGTGACCAGAAGTCGTTCCCACTCTTCGTTTCCTCCGTATCCCATTCCCGGACGAGAAGCAGGAAAAAAGGGACAAGAAGCGCCAGAAGCAAGAGAAGCATAACACCCGTCTGCTGCTGAATACTCTGTCCTGCAAGGGAAATTGAATGAATGACCGCCTGTACCAGAGAGCCGGTCCCATAGCTTCCCTCCTGCTCCATCCGAACTCCGTTTCCCGGAGCCAGCACACTCACAGCAAGGCCAAGAACTCCCGAAACAAGAATCGCCAGATACGGAATCCATCCCCTCCTTCGCCGAACCAGAAGAAGCAGTGCAAACGAAAGGACAAGCAAAAGGTTCACAAGTGCCGTAGCATAGTTTCCTCCCATCGACAGGAAGGAAAGGATTGCTGCAGGCACCAGCTTCAGAGCAGAAAGCTGCTCCTCCCGGTAAATCTGAATCAGCACGGCAGAAAGCAGCAGCATGGATGTATAAAACGGCAGATAATTCACCGCTCCATCCCACCAGAAAAACATGTCAAGTGCCCGGGGAACCAGCTGAATCATCGCAAGCGAAGTCACACAGGCCGCGATATCTGCCAGCATCCGCTGTCTTCTCTGCGTCTGTGAATCCGCCCGCCGTCCGAACAGCGTTCTCCAGAAGACCAAATTGGAAACAATCAGTAATCCAAAGGTAATAAATGCGACCGCTGCATACCAGGAATCTCCGAATGCTACCGGATCCAGAGTCCCCAGAATCACTGCCGTAAAGCATCCCTGCCAGGAGGTGTAGCTCCAGTGAAGCTGCTTCAGGCAGCCCTGGAAAAATCCCAGAAGACTGCCTGTCGCCTCCCACGCATGATGCGGGTAATTGGAAAATGCATAGTCATCCGCGCTGGCATGATTGTAAAAAGAAATGACAGCGAGCGGAATCAGACTCACAATCAAAACAATCCGGAAGAAAAGATGCCAGAACTCCAGACTCCGGAAGAACACTCTCCCCGTTGTCCTTTTTCCCGGGCTCTTTCTGATTATTCTCATATTGTCTGTACTCTCCTTGCCTGCGTCATGCCTTCTTCGCAAGATCCAGAATGGCGTGCTTTGGACACTTCGCCGCGCACTCGCCGCAGCCGATGCACTTCGCCGGATCAATCACTGCCACATTGTCCACGACATGGACCGCATCATGCTGGCAGGTTCTCTCACACATCCGGCATGCAATGCAGGAGGTCTTGCAGACTGCCATCGCTGCCTTGCCAAGATCCTTGTTGGAGCACTGAACGAAAACCTTCTCCGAAACAGGCTTCAGTGAAATCAAGTGCTGCGGGCAGGTCTTAATGCACTTGCCGCAGGCGGTACATACATCCGGATTGACCACCGCGACACCATCGCAGAGATGGATGGCATCAAACTCACAGGCATTCACACAGTCGCCCAGACCGATGCAGCCATAGGGACATTCCTTCGAGCCTCCGAACAGAGTCTTTGCTGCCGCGCAGCTCTCTACTCTTCCGGAATACTCATACAGGGGCTTCGCATTCTCCTTTGTTCCGTTGCAGGCAACAAAGGAAACCTGACGCTCCACATCTCCCGCGGTTGTTCCAAGCGTTGCCGCAAGCTTTGCCGCAACCGCAGGACCGCCGACCGCGCACTTCGTACAGGGAACCGGCTCTGCTGCATTCTTATTCGCAAGAGCATGTGCGTAGTCATCGCAGCCCGCATATCCGCAGCCGCCGCAGTTCGCACCGGGAAGCTCTGCGCGCAGATCCAGAAACAGCTGATCCTCCTTCACCGCAAATACCTTCGACGCATAGGAAAGAAGGACTCCGGCAATAAGACCAACCACAAGGATCAGTACAATTGCAATAATGATCAAATTCATAATGATACCTCTCCTAACCGATCCTTTCAGACCATTCAGATCATTCCCGAGAATCCCATAAACGCCAGAGACAGAATTGCCGCCGTGGTAAGAATAATCGGAACTCCCTGAAATGCCTTCGGAATTGCTGACTGATCCTGAAGCTTCGTACGGACGCCGGCCATGATCATCATGGCAAACCAGAATCCGAGGCCGCCGCCAAAGCCCTGCAGAATCGCGTAAACATATGCTGCGCCAAAGGATCCGACTGCCGCAACCGTGTAATCCTCGGTATTGGAAATGCAGACACCGAGAACTGCGCAGTTTGTGGTAATCAAAGGCAGATAGATACCAAGCGAGGTATACAGCGCCGGCATGTTCTTCTTCATGAACATCTCGATAAACTGCACCAGTGCCGCAATGACCAGGATGAAGACAACCGTCTGCATGTACTCAATCCCGCAGGACAGAAGGAGCTGCTGAATCGGGAAGGTCACGATGGAAGCAAGTCCCATGACCAGGGTAACCGCAATGCCCATGCCCTTTGCACTGTCCAGATCCTTGGAGACGCCAAGGAAGGGACAGATACCCAGAAACTGTGCCAGCGGATAGTTATTGACAAGGACCATCGAGATGATGATCAGAATCATTTTGGTAAAGCTCATGATCACTTCTCCTCCTTCTCAGATGCCGGAGCAGAAGCTGCGGCCGCCTTTGCGGCAGCGCTCTTCTCCTCTGCTGCCTTTGCGATCTTCATCGCTTCCTTCGTCTTCTCATCCACCGCGCAGGTGCCGCTCTCCAGTGCCTTTCTCTCCGGAGAGCAGGAGCTCTCCATCGCGCAGGCGCTGCAGCCGAAGTCCTTACGAATCTTCGACTTGTCTCTGGTAAGATGATGTACCGCTGCCATCACGCAGGCGAAGACAAAGAAGCCGCCGGGAACCATCGTCATGATGGACATGCCGGGAATGAAATTTGACAGAATCGGAATTCCCTTAAAGCCGGATGCGAGGCCGAACCAGTCGCCTGCAAGCCAGGTTCCGGAGCCGAGGATCTCACGGATGGAGCCCATCACGCACAGCGTCAATGTAAAGCCAAGTCCCATGCCAAGGCCGTCCAGTGCCGAATCTCCCATTGTGTTCTTCGATGCAAACATCTCGGCACGTCCGAGAATGATGCAGTTTACAACGATCAAAGGCAGATACAGACCAAGTGCCGAATACAGAGACGGCACAAACGCCTGAAGAAGCATCTGCACGATGGTAACAAAGCCCGCAATAACCGTAATGAAGCAGGGAATGCGGACCTTATCCGGAATCAGCTTGTGGAGCGCCGAAATTACAATGTTCGAGCACACCAGAACCGCCGTCGCCGCAAGTCCCATGCCAAGACCGGTCTCTACCGAGGTCGAGGTTGCCAGCGTCGGACAGGTACCGATGACCAGCACCAGAACCGGGTTCTCCTTAATAAAGCCATTGGTCAGGATGCTTAATTTTGATTTCTTCTGAACTTCTTCCATTACTGAGCACCTCCTAACGCCTTGAACTGATCGAGCGCCAGATATACGCCCTTATGAATGGCGGTGCCGGAAACCGAAGCGCCGGTGATGTACTGGAACGCCGCTCCGCCTGACGTCACAGAAGTCTCCTTCTTGACATCCTGAGCAGTCAGCTCAGTAAGTCCGTCATACTGCGCCAGATATTCCGGCTGTGCATCCTTGGAGCCGACACCGGGCGTATCTGCACTGTCTGTCACCTTGACGCCCGTGATCGAGCCATCCGAGGTAAGGCCAACCATCATCGTAAGATCTCCGCCGAAGGACTTTGTCACAACCGTGATGACATAGCCCGCGCCGTTGTCTGCCTGATAAACCTCTATCACCTTTGCCGACTGATCCTCCGATACCTGAAGATCCGTATCCATGGCGGTAAAGGAATCCGCATCGGTCAGAAGCTCCTTCCGCGCTGCTGTTGCAGCTGCCTCCTGATTCTTCACAATAATCGGTGCGGAAATAAAATTCGTGATTGCAAGAAGTGCTGTCGTCACCACGCAGATGACCACCAGAATCACAACCGGATAGACATACTCCCTGCCGAAATTCTCTTCTGCAGAAGCTGCATTTGTTCTCTTACTCATGCCTTTGCACCTCCCTTCGACTCGTCGGCGGAAGCGCTCCCGGCAGCCTTGGCTGCAGCCTTCTTCGCTGCCTTCTCTGCCCTGGCAATTCCGTAATACTGACGCTCCACAAAGCGGTCAATCAAAGGAGTCATCACATTCATGAACAAAATCGCGAAGGATACACCCTCCGGATACGATGCGAACAGACGGATGATCATGGTAAAGACACCGCATCCGATCGCATAAATAATCTTTCCGATGTTCATAATCGGCGAGGTCACATAATCCGTTGCGCAGAAGAACGCCCCGAAGAACACGCCGCCTGCCAGGATCTCATATACCGCCATACCAAATGCACCATACTGTCCTGCTCCGCCGACACATGCATAATAAATCAGCGAGAACACAAAAACCGTTCCGATGAACGTCAGAGGAATCAGCGGACTGATGACCTTCTTCCAGATCAGGAAAATACCGCCGATCAGAATCGCAATCGTGCAGGTTTCCCCCATCGCGCCCCCGATGTTGCCGATCAGCAGATCCGTAAGCGAAGGAAGGCTGGCTGCTCCGTCAGCAAGCTCTCCTAAGGGAGTTGCACCGGTCACCGCATCGGTGCTGATCACCGCCTTCTGGAAGCGGGTGAGCGGCCAGGTCGTCATATAAGACGTAAAGGACAGCAGCAGAACAATTCTGCCGACAATCGCAGGGTTTGCAATGTTCTTGCCAATGCCGCCGTACAGACATTTCACAATGACGATTGCCACCGCACAGCCGATGGCTTCCATCCAGATCGGGAAGTTTGCAGGCAGGTTCAGTGCAAGAACCACCCCCGTCACCGCAAAGGAGCAGTCACCGGTGGTATCACGCTTCTTCATCAGTCTGTTGTACAAATACTCGGACACGAAGCAGAACAGAGCCCCCAGAATCACACGGAGAAGCGCTCCGATTCCAAAGTACACCGTCGCCATGACCGTTGCCGGAAGCAATGCCAGAACCACATACTGCATCGTTTTCTTCGTATCCAGTGTCGTCACAAGATGCGGCGAAGCGGATACGGTCAGATTGGTCTTAAATTTACTATCTGCCATTTTTGCCAGCCTCCTTTACCAGATTCTTCGCCAGCTTGTTATAGAATGCGAGCGGTCTGTGTGCAGGACATACATAAGAGCAGGAGCCGCACTCCATGCACTGCATAACCTGGAGATCCTGCAGCGTCTTCACATCCTTATGCTGATAGGCATCTGCAAACTTCGTCGGCAGAAGGTTAAACGGACAGGCTGTATGGCAGCGTCCGCAGTTGATGCAGGCCGTCTCCTCCGGAATTACCGCAAGGTCCTCCGAGAACGCAAGAATGGCATTGTTCGCCTTGACAACCGGAACCTCATCGGAGAAAATCGCGCGTCCCATCATCGGGCCGCCGAGAAGAATCTTCTTCGGCTCCTTCTTGTAGCCACCGCAGAATTCTATGATGTCATGTACCAGTGCGCCGTTCGGAACCATCACGTTCTTCGGCTCTGCAACAGCGTCACCGTCAACGGTCAGACGCTTTCTGACAAGCGGAACTCCGTCCTTCAGGTACTGACCGACAAATGCCGTGGAGGTAATATTCGACACAATGACACCCAGGGACGCCGGAAGAACACCTGCATCACACTGCTTGCCGGTCACCTCATAAATCAGAACACGCTCTGCGCCCTTCGGGTAGCGGGACTGCAGCGGGAAAACATGAAAGCCATCCAGATTCTGCTCCCTGATCATCTGATTGAACTTATCAATGGCATTCTGCTTGTTGACCTCGATGGCGATGTAGACATTCTCTGCGATCAGCCACTTCTTCAGTGCCAGCGCACCGTCAATGACATTCTGCGCATCCTCCAGCATCGTCCGGTGATCGGATGTAATAAAAGGCTCGCACTCCGCGCCATTGATGATCAGTGTATCAATATCGATTAAGTTCTTCGGATTAAACTTCACCCAGGACGGGAAGGATGCCCCGCCAAGACCAACCAGGCCCGATGCACGCATTGCCTTGATGAACGCAGGCTGATCCTCTATGACAGGAGCCTTCAGATCCTCCGCCATCTCCTGCTTCCCATCCGGCTCGATGCAGACCAGGGTATCCTGCCCGCCCATGGCATTGCGGATCGTCTCGATTCCGGTCACCGTACCGGAAACCGAAGCATGCACGGGAACACTAAGGAAAGCATCCGTATCGCCGATCAGCTGACCGACCTTCACGTAGTCTCCCTTCTTCACCAGCGGTTTGCAGGGAGCACCGATGTTCTCAGACATGGACAGCTTCACAACAGAAGGAAGCGGCATGACCTCGGTGGCCGAATCGCAAGTATGCTTGTAGTGCCCGGCATCAATACTTGTCAGATGTTTCTTCTGAAATATCATGTATGATACCTCCTCGTAAGATAGAGTAAAAAACCGCGAAGGTCCGGTTTCATAATTCCAGACCCTCACGGTTATCATTATAGCCTTTGTTTCCGTCAAATTGAACAGTAAAAATAAAACGGACTTGCCAGATTTTGTTGGTTTGTGGTCATATTTGAAGGTTTTCTCCGGAAGATTTTATTCCGACACCTTTACCACGGTCACGCCCCACACATTGGCCACAGATCCGGCAGCCGGATACACCGGCATTGCCGCAGCCTCCGGTGAATGATAAATCGTCTCCAGCGTGTCGCCCTCTGCGTAATTCACATTCACACGAAGCTGCTGTTCAAAAAAATGTGACCAGCAGAGGCGATTAAGCTCTGCGTTTCCGTTCCAGATTCCGTACTGTGCATAAGGATTTGCCTTCTGGTACAGCTCCGTTCTGACAAACAACGGAGAATCTGCAGGAGCCCCATATACCAGAACCACATTTTCCGTATAATCGACTCCGGAAATGGCCAGCACATCCATCACATTATCCGCCAGAGAAAAGGAGGCCTGTCTTCCAACATACATCGCATACTGATCAATGGCCGCCTGTCCTGCTGCACCATAGCACAAAAGGAAAATACCTGCTGCCAGTATCCATGAAGCTCCCTTGTGAAGAATCTTCATATCCGAAAGCTCCGTCCAGAAGCACAGAACAAGCGGAAGCGTCAGTGCCATCCCGGCTGTCATCTGCATCATGGTTTCCGATCCGGCTGCAAGAAGAAAGAAGCTGTTTGCAAAAACCGGCAGCAGCAAGATGCCCAGAAGCATCACAAGTCCGCGAAGCCAGCCGCCCTTTTTCACACCGCGAATGACAAGTCCGATGCATCCGGCCGCCGGAACCAAATACAGGAGGTAAAACCATCTGCTGCCCTGAAGCACGCTGAAATGATACCCGTTGTTCCCGTAATAGAAGCAAAACGAGGAATAGGTATGGCGAATTGCCTTCGGAAGACCAGCCAGCACACCGGAAAACGTAATTGCATCCGCGCCGTTGTAATCCGACATCGTCTCCTGAAAATAAGCAAGATTTGCCTGCAGAAAAACTTCATACAAAGCCGCTCCCAGAATCAACGCAAGCAGCATTCGGAGCACAAAATGCCAGGGACTTCCGTTCCTCTTCTCTTTCAGGTTGCCTCCCTTCTCCTCTCTTGCAAGCATCAGCAGGAAGAGAACAAGTGCCGTCACACAGGTAACCCCCAGTGAAGCCTGATAACATCCCATCATCACGGAAATGACAAGTCCGGACAAAAGAACCTGCAGGATCTTCCCTCTCCTGCTGCCACGATCCCCTGCCGCGATCCATACCGCAAGAACGGCCAGAAGAAACGAAGTCGAAAAGGTAATCGACATGTAGCTGTAGGAAAGCTGGCACAAAACTGCAGGGGACGACAGAAACAGCATTGCGGCTGCATACGTCAGAACCCTCATTCGCAGCTGCAGAACGGAAACAATCAGCAGGATTCCTGCGACAAAAAATGCCAGCGAAACAATCGTCGGCAGCGGATCCAGTGAAACATTCATCCGAAGCCTGTCCAGATAAGGCCAGAACCACCGTCCGATTCGCAGCTCCGCAGCCCCCGCCGCATGGTCATCCTGATCCCACATTCCATCCATGCTGTTCGTAAGACGAAGGACGATCAGCGGGGAATACAAGAGAAGGGCATAGATGTATAAAATTATAAACTCTCTTTGTTTATTTCTTATTATATTGCTAAATTTATGCTGTACATTCATCTATGATTAATCCCCGTGAGTTTGATAACTTCCACACCATAAATATTCTGAGCAGAACCCACTGCCGGATAACACGGCATTTGAGAAAGCTCCGGCATATTATTTATCGTTTCCAAAGTGTCACGCGTCACAAAAGACACCTTTAATCTTAAATAATCAGAATAAACCTTTTCCCAAATCTGATTGTTCAAGCCCACTTCATCTGTCCAGCTTCCGTATTTCGCATACTCATTTGCCTTCTCATAAAGCTCCGTTATCGAAAATGTCTGAGATTCCTTTGCATTTCCAAGAATCATCACACTTCCGTTAGCGTAATCATAGCCTTGTGCGTTCATGACATGCAGAATTTCCCTCGCAAGTGTACCGGTCGCCTGGCGCCCAGCATACATCGCATACGCATCCGTCAGCGACATTGCCGCCGATGCTAACAGTAAAGCAGTGCAGCCCAGTGTTACCGCACATGAACACAGTTTCTCCTTGAAACGCTTTTCTGTCCTGCCGGAACTAATGTCGCTTGGCCAACAGCTTCCCCCAAACATATATATCAACGGAATCACAAGGGTCATCGGCACAATCATCTGAATATGGCACTCGGATTCAGGAGCAAGTAAATAAAAGCTGTTCGCAAACACAGGAATCAGAATCGTACATACCAGAAACAGGATTCCATTCACAAGATTCTTTTTCACCGTTCTCAGAAACAGAATCAAAAGAACAGCAATCGGGATCAAGTACAATAAACGTATTCCAAAGGTTCTCTGGCCTCGAAAAATCAGAAAAGTCCCATTCCAAAAGGTAGCATGAAAGGTTTCATATGCATGAGCCACTCCCATGGGAAGATGAACGATCAGATAGGCCGGTGTTAAGTCAGAAAACCCCTGATAATCTGCCGGCTCAACATGAAATACCTTCTCATGCAGGTTCAACCCTATCAGGTAGAAAACACCTCCGACAAGCAAGGAGATAAACATTTCCCCTGCAAAATGCAAAGCTTCTTTTCGAGACTGAATCAAGTCATCGGATGTCGTATCGTTACTGTCTATACTTTCATCTGCCCCTGTCAACTTTTTCATCACATAGAAAAGTGCTGTCAGACAGGAAAGTCCAAGGGATGCCTGATAACAGCCCATCATGACCGCTATCACAACTCCCGCTATAAGGATTGATCGAATTCCATATTTCTGATCCCGTCTCTCTGCAGCCAGAGTAACCAGATTGACTCCCAGCACCGCCATTACAGCAGAAAATGCAAATGTAATCGACATATAGCTAAACGAGAGCTGACACGCAATTCCTGTACTTGCAAGAAACAACATCGAGGCCAGATATGTTCTCTTATTCCATGAAAGATGCAGTGCTCTGGCAAGAAGCAGCACCATTCCAACAAATCCTGCTGCCGCCAAAAGATTGGGTAAAGGATCCAGAGAAATTCCAAATCTTGCATGATCCAGATAGGGCCAGAACCATCTTCCATTGGAAAGTTCCCACGCTCCTGCCATATAGTCATCCTGATTCCACAAACCATCATACTGATTTGTAAGGCGAAGAAAAATCAGCGGAGAATACAGGAGAAGGGCATAGCTGTATAGAAGCAGAAAAGGTTTCTGCTTGCTTCGGATTGATTCTTTAAGTTTACTCTGTACATTCATACTTATTTACACTCCAGCCACTACTCACTGCTGTTAGTTTCTCGGCACGCAGACAACCGATTCCTTGCTATAGTACCTGGCGTAAACTCTGCTTGACCAGGCATCCTCATCCTCCAGCGGCACCATCAGCATAAACGGTCCCTGATCATCATTCATAGCCGGAAGCTCCGCCCGGGAGACCGAAGGGTCCTCCAGAATAGATAACCACTCTTCCATCTGCTCTCGATAATCTGCCAACGCGCCACTTTGAACATAACGGATGCAGGTGTAATCTACCGTTCCGCCGATGATATGCCGGTAGAAAAGAGCACACAGGAAAAGTACCAGAACGCAGGCATATCCTTCAATCGGGTGCCCCGACTTCCGAAGTATGTCCGGATGTTGCTCCGCATAGATCCTTTTAAAATAGACCGTGATCCCTGCAAGACAAACCGTCATGGCTGTCACCGAAATCAGCCAGTACGAATCCGGAACTCCTCCGGATGGATCTGCCTCCGCATAGATGACAGGAGCACGGACCAGGCAGCTGATTCCAAGGCCAGCAGCGGCAAGCAGCAATGGGTGCCGCACTCTCCACAGGGCGCGCTCAGTATCCGTACATCTCCACGCAAACAGGACAATCAGAATAACCAGAAGAATCAAGGGCCGCACCCGCAGGAAATCCCCAATGCTCTCTGTCACACCTTCCTGAACACATCCGGCTAAGGTCCGGAATACCTTTGCAAAGGAAAAACCAAACTCCTCTCCGCCCCGGTTCTTGTTTCCAGGTGCCATCGCACTAAACGCAAAACCCGCCATCTCCAACAGAAAAGGAAGCATCAGCCACAAGATGCGTTTTACATTGTGCTTTTGAATTAACCCGCCGACAATCAAAAGGAAAAACCAGACTGCCGCCAATACCACCTCCGGATATCCGGCACCACCCAGATAAGCCATTCCAAGAAGATCCCCGATCAGAAAACGAAATCTTCCGCTCTCCAACCATCGAAGAGACCAGCCCATACACATCATGGTGATCCCGTAGGGTACCATATAATGAGCCACACTGGTCCACCAGAACAGCCCGCATTTATCATTGGGTAAATACTGGATAAGCAGCGTTCCCAGAAGAAATGCCAGTGTCCATCTGCCGGAACGCTTCATCCCAAGAAGCCGCAGTACGGTATGCAGGAAATACCAGGCCCCCGCAAGAATACAGAGCAGTGCCACCGCAACGGTCAAAGGATACCACTTATTCCCCCATACGCCTGGCTGAAGAGAGAACAGTGCAATCGAGGACCACGTCCCCTGCCAGGAATGCCAGGTTCCCTTTACGGAATCTGCAACTGCACACAAGACACCTCCCAGTCCCTCTCCCCGCATCAGTGCCATATGAACCCCGACACTGTAATTCAGGTCATCTCCCGTGGATCGGACATAAGGTGCCACCCAAAGAACAGGAAGAAGTGAGGCTATAAAAATACCGCCAAATATAGCAGCAGCTCCGCTTTGTAGTATATTGGTATGCTTTTTCATATTCTTATCGCGTCCTTATTTCTGTATTTGTACCGTCCATTTCTGAAACTCACTTTCTTCAAACGGTTGAAGAATGATATTCCCGAAGGAATCCTTGGTCAATGCAAACTCCGTCTCTTCATATTGTACCAGCCGTCATACCGCTCTGAATTTTCCAGAAGTCCCATCGTAACCCAGGACCATGTGGAAAGTCCGCTGCTGATATCGCGCCCGGTAATTGCAGCAGCCGCTTTATTAATGACACGCTGCGAAAACAATAGCACAACAAACAGAACACCTGCAGCACACAGCGCCCTGAATGTCCAAAGCAGATTATACCTTCTCTTTTCTCTTTTCAAAAGGGACAGGAATACATAGATCAGTAATGCGATGAGAAAGATCCGGTAATTTGTTTTTACAGCTACCGCCGCAAAAGCGTCGGTTCCCAAAAGGAACAAATCTGCAGCCATGCATCGCACCTGTTTCCATCTGCTCTCTTTGGAATGAACTTTCGTGTCACCCCATAGCAGTTTCCGAAGGCGGCGCAGCACACGGATACTGAATGCAAAGCCAAGAAGTGTTCCATACACATATGTCGTATACAAAATCGCAGGAAGGAACAGAATTCCCACCGCAATAATGGTAAGTCCTGCAAATCGGGAATGTCCGGTTTCATCGGAAAGTGAGGCAAAATCATGATAAACACTGAGAAGTGCAGCCACATTCATAAGCTGAAAGATCAGATAATTGTAAGAACCAAAGATATAAGCCAGTCCGTATAACAGAAGAACGATTCCAATCTGATTGGGATACCAATCCAGATACTGGCCTCTGTCAAATCCATAATAGTCCCCATTCATCATGGAATTCGCCATATCACAAATAAAGCGCTGGTCTCCCCTTGGTACCACCTGAAGAATCAGCACAATGACAGTACTAAGAACCGCCAGCGTAAGCAAGAGCCTTTTTCTCCACTTACAGGAATACTCTTCGCTCTCATTGATATGGCGAACAAACCGCTGAATTCTCTCTGATTTCTGATAAACAGTTACACCGCCAAAACAAATCAGTGCCACCAAAGCCAGCTGCAGAATCATATGATCCTTCAGCAGATAGCTGTGTTCATTTGCGTCAATGGCAGTAGTCGAGATACTGATCCATCTGAAATCTCCTGAATGAATATTCTTGGTATTATACCGTTCTGATTTAACCGCAAAAAGTGGCGAGCACCTTCTATGTGCACGCCACTATTCTGTCAGCCTCCAGAGCCTGCAGCGATCAAATCGCAAAGCTCTTTTGTAAAGGCAGCAGCACCCTTTTCGCTCAGATGAAAGTCGTCATTGTAACAGGCCGGATCTTCACGATCAAAGGCAGTCAGATTATAATCCACATATTCAGAATTACAATCTTCAAGAAGCTCCTTTACCGCCTGCACATACCCCTCGTAGTTTTCCACAGAATCTGTCACAAACTGCGGAACCGGAGTCGCGAAGAAGGTCAGACGAATTCCATTTTTCGAACAGAATGCTTCCATATCCCGGATGGCCCATTCTGAGCGTTCCGGTAGAATTACTTTACCGTTATTCTCCGGAAGAGTTTCATTCTTCTGACCATACTCCTTTTGCAGCGCAATAAAGGATTCTGCATCCATTCCTTCATGCGCCGCAAAGCCGCCCACACTCGAATGAAACCTGTAATTACGATCAGACAGAACCGCAAGATTCTGACGAATCAGATCTCCTGATAAGGAATAGCTCTCCCCCTTTCGAAGCGGCAGCAGGCTGTTCAGGTAATACTCCTGCGGAGTTGCATGAAGCAGATAGCGAAGCTTATTGCAGGACAACGGCATCGCATCGGCCACCATATAAATGCTCTCCAGATTCACCTCTTCTGCCATCACAAGCGAATAGTCCAGAGAAACATACACATCCTTCATCTCGGGATGATGCTTCGCCGTCTCCCGCAGGATCGCATTCGCCGCCGTAAGAGGCTGCTGGGAGGAGGTCAGGTTCACGGCCGGTTTCCCGGTTCTGTCCTCAATGACGGATGGCGATACACCGTACAAAACCTGCGAGCCACCGATGACACCGATCTCGATCTTCTCTTCGCGATACATCTGATTCAGAATCTTCCTGCTCCAGGAAGAAATTTCAGTTCCGAATAACCAAAACACTGCTATTTCTACGATATAAAACAATATGAAAAAAACGAGTAGCTTTACTATCGTTCTTCTCCAACTTCCTTTTCCCATTGTTCCCGTTCTTCTCAATCTATAACCGATCCTATTTTTAATATCTTTTATCTGCCAGCTCCTCACTTCTTTCTGCGCTTTTTCTGATACACTAAAACAGCAACTATCAACAGCAAGAGGCTCAAAACCAATCCACAGACGGACCAGCGTAATGCATATGAAAAACTGTACCAAAGATTCTGATCCTTTGACAGATCGAACCATCCTGTCATATATGGAAGAGTTGTCCCCACCTCATTCTCCGCGGGAATCGTATGATGAATATCCGAACGAATCTTTGATTCAACAGAAGCACCTCGCAAACTTCCTGCTGCCCCAAAGCCTAAAGTCAACCATAGAATAACGACCCAAAATTTGTGTAATATATCCCATTTTTTTTTCATTTTATATCTCCAGTTTCTCTTATTCTTTCATGACTGCTATCAGAAACCCATCTGCTTCATCGATAAGCATCGCCTTTTCCGGCAATTCCAATGAATTCGGAAGATATAAAACCACGGGCTTGTCAAAATCATGACCACTCAGAATACTGTCCAATCCATTCTTTGCAGAATTTACAATTCTGCAGTAATCTCCTTCACGAAGTCTCTTAAATTTTCCATAATTACCGAATTCAAACCACAAACTCTGGAGAAGATTATCCTCAGAAGATGCTACATATAAACAATCTGCTCCTTTATACTCTTCTGCAACATGATGTATTCTATGATACTGTTGATTTCCCATGTATGAATAAGAAAAGCAATCCATTAGTTTCATTGCTCCATTTGTCAGGCATACAATCAGCAGTACCGATACACCGCCTCTTATCAGTTCCGCATTTCTATATTTCAGTGATACTTTCTCTCCATGTTTCCCAAAAAAGAATGTCCCAAGCAGCCGTACAAAGGTAAGCACAACAGATGTCATAAGAATGCAGACCGGTAAATAAACTGGCATTGCATAATAATCTACTGCACCGTTTAATGTATAGATTAAGACTGAATAGATAAGAGTTCCCGGTGCAATCACCATCCATGTAAGCTTCCCTCCTGCAAGCAGCTGATGTGCGCATTCTTTTCTTTTGACATATGCCGCAAGAAACACCGTCATGACAGTAAAACAAAGCCAGAAGATCCCTCTTCCATTGAAAACTGTTTGATTGATAAAGCAAATGTAATCTTTTACCTGTTGCAGACTCCAGATGTAGAGTGACTCATTTTTATCCATCTGGTTAAATATGATATGCCAGACCACCCACGGAAAAAGAATCAATGACAGGAACTCTCCCATGGATGCTGCGATCAGAATCTTCAGCATGTCCTTCCAACTTTTTTTTACAAGAAGAATCATCAATGAAATCAATCCTGTTACAGCTGCATAAACATAAAAATAATAATGCGTCTGCGATCCAAGAAAAATACACAGCAGAATCTCCATCATTGAGATCCTTTTTCCATGTACAATACGCAGACTGATATACAAAAACCACAGGCAGAGAAGTGCAAGCAGCATATACATTCTCGCCAGACATACCATTCCATAAAACACAACCATCATCACAGTTGTCAGAATGAGGATCGCTCCTGCATATCGTTCCCAAAAAAGCAACCGTCCAATTCGAATCAATATAATATCAATCAGAAAAAGCGCCACCACATTAATGACCAATGCATACCAGATCGAATAGGTATCCGGAAACAGAGAACAAAACGTATGAACCAGCGAAGAATACAAAAGCGGATGGACATCCAGTCTCTGATGCCAGTACACTCCCGAATAGTTAAAGCGATTATATGGCATTGCCATGTATTGCTCTCTCAATATACCGGCCGAAAACCAACCATTCTCAGATGGAAACTTATCAAGCTTATTATCTATAAAATTAAACTCATAGGGTGTATTCGCCAATGTAAAAGTGAAGACTGCGTCACCACCAGCATGTGCATGATTGCACAAAAAAAATGCACCCAGCATCTGCATACAAATAATAACCAATATCAAAAAAGAACATCTCTTGCTTTCGAATTTTCCATCAAACATCTATTTTCTCCTGTCGGAAATATTCCCTTTCTTAAAACCGATCCCTTTTATATATCATGACTAATTTCCGACAATATGTTTCCATATTATCAAAAGTAAGAAGCAGTTCTCCTCTTACTAGTTTTCTGCAGCCTTCCTGATATTCATTCAATTTCAGGTTATCGTTCCACAGATTCCTGATCTTCTCCACAAGCTCCTTCACATTTCCTGCCTCAAAAAGTTCTCCGGTCACGCCCGGAACCAGGAGCTCCGGCGTGCCTCCAAGGTTGGATGCAAGAACCGGCGTTCCGACAAGCTGCGGCTCGATGACAGAATACGGACAGTTCTCATACCACTCCGAAGGGAACACCGTAAATGCAGCTCCCCGAATCAGTTCTGCCATCTTACTGCTTTCACAAAAGCCCTCATTCCGGATATTGGAAAGCCCATTGACCTCGTCTTCCAGTTCCCCCTTTCCGGCAAACACAAACGGAATTTCCGGAAGCTCCTTCACTGCCTTCAGCAGGGTGTGAATTCCCTTTTCCTCAGAAAAACGGCCGAAATACAGCACATAGGACGCTTCTCGGGATTCATGACCGAAGGCTCTGTCTGCAGCACTTTTCGGCGCCGCATTGACTGCATTGTGAAGTGTTACAATTCTTCCTGCAAGCTGAGGGCTGCGGGACAATGTGCGATTCATAAACTCACTGGGTGCAATGATGACATCCACCTTCTCATAGGTTTTCCGGCGCTGATAGAACTCTGCCTCCATCGTCCCGATGAGACTCTGTGCTCTGGAATTATGAATGCAGGAAAGCTTCGTACACCATTTCACATCTCCGTCAATGCACCGGCTGCACAGCTCACCCGTGGAAGGCACACGCATCATATGATTCGGGCAGACCCACTGCGGATCATGCGCAGTATAGACAATCCGGATCTTTGGATCAAAGTCCTTGATCTCATCAATGACGGATGGCGTAATCTGGAAATTGATATTGTTCAAATGCACCACATCCGGATGAAAATCCTCCAGAACCTTCCGGATTTTTCTCTTCGCATCCCCGGAATAAATAATCTTAAAAGGATACGTCAGCTTACTGATTTTCCCCGAAAGGCCTCCGCCACCGGAGCTGCTATTACGAAAGGACATGTTCTCGGTGTAGCTCTCCGCACGGTTTCCGACAATCCGTCCTTCATGCTCCATCCCGAAATACTGCACCTCATGTCCCATTTCCTGCAGCTGTCTGCCAATGCTGAAGATGTAGGTCTCCGATCCACCGTTTGGATATAAGAATTTATTTACGATCAGAACTCTCATCGCTTCTGTCTCCTCATCTGAACGGCACCTGCAGTCACACATACAATACCGGCGCACCACACGCCGCTGCTCACAAGAATGCGCAGGTATTCAATCTGTGCCGTTGATCCATAATAGGGATACATTCTCCCATCCGGTCCGGGATACCCATATACCAGTCCGCCGCTCTCCAGGATTTCCTCCACCTCTTCCGGCTCCGGATAAAACGGCGTCCGCTCTTCCTCCTCATTGACGCTGCTGTTGATATAAACCACAGGAACCGGCTTCCGCAGTGCGGCAGCTGTGCCAACTCCTGCAAGGAACGTTACCGCGCCAAGAATCAGATACCTCTTCCAATTCCTCTGCCAGCAGCGGTAAATCCTCGAAAGCACCCGCGCTCCTCTTTCACAGACACACAGACAGGTTGGAACACTTCGTTCCGAAAGGCCGCGCAGAAGCACCCGTTCCGGAAGCATAAGCGGCGTCCCATCGCCTGCTTTTTCACAGAAGCGCTCACGAAGCCTTTCTGACAGATCAAAGAGATACTCTCCGACAAAAATCAGCGTGACATTCTTAAAGGACAGATTAAAAAGAAACGGTTCCGTCCCTCCTGCAATGCACAGCCCCGCCATGATGGCAAGCTCTGTCAGTCTCCCGTTCCGGAGCAGCCACCGAATCGTCAGGACATACAAAAGCATCAGAACAAGAAAAGGCACCACACCAAGCTGAATGAAAAGATACGCATAGGAGCAGTCCAGTGTGTACCGGTAATTCGGAATGTCAAACCTTGTTCCAAAGGGAGTAAGCCTCTGCTCGGTCAGGAACCATCTGGTCAGATTGAAACGGGTATTCAGGGCCTTGTTGATGAGATCAAACAGCCTCCCCTTAATCAGAACCGGCCCTGCAAGAAAGAACAGATTCAGCGCAGGAACCAACATCAGAAAAAGAGCCTTCAGTACCTTTCCCACCTTTCCGCGGACTGTAAGATACAGATAGATCACATAGAACAACAGGCTGGCAAGCATTCCGGTAAAGCTCATGGAGTACAGGAACACATAACCGTCAAGGACAGCCAGAAGAACAGTCAGAACTGCCTTCTGCCTCCTCGAAAATGTATCCTTCACCAGATACAGAAGCATTGCGCAGATGCAAAGGTAGTTGATGTGCACCACATTGGAGTGCGCATAGCCAAGAGAATGGCACAGAACATATCCGATTCCGTGCTTGTTGTGCATGTAGAGAACATCGCTGTGGGTTCCCAGCAGGGCCAGGAAAACAAGGACGGTATAACAGCTTCCCCACACGGTAAACAGTGTCTGAAAGATTCTCCTTCCGGACACTCCCTTGATTCCTACAAGAACCGCAAGATTGATCAGAAGGCTTTTCTCCCCTGTATTCCGGTAGACCAGAAGTCCCATGAAAAGAAGCAGGACAATCCCTGTGTATTCCAGAAGAGTATGCCTGGTCAATGCAAGCTTTCCCGCAAGAAACGCGAAGGCTGCCAGCATGAACAGGGTAAACACCGTCTGTCCTTCGTAAAAGCCAAGCGCCTTCAGGGCACTGAAAATGGCAAGAAAAGCCAGATAGCAGAATTCTCCTGCGGACAATTTCGAATTGCCGGTCTCAAGTTGATTTGTTTTGTTGTATGATGGATTCATGAATATACTATTCCAGATTTTTTCCTTTAATGTGGGAGGCATCGAGCGCCTCCTGATCGATATGAGCCGCAGTATGGTCCGAAAGGGGCATACTGTCTATCTCTGCGTCATCAACGAGGATTATACCCCCTCTCTTCTTGAGGAGGTGGATCCCGGAGTTCAGATGGTTCTGCTGCACCGGAAGCCAGGAACCTCTCTCTTGCAGGCATCGCTTCGCTTTGCACGCTTTGCGGCAGCGCACCATATTGATGTTCTTCACTGCCAGGGTCTGAACTGTGTCCTGTTCTCTGCTCCCGCCATTCTGGCGAGACCTCGCATGGCCGTTCTGAATACGGTCCATGACAAAGGTGATTATACCTCATATTACCCGCGCAGAACGATCTTTCTCGCAGAACGGCTTCTGGACCACACCGTTGCCATTTCCGATTCCGTCCGCGAAGAGATTCTGTCGGTATCTCCGCACCCGGAAAAGGTGACCACCATCTATAATGCGATCGACACCGATAAGTTCTGCCTGAGGAATGCAGGCTCTCCGGCATCCGCTTCGCTCTCCGACCGCGGAGCTGACTGGAAAAAACAGTCCCTTGTCATCGGAAATGTTGCACGTTTCCTTCCGGAGAAAAAGGGGCAGGATCTTCTGGTGCAGGCCGTTGAAAAGCTTCTGTCCGAATTTCCAGCGCTTTCCTGCCGCTTTGCAGGAGACATTGCCCCGGGACAGTTGGATGCCTATGATGAACTGCAGACCTACATCCGTGAGCATCATCTGCAGGACCACATCTGCTTCTGCGGAAACGTCAATGACATTCCAGCCTTCCTGCACTCTCTGGATGCATTCGCTCTGCCATCCCGATATGAAGGCTTTGGCATTGCACTGATCGAAGCGATGGCCTGCGGGCTTCCCTGCACGGCATCCCGTCTTGATGGCCCTGCAGAAATCATCACCGATGATTCTCTCGGACTCCTGTTCACCCCCGGAGACGTGAGCGCGCTCGCAGACAGCATCCGCACACTCCTTCTGCGCAGGCATGCGGGCCAATGGAATGAGGCGCAGATCTCTGCAAGCATCCTCTCCCGCTTCTCCATGGATTCCATGGTATCTGCTCACCTTTCGTTATATGCAAAACTGCTCAGCTGATCCCGCTGAGCAGTTTTCCTGTTTCCATTCGATCTCACCCGCGAAGCTTCTCTCTCATGATCCGCTTCAGATGCTCAAAGTCGTTCTCCGCAATCACGCACTCGCGGCAGATGCAGCTTCCGTTCTTCTCGGATTCCATACATCTGCGAAGCTCATCAAGAACAGGAGATGCCATGACCTCCTCATAGCTCTGCGTGAGCAGGTTGCCAAGAACGTGATCCATGCCGAAATCCATGGCGCATAGAACCACCGTTCCGTCCGGCATCAGAACGTTCCGGTCAAGCTTCGGCCCGGACGAGCAATGGATCTTCCCTTTGTGGGTCAGAGACATCACATCATCCTCACCTACATTTCCCGCACGGTCATGAAGATTGTTGTCTACAAAAATTCCGCTCTCTTCCACCAGCTTCTCGATGGACGGATGAACCGGTCCGTGGCACGAATACTTATCAATGTGGAATCTTCCGCTCATCGCATCACGGATAACCATTGTTACAAGCTCCAGATAGTCCTCCGAAAGGACAAACTTCGAATTCAGATCCTTATCCGGAATATGCAGCACCATGTTGGTAAACGGAATCTCACGGATCTCCTCGTAGCTCTCCTTTGTCATGCCGACAAGGGTTGAGAACAGCGTCATTTTGCGTCCGGTCGAATGCGTGTAGTGAACCATTTCCACAAAATGCGGGTTCAGCTGCGGCTCCACAAATCCGGAGAAATCGATCTGCTCGTCCTTCGGCATCTTATCCAGACATGTCCGGAAGGTTTCCATCGACATTTCCATCGGCCGGTCCTTCGGATCCCTTCCCTCCGGCATGCCGGTCCCTCCCGTATAACGGGTAATAAACAGTTTCTGGGGACATACCCGGCAATTTAAGGGACAGCCCACCTTCGTCGTGATTTCCATTGCTCCACTCATAAAAAATCCTCCTGCAATACCGTCTGTAATATCCGAAATCCTTGCAGCTGTTCTTTATCAGCTGCAGCGGGACAGAATACGTTCTATTTCTTTTCTCAATGATACCATGCGATTCCATACGTACGGAACGCATTCTTCCGACAGCTTCTTCTGATGAATAAACTCCTCATAGGCGCGATTGTTCTCCGAAAGCCGCCGGATCTCCTGAATGGTTTTCGAATTGTCTCCCTGATAGTCCCAGAAGAGCACAGAATCCCTGCAGATCAGCCCCGGCTCCGGATCGTTGCAGGAGCCGTGATAAATCGGAATCACACCCGTCCGGAAGGCATCAAACAGCTTTTCTGTCACATATCCCGGTGTATCGGTATTCTCCGGACAGATGTTAAACCTCATCGACTGCAGATACGCAAGCTTATCGTCCCCATACTGATTCTTCAATACCTCAGTATTATGACGCCATTTTCCCGGATACTGAACCGGTATCCCATTCTTCTCAAGATCGTCGCAGATCACCTGCCTTGTCCCGTAGAAATCATGCGAAGCGATGCATGCAGTTTCCCTGCAGGATACCGGATTGACCGTCCGGTTTATCATTTCGGTCCGCCTTCCGATTTCCTCCGGTCCGTCTTCCGGTTCGAACAGGTACTGAATCCACAGTGGGAAGCGAAGATAGGAAATCTCCTTCTCCCCTTTCCGAAAACGGACAACGCCGTCCTTCATCCCGTCCTTGGACGGTTCCTCATTGATTACAGAAAAGCCATCTGCCTTTGCGATCTCCGAAATCCTTTCCGGATATGGGAATCCCATCGACAAACTGACATCCCGAAGACCATAATGATCAAACTTCCTCTTTCGAACATGCCAGACCCGGTCGGAAACCTCACGCACGGGAAGCCGCTCATACTTCACATACTCTTCCAGATTCTCCCCGGAGAAGAATATTTTTCCTCCATCAAACCGCTCGCCTGATGTTCTTCCCGGTCCGAATACACTGTAAAAGCGGATTGGTTTTAGGGATTCGTCCTGTTTTCCTGCGTATTCCGGAAAATGATGCCGGACAAACCGCGTAAACCAGTAATCCTCCGGATTCATGCTCCACCAGTTCGCATAAGAAATTTCTCCTGCACTCAGAACCGACCGTTTTCGGTTGTCATCCCGCACATCCAGAAGAAAGCGTGCTGTCTGCTTCACATTCATAAGCTCAGAACATCCTCAGTTTCTCAACAATAAAACCGGCGGGCAGCTCCGCCGCCAGGTAAAACACCCACTTCTTCAAAATCGGAAGCTCTGCTCCCGGAAGAAATCTTCTGCAGTCCTTCTTCAGTGCAGTACGAAGCTCTGCTTCCAGATCTCCCGTCTCTGCATCTGCTCCCTCTCTTGCGCAGGCAAGAAGAGAGAACTCTGTCCGGATATGATTGTTTACGGCAAGAGACGCAAGATTGTTCTCTCCCTTTTCCAGAAAATACAGGCACTGCCCTCTGGTTGCCTCCATCAGATCCAGTCGTCTTCGATCAAACTTCCGGTGCATGATGCTGCCGCTCCGTGTCCGGTACCAATAAAGCTCCTCCGGAACATAGGCGATGCGCTCTGCCGCATCCAGAAGCTGATACGTCACAAACTGATCCTCATGAATTCTTCCAACCGGATACTCCAGCTTCTTCTCTGTAAACAAAGACCTTTGATACAGCTTCCCCCAGGCGGTGAAGCTCATGCCGGAAGAAATCGGGTGATACATATGCTCCAGACATTCCGCGGAAGAAAACGTCTGCACCGATTTTTCTTCCCGGCAATTCTTCTGCTCTCCTGCAGCCGCTTTCCATTCCCGGTCCTCCGTGAAGCCTCTGCAGTCGCAGACAGAAGCCTGTGCATGATTCTGAAGACATACATTCAGGAGCTTCTCCATATAAGCGGGAGAAAGAAGATCATCAGAATCCACCGGAGCCACAAATTCACCGGACGCAGCCTTAAGGCCCGTATTTCGCGCTGCGGATAGTCCTCTGTTCTCCTGATGGAACACATGAATCCGCTCGTCCTCTCTCGAAAGCCATTCACAGATCTCTCCAGAAGAATCCGTGGACCCGTCATCCACCACAAGAATCTCCAGATCCCGGAAAGTCTGCCGCAGGATAGATCTCAGGCAGGCTTCCACATAGGACTCCACATTATATACCGGTACAATCACAGATATCTTCATCTCAGGCCACACATTTCATTCCCATATAAAGAACAAGGAAGAGAAACCATCCGAATACCGCAACAACTCTGCCGCGGCAAGGCCTCTCCGCACACTCCGTTTCCGGATTCTTCCGATAGATCGGAATCAGAAGGAGCGGCAGGAAGCAGACACCTGCTGTTCCGCTCAGGACAGCAAAGCCATTGTCTCCTGTCTCCGAAACGCCGGACAGACAAAGGGCAAGCACCGCAAGAAGGAGAACCGCAAGGCCCTTCTTCTCCCAGCTTCCGACCTCTCCTTCGCTTCGCTCCCGATATTGCTTCTGAAAGGTAACTCCTGCATATAGGAGCGTGACCAGCATCAGATAAGCCGGAAATCGAAGTGTATCGGCATTGACACAAAAGCCGTAGGCTGCCCCGAGGCACCAGCGATCCCCATTCTCAAGAAGCGTATTGACCGCCATCTGAAGAACATTTCCGCCGGACATAAGGATACGAACTGCACTGCACAGAAGCATTCCGCCAGAGACAGCGGCAATTGTCGCATACTCAGCAGAAACGTGTCCCGTCTGCAGACAGATCGTCCCGAAAAGAACCGCTGCAGCCGCAAGGAAGCCATCTCCCTGGTATGACTGCAGTCCCTGCAGCATGGCAGGCGACAGGAACAGCACGGAAACAAGGAGAAGCATTCCCTCCTTCTGTCCCCTTTCATCTGATGAACACCGGGTTCCCTGCTTCTCCTTTCCGTAAGCAATCATGTGTAGGCATAATGCAAACATCAGAAGTCCCAGCAGCGAATGAATGATTTTGCCGGACAGATAGACCAGTTGATACGGAGCTCCTGCTTTTCTTGCCGCGGCGATCACCGCTCCGTCCAGATATGTCAGTACATTTGACCTGCTGTCTGTCTGATAAAGCGAACTGATCTTACCGCTCTCTCTGAGATTTCCGTTCTCCCAGTCACTCCAGAACCGGTTCAGCGGTACCGCATAGGACAGGTACCCCATGCTGCGGATGCCGCTCTCTTCCATATAGACATATCCGTCTGCATCCACGTCTTCTCTTCCAAGAATCCGGCTGGATACGGCATAGGCATTGGAAAAGGCCGTCCGCTCCGCCTCCTGCTCATTCATCTTCGGCGAGGAAATCCCGAACAGAAGAAGAAAGGCGATGTAAGCCAAAAGAAGGTACCTGCATTTTCTCTGTCCGGAACGGAGCCATCCGGCAAAAGAGAAAACAAGCAGCGCAATGACAAGGACCAAAACTCCCGAAACCCACAGAAGCTTATGCTGATCTGAATACAGAACAAAGGAGAGATCCTCCAGAGAGATCTCCCCGCCGGAAGCCGAATACTCCAGGGTATACGACTCTCCCGGCACCAGGTCAAAGGAGCCGCCCTCTTCCTGAAGATTCTCCGTACTGGTATATCCATTGGTATGAATATCTCCACCGGAAATGGAAATCTCCGCGACCTGATCCCCCGAAGCATTTCGGATTCGGATGAAGACATCTGAAGGATTCTCATCCAGAAGCTCCTGCAGCGCCACATCATTGTTGGCAGGAATGACCGCCGCAACATGGGAAAACTGTGCCTCGAAGGTATTCTGTCCGTCTTCAACAATAACTTCCCCGGCTCCGTTCATCGTCGCCAGGAACAGCAGCCAGTAGAAGCCAAGAAAGAGGATCGCAGCAGCAATCCACAGCACGAGCTTTCTGTTTTTATGTATCCACATGTTCTTCATATACGTCTTATTGACCTCGCAGCAGTCGGATGATCCGATTGGCCAGTCGTGCAAATCCCTGTTCCTTATGATGCTTCGCCGCAAACCAGTATCCGCGAAGGAGGAGCCTTCCGAAGGTGCTGTTGTCACCTGCCCGCAGAATCTGAGAAAGCTCTTCTCCGGATAAATTCAGCCGGCGGAACATCTTCCCGGCTTCTTCTGCCGCATATTGCTGCACCTCAGCTGCACTGTAGGTGGAGAGCCAGCAGCAAACCTCCATCATCGCATTTAAAAGCGTATTCTCATAATAAATGGTTCTTTTGTATTCTCCGCTTTCAATGATCTGTTCCAGTTCCGCAAACGGGAGCTGTTCCTGGGAAAGCATCCGATTCTTCTTACTATGAGTAATGGACGTAGAATTACTGGAATAATAGCAGTACTTCCTCACCGGAACCACTTGTGTCCTGCTCCTTAACGGAGCGCACCGCAGACAGAAAACGGTATCCTCCATCAGACGATGCTCCGGAAAAAGAATTCCTTTCTCCAGCAATGCAGATCTCCGGAAAAGCCGGTTCCATATCATTCCGTTCCGCTCCACAAACCGTTCTTCTTCAAATTCTTCATCGCTCTCAGGGAACAGGGACAGAACCCGTCCGTTGTCGTCCACGTTTTCATAGCCGCTGATCACGACATCCACGGAATCCTTCGTTCCGGTCATAAGCTTTTCCAGAAACTGCGGCTTATAATAATCATCGTGATCCAGGAAAGAGATCCATTCTCCTTCCGCAAGCGAAATTCCCCGGTTTCTGGAACCAGCAACACCGACGTTCTCCGGATTCCGAATCCAACGGACCTTTGGATGCTCCCGGTACCTTTTCAGAACCGCTTCCGTCTCTGCAGAGGTACCGCAATCATCGACTAAAAGAAGCTCGAAGGAAGGAAATGTCTGCTGCAGCACCGACTCAATCGCACGAACAAGATCATCTGCTCTTGTATTAAAAACCGGTATGATAACAGAAACCACTTTACTCATCCTACGTTGTCTTTCGCTCTGCAGACAGCTTTTCCATCTGCGATCTCATAAACCACATCACAGTTCTGAATGGTGGATAGCCGATGCGCAATAATAATCAGCGTCATCTCTCCGTGCAGTGCATCAATGGATTCCATGACCGCCGCCTCGGTTTCATTGTCCAGTGCAGAGGTTGCTTCATCCAGAACCAGTACCTCCGGCTCCGCATACAGGGCCCGTGCAATTCCGATGCGCTGTCTCTGACCACCGGAGAAGCGGATTCCGCGCTCTCCGACAACCGTCTGTGTTCCCTCCGGAAGCTCCTCGATGGTTTTCCGAAGCTGCGCCCGGTCAATTGCCTTCTCGATTCTGGCATGATCAATCTGTTCCTTCGGAATTCCAAAGGCAATATTTGCTTCAATGGTATCATCCAGCAGATAGATGTTCTGCGGAACATATCCAATGGTCTGATGCCAACGGCCCAAATCGTCGGATATTCTGGTCCCTCCTGCAAGAATGTCTCCGGAGGACGGTTCCAGAACGCCAAGGATCAGATCTGCCAATGTCGTCTTTCCTGCCCCGGACTGGCCGATGAATGCAGCCGACGTATTCGTCCGAATGGACAGGTTCAGATGATTCAGAACCAGACGGTCAGCGTTTGGATAACGGTATGACAGGTCCTTGATCCGAATTCCGTCACCGAGAGCAATCTTTCCCATGGTTCCGGTAAGTGAACTGTCTGCATTCGTTTTCGTCCCCTTGGTCTCACCAGAGCCGGCAGATCTCTTCTCCTCTTCCTCTTCGATTTCCCTCAGGTGCTCATAGATGGCGGTGACTGCCGGCATCTGATAGGCGATCGTTCCCATATATTCCGTAATACGGTTAAACGAAGGAAGCAGGCGATAAGCCGCCACTACAAAGAGCGACAGCGTGGGAATGAAATAAGCAAGATTAACTCCTGTTGCAATCTTGAGAAACGCGGCCCCCAGCATGGAGCCCATGGCTGCCGCTTCAATGATCGGCTTCGGAATCGCAACCATCGTATGATAGGAATATTCCGAATGAACTCTTCCCTGATAGGCCTTGTCATATTCCCGGAAGAAAAACTCCTCCCGGTTCATTACCTTGACCTCTTTGATTCCGCCGAAGGCCTGCTGGATCCACTTGTTGACCTGCGCCTCATATTCGCGGTTTAATTCTCCCCGGCGAAGAAGTCTCTTCTTATACAGCTTCTGGAAAACCAGAATCAGAAGACCGAGGAGCACTCCGACCGCCACCGTAATGGTCTTGTCCTTAATGAACAGATAAAGGATGAGCGCACAGACAACAAGTCCCTCTGTCATCAGCTGAACAGCAGCCTGAATGACACCGAAGAAATCAGCCGTATCCTGATTAATGTTCCGAAGAAGCTCCGCAGAGCTTTTCTCAATAAAATAAGAATACGGACGGGACAAATACGACTTCATCATTCTCGTGGAGAGGAACCGCATATTCGAATAAATGTACTTGTACTGCTGGCGATACATGAAGATGAGATAGACATTCTTCACCACATAAACAGCAATCAGAAGTCCCATCAGAACCAGAATCAGCTGCGTGGAATTCTGCAGATGAAACAGATGATAAACAAAGGTATAAATTCCTCCCCGCTCCGACAGATTGTCACGGTCCATAATGGCATTGATGAGCGGCTGAACGGTCGAAACTCCGAGCAGCTCGAATACGGTGCCAAGCACAATCAATGCAAACAGCCCCAGCGTCTGCCATTTCTGTTTCCGGTCGAAAATGTAATTCAGCTTCTTAAAAATATCCATTCGTCTTCTCTCTGCTCTATTCTGCAGCATTCTCGTATTCCCAGGTTCCGGGCAGCGGCTCCTTCGTCACATAGCGTCCGATGCGGAATACATATTCGTATTCATACCCCTTTGTCAGAAGGAGCGCCCCATACGTTCCCCCGGCAGCTCCCGCGACCAGACAGTCGCAGCGCGCAAGGATTCCGATGGAAATCAGGTATTCCAGATTTCGCTCATAAGGCGACATCACCGCATTTCCGGCATCATTGATATTCTCCCCGCTCCCCGTCTGATATCGTCTTTTCTGATAGCTCAGAATCTGCCCCGGAAAGGCTTCCTGCATCTGATCCCAGATCCTCTGATCCTCGGTGCACAGGTAGATCCTGCTGCAGCCGTACTCTTTCATTACTTCTCTGCACTTTGCAATGACCGCCTCTGTCTTCGGCTGCATCGGATGATTGTAGGGCCGCTGCTGCAGATAGTCCGTTCCCCGGCAAAGAACTCCAAGAACCTTCTCTCCGGGATTCCTGTGAAGGACCTCTTCGCAGTAGCCGTCAATCTTCTCCTCTGCCTCCGGACGAAGCTTCAGATAGCGGTCTGCCGTTTCTCTCCACATGGAAAGCTCTTCCGCATCCAGAATCATGTTGTAGTCCGGATAATATTCATCCTCCGGCGGCGTAATGACTCCAAGCGTCACATTCTTCGCATGTGCAATGTCCTCCAGCGTATAGCCGCAGGGAGGAAGGAAATAGCGGTCCCACGCATTGACCTTGCCCACCTCTTCCGGCAGAAGCATCGGATTGGCCGCATTCTGCATGTCAATCACGGGAACAAACCCTCGTCGGACAGCTTCATTGATGGATCCAAGATTTGTCGCTACAAACGAAAACAGTCCTGCCTGATCCGCATGCCGCCGGATCACGTAGAACCGTTTATCTGCATACTCATTCCCCGGATGTATGGTCCTCTCTCTCCAACGGAACGTGCTCAGTTTCTGTTTCAAATTCATCATGCTTTTTCTTATGCTTCTTTTTCTTGTGCTTCTTAGGGAAATTGATGCGTTCATCTACTACAACTCTTGGCTTTCGCATGGTTCTGGTATTAACACTCAGCATATATTCGCCGAGAATCCCGATAAAGAACAGTTCCATCGCGCCAAACAAAAATACCCCTACCATGATGGAAGCCGTTCCTGCAGGGAAATTATCCCAGAAAATAAGCTTGCGGATTAAAACCGACATCGCATAGATAACACCGATGATTGCAAGCAGAAGCCCCAGAAAGGTTGACACTCTCATCAGCTTCTTCGTTGACGAAGTCAATCCTTGCATCGCAAAGTCGTAATTTCGGTAGAAATTATAATTCGATTTACGCTCCGACATCCTGTGATGATAGAACACAACCTCATAATCCGGCGCATATTCTGCGACCACTGTCTTCAGATAAGGCTGAACATCGTCAATCTGCCGGACAATGTCGATAAACTTACGATCATACAAACCGAAACCGTTAAACTCCGCAATCTGCGGTTTGTCAGAGAGCTTCTGGATCATGCTGTAGTAGCAGCGGCGCATGAAACTCATAATCCGGCTCTCATCGCTTTCAACCTTCTGCCCAATCACGACCTTCGCACCGGATTTCCACTTCTCTACAAAGGCCGGCAGCAGCTCCGGAGGATCCTGAAGATCCCCGAACACCAGAAAAACGGCATCTCCGTCTGCCTCCTGAAGCGCTGAAAATACATTTCTGGAAAAGCCGAAATTTGCAATATTAAAGACCGCTCTTACATGTCTGTCCTCGCTGCACAGCTGCCGAATCATTTCTCTTGTCCGGTCTTTCGAATAATCGTCTGCGAGAATCAGCTCATAGTCATATTCCTCCAGAGATCCACCCGCAGCAAACATTCCGGAAACCACTTCATACAGTTCCCGTATGCTATGCTCTTCATTATAGCAAGGCACCACCACACTGATTTTTACTTTATTCAACACCATTTCCTGCCTTACAAAACTATACCATATATTTCAAAGCCATCAGCAGCATCATAATCCATCCGTAGATCAGCAGTACCCGAACACCGATGTGACAGTTCAGAACGTTTACACGAAGCTTCCCCGCCAAGACATAGCTTTCCGGCTCCGTAATATTCTCGTTCTCTCCCATGTCTCTTATGCTGCGATATGCGCAGATCGCTGTCATCAGAAGAACTGCCAGCAGAATTCCCTCCAGCGCGGGAAGATATTCCTCTGCTCCCAGGCTGCGCAATGCTCCCGCCACGGTAACAGCGCTTTCCCCGGACAAGATCCGGCCACACAACGGTTTCAGAACAAGATATGCAAATGTCCTTTCTCCTCCATATACCCAGGAAAACTTCAGAATCAATATGACCGAAAGGCAAAGCTCACCAACCAGATCTGCAAGAAGAAGATGCTTCCTTTTCTCTCCCCCAAGATACATCGTCAGAACAAGAAACGGGGCAAGATAGATCGTCCAATAAGGCGTCATATTACCAAAGGCACAGAAAAACGCCCAGACTCCATAACCGAATAGAACCGCCATCCGTCTGTTTTCTATACAGGTTTTTGAGGTCCCATTATAGAAATAAGCCGCCAGATAGAGAACTGTCAAACCCAAAACAAAGATCGAAACCGCTCCGTATCCTCCCGGAATTTCTGCCTGAAGAAGGTCCGGCAAGTGTTTCTCCAGAAATCCGCCTGTAGAAACCCGATAATCCGGACTGATCGAACACAACACCTTACATAGAATCAGAAGCCAGCATCCCCGGAACAAATCGGCAATGATATGGAACAGATTCTTTTCCTTCAGAAGAATGAGAAGGAAGAGAATCAGAATACCAAGCGGTTTCAGGATCAGCGAAACCGCAAACCACATGTAAAACTCTTTCTGTTCTCTCTCGTCCTCCCTAAGGTAAGAAAGAAGTCCCTTCAGAATAAAATACAAAGGAATCGAATCGTATTGCGCAGTCACAAAGACAGGAAGAATCGTCATGGAAGACAAAAGAAAGAAAAGGCCGGCACAGGAGGCCGCATGATTTTCAGCGCCAAGCTCCTTTGCAAGCTCACGCACCGTATTCACACTCATCCAGACAAAAAGAGCAGGAAGAATCTTGTACCAAAGGAGAGATGGCACCGACGTAAGCCCAAGTCCGGCAAGCCGGTTCAATATCCAGACAGGGAAATTCCATACTGCAAAGACCAGATACAACCCAATATCGTAGACTGCTCCTTCCGGAGCAATTCCGCTGGAGAGACAGTTTCCGTAAAAGCTGAAAAGCTTTCCGTCCAAAAGCGAATCCCACATCATCACACTGAAGGGACCGGTAACCGTCATATCGGCGTAATACATCGTAACAAGACAAAAGCCCAGGCTCACTGCCATCAAAACCAATAACGGCAGGGACATTACGTCATAAAGCAGGTCCCACGTTTCTCTTATGTCCTTTCGAATTTCACTGCAGCTCTTTTTTATCTTCATTCCGCATTTTCTCCGTAAAAATACCCTTCTTCGATATAACGCATCCGGTAATCCGCTGTGACCTGCGGATGAAAGCTGACATACAGAACATACAAATAACCCGCAAGCAGCAAAACTGTCAATGCATACATAAGAAATTTCTTTCTGAACGATTTTTCCATAATCATCACACAGGTCAAACGAGGAGCCCGTTTCCATCCATCCACATACTCATCAGCAAGCACTCTGCCAGAAACATCATAAGCAGAATGCAGACACGCATCCACCGCTTCAGCTTCATACAATAATCTGCAAAGGTCAGCTCCACCACTACGCATGTATGAAAATACCTCTGCATGGATCCAAGTCCTCTTTGCTGGGGAATCAGCCAGTTCAGAATTCCCCAGACAGACTCATCCAGCCTGCGGTTCGCCAAAATCAGAAGAAGCACCAGAATAAGACCGACCAGATAGGCATAAACCCAAGCCTGTCCCGCATAGAGCCGGAAGATTCTCGCCCAAACCTGAATAATCCCCGGTCTCGTATCCTGCATAAATGCCTTTTGAATATGTATAAAAGCAAATCCATCTCCTGTCCGAAGGAACAGATAATACATATAGGCAAACATCCCTGCAGGAATCAGCATAGTTCCCAAAACGAGTCTCTCATTGCCAAAAGACTCCTTCAGAAAATCAATAAAATTCATTTTTCTTCCGGCAGCCTTCTCTCTCTCCTTCCAACGCCAAAAACGATCCAGTACTACAACGAAGACAAAGAAAACCCCTGTATTTCTTGTTGCACTCATCAAAAGCCCGCAAATTCCCATCCGTAGAAACTTCCCTTCCTTCAGATAGCAGAAGCACATCGTCAGGAACATCAAATACATTGCTTCTGTATACAGAATTGCATCATAGAACCCACAGGCTCCCCATGTCATCAATGCAATATAGAAATATGCCTCTTCTTCATTTCTTCGTGTTTCCAGAATATACCGATAAGAATATCCACACGCGACAGCATAACAGAGATTACTCACCAGATAACCTGAAAAATCCAGATTTCCGCCAAAAAGAAAAGAAACAGCCCGAACTACCATTGGATACAAAGGAAAGAAGGCCCAACTTGCCGTCTTTGTTGCTGAAGACGGATATCCTTTGGTTGCAATGCTGCGATACCACTCAGAATCCCAAAGATCAACATGCTGCAGAAATCCGGTAAAAGAATAATCCTGAAATTTAAGCACATAGATCAAATAGAAAATCAGTCTGGTTGCAGCTATGGAAAACAGAATAAACAACCATAGCCGCTTTTTTTTCAAATTCCCTCGATCCATGAATTTACATTTATCCCTTCCTTTGTTCCAAGCATTTCCGGTAAAGCTCCAGATATTGATTCACCTGACTTCTCTCAGTGTAGGCAGAAGCCTTTCGGACAGCTGCTTCTGCTGAGATTTTTCCGCTCCTCATCTTGTCTTCTACGGTACGAATGGCTTCAATATAATCCTGCTTCTGAGGCTCATGAAGAACAACTCCGCAATTCTCAGGAACTAGCTCCTTTACAGCACTGGAATCAAGCGCAATCACAGGAGTTCCGCAGGCCAATGCCTCAATTGTAACCATGGAAAACGACTCCTCCTCAGAAGGATTCAGAAGAATCTCTGCCGCAGAATACAGTTTCGCAAGTTCCCGGCGATTTGCCGTTTTTTCAATATGAACAATTGTTCCGGGCATAGTTTTTCTCTCTGCCGCATTCATGCCTACCAAAACCACACAATACTCCTTCAGACAACCGTTTACGGTCTCCTCTGCAAGGTTCCGAAAAGCCTCCATGCCCTTCCGCTCATTCCATGCGCTGGCAATCCCCAAAAGAAGCTTCTTATCCTTAGGTATCCCATACCTCTCCGAGAGCTCTTCTCTGACGATCTTCTGATCCGTACATTCACAGGAAAAAGGATGAAATATGTCCGGATCCATTCCATTCGGAATAACCTGTATCGAATATTCCCCGAGAAAGGACTGCCGAATATTTCCCGCAAGCCATTTCGAAGGAGCTGTCAGCACCATTCCCGGGACTCCACAGAAGGACTCTCTCTTCCGTTTCCAATTTCTTGCAGTTCCATCCGGTCCGAAGCACCAAGGATATTCATGAAGATGCGGGCAATGTCCGCACCCGTTTTTCCACTTCTCACAGTCCGCCGTAAAGAATGCACAGTGTCCTGTATAAGCCCAACAGTCATGCATAGTCCACACAACACTGCCTTGATATTCCTCCTTCAGATACCGGAACAGCATCGGATAATTCAGGTAATACCCATGCACATTGTGAAGCTGTATTACATCCGGCTGTTCTCTTCGAAGGAGACAGATCAAATTTTCTGTTACCCTTTTTGATCCCAGCCCGTTTCGGTCCGTTGCCGTAGTAAGTGCCACATGCATCCAGAAATCAAAACCATTTCCGACCTTCACACACGGAAGATCCGGAAAACCGGATCTTCTTCCATAGACAGATAGTGTGTCCCATCCATCTTCTATAGCTCTTTCCTGAATCGAACGCATAATATGCCCGCCGCTGTTATTACAAACGGAATTGATCTGAATCAGCTTCGGCATATTCTCACCTCACAATAGCGTGGAAGATATACAGCAGCAGCGGAACCATCCCAAGGCATGCGGCAAGAAATGCCCTTAACGGAAGAATCCATTTGTATTCCTCCCTGCCTCGCCAGATCAGCGGAAGCCGATCCTTCCACAGAGGACAGCTGAAAATCGTAAACAAGATCATTCCGGCTGCGAAAACAGACAGACCTGCTCCGGAGGCATACTCCTGAAGCCTTGGATCGCTGACCACGCCTGCAAGAATGCTCATAACACTGAATTCCTGATCCGATACCCCCTCTGGCAGAAGCATTTTCCAGAATGACAAATTCACAATATTGCTGTTGAAGCACCATGTGTATGTGAAAATCTGCGCAACCGCCATTGCAGCCGTCAAAAGCATCTCCAGGAGCAGATTCAGATATCGAAGCTTCTCATTCTGAAGAATTACGAGCACCATAAAGGGTACCAGCAGAATCAGCCAGTATGGATGAGAATATCCGAACGTAAACTGTATCATATAGGCCATGAAGCAAACATATACAGCCACCTCACTCAGCCTTTTCTCATTATCCTCTTCTCTCCACGCGTAACAAAGAACAAGGAATACTACCCAAAGAAATATATAAACAAATAATGTACCAAATCCGATGGTTCCGGTTACAAACAACGCATCATAGATCGGTTTGGCCACATTGGATCCTGAACTGCTTCCGGAGAACGTGCAGCCGGGCACGAGTTCCGGTCTCCCATAAGGAACCGTTATCCAGAAGAACAGAATCGGAAGAATAACCTCTACTCCTCTCAGAAGAATTCTGCGGATCTTCTTCTCTTGAAGAAGCACCAAAGGAACATACGCCAAAATGGAAAAATACTTAAACGGCGCAGCAATAGCAAACCACAGGACAAATCTCCGATCGTCCTTCTTTAGGTAAGCACGGATTCCCATCATCATGAAGGTCATGGTGATGATATCGTACTGACCAAGAACCACCAGGCCGGTCATAAAGAAGATCGATGTCAGAAACAAAAGCTGTGCTTCCCGGACAGAGTCCTTTCTCTCTCCTGTGTCACATCCATGAAGCTCCATGACATCTTCCGCCAATGCTCCGAACGTCTTCAGGAACAAAGCAAGAAACAGCCACAGCATCGACTTCATCCACATCAGGCAAGGGACAGAATGAAAAATATCAATCCCGCTCACCTTTTCCACAACCCAGAGCGGAAAATTCCAGACAGCGAAAACAATGTACATTGGAAAATCGTAAAGGGGAATGTACTGCGTATCTCCGATCAGAAAAATCTGCGTATAGAAATGACGGATCTGCCCCGAAAAAAGAATATCCCAAAACCGGACACCTTCAAGACCGGTTTCATAAAAATCCGCATAATAACAGCTGTAAAATATCAGAACGGCTGCTGCGGCATATAAAATCATTCCGATTGTTACCGGCAGCCTCTGTGCTTTCTTTTTCTTCATTCGACCTCTGTTCCCTGTTCTGCTCTTTGCATCGTTTCAATAAGATTGTGCGTGAAGCACTTTCTTCCCTCTGATGACAGATGAATCACATCCGTATAATCATCCGGATTCGTAGTATCAAAAGGCACAATATGTGCCTCGTCCATCGCACCGTTCACACCACAATACTTCTGAAGGCTTTGAACAGTGGACTCTGTCAGATAGTATTCTACCATATTTTCCCGGAGCAGCCTGCAGTAAGCCTGCATTACATCCGTGTAGGCCTGTTCGCATACTGCGGTTCGATACTTCGGTGTCTCCACAAAGCGAAGGCTGATCCCCTCCCTACGGCATAACCGAATAATATCAAGAAGCGAATCAACCTGTCGTTCGTTCATTTCAAAATGCTTTTCCGTATGGTGCTCTGTGGATCCCAACTGCCCATCCAGAACATCTCCGGAAGCGGCGCTATTGACCACAAGATTGCCTCCGTTTCGAAACATAGAATTAACCAGCGGATAATCAACATACCAGGTTAAAAGCTTCTCGTTGTTTGCAGTGACCAGCATTTCCCACAGATCAGTCCACGATGCCCCTGTAGTTTCCCGCATCTCCTTCCACAGTCCAACCTTAAATCTAAGGTCTGTATCCAGAAATAGACGGGGATCTTCCACCCATGGCTCTCTCTGAACAGAATTAACGAACAGATCAACGGTAATGGAACGAATCTTCACCTGATGATCCAGAAGATATTCCAGTTCCCTGTAAATCAAGAATGGCTGAGCCCCATTATAAGAAAGGATATAAGGATTTTCTCCACTTTGTTCCAGCTCCTCGATGTCAAGGCCCTGGCGAAACATAGAGGAGCCAAGATAGATGTCATATTCCTTCCCTGTTCTGGCCTCACGGCCGGAGTGCGCAATAAGCGCCTGAAGTCCATAATTTGCACCTGACATCAGGAATCTGGCATATTCATTTTTGATTACTACCAGTGCAATCAGGAGAATACCTGTCGCCAGGAGAGTTTTCAATAACTTTTTCATGGTGTCTCAATAGCCTGCATACAGAAAGCTTCCAGTTCCGGCTGCGCCGAACAAAACAACCAGCACAGTAAGGAAGCCAATTCGCATATTTGAGTACTGCTCCGCTCCAATCCCTTTTTTCTCATCATAAATTTCCGAAAAAAACAAAATCAGAATCAGAATGCCAATGGACAAGGCGTAGGACGCACAAGAATTATCTCCTGTAAAAGGAAACACTGCTGCCTGAAGCGTCATCAAATTAACAGCAAATCCTCGAAACATACATTGTACGTAATGGGCCGCTGCCGGAAAAGACTCTGCCTTAAACAAAATCCATCCGAACATGGCAATGAGAAAGGTAAGCAGTCCTGACAGCAATTTTCTGATTCCTGACACCGCTTTTCCGGCAGCGCAGACTCTTTTGTCTTTCCGTTCTTTATAGTTGTTTCGGGGCGTCAGTATATTCCAGATTCCGTGATACAATCCCCACACCAGATATTTCACACTGGATCCATGCCACAACCCACAGGCAGCAAAGGTCAGCATGACGTTCCGCTTTATCTTCCATCTGCGGTCGGTACGGCTTCCTCCACATGGGATATAGATATAATCCCGAAGCCACGAAGACAGGGAAATATGCCAGCGTCTCCAGAATTCCTTCATATTCCCGGATAGATAGGGCCTCAGAAAATTATCCGGACAAGTAAAGCCGAAGCATCTGGTAATACCGATTGCGATTTCAGAATATCCGGCAAAATCACAGTACAGTTGAATCGAATACAACACAGCTCCTATCCATGCAGCAAGGGCAGGATAGTCTTCCGGTGCTGCAAACACAGTTGTCACATAGGCACTCAGCCGATCTGCAATCACAACCTTCATAAACATGCCTGCAGCAATACGCCGGATTCCTGCTTCCAGATCAGAGGCTTTCGTTTCCATTCCCGTATGCATTCTTTCCGTCATTCCTTCCGAACGTGCAATCGGACCTGACAAAAGCTGCGGAAAAAACATCACATAAACGGCATAAACCAGAAAGGACGGCTCCGGCGCCCTCTTTCCCTGATAAATATCTGCCATGTAGCTGACAATTCGAAATGTATAATACGAAATTCCCAGCGGAATCAGAAGACCGTTCTCAGAGAATCGGAAGCAATCTGCAAAGAAATTATAATATTTAAAAAAGAACAGAATTCCAATGCACAATGCTACACCGAAAATCAAAAGTCTTTTTTTCTTTTCGTTTCTCCCTCTGTGATATGCTCTCTTCTGTTTCCGGAATTCTTCTGCATCAGAAAGATGCTGTCCAATCAGCCAGCCAACAACCGTTTCCCCAAGAAGGAGCAGGAGAAAAACAGGACTGCAAACAACATAGAACAGAATGCTGGATACGAAAAGCCACCCCGTCCGAAATTTCTCCTGCAGCATTCGGAACACAAGCACTGTCACGACAGAATACAGAAGAAACAGATACACATTGCTTCCGATTCCCTGCACTTCACTCAGAAATAGCCTCACAGAATTACTCCTCCAAAACGGGTCAGAATGCTGAGAAGCGAAAATGCCGTCAGAAGATACAGGCTGCCTCGTACTCTCTCCGCGGCCCATTCTCTCCTTGAAAGAACCAATGGAACACAGATGAGGAATGGCAGAAAATATCTTCCCTGCATTCCATTAATCACTCCGATTCCAGAATCACTTCGCACAGAATATACGAACAGAAACGAAGTCATAACCAGCATAATTCCGGAAAGCAGTACAGCTGCAGGAACCAACCTCTCTCTTCCTGCATGCTCCCTGCGCCTTTCCTTCGCACACCCCATCATAATCACTCCAAAGGCTGTAAAAATCGCCACTGACAGCCACACCGGAACGGAATTCAAATAATTGTCCCCCAAAAGCAAGGCTCGAACGATTTCTCCCCCGCTGACATACATCGACTTGGTATATACAAGCAACGTTTTCAATGGATGTTGAATAACCCACACAATAGTATACTTCGTCTCCAGCGTAGCTTCAGACCGTAAATCAAAGCCTCCTCCGTTTAAGAAAGCAAGCACCTCACGCCCTCTGGCTATAAATACAGCTGCAATTCCAAGGAAAACCACTCCTATGATCGAACCCCAGAACCTTTTCTTGTTTCGAACTGCCAGCTGTCTCTCCGAAATCCAAAGAAGGAACAGAACGAAGTTGAAATAAATAAATTTTATCGGAACAAAGAGCAGCAATAAGATCAGTCCGCCGACCAAATCCCAAACACTAACCCGCTCTTTGTCAGCAAGTTTTCTGCAGTAGCAGACAAACAAAATGCAAAAGCCCAGATTCCAGACGTCGTAGGAACAGGAATTCACAATCCACAGTGTAGACGGCAGAAACGAAATCGCAGCAACAGCAGCCTTCATCTCCGGCTTAATCCGGATTGCCGCAAGTGTAAGGAGCGCATACAGAAGCACATCCATCAGTCTGGCTGCAATGATATAGCACTGATACGGCGCATGAAGAAGCCGCATCAGTGTTATTCCGGCTGCCGGTACGACATAACTGTAATGAGGCATCATTCCTTCCAGCCGATAACCTGCCGCACCGGGAAGTAATACATTCCCATAATGCCAGTCATTCCAGAAATGATGCAGGTAACTCTTATCACCAAATCCCACCATTCGAAGAGCTCCGGCCGGAGCCATTCCGACAGAAGCCTTCTGTGCTGGAATCAGCTGCAATATCCTGTCCGAAATCGCATATGCACTGCCAAAATGAAGCTCTTCATCCGGCACACAGGGCGGTGCCATTGCCAGCATACTCACAAGCGCAATCAGAAGGAGGGAAGCAATCCACAGAACCGGAAAAGAAAACCGGATCCACCCGTAATACATTGCATACAGGCATCCTATTCCTGTCAGAATAAAGCAGACAATCACAAGATACTGCCAAAGAAAATCCCGCTCTCCTCCGTACAGGGTCCAGGTTATCCCATCGATATTCTTTCCATCCTCATCCTCCAGCACAAAAAAATACGTCTCACCTTGCTTCAGCAGAAGCGGGGTCTGCAAAAGCCCGCTCTGTTCATTCAACCGATAATATGGAATTGTAAGATCTCGAATTTCCTTTTCCCATACTGTTGTCCCCGCCTTATCCAGAATGCAGGCCATTCCTGACAGACGATACTCCGGATACTCATCAAAAACACTCTTTTCTGCCTCATCCCGGCAAAATCCGATTGCATCAATTCTGCAGTCTTCTCCCGGTGTAAGCCTCATCTCAGAAACGCTCTCCACCGTCCGGATGTCAGAAACAGTCTGATACCGAAGCTGGCAGTGCCACCACAAAAACAGCAGGATAACTCCTGCTGTCTCAAGAACAAGGAGGCGCAGCAGCGCCTCCTTATTCATCTTGTTACACTTTGCTGCAGCCGTATGCACACTTCTCCTGCCGTAATTCCTCATTCCATTATTATCCATATAAAACATTTATGGGACCTATGGTCCGAACAACTACGACCCAGGTGTTCTCATATCTGACAATCTCAAAATCACCAGATCGCATATCGTCATACTGCACCTTCAAATCCGAATTCTCAACCGCTTCACAGATATCCCTGGCCGGTCTCTGAAATTCTACTCCCTCCAGACTCCGCATATGAATGCGGAAGGAAGCATCTCCGTACGCATACAGATTTGTTGTTGCTACCGGCCAGATTACGGAATACAGTTCCGGATCGTAACGGAGCGGAGTTGGACTTTCCTCACTTTCCCAGCTCAGGAGATTCAGGAAGTACACCGGCTGATCATAAGTAAAACCTTCTGTCTGATCCAGCACCGACAGAATCCGGGTACATAATGAGCGATCCTGTACCATTGCATGGTGCTGGTTGAAATAACCAATGTTATCAAACAGAACACTGGAGATGCACATCAACGCAAGATTCCCCGTCAGAATCATATAAACTGTTCTCTGCAGACGGTCTTTCTGTCCTCTCCCTGCTGACAGAAAAAGCTCCACAAGCGGAATCGTCCCAAGGACAAACAGAATCAGAGCCTGACGATGCTGCCCCCGATACATAAATCCATAGCTCACCAGAGACATTGTACAGACTGCCACCGGAAGCAATGCAAGACAAGTCAGAACCTGAACGAAACGTCTTCCTTTATTCCGGCATCTTCTTAGAAGTCCCAGCGTACAAATCAGATTCAGCACATAGCATACGTAGTAGGTGAATCGGAACGTCGGAAGGGTCTGAAGCTTCCAGATGCCCATGATAAACAGCTTCACAAAAGAATGGAAATAATTGGCCCCGATGGATCCAATAAAGGAACCGTTCATCGCCGCCTCCGCTCCCTGATAGCTGGTTTGCGCAACTGTGAACCATGACATCAGAAATCGCGAGCTTACAAGAAGAAATGCTCCGGAAACCACCAGACTGCACAGACAACAGGCAATCCATCGCCATTCTGAACGTCTGGAGACCGAATACGCAGGATCCACAGCATGAAGCAGAAGGAGCATAAGCAGTAATGTCAATGTACAGGAGATATTCACCGGAAGAATACACAATGCCACACATTCACAAATCGTGGCATAAATCCAGTATTTTTTCCCGACAGTCCTGGCCTTCGACAGGAAATACGCCGCCAGTACAGCCAACAATGCTGACAGCGGATATCCCACCTCATACAGTGTCATATACGACTGTGCAGGAGAAGTCACTTCCAGAAGAATCGCGATAAATATCATTCCAGCGGTTGAACGGATCTGAAAAAAGCAGATCACCAACTGCGCCATCACCGCCATAATCAAAATGATGATACAGCCTGAGAGCATCGGTGTACGATACCACCCTTGAATTCTGTTGACAAAACCGCTCAGCCATCGTCCCGTATCCGCTCCAGCAAACGTACTGAGCAGATTGATACTTCCGGCTGAATAATCTCCCAGTGTATCCTCTGTTCCAATCAGATTTACCATACAATATGCATGACAGATGAACCCGGACAAGATCGAGAGAACAAAAATACTTCCGTTCACCTGTATGCTCTTTGCTTTTTCAATCCATCGCGGAAGCAGATTCATCTGCTGCTCCCAGCTTCCTGCTCTGTTTGTGCTCAATATTCGTATCCTTTACTATAAACAACGGCCGTTTCTTCACTTCCAGATAGATTCTGGCCAGGTACTCTCCGATCACTCCTAAAATCATAATAATAGTACCACCGAAAAAGGCAATCAAAATGACCAATGTACCAAATCCGGTTCTCGGTCCATCCGACCGCAATATTGATATCATAAACCAGATTGCTCCGATCAACGTAACGGCATCGATCAGAATCCCAAGCCAAACAGCAGCGCGAAGAGGTGTCGTCGCAAAAGCAAAGAACCCATTCACAGCATAATGCATCAAGCCGCGCATGGACCACTTGGTAGTACCGGCTGCTCGCGGAACGTTTTCATATTCAATCCACTTTGTACTGAAGCCAACCCAGGACAGAATTCCTTTTGTAAATCGCTCTCTCTCCCCCAGTGCCAGCATAGCCTCCGCCACAGGCCGTTTTATCATTCGAAAATCAGATCCGCCCTGAACCAGATGCATTGTGGTCAGACGGTTGATCGTATCATAGAACAAACGAGACAAAGCGCTCCGCACAATCGGTTCGCCCTTTCTATCCACTCTTCTTGCACCGCAGCAATCATAGCCTTCATCCAGAACAGAAATCATTTGCGGAAGAAGTTCCGGCGGATGCTGAAGATCAGCATCCATCAGAGCAATATAATCCGCCTCAGAATAGGATAAGCCAGCGTAGATTGCCGCTTCCTTTCCAAAATTTCTGGAAAAGGATACATACTTGACTTTCTTTTTTCCATACGTCTGTTCCAGCTTCTCAATTTCCTGAAGCGTCCGATCCCTGCTCCCATCGTTGATATAAAGAACGGACCAGTGCAGGTTCTCAACATCATCCAAAGCTCTTTTGACATGTTCAAAAAGAACAGGAACACACTCTGCTTCGTTATAACACGGAACAATGATTTCAAGGCTTCTCCCAGAGACCGACATCTTCTACCTCCTATACCTTTTTCTGCTTCTTTTTCCATTTCTTCAGAAATGAAGAAAGCATGCCGAAAAAGAGCCGCAGCTGCGCATTATTGCGGTAGCACACTAAAAACAGACAAGCCGGTACCAAAACAGCTGCACAAATTCGAAGAAACATTCCTGAAAAATTCCCCGACGGAATTTCTGAGCAAATTAAGTACGTAAGTACAGTAATTCCTATTGTGATAGCTGTGTGCTTACACTCCGACAGGAAAAAATCTCTCCCATTTGCCTTAAAATACATTCGAAAGATACAGTAATACTCTACCGGCAGATTAATAAACAATATTGTCACAATGGTTGCCAGAATTACTCCCGCAACCCCCATTTTCCGTACCAGCACAATATTAAGACACAGATTAGCTGTGGCCTCGACAATCGCCAGAATACGCTCCTGTTCCCAGACTCCGGTGGATTCCTTCAATACCTCATTAATATCCACAAGACAGTAAAGATAAAAATAAATACACAACAGAACGACTATCGAGAATGGCAGCAAATAGTCTACGCCAATCCAGAGTACCACAAATGGTTGGTACAAATTTAACAGACAAGACAAAAACACTACAACAATCCCATGCCGGAAAAAAGCATAGGTCTTTACTACGGCATAATTCTCTCTCTCACTGCGCAGTGCAAGACTGTTTCCAAGGCTTGGAACCAAAGCTCCATGAATAATAGAAATCAAAGTCACCGGGACCATCAAAATCAAGCAGTAGTTGTTGTATTTCGCCAATATCGATAATCCTAAAAAAGACGAGATCACAATACTGTCAAAAGAGCTTCTGGACAGATTTCTCAGCTTCGCCAATCCCACAGACAGAAACTTCTGCCGAAGTTCTCGATGAAAAGCCTTATTCTCCTCAAGGCCACAAGATACTTCCGGTTTTTCCAAATCCAAGGGACAAAACCTTTCCGCCAATATAGAATTCAGGACAACGTTTCCAATGGTTCCTAACAGAAGAAGAATGCTGTATAGATAGTAACTTCTGCATACTGTCAGAGAGATTATTTGAAGGCTGTACATTAATGTTGCAGAAACCACACTGGCAACCGATATCAAATCCACTCTCTGATTCACTCTAAGTACTGTGATTCGATATCCCAATGTCAGATAAGGACAGCAGGCGTTGATCAGATAAATCACATAAACCAGATACAGATTCAGCCCTTCCGGATATTCCTTTCCTTTCACCAGATAGGGAATAAAAGGGATTAAAACACAACCGACTGTCAGAATAAGAACTCCGATGATACGATAAATCTTTTTCAGAAGGCGGATCAGATAACATACCGAACCATTATCTCCCGTGGCAGCAGGATAGTACAGATAGGACAGTATAGCATTCTCTATTCCGAAATCCGCTAAATTCAGAATCTGAAAAACAGAGGAAAATAAAGAGCTTACTCCACCATATTCCACGCCGATATTGTGAATCAAAAGAGTACGTATCAGAAATGGGAATATCGTAATGACCACAGAATTCGCTGCTGCCCATTTAAAATTCTTTGACACATGCTCCAATCTGGAGCCCCGCATATTCATACCATTCATCCTGCCTGTTCAGATCTGACTTATTCTATTGAATAAGTTCTGCAAAAGCACCCAACCCAGGCTCCTTTGAAATAATCCCATGCCAGATCCAGCCTTCCAAATCTCAATGCAGACATAACGTAATAACACGTAAACACATGCAGAAAAAAAGCAAAATAAAACACCTTTCCCACCGGCCCTGCATAACGTCTCATCATAATGCTGCGATTTCTTGCAAAATAATATGCCCGTCCGCGTGTTCCGATTCCAAGCCCTCGAAGTGAAGAATTCTCTCCCGCTGCCACTGCTCCAAGATGAAGCGTACGTGCTTTCGGCGCGTAATATTGCTCATACCCAGCCAGATGCAGCCGGAGTCCCAAATCTGTTTCTTCATAGGATATTCTCAAATAGGGGTCCCAGCCACCGGATTTTTCATAGGCCTCGCGCGTCATCATAAAAGAGTTCGTTGCGGCCGTGGTCGGATACCTGCCGGACAGTTCCACTTGATCCAACGGAATAGCTGAATTACGAAATACTGCTCTTGATGTTCGCAAATTAATACCACACCCAAGCGCTCCTACATTCTTCCCTTCTGCGCCTCCAAGCGAAAGAGGAGCTGCAAGCCCCACTCCCGTATGCTGGTTCAGAAATTCTACCAATGCAGAAATCATATCCGGATAAATACGATTATCATCGTCAATAAAAAGCAAGTATTCTCCTTTGGCAGAATCTGCTCCTTTTTTTCGTGCCTCACTAACATTAAACCCATCTTCATTTTTCACATAATGGACTGCAAAAGGACTTATACCACAAAATGAAGCCATCACCTTTGCCGTCTCATCTGTCGATGCATTGTCGACAACAATAATCTCGAGATTCCGATAATCACTTTTCAAAATGGAATCCAAGATAATTTGAAGATTCTCACATCGATTGTGGGTAGGTATGATAATGGATACCCTTTCATTCATTCTGCATGCCCTCGTATTAACAGAGTATTCTCAGCGCCTTTCTTACAAGCGCACAATAGCCACCTTCCATATGGAAAAAGAAGGCATAAAAAAGGCCAAGGATCACAAGTTTCATTCCTCTGTCCAGTTCTGCATTTTCAAGATATTCCTTAAGATATCTGATTTCTTTCCCATCTTCCCCTATGCTGAGAATATCCACCAATTCCCTTGCTCTTTTCACCGATTCCCTGCACACTTCTCCAGTGCTGTTTCGAATCGTGATACACGTCAGCAGCGCAAGCTCATTATATATGTATCCAAGTGCATACCGATCATTCCCGATATTTCTTGAGCAAATGAATTCCTTCAGAAAGGTATAAGGCAGCTGACGTATCTCCAGCTTGCTGAACCCATCAGATCTCGATGCAGAATCATTCGAAATCCAGTTGTTGTAAAGCCACTTGGGAATGACTTCGCCTTTCAGTTTCAAATTACACTGGAGCATAAAAACCATATCCTCAGTATAACATCCCCGCGGGAAAGTAATAGCATTGTCACATAGTGCTTTTCTTCGATAAATACGACTCCAGACCGCACAGGTGGACCAGATCAGCCAGGGAGAATGAAAACCTTCCGGCAAAACCGGAAACCGGTCCTTTGTCTCCCCCCGAACAAGGTAGAATCCTGCCATCAGCATATCAATCTCTGCATTATCTGCTTCTGCCAGCAAGCTGGAAAGAAAATCCGGACAGTAATAATCATCCTGATCAAGAAATGCAATCCATTCTCCGACTGCCTCAAGGATTCCACGGTTTCTTGCTTCGGACACTCCGCCGTTTTCTTTCTGATGAATAACCCGGATTCTCTCATCTGCGGATTGCTTCTCCAGATACGCAAGAACCCTCTGATCTGTACTGCAATCATCAATCAGCAGAAGTTCGAAATCAGTATAAAGCTGTTCCTGTACAGAGCGGACCGCCCGATCAAGAAGTGAAAGATCGGGATTGTAAACCGGAATAATAACCGATACCTTATTCATGTTGATATATCCTGCTCTTCGATTCTGAACACCTACTGCTGCCTGCCATCTGTATAGATCTGCTTCATCGGCTTGGAATAATGCTCCTGATATGGAAACCGCACGGAGTTCATCCATCCGTATCCATGCCTGCACACAGCGAAGAACCATTCTGCAAACCAGCTCGGACTATGCGTATATACAGCTCGCAGAAATTTCTCCTTCGCTCCAAGCTCTGCCAGAACCGGCAGTGGCTTCATGTCCTTCCAAGGGGTTTTCCTGCAGTACTCCCACCACAGATCCTTCATCGGGTGAAGTGTTCCTTCTTCATGCGGACGATACAGGAAAGTGGCCGGAAGATGGATGATTTCCGGATGAGCATAGGCATCCACCACTTCCTCCTTCGTAATCACCGGTGCATTGTTGAACAGCATTTTCCCACGAAGAGAGAAGTTACAGGTGATACCATAGACATTATATTTCAACGGCAGCTGTGTGATTTCATTCTGAAACTCCATGTTGAGAAGTCCCTGATCCTTGCTGCCATGAATGTCGCCGTATTTCTTCAGCCGGTTGATCACCCTCTCTTCACATTTTCCTGCTCTCCACGCATCCAGATCGAAATAAACCATTTCCGCAATGCAGTATTTCATATCCCTGCGGAAGCGCCGCTCATACAACTTCTCAGACCAGTTCATGGCAATAGGATTTCCCTGAAAATCGAAATCCACCAGCTCCGCCAGATCTCCCATGATCAGCGTATCTGCTCCTACCGTCATGATTCGGTGAACGTCTGTACCCTGGAAATAATGATCCAGAAGAAGTTTATAATAGGTTACATAGGCAAAGCGATGAGCCGGTACATTCCAGGAACGGATTTCCTCTTCCAGCGGAGAGGCATCCATAAAGACAATCTTACAATGAACCTGCGGATAATCTGCAAGCATTCCGCAAATCTTATCCTGATTCTCCTTTGTGATATCAGGGGTCAGGATATAGATGTCGTATTGAATGCACTCTGAGGCGTGAACCAGCAGAGAAACAATGGAGGTTGCCAGTGCATAAACGAAATTATTATTGCATTGATAGTATAAATTCAGCGTTTTCATCTTCTCCACCGTCACTGCTTCCAGTCACTGCGATCCGCTGCTTCTTTGTGAAACAGTCCCTTGATCGTGCCGGTTCCATACACCCACAGAGTCACCCAGCACATCACAGGATGCATCAGCCACACCTTCCAGTCCGGTTTCCTGCAGAATCCGATGATTGACTGAACCAGAAGTGGAATCATGGTGATGCAGGCCAGACAGAACAACAGGATCTTATACTTACCGACCTTGCCCCATGGATATTTCCGTCCCTTTGCTTCCGAGAAATAAAGGAAGTCCATCACACGGCGATTCTGCTTCCGTTTGAAGGTCTTCAGATCCGGGCAGAACAGATGCACGATACCGGTCTTTACCTTCGCCACACGAAGCTGCGGATCCTTTAAGAACAGCTCCCACAGAACATCGATGTCGAACAGATAATCTCCCTCGAAATTCTCCAGAAGCTCTTTTCTCTTCATAAAAAAGCCATTGGCCCCGATGGTCGGAATCATATCCGCCCGGAACCGGATGGAAAGATAGTCTCCGCGGTCAATCTCCTCTCTCGGAACCGTTGTCCATTTCCCTGTGATCATGCACTTCCGGTCATAGTTCCCCGTAAACATGCAGAGCGGATCATTCATACCAATCAGTGCGCAATAACGGTTGATGGTGCTGTCTTCCTTCCGATACGTGTACTCGATCGGCTCACTCGCAATGATTTCCTTTTCTTCAAAGGGTGCCATCATTCGAGTCATCCAGTGAGGATCCGGAATGATGTTGTCCGAATCCAGAAGAAGAACGATCTCATGGACCGCCTTTCGAACGCCGACAGCCTTTCCTGCCTCTGCGGTCTTTAAGGGATTCTTACAGATGTGAATCGGAATGTCACATTCGCTCTGATACTGCTCCAGTCTGCGAATGGTTCCATCCGCAGAGCCTCCGTCTGCAATCACAATCTCAAGATCCTCATGCGGGTAATCCTGCATCAGGATGGCAGACATGTAGTCCTCCAGTGTTCGCATGGAATTATAGGTGGGTGTCACAATGGATACTGTTTTCATAGCTTTTTCCTTCCAGAGCAATAACTCAAATTCACTTCTTGATTTTGATCAAGGTGTGTTCCTTAATCAGATTTGAGTCCAAATATTCTGATAAAACCTGCCGCTGAGAATCATGAATCTCATCAATATATACATAATCATCTGTATTCATCGCTTCAGATAACGCAGCGATAAATACTTTTTTTCCTTCGACCGTCTCAATTTGTTCATCACCTGATGTTCCGCTTTGAGGATCAATTATCCTTCCATCATGAACAAAATAAGACATCATAGCTCCAGGAGTCCACTCTGCTCTGACTATAAAAACTTTTGTGTTTTGTTCCGTTTGTTGATCAATCTTATTCCCTACCTCACGAAAATAAGAATAAGGATCTCCGCATATTGCCTGCGGTTCCAGATGAATAATCGATAATGGTGAAACAACTGCCAAAACGCAAAATATTACCATCAATCCTTGAACAGAAATCCCACCCTTTTCATCTTGTAGCTTCCAGAAAGTGCAAGCTAAAACAATTAATTCAAATAAAACATAAGATCCCATATATCGAGGAAAACTCATCAAATGCTCAAATTCAATATCTGAAAAGAAAAAGACATAAAGAACTAACATTAAACCAGCATATAAAACCTCGCCCACCATCATAAAAGCACTGATACCATAAAATTCCAAACAGCCAATTCTAACGGAATATCGCCAACATAAAAACATCCATCCAATGCACAGCACAAATGCTGCAGAAACGAATGTAACCAATCCCCCACCTTTACATAAATTCTGTGTGAACAACGCAACAATGTACTGATTACTAAAGTCTCTGATTTTTCCGGTAGTAGAAAGCATGCTCACAAAAGAGGCCATGTCCAGCTTACTAAGGTCAAACTGACCTGCATGCTGTAATCCTCTTACATACCAATTCCATGAGCCATAAAACAAACATGGAATCAGTGTTCCAACAAGATACATCCAAACTTGATTCTTCTGTTTTCGAATCCCATTAATTAACAAAATTAAAAAAGAAAGCAATGTGAGAAAGCCAAAATAAAACAATCCGATCTGTTTTCCCATCAAGAGAAATGTCAAGAAACATGAATAAGTAACCATGTCCCAAGTATTTCTCAGTCCTTGGTTATGTAAGAGGTGCAGAAATGCTGATGCTGCAATGAAGGCAACCGAATAATCCACATAAATTGTCTGGAAAATGCCATCCCCATCCAAAGAAAAAGTCAAAAGCACAATAAATGCAGTCATTAACAATCCAGCAAGAAACTTAAATGCACTTTTCTTCTTCCATTTCGGCTCTAATGGAACAAGGAGCATACTCAAGCTAAATATATGAATAGCCATAGAACAATAATCTTCTCGAAAGTCTCCTGCAATCCTGCACCATAGAAATTCCAAAAGTGAGAAAAAGGGCGGGTACTCTTTATGATACAAGAGTATCGATTCAGGCACCGAATAAAAGCGATCTAATCGAATCATCTCTCGTACCATAGGCCCCCAATGTGACATTTCATCATGAACAGAAAAGCATCGATGAAAATCCGTCACAAAATACCAGAGTACAACAGATATGAAAATATAAAACCCTGCTGAAAAAAAAGTACTACAAAAAACTCTTTTTTTCCATTTAATAATCACGAGAAATATAGAAAAAAAACATAAAATATAGATCAAACCAATAGCTGGCTCAAAGCTGTGAAAGAACAGTTGGGATAGATATGCCGCCGACAACTGTCCTACAACAGTTATCGGTAAACACTCCCCAAATTTTTTTTCGGATATTGCAACCACTCCTGCATTTACAATCAAGAATAATATAACTGGTTCAATATATCCCATGTATTTCCACCTCTTGTCCCCTGCTCATCTTGATTTTTTAAAATCCATCAGGTGTCCGAACACCTTCCCGGCTGCCCGACCGATAAATTTCACATCTTCCCAGCTGCGGATGCCGACAATTCGTCTTGCAATAAACTCCGGGCTGAAGGCAACCTTATATACAGACTGAACCGCCTCCATCAAACGATCATCTCCAACCGGAGTCTTCATGATCGGACGACGCATATCATATTCCGAATAATCCTCTGTCTGAAGCCATCCATTCTCCTGGCATTCCTTATACAGAGGCGTTCCCGGATACGGAATGCAGACGGTTGCCTGCAGAGTCTTCGCATATCCCTTTTTCAGGAGCTCTCTGCCAAGCGCCACCGTGTTCTCGATTTCCTTCTCCCCTTCCCAGGGATAACCGAACATAATGGTCACATGAACCGACAATCCTGCCTTCTGCGCCATCTTGCAGCTCTCGATCATCGTCTCAATCTTCTCGCCCTTGTTGATCCGGTCCAATGTCTCCTGGTTTGCGCTCTCAAGGCCGAACAGAACAAAGCGGAAGCCCGCCTTCTTCATCAGCTTATACTCTTCCAAGGTAAGCTTTGAGAACCGCATGTTGCAGTCCATGACCACCTTCTTGTTATAGCCGCGGTCAATCATTCCCTGGCAGAAGGTATGAAGCCACTCTCCGACTGGAAATGCTCCGGAATCATCCATAATTTCACGAACGCCGTACTTCTCAATCAGAATCCCGATTTCATCCAGAAGTGCTTCCGGCTTCCGCATATGATATTCGTTGTACAGTGTAGTCCAACTGCAGAAGGTACACTTGTGGTACCAGCAGTCTCTTGCCGCCATGGTATAGGTTCCCGGAAGTCTTCCGTAATTGCCGTTCTTCTCGCTGTACAGTCTCCACTTCGTAAGATCACGGTCAATCATCGGAAGCTCGTTCAGATCATGGGCAAGCGTGAACTTTCCGGTATTGCAGATATTGCCGTCCTTCCGATAATAGATTCCCGGCTCCAGCTCCGAAGGATCTGCCTCTCCCTCGTGCTTCCGCAGGCTTTCACAGAGATTCTCCAGAAGGAAGTCATAGTTGCCCCCGGTCAGAATATAATCCACAGGGCACTCCCTCATGGTTTCTTCCGGATAAGCAGTCACATGATCGCCAACCATGACGATGATCATTTCCGGCCGTACCTTCTTAAACTCCCGGACAATCTCCCAGTGAAGCTTCACAACCGGTGCCTTCGTTTCCATCATCATGACATCAATGTCGCTCGCCTTCACATATTCCAGAAATTCTGCGTAGGATTTTCCCTCCGCGATTCCGTCATCCCAGCTCACATCAAAGCCTTTGGATTTCAGATAGGAGGCCGCATAAGCCGGCACCATCGGATAGATGTATGTCGGCGAATTGAACCACTGGAACTGACGATTCTGTCCCAGAAGGGCGACTCCCTTCGTGCTTTCCAACGGCGGATATGCAATGGATACTCTCATGATATGAATTTCCCTCTTTTCGATTCTTGATATTCTTAATAATGTACCGTTAACGCAACAACTTACTGGAGCACAGTCCCTGAACAAAGCGGATCCCGTACCCCACATGAGTCAGAAAAATTCCGGCCAGAGCCAGAATCCACACGCGGAAATTCTCCGCATGATGAATGCTGCAAGCAAGAAGAACAAAATACAGCAATAATACGCCTGCATAAATATACCATATAAACGGGAAGAATGCCGCCAGAATCGGTCCGGCAATCAGTCCGATCACAAACAGCGTCGGTACGAAGTAAGCAAATTTCCGTGAGGTCTGCGGAAGAACCTTTGCAAAATACCCCCGGTGCTTCGCATAATTTGTTGCCTGCTTCAGGTGTGCACGGAACATCCGTCTTCTGTGATGGTAGACCAGAATTTCAGGATCATAAATAATCCTGTGTCCTGAATTCACAATATCCAGACACAGCTTCGTATCCTCACCCGGATAATAATTGGAGTCATAGCCTCCCACCTTGCGGAAAAGCTCCGCACGGACGATCAGATTCACACTGGGCAAGTCGTCCACCTCACGCTTCGCCTCCGGAAGATATCGATAGGTATATCCCGCACTGCACAGCTTCGATTCATAAACCTTGCCGGATGCCTTCTGCCAGTCATCGTCCTCCGTTGCCGTGACCGCAGGTCCTCCGACCGCTCCCACGGATGGATCCTCGAAATACGGCAAAGCCCTTGAGAGCCACTGCGGCGCCGGATAGGCGTCATCATCAATAAAGGCAATGATCTCTCCCTGCGCATATTGCAGCGCCATGTCTCTCTTCTCTGCAGGGCCTGTCTTTCCGGACGGAATGATCCGAACCTTTCCGTTCATCTCCGGGAAGGTTTCCTCCGTCGGTTCATCCGGAAAGATCAATATCTCAAAGTCCTTTTCCTCAAGCCTTGCATAGTGCGGCATCGCCGTACGAATGTAATCATTGATTTCTTTTACAGGAATAACAATCGATACTTTCATTTAATACTCCGCTTTTTCAAAGCTCACTGTTTTCTTTCCATAATATCTGGCCAGCGCACCATTGGCCCAATAATCTGCATAGGTGCGAACATCCAGTTCCTTCAGTACCCTCGACCTTGGAAGCTCATCCGTTATGACAACATCTTCCTCCGGCGAATTCTCAATTTCTGCATAGATTTCGCCAATCTGTTTATATAATTCTCTACAATTACCACTCGCCAGTTCGCGGACCTGATTGGGTATCATCGCACTCTGCCAGTCTGCCAAAGCGAAATTAAGGACAAGTGCCAGCACTCCCAATCCAACAAGAAAACCACGTTTTTTGCTTCCTTTGTTTGTGAACAGAGCTTTTTTATTCAATGTCAGTCGATTCCGCAACCATTGTGCAGTATAGATTGTGCATAGAACTGTCAGCGCTCCTGCTGCAAGATCCACCTCATAACCAACACGATCCGACAAATATCCGTCCAGCTGATATGCCAGCTCAAAGGGGAAGATCATGATATACACCGTAAACACATTCCAAAACCAGAAATAAGCAGGATTCCATTTCGTCTGAAACACCGATTCTTTGCTTGCAAACACAAGAGCAAAAAGGAGAATGCAAACTCCGCCAAGAAACCCAATGGTTACCAGGCCACGATAACGCAATCCGGTCATGATTAATGTTTCCTTCAACACATATGTCAGTGCATATCCTTCCCCTATTTCCGCATCATGACGTTCAAAATTACCAGGAGCCATAGCATTAAGCAGGGCTCCTGCCAAAGTAAACAGGAAAGGCAAAATTCTCCGAAAATCCAATTTCCCTCTGCTACTCCAGTCAAGCAGTGTAAGAAGCAGATATGTTGCACAGAAGAAAGCTGTTCCGATCAAAGGTCCTCCACTGCCAAGGAAGCCTAGCGCCGCTGCTCCGGCCATTGAAAGCTTACAGCCCTTTCGAAGAAATCTCAAATACAGTCCAATTCCAAACAAACCGCAGAACAGCGGAACAGTATACGAAAAAACCACATCAATCCAGTAAAGTTCCTCTGCCGGTGACACCGTATTTAATCCGCCCCAGATAATTCCTGCAGTCAATCCCCAAAACCAAAGACTTTTTCCCTTAATTCGAAACCTCGCTGTAATTTCATATACCACAAAAAACATCGATAAAAAGAACAAAAAATCAAAAACGCAGCACAATAACTGAAACGCTTTCAGACCATATATCTGTAGACCGAATAAAAGATAAATCAACACATTGGTAAACCACACTCCCTGCCAATGAAGATAAGTCGACCACGCAGACCAAAGTTCTACATGCATATAGCTGAGCGTTGGATTCCCTTCCTGAATTTCTCTGTTTGCCAACATATATGAATAGTCGTCCGCCATATAGTTGATGTATCTGCAGCAATACAAGCTCATGACCACGAAGGCAATTACACCAATAACAAGCAGAGCATATACAATTTTGTACAATTTTCGCATCTCATTCGTTCTCCTGATTCGCTCACCCTTCTGACATGTAAAAACTACTTCTCCAACACATAACAAGTATCCGAAATGCGAATCACATTCGTAAATTCCGCTCCATGACAATAATATACGGATCCTTCCATTTCATTTTCAAACAAGCCTGTATAAAGAATACAGTCAGGCTGAAAATCCATATCTTCATATCTTTTTGTCTCATTAGACACATTTACAAAACGATAATCCGTAATACTATTCTCCAACATTCTGAGAAGCGGATATTCAAATGCAGCTCCGTCCAATTTCAACCCAATTTTCTGATATCCTTTTCTCTGTACATACTCTACGACAGACTGATAACTTTCCATTTTATCCGTCCCCGTTTCAAACCAGGTAGCTATTTCTCCCTGAGCCTTACGTTCTTGTGTCTTCAATCGCAGATCATCAGCCATATTCACAAATTCCACTGCTGATAATAAGAAAACAGCCCCAAACACGCAGCCCTGCAGCCAAGCATCCCATTCAGAATAACGTCTGCAGCTCAACTCCAGTTCCAAGACTATCGCCGGAATTGAGATTGCAAAATACCCTAGCATGTAACGGTTTACATAGGGTTCCCAACGCATAATCAGAAGCAACACATAATAGCTGACAAAAGCCAGACGAATGTATCCCGTCATTAACGACCAATTACTGTGTTTTTCCTTATCCGAATGCTTCGTTCTTCCTATCCAGCCGATTATTCCCAAAAACGAACACAGAAGAATCAGAATCATCACCACAAAGCTCACTGCAGTATCGCAACCATAATCCGGTGCTTTGCTGATATGAAAGGCCACTCCTGTTTCCGCTATCGTCGGATCATTTATGGAAACATGTAAAACATCTGCCAGCTTATAGATAGCGGCTTCAAATCTCCAATAAACATTCGGCCAGTATATTGCAGGAAGATTCATCGAAAGATTTTTCAGAAAATTGATCAGCAAATATGCCGGCCTTGCTGTACCAACGATCTGTCTTGCTCCAACACCATAGTACGATACCGCATGATATGTTGACAGATTACGTCCAATCTCCGGAAGAACCGTCAGAAAAGCTCCTCCCGCTGTCGTAATGCCCCAAAGAAAAAGTGTCTTAACAGGTACCTTATTATGAACTGCCAGATATTCAAGAAGCCAGATCGTAAATAATCCTATGGCAGGGAAAATTGTTGGCTTTGTCAGATATCCAAGTCCAATTGACACAAAAAGAACAACGCATCGTAAAGTGCCTCCCTGCTCTCTCCAGGAATTCCGGATGTCGCAGAATTCGGATCATTTCATACACAACAAACACCAACCACAATGCTGCAAATTCATCGTTTTGTGTGGTATTTGCTTCTACAAATGCAATTGGCATTGTTGCAAAGAGAACAGCTGCAAGATATCCGCTTTTTCTGCTTCCTCCAAGCTCTCTTGTCAGATGATACAGCATCCCTGTAAGCAATAAATTGCTTACAGCCTGTACCAAATTGATAAATCTGTCATTTTTCCCGGAAAGCAGGTATAAATGCAAACCGACAAATTCAGCAAAGGGTGTACTGGAAATTTCTCTCCAGTTTTCAGTCGCAAAGTGAGCTACACTCCCATTGTGTGACCAATTCACAATCCTGGACAGATGATAGATCATAGAGTCACAGTTATATGGAGGGGTCTGAAGTGCTAATCCAAGCACCAGAACTGTATAACATAAGAATAACAGAGAAAAAAATCTCTCCGAATTGCTCTTCTCCTTCCATACAATCAATGGCTCCCGCAGAACACAGCCTATGACTCCTTCTTTTTTTCCATAAGGAATCAGGAAAAACAGCTGAATCACAAAGTACGCACCCCAGGCCGCTATAATGGATGTTGTGCTGATCCACTTTCCAATCGACAGGAACTCTGTCACTGCATACAACCAGGCACACCATATCGCAGCTGTATAAATCAGATTCTCAGCAGCTACGTTATTCCCATCTTTGTTTACCGTTCTTCTGATTGATACATTCCAATAGGTTGTAAGAAAACCAAGCAACATTTTTATTCTCCTTTATATGAATGAACCACCCAGAAATACACAAGTTAACATTGCCAGATTTCCCAAAACAAAACACATAATCATCCTTCCGGCATGAAAAATATCTTCCGAATTTTCCGCAGCATTTCTTTCATTTTTCAGTTTTAAAATGCCTCCCCATAGGAATGGCAGAATTGGCATGAAATATCTGCCCTGTATTCCGTGAATAAAGATAATCTCAGAAGGAACGCCCTTTGTCCATTGAACATATAAGCTGGACAGAATCAATAACACGCACGTCAAGAACACTACACAGGAAAGAAGCACTACTGTTCGATCACCTTTTATCCCCCGACTCCTTTCATGCTGAAATTCATACACAAATACCAGAATGAGCAGAATAGGAAGTGTTGCGTTTACCGGTATTCTTTGCGGATAACCAAGAATGCTTCCAAACATTTCCTGCATCCATACTCCTACATATTCCCAACTGGTGCGAATCAGCAATGCGACATAGCTAATCGGATTATGAAGTACAAAGCTGATCTTTTCCCCAGCATTTCCACCCCCGTTCGTAAATTCCAGGTATCTGCCCGCAAATTTCACCCATCCGATAGCAAGTATGAATGAAAAAGAGAGCACAATCCCTCGATACCAGTAGCACGTTCTCTTTGCAACGTATTTAGATCTTGGTATCAGAAGAACAGCCGCTGCCGCCACGAAATAAACAACCTTGCAGGATGCCACAAGTAAGATCAAACAGGTAACACCTCCCCATTGTCTCCAACTCACGGGCTGTTTCTGCTCACGAATCTTCAGACATAGTGCAAGCAACAATACAACCGCAGCATATGTCATTGCATCCGCAGATAAACTGGCTCTCTCCTGAAAAGCCACCGGGCTGAGGGACATCAACGCCAGAAGTGTCTTTCCGTATGGAATCCATCGTATGGCGTAATAGATCATGATGGAACATCCAACTGAGCTGACCAATCTCCCCAAAAAGCAAATTATCCAGATATTTTTCGCTACAAACCTTCCTGTACCCACACCAATCATCTGAAGCAAATAGACAACCGGATTGTAAAGTGCCATATTTACACACGACAACGCTCTGGTGCCTGCTCCGATATTCATTTCCGCCAGATGGTTCTTCAGATAATAGAGTGTATAATTCTGCCATGAAACAGATATGTCCGGAATTCGTATTTCTCCATTTTCAGGAACAAGCAGATAATGATTCAGGATTCCCCAGATCCTGACAAAATGAGAATCTTCATCCGGTACCCGGAAACAAGGCATCATCATCGTCCAGCAGATACACAGCACAACAGAAGCCAGCAAAAACATCTTTTCGATTGAAATCTTCTTCCTGCTGAACACCAACACAAATCCCATCCAGAGCACAGTCTCAGACACTATGCAAATCAATCGGACGAAATCCCTGCTGAACCACTTATAGAACACGCGAACCAAAAGTCCGCCTGTCCAGTAATCTTTAAAAAAACCTATGGCATTCTCTGATGAAGGGGCATTACTGCTCAATTGAATTTCATAATTACCACCTTCTTTTAAGCAAAGACCCTCCGGAAGCTGTATTCCGACCGAATTTTCCTCTTCCTTTGTAATATTATTAATCATACAATATGAAAACAGTTCCTCCCCCTGCTCTGAGAGCAACTGCAATTGTGTTGTATACAGATTTCCCTCGACATCCTCAGGTTTTTTCGCCTCATAATAAAGAAGAGTTACTCCATAGATGTCGTCGTCATCTGCCTGAAAATAATAGGAAACCGGGCTTTCCTCCGTCACATAAAGAAGCTCGCCGGAAGGCTCTGCCCAAGGATACTCTGCGATATAATCATTCTGGATAAAACTGATATTGAAAGTCAAAAGGAAAACAAATCCAAGAAAAAAAGGGAGTATAGTTCTTCGGTTTATATCATTCCATAATTTTACCATTTCTGAATTCCCATTCTTTTATTATCAGATATCAAATTCTATTCTCTTCCATACCTGTCGTATAAAAGTATACAGTACTTTCTGAATCCACTGAATAATCTGTGCAAGCAGCAATGAACTCATGATAGAAAACAGAACACTCGGCACATACCAGTGAAAACGATAATATACATTTGGTACCCATTCAATTAACTGAGGATACAGAAAATGATCCGGGACCCAGGATAACAAATATGCACCGAATGTCAGTGGTGCAATCCTTCTTAAAACTTTTCCAACTGTAGCAGAACAGCGACTGTAGTCTGCAGATATCAACAATATAAACACCATAACACTGATCAACGTGTTCTGCAGGCTTCCCCAGTCGCACCACAATTCCCATTTAAAATCCTCCGAATAGCTTCGCCAGAAATCATATCCCCCAAAAGCAAAAAAGGAAATCAGAAGAGCCAGCTTTAGTTTTCTTCGATCAAAGGTTTTGCGTTTTACATAGCACCGAATATATGCACCGATATAATAATAAGTCAATGGGTAAAGCTCTGCCCACCAATCTGGAACAAATTTCGCATAGTTCCCCGTCAGCCACGGATTTCGCAGTGCCCCGGGGGTCTCCAGATCATATACATTCAAAACACTCGGCAGCGCCGTAAGAACCAATAGCACAATCACCAGTATCCTTCGGCTTTCCTGAGATGAAAGACTGTTCCACAGGAGATTAAGAAACGGAATCAGGAGAAAACACCCAATGTACATGTTTACATACCACGAATACTGATGGTAGCCCAGCAGATTCATGGCAGCACCACGAATCCCGATTCTCTCCTGATTCACAATACAGCGATACAGCAGAATGAAAATAGTTGTCAGAACATAGGTTGTAATTATGTCCCGCAATTTACTGTAAAATCTCAGGAGCTCCTTTTTATAGATCGGTACATTCTTGGAAGACATCAGGAATCCGGTCAGGATCATGAACAGTGGAACACAGATACTGCACATCACCAGAACCACTGTCATAAAATACATACGAACTCCCTTTACCGGCGTAATATAATACTCCGTGTTCAGGAAGAAATGAATTGCGGGCACGGCAGCAAATGCTATGATCCTGACCACATCCGGCCCAATCTGTCTCATCCTGGTTTCCATTGTACAAACAGACTCCTCCCAGCAGATTTATGATTTCCCCGCTTTTTCCCTGAATTCTTCCTCCAACTCCCGAATTCTCTTTTCCAGAAGAGCATTGCTCTGTGCAAGTCTCCGAATTCGCTCTGTTTGCCCGGACACAATAGATGTCAGCATCATCAACAGAATGATCACAAATGCAAGAATCAGCAGGTAAAGTGTATTCATGATACTCTGTGTCCCAATCAGTCTTGACAGGAACATCATGAGCTCCGGAAAAGCCACCAGAACCAACATCACGGTTCCGGTCAGAAGCCAGAGAAGACTGTATTTCAAGGTAAGTCTTCGCCTCTTCAGAAAGTACAACACTATAACAAAGAAAAGAATAATAGCCGCCAAAAGCGCTGTTCTCAGGCGAATCGGTATATTCATCATGTCAGATCCTCTCTTTTCTCTCTTCGAACGCCATAACTGATTCTGCAAATAATTAGATCCAATGTCACCTTAATCATATAATAAATGGATCTTTGTAAATTAATGGAGCTCTGTCCATGCTCTCTCTCTCTCATCACGACTGGAACCTCTGTCAGCCGCTCTCTTCGCATAACTGCATCCAGAATTGCCTCCGGCTCTGGATAATCCGTTGGATAATTCTCCGCAAACGCACGAATGGAGCGGATTCCGACCGCTCGAAAACCGCTTGTCACATCGTAAATTTTTATACCGCATAAGAGCCTAATCAATTCACTCAGAAAATGGATTCCTGCTCTTCTTGCACCAGACGATTGAAACCCTTCCTTCTTTATAAATCGGGACCCAATCGTATAATCCGCTTTTCCTTCAAGAATGGGCCGGATCAGCTGTTCCAGATATGCCGCATCATGCTGCCCGTCTCCATCAATTTGAATGGCAATATCATATTGATTTTCCAGTGCGTAACGGTACCCTGTCTGAATTGCTCCGCCAATTCCAAGATTCACAGGAAGAGAAACGTAGGAATACCCTTTCCTGCTGCAAATCTCTTCCGTCGAATCTGTAGAACCGTCATTAATGACCAGATAATCATACTGGGGATAATGGCGTTTCAAATCATCAACAACTCTCTCAATATTCTCTTCTTCATTATAAGCTGCAATCATCAGCAGCACTCTGGGCTCCATCATCATATTCTCAATACTTTCTTCTATTACAAAATACAGCCTTCCTAAGCACTCAGGAACTCTTCCCCTCTTTTCCTGCAGATGCCTCTGAACATCACTGCTCCAAAACAAACACACTGTATTCCCATCAACAGCAGAAACAGGAAACTTGCTCCTCGAATTCCATCCGTTTCTACTGCAATACCGGATACCGCATAGGCAAGCACTGCTGAAACGATATATCCAATCAGAAGGCCATTCTGTCTGCGCATAACTGTAACCATAGCATTAATCAGAGCCGCCAGTGCACTGAAGCCTCCACCTGCAAGAAGAATCAGCAGATCCTTCCGATAGGAAGTTAGATCCGCATTGAACAGAATGGATAACACCGGAATGCCAAGAACTGCCGCTGCCGCAATGCAGCAGACAGTAATCAGAGTTACTGCAAAGGCCATGCCGGCAAATTTCCGGCAAAACTCCCGAATTCTTCCATTATTCCATAATTCTGTAAACTCATAAAGCAAAGGAATAAAAAGGAACCCGCCAAGAAGCCCAATCATCGATACCGGCATGGAGAGATAGCCGTAATAAGCCTGAAGTTCATCTGACAGAGAGGCATCAATCGCATACTTCGGTGCATTTGTGACATAAATCGTAAGAAAACTGCCTAGAAACAAGGGAAAACAATTTTTGAGAAGTAACAAAAGCCCTCTTGCATTTCCCTTCGATTCGACCGCAGGTCTCCGTAATGGTTCATTTGCAAAAAAGCGCGATGTGCATCGCAAAATCCAGTACAAAACCGCAAAATTAAAAACCGTTGCAATAATCAATGACAAATACTGATCCTTCAGCACAATAAGTGCCCAAAGGTAGCAGCTGATTTCCATCACCATACGCAGCGTCATTGCCTTTGCTGCAATATCCAAACGGTTTCGCTGCTGGTACATCCCGTAATAAACATCCTCAACGGCATCCGGAACACGAAACAGGCACATCCATAGCATGATTCCGAATTTACGTGGCGAGTACCCATTATGAATTCCAACGACACCAATATAAACTGCCGCAGTAACCAGCATTACAGCGATCGAAATCCAACGAGACAATCGATACAGGCGGAAACTGAACTCCTCATTTCGATCTGAAACCTGGTAATGCCGCATTCCATATTTACCAATGGTCAGAAACATATATGAATATGCAAATGCAATAGAAAAAATCCCGGATTCTTCCGTTCCAACCACTCTGGTTAATACCACCAGAAAAATAACAGATTGGAATGAATTCAGAATGCTGGCCACCATATTGTAGACAGCAGCATCTCTCTGAACGTTTCTGCTCTGCGTAAGAAATCTCGCGATTATCATGCCTTCCGTCATCACTTCCCGTATTCCAGCATAGTTCTCCGGTACTCTTCCGGAAGTCCGATATCGAAGCACTGTCCGCGCGGAACAAAGCCGTACATACCTTCCTTCTGAATCACCTTCTGCAGCGCCTGTGTCAGGCCGAATTCACATCCGCCCTCTTCTGCGCTCTGATTGTCGCGAATCTCTGCATCCAGTTCCTCGAAAACCGAAGCTGTCAGCACGTACTGACCGAAGGTCGCATAATACTCCTTCTCCTTGCGTGCATTCCTTACTCCCAAATACTGCTCCGCATAGTCATCCGTCGGCTTCTCTTTCATGACATCCACGGTCATCATCCGTTCAAACATCGGATCATCCGGATCCGAGGACGAGGTCCAGGTACCGTGAAGAACGCCGTAATGAACAACCTTATCCAGCGGAATCTCATGAATCGAAACCAACGTTCTGCCGCATTCCTTGAACGCATCCATCACCTGCTTGCAGCAGTTCTCTTCGCCGGGTTCTGCTTTGTACAGGAAGTCCCCCAACATCAGGAGCACCGGCTCATTCTGCGTAAAGGAACGAGCAAGCCATACCGCATGTCCGAATCCAAGGCGTTCCTTCTGCACGATATAGGTAATGCGAGAGCGCATTTTCTCAATCTTCTCTTCGTAGGCAAGCTTGTCTGCGGGAAGCTTATTCTTATGCTCTTCCGCAAGAGGTGCGAAGAACCTTTCGAATTCCTCACGATCCTCCTCACCGATAATCAGAGCAACCTCCTCAATGCCGGCATCCAGCAGATTCTCCAGCATGATAAGCAGTGCAGGCTTCAGAATCCCATCCTGATCCAGCACCGGAAGGAAGCACTTCTTCATGTTCTTCGTTGCCGGATAAACGCGTGTTCCAAATCCCGCAAGTGGAAGAATGGCACGCTTTACTCTCTGTCCCGGCTGCAGCGTCAGACGGAAGGAGGGCATCTTCCGGACATCCTCCAGATACGTCTGCAGGGCATCCGCATCCTCTGCGGATTTCGCAAGGAACTGGACCGTTCCGTCTCCCTGAGATCCAACACCCTTTCCGCCGTAAATCCACTGCTGAATCTGCGGATCCTCCAAAACGGAATGCAGTACCGGAGCCTTCAGCTCTTCACAGGAAGGAGCCACCTTACTGTCAAACGTCTTCTGTGCTTCACACATCAGCTTCCCGAGGGTCCTGGCATCTCCGTCCTCCAGAGCCTTGATTACGCTTCGGTTCAAGGTCCGGTTGTCCGCGCCAAGTGCTTCCTGAACGGAACGCTCCCTCTCGCTTTCCGCAAACGGGTAGGCCTTATTCAAATCTGCAAGAATACGAATCGTATCCTTATGCGACATCAGATTCGCGATAACCCAGTGGAAGGTTGTTCCGACATGCAGCTCCTGCGAATTGATTTCTACTCCGTCAAACTCCATCCGCACCGGCTTCACGCCATATGCGCATGCCTGATCCAGTCGTCCGCACCGGGACGGAGTCCTCTGCTCTCCGCGGAAGGCAGCCTGCATCTCGCCCTGCACGTTCATCTTCAGGCCGTACAGCTGATTAAAGGCTCTCGCAACGAGAACACAGATTGCAGCCGAGGATGACAGACCGGATTTCAGAGGAAGATCCATGGCCGTCACGGTAATCCGCACACCGCCGACAGAATAGTTGTCATTGATGTAGGAGGCAACGCCCGCCACATAGGAGAAGAATCCGCCCTTCTGTGCAATTGCAAGAAGCTGTTCCGAATTCATCTCACATTCCAGATGCTCCCCGCGATAGAAGGCAAGCGGACTTGTCACGATAAACTTCTCGCAACGCTCCGCCTTCGCATAGATTCCCTGCTCAATTCCTGTAACAATTGCCTCACCCTTCTCCAGTGCAGAGTTGACACTGCGGTACATCCCGGCCCAGTCTGTATGCTCACCAAACAGACACAGTCTTCCGGGAACAAATAAATCCACTTCTTTTCTGCTCATCTTCACCCCGCTCTTCCGGTCTTCCGTCCGGAATTCTTTATGCTGTATACGCTCTCTTCCACCTTTTCTCAAGAACAACGGCAGGAGGGAATGCCAGTACCAGAAGAGCTGTGCAGCCATGCGGCCGCCTTGCAAACAGCTCCGGATACCCATCTCCTGCGGTATGACCATAGATCCAATACTGCATGGCAGGCTTGATCTTTGCTGCTATTGTAACATATGGAGACTCCAGAAAAACTCTCGCCCGTTCTGTGCACCCTTTTGGCGATGCCAGATTGTGCGCGCGCCGGTTTCTGGTCAGTCCCTCCTCCAGATAATCCGACCGGTAAATCACCTTATTATAAAAACGCATCCGGTAAGGCCCCGACATCCGAATCCATACCGTATCCTCTCCCAGAAACTTCTCTCCCGGAAACTCAGGAAAAGGAAACTTCTTCAGAATATCCGTCACCCAGACCTCTGCCATATCGCCCTGATTTCTCAGATTGATTCTCTCCTCACAAAACGATGAAAGGACACCGTCCCCGGAAGCCTCCCTGCTCATCAGCGATCCATCCGCTCTCTGCCGCAGGAAGCTGAAGCCGCAGAGCTTCTGGTCGCTCTTCTTCTCGTTGTTTTCCAATTCTCTTACATAGGCATCGTGAACGCTCTCAATCGCACCCTCTGTCAGAAAGTCATCGCTGTCCACCGGGAACACCAGCGGTGTCTCCACCTCTGAAACAGCCCGGTTCAGTGCACGATGCTTCCCGCCATTTTCTGCAAACCGGTAAATAATCCGAAATCCATCGGATCGATCCTCCTGTTCCTTCTTCCAGCCAAGGACCTGCTCTCCTGTCCCATCGCAGCTTCCATCGTCTGCAATCAGCCACACAAAAGAGTCTGCACAGATGGTTTGTCTGCACAGACTCTGATATAAAGCACGAAGCTTCTCTCTGCGGTTATAGGTAGGTGTTACTATCGTAAGAAATGGATTCATTCCTGTCTTATTTCATCCTGAAAACAATCATCTCTTGCATCACGGCCACAGCCTTGCAGCTCATGGTTTTCCGGAAAACGTTCCGACTGACCCTTCTAGGATACCACAAATTGACGCATAGTCCGAACGATTCTCTTCAGAATGATCCTCCCAGCCCCCGAAACCTCGTTCTTCCGAAGGGCCTCATAGGCCTCTCTTGTGTTGCGCCAGTAACCTGCGATTCCATTATTGCTGGTTCCGCCATAGAACATATGAATCAGTTCCTCATGTAAATAGGCCAGATGATTCGCCGGATCTTTCAGAATCCGAACCATATATTCATAGTCGGAAGAAGAAGCGAAGGAAAGATCATACAGGCCGTACTTCTCATAGACGCTGCGCTTTAAGTACAGGGTCGGGTGCGCCGGAAGCCATCCGTCTTCGATTCTGCCTTCCCCCATTACCCATTTGCGAACCACACGTTCTCCGTCCATATAGGCAAGATCCGCATGTGCACCGAGGCAGGATTCCTCTCCATACCTTCGATCTCCATCCCGAATCGTCTGTACCATTCTGCTCACCGCATCCTGTCCGGTAAACAAATCATTGAATACCGCAATCACGTCCCCTGTAGAGCGCTCAATCGCACGATTCATCCCATCATAGATTCCATGATCCTTCTCTGACTTCCATACAATTCTTGCCGAGGACTTCCCGGATTCTCGCTTCGTTTCGCACTGATGCGCATATTCGCGAATCACATCCACCGTTCCGTCCACAGAGCCTCCGTCCGCAATTACGATCTCCAGATCCGGATAATCCTGAGACAGGGCACTCTGCAGGGTCTGTTCGATGTGCTCTATGCTGTTATAGGTTGTCATAATCAAGGAGACTCTGCTCATTATATCTCTTCCCTTTTTGAAACTAACCGCTGCAGAAGCATTCTGAAGTAATTAATATATGGTCTTAAGTGCGCCATAACATATACTTTTATTCTCTCGGGCCCGGTCAACATCTTCCATGCATTGATATAGTCTTCTTTCTTACTTCCATTCATCATTTCCCTGTGGACCAGACAGTAGGAATTCATTCGAATTTTATTTTCTATCGCCAAATGGAATTCTCCATTCGAATACCGATCAACATATTGTAACATCCGATTCATATCCAGGATATATAAACGAAATCTCCTGATATCATCCGCCATCCTGTTGGTCCACGATCCGTTCGCATTACATCTGTATACGCCCATACAGTCCTTCAGATAATAGATTTCTCCATGCAATGCCATATAGATTGCCCGAGGATAGTCTCCCACACCAGTGATCTGAAATTCAGGTGGTATCGTTAGCCAATCTCTTTTCACCATCAGAGATACAGTCGCATATCCCGTATCATCCCAGTGAATGATATCCTCCACAGCAAGCAACCCATCATCCTCTTTTGTATGAAACCTTGTCTTCCGATGAGAAAGACAATCCCATTTCCATACGTTGTGTACACAAGCCAATGCATTCTGCTGAGATCTCATGATATCGACCTGTTTCTGCAGTTTATGAGCATCACACCAGTAATCATCTCCCTCACACAACGCTACATAGATTCCTCTGATATGAGGAAGGACAACCTCTATAAGATTTCTTCCCTTAGAATACTGATTATCCGTTTCATACAACGGTCTGATCATTGCCGGATATGTCTCCGCATATTCTCGCACAATCTCCGCTGTTCCATCTGTAGATGCGTCATCATGGACAATAACCTCATATGCGAAATTTGTCTGCTGCATCACAATTCCGTCCAATGCGCAACGAATGTACTCTGCCTGATTCCAAGTAATGCACAGAACGCTCACCACAATTTCGTTGTTCATTTCAGATCTCTTCGGGAAACAATTACGGAACTATTTTTACATACGCTTGATTTATTGTCTTTCCAGATACAACACAAGAGTACAAGGATTCCAAGGATCGTAATCATTATTCCTGCTGTCGACAGAGGATCCTCATAAGTCAGCACCACACTGTGTGTTCCCTGTTCAACCTCCATAGCCATAAAGCCTATATTCGCCCTCATGAAGTCTTGTCTGGTTCCATCCACATATGCTGTCCAGCCTTTGCTGAAGGGAATACTCAGGAACAGGATTTCATCCTGAGATGCCTTCAAATCTCCTGTAATCCGATTCTTTTCCATCGAGAGATTTTCCAGCTTATCTTCCAATTCCGTCACATTGATCCAGAAATCATCATTCCCGGTGTAATATAAATTGCTTCCATCCCGCACCTGAATGATCTTATTCCCGACATAAACGCTCCGAGCACCTTCACTCAGCAATTTGAATCCGGCAAGATTCACATAAAGCTCTCCGTCCTGAAAATCATGATGGAAATTCTTCAGCTTAATGGTAAGGCTGCTATCGGAGGAAACGGAAAACTCTCCGTTTTCTTCCTCGATTCCTTCCGCTGTGATAGTGGCTTCCATTAGCTCCGACGGATTCCCAACAGGCTCCTTGTGTTTCGCAGCAAGCTCTGGCTCATCCTCCAGAACAACCGCCTGCAGAGCAGACGCCTGTCTGTCAGGAACCTGCCTCTGGTTGAATTCATCAAGCGATTGATAATTGCGATACGTGAAACCAAATGGAAGAAAATACTCGTTCTCCTTCAGAACCGGCTTCAGATCCTCTGTTCCATCCTCGTTTTCCAGTATTACATAATCCTGATAGTATTTAACAGAGAGCAGCGCCTCCAAGACTCTTCTGCTGTCCAGACCCTTCAAGACATGCCGCGCCTCAATTCCAGGCGAAACTCCGAATTGAGCATAGAAGTTATAGGCATTGTTGTTCAGCACAGAATAATATGCCACAGTTCCGTAATAATCCAACAGGAGCGAGCTGTCGTAGGAGGTGTCATAAGTGTCTATTCTTTCAAATTTCTCCGAGCTTGTTCCTGCTACGTCCGCAGCCAGACTATCACTGACAACGGTATAGGAATCACCTATGAGCCGAAACCCTGAGCAGCCAACCTGCTTGAACTCATCCATAAGCGCCGTAAACATTCTTCCACGATCTTCTGTTCCCAGTACTGGGAAGAAGACTGGTACGAAAATATGGGTGGAAAGGATAATCCTCTCACAGACGCTATCATGGATCGAATTGCTTTTGATTCCTATAAGATTCCGATCAAGAGTATTGATCCTGAGAAAGACATTTCAATGCGAGAAGTCTATGGACTGGATCCATCTCTAGCTCAGTAGCAGTTAAGGTGAATCGTCTGAATGTAGTTCTAAGGCGGCTTCGCCGCATATATGCTGCCGGAGTGCATCCCTCAGACCGGACAGGTGCTTCCCAACTATCCGGACAGGCACCTCCGGCGCATCAGAATAATCACCAGGCAGATAACACGCGTTTCCATCAGAATACATATCATGAGGATCCTCTTCGGCACCGACTGCGTATAGGCCGCAGAAAATTCAATGCAAACTCATTTCGTAACAGAATCAGAATCACCAGATAGGACAGAATGCTAAACACAATGGTAATCACACTCACCAAATAAGCAGAACCTACAAAGTGCTTGACAATGCAGCTGATGATAACAATGCTGATACATCCAGCCAGTGGCGCTGCAAGCATCTGCCGCCATCCCCGAATATGAACCTGCGCATCAATATGAGGCCGCAAAATTAAAATACTCAGGAATTCCGAAACAGCCGTTGTTGCCGCAGCCGCATTCAACCCCCAAACAGGAATAAGAATCAGATTTAAAACAACATTGACCGCAGCAGATGCGACTGAAGCCCGAAGACAGATTTTCTCCTTTCCGGCAGGAAGCATCATCATATTGCCAATCCATCCGCCAATAAACGAACAACCTAAGGCAATGGTCAGAATGTGAAGAGACAACGCAGCGCCGCGATAGGAATTGCCCGCGATCAGCACAATAATCTCTTCCGCAATGGCATTCAGTCCAACAATGCAGGGCATGCCCAGAACAATAATAAAATTCAGAGAATACTTCAGAAGCTCATTCACCTTTCCATAGTCTCTGCCGGAAAAGGCCGCGGACAGCTGTGGCATGACTACCAAAGCCACCGAAGCCACCAAAGTATTCACGATATTATAAATTCTGACTGACGTCCCATACAGGCCAACTTGAATGTCACCTTTAAACAATCCAAGGATAGTTGTATCCGAACTGGTGTAAATCGTTTGAGACAAAATCAGCGAAAAAAGAAGCAAGATTGGAGTAAGATGCTTCTTCCAATTGATGTGAAAGATAAGTCTTGTTCTGCAATACCTTCTTCGATAAAAGATATTAATCACATTGGCGCCGCTGGCAGACAGCACACTGATGCAGGCGTATCGAATATAATCCTCCGGCCGCCTCACAAACAGAAACATCAGAATCAGAGAAACAATCTGCATGCCTGTTGTTCTCAGAGTAATATACCGAAAATCCTCCATTGCCGAGTTGAGCCAGTCGGCTCCCAGCGTGGAAAACAGAATATTAAGGCTCTGGATCATAATCAGTTCTCTGTACGCATCCAGCGGTCTTGCAAATAACAGGGTAAAGCCAAGGGCAGCATAAGCCAGGAAGGTTGAACAAATATTAATAGACAGAATCTCGCTTGCGATATCTCCAAGCTTCTTCCGGTCATTTCTGTACTTCGAGCACTCCCGGATCGCATAAGTCGAAATTCCAAGAGAGGCAATCAAGGAGAAGTAGCTGACAACCGATCCGGAAAAATTAATTTTTCCAATGTTCTCAGCCAGAAGGACGCGGGAAATATAAGGGAAAGTGATCAGAGGATAAACAATTCCACACACTGACTTAACTGCATTGTAGATTGTGTTCTTCCTGACATCCGCTGTTCCCATTAATCTCTCCCAATTACCTTCTTAATAATGCTCCTTGCCCGTTCCTCCAGACACAGCCAGTTGTATTTTAGCATATACTGATCCCGATAAGGTTTGTCCTTTACTCCCTGGTACACACATCGGCACAAATCCTCCGTGGGCGAATACTGTAAAGAGGACCTTTGTGTTTTCCATCTCGCACACCAAATCGAAAAGAAATTAAGGAACAAATCCCTTTCCAGCTTTTCCCGATCCTCCTGCGTCAACTGTCCGTTACAGAAATAAGGCCCCAAAAGCTGAAAATAATTGTCATAAAAGACATGGTACAGCCCGTAATTCACATTTTTGCCACGAACCTTCTGGGTATACGACAAGTCCGCATTCACCAGTACCATCCGGTTCTTGCATGATGCAAGCTCCAGCGCTTTCCTGACCTGCCAGAGCATCAGCTCCGCTCCTGCAGTATCCTCAGCAATCCCTTGGCATTCTGTATCCCAGATACTAAAGCTGCCAATAGACGTCATCCCATAGCTGACGCAAAGGACCCCCTCTCGAAAGCTCTTCTCTTCATAAAGTTTCCTTCCCTCATGTCCCATCCAACACAGATACGGCTTCGTATCCTGATAGCGCAGGGCAGCATCACACATACGTCGAAGTGATCCCTCTCGGAAACACAGCGTATCATTGCACAGTCTCCTCAGAATTCCATTTGCCCGGCTCAATGCCAGAGGGAAATTGTCATTGACAATGTTCTGCTCGTTACGAAAATAGAGTATGTTCTCAAAGCGGTCCGCATATTCTCTTCCGATCTTTTCTGTGTCATCCGAAGAAGCATTGTCCGAAATAACAATTTCGACCTCTCCGGTCTTGAACTCATTCTGACAAATGATAGTTTCAATGCTATTTTTCAAATAAGAAGCGCGGTTATAGGTGGGAATGCATAAACTTAAAAAAGGCTTTTTCATAATATTATTCTTAATTTTCAGAAATATTCTGTACGATATTTCTTATAGTTTTCTCTTAATCAAGATATTGTTTTGTTCTTTTATAATTCAAAATCTCACAACTCTTTCCACTAAAATAATCAAATTTTCCTTTAACGCCATCATATACCTTGTCTTCAACGATTTTTCTCGAGCAATGTCTGTATAAAAACATTCTATATTTTTAAAATTTTCTCTTCAAGTCTCGTTCAAAATCTTCTTCATTATTGCAGCATAGCAATCTACTATAGTTTCACATAAAAAATCCAAGTCAGTGAATTCATGTAATTTACATAAATATGCCTTAATTGAAGCCACCGTGTATTCTATATGGGCCAAAGAAATTGCAAGTTTTTCATTATTAGAAAATTGCATTTCATTGTTAACCTGATCTATTGCTTTATTCGCTGCATCCAAGGCCTTTCGATAAGCATCTTTACGATCACCTTGAACATACGAAGCATTATACATTAAGCACTTTGCCATCTGATGGTTAAATTGATAATCCGATCCAAGGATATCTTGCAACGAATGATAAATTCTTGCAACCAAATCGTGTCTCACACCCCGAACTCCACCAAATATTTCATTAATTGAGTCAAAATATATGTATCGCTTGTACAATTTTCTTCTTCGATTTAAATCGTTTTGGTCAAAATCAATAGTATGAAGAATTAAATAATGGTACGCATTTTTGATTTTATTGAACCCATCCGGTTTATCTGCTACTTTTCGTAATTGCAGATTTAACCAATATGTCGAATTTAAAACATATTTAATACTTGACATATCCTTTCCTGATCTCTCGATTTTCTTTGTATGTACTTTTTCAATTAGTGGAGCATTCTTTTTTCAATATCTAAAGCATTTTTTGTAAGATCTAACTGAACAATTTCCGAATAATATAAACATCTTTTTGAGGCGATTGCAATATAAAACACTAAACTTTTCTCTTTCTCGTCCAAAAGCTTCATTTCAGAAAACTTTGTACACTCATTCTGTTCACTTCCAGATCTAATAAGATAATTCAAAAAGGGCTCATTGAATTTTTCATTTTTCTTGACTGAGTAAATTGGCAAATCAGTATTAGATATTTTCAAGTTAATCTGATCGGCCTCTCTTTTTGTAAAACTGTTCAGAAGTGCATTTTCATGCCTACGTACATTGTTTGGGTTATAACTGTCACTTAGAATTTTCAACATTCCGAGTGATTCGGTATCATTCTCTCTAAGCATAATTACCATTGAACTTTCATTGGAATGAATTTGATCAGCGCTTTTTATTATTTCCGAGAATTGATACATACTCAAGGCATCTTCATCAAATAAATATACAGACTGCTTTTGAGTAAGTATACTAGTCACAACCACCAATTCAACTGGTGGTTTACATTTGGCCCTGATAAGGGCCGATCACTGCTTCCGCCAAAAGGCGGGATGTTGCAAGCGTGTTACTGGTCCACTACAAAGTGGTACTATTCTCTTCTTTCCTCGATTCGTCACTCTGCTCTTCAATGTACTTTTTTATCGCAGATTCTGTGACATTACCAATGGTCTCCACATAGTACCCTCTTGCCCAAAACGCTTTGTCCCATTTGCTTTCCAGATTCGGGTGTCTGTCATAAATCATCAATGTGCTCTTCCCCTTCAGATATCCCATGAAGTTTGATATGCTCAACTTCGGCGGCATTGAAACACTTAAGTGCACATGATCCACACATGCCGCGCCTGATATTATTTCAACGCCTTTATACTTGCACAACTCTTGTATAATCTCACGCACGTCTTCCCTCATCTGTCCATACAGAACCTTTTTCCGATATTTCGGAATGAAAACAACATGATACTGGCAGCGATATTTTGTGTGTGATAAACTTCTATTGTCCATTTGGACCGCCTCCTATTCTCAAAAGATTGGCTTGCAACACCTTTCTTATCGTAGCATAGGAGGATTTTTCATTTCGTCCGTAACATTTCCACTTACTTCATTCTCCCCAGCATAGCTGGGGGATTAGACTTTTCATTAAGTTGAAGCTACTTTGCTAATTACGCGATTAAACACTGCATGAATCACTGTCCAAACAATAATGCCAATATAAAGGATTTGTACTAATACCGATCTTGGATAAAAAATATCTCTTATATAAAAGAGTGGTAATGGTACAGTCAATAGTACAGTGCAAATAGGAAAAAATGAATGTTCCTTTGTAATTTTCACATCATTTTTCAGCATTATAAGCAATGGGATCAAGTAATAGATAAATATATATTCTCCTTGAGATTGCATCGAGCATAAAACAACTGTAAGGATAAAAATACATTCTTCTTCTTTCTGCAGCATTATTGAGCACAACAGCAAGGCAAATAAAACACTTAAGGCAACTACGTTGGATTTATTTGACATATAGGGCATTTTTATAATTTTTGACAAATACAAGCATACACGATTTACCAAATTTGCCATACCATTTCCTATCCATGGTATTTCCGACGTTCCTTTAAATTGAAATAATATTTTCCCCCACTCTAGTAATCCGTTTAATTTTTCTTGAAACAAAAAGCAAGGTAAAACCAATGCTAAACATCCGTATATAAAAGTCCGGATCGCTTCTTTCCATTTTTTTTCCTTTAATAAAAGGACTCCATACAAAGCAGGATATAACTTTAATCCAGCAGCGATTGCCAAGGAGACATAAGACAATTCACGTTTAATTAAATTATTTGACTTTCTACCAATAATAAATAAATACGAAAAGACAAGCGATAATATCACAATATTTCCACGTTCAACAGCCATAATCATTCCATAAGAGAAAACCATAGAAGCAAAGACAGACATCATATTTTCTTTCAATATTTTTTGGCAAATGTAAAGAAGAAGAACTATACATGAAATGATAAAAAAGACAAACAAAAGTATAGGCTGTTGATAAAAGCGTAAATCCATTTTTGTCTGCCTCATCTCAACACTTTTTTCGAAAGATGTCGGCCAAAAAGCAGAAATTCGCTTAGGCACACAAGAAAACAAAATAGCAAAAAATGCATTAGCTAATGGTGGATATAATGTACTGTATAATTTATATGGAGCATTTCCCTTTAAATATACTATGCTGTTAAAGAAATCCATTCCAGTATCAACTTCATCATAAAAGAAAAAATGAGAAGTATTTTCCCCATGGGTAATTATTGTAGTTCCCAAAAGAATCAATACACAAAAAAAAGTTACCACCACAAATAATTCGTCTATCCTCCAAGACCTACAATTGAAAATATTTATTTTCAATATGACATATGCTCCACAAAGGGACAAAAGCAATATCAAAGATTGAATCGATAAATGTTTATAATCAATAACATTTATCTCTCCGCAAAAATTAAAAGCAATCTTTTGATTTTTTACTATTTCCTTTCCATATTTAAAAAAGGCTTCTGCTTCCGGAATCGTAACAACTCTTGGAGTGCCCTTTCCATTAGCGCATAATTCCAGATTATATGTGTACCCATTTTTTAGCGTCGTATCGACCGGAATCTCAGTATATCCAGATGGATTAAATTGCATCAGAGAGATTTTTTTTGAATAAACAGTATGTCCTTCATCTTTAATTTTTATTTCTATTATCTCATTTGACGTTGCTTCATATCCTGTCAAAAACAAGCTGATTGATTTTAATGTTTCTCCCTGCATTTGGAATGGCTGGACTATTTTTTTTTCATTATCTAATATATAAAGCGAGTAGTTGTTTCCTATTTCTTCTGCCTCATTTATGCAAGCCTTATGTTCGACACTTGGAAAAAAGGAACAAATACACACCGTCAAGAATAAAAGAATAAATAAGGAAATTAAAGTCCGTTTTTTCATAAAATCCATATCCTCTATTTTACCAAGAAAAGACATATATTATATAAACTACATCCTTTGTGAAAAATTTGTTTTTCTACAATTCCTCCCCGAATACGTTTAACAATATCGGGAGAACATAAATCTTGCAATAATTTTTCTATATATTTTTTATCCGAAGGCAAAAAAGAATAAGAAGATAGAAAAAGCCTCATTTGTTCAATTTCTCCATTCTTAATTTTTTTATTCTACCAACAATTCCCTTTCCATTTTTTAAGCGCAGAAAAACATCTAAGAGCATGTTCCTTTTTCCACATGAAACATTTCGATCATGTTGCCGATAAAATGTAACAATTTTATCCATGCTAATTACTTTGCCAAAATATGCTGCATACATAGCTATCCACTGATCATGCCATAAAATATTATATGGTATCGTTCCCATCCCCAATTTTAAAGAATTGTTAAACATTAATACGCATCCATACATGTCTGCAGTAGATAATAAAAAAACCTCTTTATTAAGTGTGTCTCCCTTTATATTTCCCGAATTTCCTCTAAGAGTTTCTCCACTTGGTTTCAATTCTTTATTAACGATAGTTGCATTTCCTGCAACCAATACAGGCTCTAGATCATAGTTTTTTTTAAATTTATTTACCATTTGATCCAATCGGTCATTTGGCCAACAATCATCTTGATCACACAATGCATATAAATCAAAGCCATGGATTTTATTTAATAGATCCACATAATTCTTGGTAGATCCATGCCCCCCCGATGTATTTGAAGATATAAAAACCTTATCTTCCATATTAACAAAGATTTTTTTTATGATTTTGATTGTATTATCAGTAGAGCCATCATCATTTATAAATAATTTCCAATTAGTGTAAGATTGAGAAAGTATAGACAACAATTGTGTCTCAATATACTCTTCTCCGTTGTACGTAGCCATAAGAATTGCTACTGTCGCATCCATTGTTTTCATAGTTTATAATCTCTTTTATTATCTATTATGAGTTACCGCTTTTATTGTTCATACAATCAAAAATTGATACGCTCTTCCTCAATCGCAAGGGGGCGGTTCATAATTCTCTTATTCATACTAAGAATATATTCTCCCAAAAGGCCCAAAAAGAAGAGTTGCACTCCTCCCAGGAAAAACATGCTGATCGCAATCGGTGCAATCCCAGCAACAAAGCGATGCCAAAACAACAATTTAAGAATCAAATAAACCAATGCAACAATCACAGATACCGCTCCAATGGCCCCCCCCGAGAAAAGTTGCCAGACGAAGTCCTATTTTGGTATATGAGGTGAAACTCAACATTGCAGCATCATATAGGGTATAAAAATTATTGTGAGTTTTCCCTGCACGACGGTTAGGCTGCTCATAGGGAATTTTTTTAATTTTATAGCCAAGCTCCGCAACAATACCACGAAGAAATGGAGTTGGATCATTCAAATTACGCAGAACATCAACAAAGCTTTTATCATAGAGTCCGGATCCCGTAAAATGTTCAATCTGTTCCACATCTGAAAACTTGCACAGCATTTTATAATACATACTGCGCAAGCGGTACATAATTGGATTTTCCTTGCTGCTCGTTTTGATTCCAATCACAATTTTATATCCCTGTTCCCATGCTTCCAGATACTTCGGAATTAATTCAATCGGATCTTGAAAATCGCACACCATGCTGATCGTACAGTCTCCCGATGTTTGAAGAATTCCATAATAAGGAGAATTGAACTGTCCGAAATTCTTGGCATTAAAAATAGCTTTAATTTTAGGATTTGCTGCACAGATTTCTCTTAGGATTTGTTTTGTGTGATCTTGAGAATCATTGTCTATGAACAGGAGCTCGTAGTCATATTTGCTCAGTGTTTTTTGAAATAGATTGACAATTGCTTCACTCATCGGCCGAACATTTTCCTGCTCATTGTAGCATGGTATCAAGATACTTACTTTTTTCATACTTCTCCACTTTCATTCTTAATCCATTGAACTGTCTTCAGAATTCCCTCTTCAAAGCTTGTTTCCGGAACAAACCCAGTATCCTTCTGCAATTCCGAGATGTCCGCCTGCAAATGCATGACCTGCCTATTTGCATAGGGGATTGCGCCAAAATCAATTTCTATCCCCGGATTCACGGCATCACGAATTTCCCGTATATAATCGGCAAGTGAACGGCATTCTCCGCTGCCAATGACATAAGTTTTCCCATCTACCCCCTTCTCTCCAAGAAGACGGAATGCACGACCCACATCGCCGCTGTACAGATAATCCCATTTTTGTTCCCCTTTGGTACATTTGGGTGTTTCTCCATGAAGAAGATCCGAAATAACTGACATAACCATGCTTCTCATGCCATCATTCGGTCCATATACACTCAGAATCCGTGTCCAGATATGATGCATTCCCAGCTGATGAGCAAACTCTCTCGTCATATATCCAGCGCACAATTTTCCGATTCCATATCCATTGTCTGGAGACACATGGGTATCTGGTCGGAGGATGCCTTCCACTCTGCCATATTCTGCCTGACTTCCTGCTCCAATAAAAGTACGACATCCAAATCGGTGAGCAGCGCGAACTGCCTCCAAGGCATACTTTACATTTTGATTCTGCAGAAACATGTCGTTGCGTGCCTGCCCGGTCGTTCCCTCCCAGGCAAGATCATAGAAGACTTCATATTCCAGATCAGAATTGTTCTCCAACGTGCTCAATTCTTCCAGTGAGCAAAAAATCCTTTTGACAAGAGCATTTTCCGAAATGCGTCTGTTCCTTTCCGATCCTTTATGACACAAAACCAATACTTCAATTTCACGATCAGTCAATTCCTGAACCAAGGCAGTTCCAATCGCCCCGGTTGCTCCTATGATAATTGCACGTTTCACAAATATCCCCCATGATCCATAACAGTATTATTCCTCTACCATTGGAATAAACATCTGCTGCTGCAACTCTTCTCTTGGAAGGAAAGGTGCCAAATCTTCCAGCGGCGGACTCACAAGCGTTCCATCTTCCAAGCGCTTCGTGCTGCTCTTCGGTTCCCAAACCTGCTCCGTATCGGTAAATATTTCACAAAATACCGGTCCATCTGTTTGCAGGACTTCATCTACAACCTTTTCCATTTCCGCATTCGAATGCGCACAATAATATGGATATCCAAATGCTTTTGACAGCTTCTCATAATTCGGGAAAGAAAGATCATGACTTTCCGGCCCTATTCCGACAAAATTCTTATGAAACAAATTCGTCTGAGTAATCCGAATAGAATGATATCCCTGATTATTAATCAGAAAAATCTTAATAGGAAGCTGATTGGTCAAGACAGTCTGCAGCTCCTGCAGATTCATCATAATGGATCCATCGCCTTCCAGACATATGGTAGTACGTCTTCCACCGCCAATGCAGGTTCCTATCGCTGCCGGAAGTCCATATCCCATGCTGGCAATTGCGCTGTTATTAGCCATTCTGCTTCCTTTCTGAATCACATAAGCTTGATTGCCCACAACGCAGCATGCTCCATTGGACACTGCTGTAAGACTATTTTCTGGAAGCCTTGAACTCAGATATCTCACAAAAGCATATACATTTGCCGTTCTTCCATTTTCTTCCCACTGTCTCGGCAAAACTGCCGGATATTCCTTTTTCCACTTTTGGCAGGTATTCAACCAAGACTCCGCATGACTGACAGGTACATTTGTTGTTGCTGCTTCATCCAGTTTTTCCAAAAAGTCCTTCGCATCCGCCCAAATCGGATGTTCCACATGGATTGTGTGTTTCTTCATCTCTGCACGGTCCACATCCACCATGATAACTTCTGCAGCTCTTGCCCAGGTTTTCCAATTATAGCCTACCTGCCGAATGGAAATTCTCGTTCCAACTGCCAAAATTAAATCAGCATTCTGAATAGCCCAGTTTCCTGGCCTATCTCCCATATTTCCAGCTCTGCCACAATAAAGCGGATTCTCATCCTCAATCAGATCGACCGCATTCCAATATGTAACAATTGGAATATTCAGTTTCTTGGCTACACGGCGAAAGGCATCATATCCTCCGGACAAACGGATTCCATAGCCCGCATGAAACACTGGCCGTTTGGCATTTCTGATTTTCTCCAGGACCATCTGGATCTCAGCATCTTTCACCCGCGGCGGAAGTTGAGCATCATCAGCCGATGGATCATAGCCTACCAGATCACCAGTTTCTATGTATCCACCCTGATAATTAACCGGAATATCAATCCAAACCGGTCCCGGGCGTCCAGTCGTTGCAAGATGCCAGGCCTTTTCCAATGCATAACGGATTTGCTTCGGATCCTCAATCATAGTGGCATACTTCGTCATTGGAGCGGCCGATTTTACAATATCGTATTCCTGATCTCCAACTGCTCTAAGTGGCAATCCCTCCGTAAACTGGGATGTATATCTTGCAGTTGTATCATATCGAACCTGTCCGGAAATAATAAACATTGGGATGGAGTCCAACCAGCCGCCTACAACTCCTGTAAGAGCATTGGTCCCCCCTGGGCCCGTTGTCACACACACTGCGGCAATTCTGTTGTCAAGGCGTGCATATGCTTCCGCAGCAATAGCACAAGCCTGCTCATGATGATTGTACGTGACATGAAGTCCTGCATTATGCCCAAGGGCATCGTTCAGGTGCATCGCTCCTCCACCAACAACACTAAACACGTCCGTCACACCATGTGACACAAGGAAATCTGCTACATAGTCAGCCAGTCTCTGTTTCATCTTCCCCCTCCTTAGCAAACCGACATCTCAATTGTCCCAACTGTACCTATTGCAATGAACCGTTGCTCGAGACGAATCATTGGTCAACGGCCTGAAGAATCACTTCTGCCATGTAATCAATCATCTCATCTGTCATTCCAGGATATACTCCTACCCAAAATGTCTGATTCATAATAAATTCCGTCTGATTAAGATCTCCAACTACCCGGTATGCGTCCGTTCCTCTGATCTGATCAAAGCAAGGATGTTTAATCAGATTTCCAGAAAACAGGAGTCGTGTCTGTACATTGTGATCTTCAATAAATCTGGTAACTTTATTCCTTTCTATGCCGCTTTCCGGTTTTACAGAAATCAGGAAGCCAAACCACGATGGATCTGAATTCACTGCAGGCTCCGGCAAAATCAAGCGGTCTGATACAGGTTCAAGAGCTTTATGAAGACGTTTCCAGTTGTGCTTTCTTCTTTCGATAAATCCAGGGAACTTTTTCAGCTGTTCAACTCCGACTGCAGCTTGCAGATCTGTCACCTTTAAATTATATCCCAGATGGCTGTACGTATACTTATGATCATATCCCTTAGGAAGTTCCCCATACTGTCCATCAAATCGATGTCCGCAGAAATTGTCCTGTCCGGAAGGACAAATGCAGTCTCGTCCCCAATCCCGATAAGAAAGGATCAGACGGTTCAGAAGAGAGTCATTCGTATATACGCATCCTCCCTCCCCCATTGTCATGTGATGCGGCGGATAGAAAGAGCTGGTTCCAATATCTCCCCATGTTCCTGTATACTTCGTTACGCCATCAATGGTGTATTTTGACCCAAGAGCATCACAATTGTCCTCAACCAGCCAAAGATGATGTCTGTCACAAAACGCCTTTATCTCTTTCAAATCAAACGGATTTCCGAGGGTATGTGCAATCATCACCGCCTTGGTTTTCTCACTATAAGCTTCTTCCAATTTCGTGACATCGATATTGTACTGAGGAACAGTAACGTCCACGAACACCGGAATAGCTCCGTACTGCAGCATTGGTGTTACAGTAGTAGGGAAACCGCAGGCGACTGTGATCACCTCATCGCCTCTACGAATCTGTCGTTCTCCGAGTTCCGGCGCGGTCAGAACCGAGAAAGCAATTAAATTAGCTGACGAACCCGAATTTACCAAATGTGCAAATCTGACTCCTATCCAATCCGCAAATTCTCTTTCAAACTGATCTGAGAAACGCCCTGTTGTCAGCCAAAAGTCCAACATCGCATCCGTCAGCGACTGCATTTCCTTCTCATCAAATACTCTTGAAGCATAGGAAATCCGTTCCCCTGGATGAAAAGGTTCTTTTTTCTCTTTAAATTCATGATAGTACTCACCTACCATCTGTTTGATCTGGTCTCTAGCTTCCGTTTCACTGTTCCATTTTGCCATTTTCTTCTCTCCTATTTCCATTTTTTCCACGGTGCCTTGCCTTCTGCCCATAACTTTTCCAGTGCTTCTTTTTCTTTCTTGGTATCCATGCACTGCCAATATCCGGTATGGCGATAAGACATCAGTTCGCCTTGTCTTGCAATCGCTTCCAATGGCTCGCGTTCAAAACTGGTCTGATCTCCCTCAATATAGTCAAATACTTCCGGATTGAGAACCATATATCCCGCATTGATCAATGCTCCGTCTGAACTGCTCTTCTCACGGAATGAGCGCACAGCATTATCACCAGAGACATCCAGAATTCCCTTCTGCTGCTCTACCATCACAGAGGTCAATGTAGCCATTTTCCCGTGCGCTTCATGATATTCCAGAAGCTTTCGAATATCCACATCGCAGACACCGTCACCATAAGTCATCATGAACGGATGATCTCCGATATACTTCTGCACCCGTTTGATTCTTCCTCCGGTCAATGTATTCAGCCCGGTATCCACCACTGTGACCTTCCAGGGCTCGGTATGTTTATCGTGAACAACCATCTTGTATTCTTCCGTCAGATCGAAAGTAATGTCAGATGTATAAAGGAAATAGTTGCGAAACCATTCTTTAATGATCTGCTGCTTATATCCTGCACAAATGATAAATTCATTAAAGCCATAGTACGAATACTCTTTCATAATGTGCCAAAGGATCGGCATCCCTCCGATTTCAATCATCGGCTTTGGCTTGTACTCCGACTCTTCCGAAATACGAGTTCCCAATCCTCCTGCAAGTAGTACAACCTTCATAGAAGGCATCTCCTTTCCTTATGTGACGATTTGACTGTAAAGACAGCATTTCTTCGCCGTTCTACTTCTGAAACGTCCAGTACTTATTGATCAGGAAATTCGCCGGGACCGTAATGACCAGATTGATCAGCGGAGCGAGGAATTCTGAAACAGAGAATACATTTACCCACAGCCACAGCAATACAGCGCTGAGAAACAGCCCGGTAAAGGAATACGACACATAGGTTTTTGCCAAAGATCTCCAGAACGGTCTTTTCTCCCCCTTCTCCAAGGAAAACACCATTTTGCTGTTCCAGATATAAGACCAGAACACGCTGATCACAAAAGCCAGAACCTGTGCTGCCAAATAGTCATAGCGAAAAGACACAATTCTTCTGATTCCCAACAGGCCAAAGGTATAAATCAGGTAAGAAATAATGGTATTACTCAAACCTACGATTCCAAATTTTACAAACTGAAAGAAGCCCTCGCTTCCGGATTCTGTAGCCTCTCTATGAAAAATCTTGCAGATCATCCGCCAGGCAATCGCACTGATCTGCTCAATCAATTCTGATATTTTCATCATATTGTCATCACTCAAAGAATTCCTTGATCTGCTGCTCCATTACGGAATTACAATCCCCATCTTCGATATAAGCCTGGGACCATTCACATACTTTTTCGATTGCCTCCTGAATATGCCACTTCGGTTTCCAGTTGAAAGTACTCTTCAATTTGCTGCAATCCAGCTTAAGAAAATTTGCTTCATGCGGAGCATTTTGTTCTGCATGGTTCTCCCAATGCGCATTTCCACCATAGTACTTGCAGAACAAATCCACCAATTCTCCTGTTGTCACACAGTCACAGTCATCCGGCCCAACATTGTATGCATCCGCCAGTGACGGAGTATTCCATTGTGCTGCAGCAATCATCAGATAGCATGACAGTGGTTCCAGAACATGCTGGTATGGACGGGTACTGTAGGGATTCCTGACAACGATCGGCTCTTTCTTCTCCATCGCTCTTACGCAGTCCGGAACAATCCGATCCTTTGCAAAATCCCCTCCCCCAATCACATTGCCAGCTCTTGCTGTTGAAATCGGAACCGTATAGCTGCCATCTTCTTTCATAAAAAAGCTCTTCCGGTAACTGTGTGTAACAAGTTCCGAACAAGATTTGGAATTGCTATAGGGATCATATCCATCCAACGGCTCATTTTCGCGATATCCCCAGGCCCATTCTCTATTCTCATAAACCTTATCTGTCGTAACATTTAAGAAAGAGCGCACAGAGTCGCACTTCCGGACCTGTTCCAGAATGTTCACGGTGCCCATTACGTTCGACGCATATGTACCTACCGGATCCTGATAGCTGGTCCGTACGATCGGCTGCGCTGCCAAATGAAGGATAATGTCAGGTTTTACCTCCTGCGTCACCTTTGTCAGATAGTCCAGATCACGGACATCCCCGATGTAGGATCTCATATGGTCTTTCATCTTGGTAATCGCGAATAAAGATGGATCCGTTGGTGGTTCCAAGGCATAGCCATATACTTCCGCGCCAAAATCCAAGAGGACCTGACACAGCCAGGTTCCTTTAAAACCTGTGTGTCCTGTTATAAATACCTTTTTTCCTCTGTAGAAATCAGCAAACTGATTTCTGCTGAATGTGCTTTTCGACATACATTTATTCTCGCTTTCTATTTTTCTTCGCTGGCAATATTTAGTGTCTGCTAAAAAAAAATGCGAATCAGGCTCTGGAGCTTCTTCGTCGGACGCTTTTTGGTTTTCGCCATGGCAAGGTATCTTCGTTTGCGATCAGAAAAGCCCTGACGTTTCTGAATGATCAGATCGTCGAGAGCGACACGCATAGGGAAGGCCTGGCATCCTTCGTAAGAAGGAAAAAGAGAAGAATACGCTTTTTCCAGACTTGCCCATTTAAAGGGAGCATTGAGATTATAACTTTTCCAGTTAGTTCTCATAAGTGGCATAACCATTGTCCTGAAGGATCACATCACCGGTAAGTTCTGCACTGTAGTGATCCCATAACGAAGAGCTGAGAACGAGCACATGTACATTTGAATCTGTATCATTCAGAAATCCTTCCACACCCCCATCCATGCACTGCCAGTCCATAATGGTTTCCGCATAAAAAACATTATCGCACTGCTACTGATCGGAATACCACTCCGACTGTGCCTGCACAACCGTATATAAAACTATTGGAACAAGGATAGCTACAAGAAGTACGGCATAATCTTCTGTAAACTGCAGAAGCATCTTCCTTGCCTTTTCGCCTCTGCCACCACCCTCACCAGTCTTCACACTGCTGTACTTGACTATCGAAACAATCCATACTGCAATCGCAATACTGATACAGGCTAGTAGTAATTGCCAGTTTTTTTGCAGCAACATTTTCCGAAGTGGATAGGTAACATCGCCTACATGATCCACCACAATTTTATCAGACATTTTCCCCACGACTCCGCGGTTGAAGAATGCAAATCCATCATAGAAGGATCTTGGAACTGCCCATGCAAACCCGTACATCAGAATGGCATTTGGGTGTTTCCTGCATTCTTCTAAGGCGAGAACTGCCACAGCAGAAAAGAGGCAATAGACAGAATCCATATCACCGTCGTGAAACATGGGATAGGTAAAAGGAAGAAATTCTCAACAGCCGATATGCGATCTGGATAAGCCATAAATTCAATGGCGGCTTCGAATCAAAATAATCTGTCTCATATCGATAAGTGTTTACCAGCCAGTTGTCCGCCTCTAGCATTTCTTAGACATTCACACCATGATATGCTTCATCCGTTGCATTTACGCTTGGAACTCCGAGGTGCCAGAACATAAGAAACATTACGCAAAGAGAAATTGTGCCAACTGCCATTTTCCTCATAACTTCTAGTCTATTACTTTTTTGTCACATCTGATTTTCTTCTCCACTCCCACAAATCCATTCCCGGTATCCTTATACTCCACATATCCCAGCATTTCTGCCAGTCTCCGGCAGGCCATGTTTTCCTTTCGGATTTCTCCGCGGATGCTGGGAATGTTCTTTTCTCTTGCCAGCATGTGAACCTTCTCACACAGCGCCTCTGCTGCTCTGCACCTCCGGTACTCCGGCACGACAATGAGCATGGAAATAAATCCGAAATCGCTTCGATTGAAATAAGCAGCAACGAGACCGATGATTTCGCCTTTTTCGTTTTCGATGGTCACAATGTCAGCCAGACGCATCAGCTTTTCTGCGTAGGCCTTGGTATTCCAGCTGGTTATTGAAGCGTTCCTTTTCTCCGAAATGGAATGCTCCTGTCCGCAGCGATTTCTTGCGGAAAACGGCGGTGTCATGAATTCTCCAAGATGTACAATGTCTGACAGAATATCCGTACCTGAGCTTACCGGTTTCAAATTCATCACGTGAACCTGAAGATACCATGACATATCGTACAGATACGTCTCTGCCTCCGCACGGCTTGCAAAGTGGAAGTACAGAATCCCGATGATGCCGGAGGCATTTTCATAGGTTCCGACAGCCTCGCCTTTTCGGCGAAAAATCTCTTCCCGATACAGGTGCCCGGAAAGCTCCGGATGCAGCTCATATCCGGCATACATTCCCGGCTGCTTCGCATGAAGATTGTAGGTTGCATAGATGCCATGCAGATCCGCAGGGACTAATCTTCCTGCATCTGGGGAGTCTGCGTCATTTTCCTGCCCGTCAGCCTGCTCCAAGGATTCTTCCTGACACGCTTCTCTGCATTTCTCTCTGCGTTCTTTCAGGGAATTCGCGTTCGGACTATTCGCGCACCGCAGGGTCCGCTGCACCTCCTCACGGATCCAGTCGATCCCGGTTGCGTCCGAGAGAAGCTGCGGAATGCCGTTTCCTCCGCAGCGAAGAGCGATTTCGATGGGATAGACTTCTCCGTCCTTTCCGGCAATGAATTCTACGTTCATCTCCGCATCGGTAATGGAGAGCTCATGGATGACCGTCTGCATGATCCTGACAATCCGGACTTTCACCTCTTCACCTGCGCCGCATGGGTATATTTTACCACATGGGACGAGATTCTTCCTCTCTTCACGGATGCAGTCCATGAGGCCATAGAGAATAACGTTTCCACCCCGGACAATCACGTCACCACCGATGAGATGCCGGTAGCCGTAGGATATGTATTCTTCCGCCATCACCTGACCGGAAAGCGAACAGGAAACTGCCGCCTGATATGCTTGAAGGAGCCTGCCCGCATCATAGCTGCGAAGGATCGTCACACCTTTGCTGCCGCTGGAATCCAGCGGCTTTACAACGACCGGATAGGGAAGGTCATTCTCCGGATAGTCCATCGGAAAATGCCTGGGTGCAGGAATCCTGTGCATCGCCAGAAACTCCCGGAATCTTCTCTTGTTCCCGAGAATTCCGGCCGCAGCATACATTCCGCCTGGAAGGCCCAATTTCTCTGCCACATAGGCCGCCGTCTCTTCCGCAGGATCCGATGCGAACGCAAGAATTCCGTCCACGTCTTCCTTCCTGGCAAGCTCCAGAATTTTGTCCCTGTCCCTCGTGCTGACAAGGAAGCTTTGGTCGGCTTCTCTTCGCCCCGGTGCGTCCGGAAGATAATCGGCAAGAAGGACAGTGAGCCCCAGCTCATGCGCTTTTCGTATTGCCGGAAGCTGTTGGAAACCGCCTCCCAGGATCAGGATCTTCATCTCTCTTCCAGATTCCTTTCTCTGGTTGCCGAGGTGCCAATTTACCCGTCTTTGGTGCGCAGGACTCTTTTATTAATAACCCTCTCGAAAAATCTTGAAGCCCGGTCAAACGTCATCACTTCCAATATCTTATTTTTAAATGTCCAGAGTATCTTAATGCTTTCATCATCGGCCCCCGCAACTCTTTTTCAAAATCGCTGAATGGGCACAGGTGATCAGGACTTCTCGTAAGAGGCAATTACCTTTTGTTGTCCTTCCGCTTTTCCTTTTCCCGACACTCTCATTGTTTCCAGGACACAACCCTGCCCAGGAAGCCAGATGTCCGGCTGTCGGGAAGCGACTCATATCAGTGCCTATGACTGCAAGTATGGCCTGTGCGCTTGTTTCTCCGATACCAGGCATTTCCTGCAATGCAAGGCTTCCTGTCAGTGTTATTTTACTGTGCGTCCTTTTGTGCGGTGCACTGGACAGATTGTGGTGCAAGAGGAAGCAAAAATCAGTTTTAACATCGGGCTACAAGCCCAACTAGAGACCGATCTCCATGCCAACATTTCATTGTGCATGAAATGTTGGCATGGAGATCATAGAGCTTCGCCGAGGCGATTTTATTTATCGTGGTGCCTCAGGCAGAGGCATGGGGGTTTTAATACGACTGGGCAAGATTGAAGCATCTTCAACTACAATCGCTTCTCCAAATAACAGTTCTATTTATTGACGCAAGATCAGAAACATACTGATATAAAATGAGTTCATATTTTTTTTGGTGCCCAATCCAATTGGCTAACGTCCGATAGTTCGTTATATAATTCCTTTATATGCTCTTTAACTAATTCTTCTGTCAACGAACTATAGTCAATTCTCATAAGTTCTGTGATCATTTCCGCAGAAAACCTGTACTTAATTACTTTAGCCGGAACACCTCCCACAATAGAATATGGCGGCACATCCTTAGTTACTACTGCTCCAGCGGCAATCACTGCCCCTTGTCCAATATGAACTCCAGACATTACAACCGCCCCATACCCAATCCATACATCATCGTCCACAAGTATATTTCCTTTTCCAAGCGCTTCAGAAGCTTCCGTGTGAAGCATTTTTACCTTGAAAGGAAATGAAGAAATATGACCTGTAGGATGTTCCGAATCCAACAAAAAAACAACGTCCTTTGCTATGGAAACAAAGTTTTTTATTTTCAATCGGCATTTGTCCGATGACGTTATGACATTTATTTCTCCATAGGTATACTTCCCAATATTTACTATTTCCAACGGAAATATGCTAGTTGGAACAGTGTCATTTTCACTGTTAAGTTTTCTCCATTTACGTTTGAAAGAATTCAATTGAATTGCTGCTATAAAATCTCCCACAAGCGTGTGAAATAAATGCTCTTTTATTTTTTTCATTTTCCAATTTCCATTTTCTTCCATTTTCTGCAATAAAGATTCGTACTCTCTACTCATAAAGAAATTGTCTTAATCTCCACGCCGTGAAGATTACGGGCTGTTTTGCAGCACCTGTCCGGCCTCAGGGAAGCATCCTTC
>ERZ1026880.24-NODE-24-length-91763-cov-11.327681_pt1 | contig 91763 bp, 62 predicted proteins | sample MGYA00380170_ERZ1026880 | MGnify/ENA primary metagenome ERZ1026880 (study PRJEB33269, sample SAMEA4719806) | human gut metagenome | biome: human-associated habitat; feature: organic feature; material: feces | place: Cameroon | collected 2013-10 ...
GCTTCAAACGTTGGGGGTTCCCGTCGAGCATCCTGCTCCGGGAACCCCATTTTTTTATCCCTGAACACAAGTAGGGCGCAAGCGTTTTATCGCAATGGGTTTATAGACTGGGCAACTATGCATTACTTCGTACCCAAACGTTGCACCGAGTCGAACAAGATCATGTATCACGACAAGGCAACGGCTCAGCAGGCCGCCGACCAGAGTTGGCGCGAACGCGGCACTGAGCTTTGGGTATACCGTTGCGATTTCTGCGGTACTTGGCATCTCACGCATCGCGATCCACAATCCAGCTACATGCATGTTCCGCTTAACCAGCAGCTCAAGCCACATTCCCGCAAGAAGGGCTACAAGCCCCGCAGAAGGTAATAGCAGAGCAATAGCAGGGCATAACAGGACAATACCGAGAACAAGGCAACATATAAAACCAAGGCCCGGCGGATTCATTGCAATCCACCGGGCCTTGTGTTGTATCAGCTTCGTATCAATGATACGAGCGCTGCCATGTATCTACCGCTCCAAACGGAAGCCCTGTCGCTTCGCCTGCACGGCAACGGCCTTGGCGTTCACGCCCTCGTCGATCGCATTTGCCGCAATCTGGTCGCTGAACGCGTCCACCGGCCGTTCGGTATCGCGCAAATCGTAATACTTGTGCACTTCGGCGTCGAACGAATCCAAGCCGGACAGCAGCTTCTCATCGCTACTTGGATACTCGTTCTCGAAGAACTGCATGGAACGCGGCATACGTGGCTTGACGGCCGGCTCCTGATCGGGCTTGCCGATCGCAATGCCCAGCACCGGGTACGTGTATTCGGGCAGATTCAGCAGGTCGATCAGCGCGGGAACATCGTTGAGCAGCGAACCGAGAATCACGCAACCCAAGCCGAGCGAGTACGCGGCCGTCTCCATCGCGTGCAGTGCCAGAACCGCGTCGTTCTGCGCCTGCGTGAAACGATAGCTGCCATTGAGCGTGAACGCGTCGGACGCCACTTCCACGCCCTTGCGCGCGGCGATCGCGGCATTGCGATGCTCGTCCAGCACGAACACGTACAGCAGCGGCGCGGTCGCGATATACGGCTGCCCGCCGATTTCGGCAAGACGCTTCTTGGCGGCTGGCTCGGTGACGCGGATGGCGGACCAGTCGTTCAGGAACTGGCTGCTCGCCGCATGCTGCGCCACGGTCTCCAACGTTTCGACGACGTCGTCCGGCAGCGGCTTCGGCTTGAATTTGCGGATGGAACGACGCTCCAGCAGAGTGTCGACAGTTGCGTTATGAAGAATGTTGCTCATACCGCCATTGTTGTCCGCGCGGCGCGATTTTGCAAGGGAATCGGGCTAAATCCGTCTCCCTGTGAGAACATATCTACTTGAGACTGCTTTGCGATATTTGCGACGTATTTACTTGCGATGCGCCTGCCGTGCGTGCCGCCTGTCCACAATCGCCTTCGACCCGCGGCCGGACAGTTGCGATACGAGCGCGCCGAAACCGGCGGAAACCACGGCGAATACGATGCCGAGCGCCGCTTCCGCAGCCTCGTTCTTGGTACCGTCGGCACGGACGGCCTTGCGGCCGACGCTCTTCTTCCACACCATCTCGAACGCCTTGCCGAGCACCAGTCCGGCCAACGTGGGCACGACGGACTTGAAAATCTTATCGCCAAATGAATCGGGATCGTTCAGTCTCTGGTCGCGCATCGCATTCACCTTCTCGTCGACGGTGTGCAGGGCCGCCACCACGCGGTCCGCACTGGATTCCATATTCGGCATTTCACTCATGAAACCAGTGTAACGCGTCGGAAAACATGCCGGAATATGTGCGGGACACGTGGCGGAATGGGATGAAAACGCAGCTTGCGTCGGCTAGAGTAGAGACATGACTGAAACTCAACTGGGAGGCAATGTCGCTTCCGCAATCACCCCTGGCCGCTTGGTGCTGCTGCGTCACGGGCAGACCGTGTGGAGCGAATCCGGACAGCACACCGGCCGCACCAATATTCCGTTGACTGACATTGGCTGCGATCAGGCTCGTGCCGCCGGCGAACGGTTGCGTGAGGCGTTTCCCCAGGGTTTCGCGCAGGGGTGCATGTTCGCCAGTCCGTTGCGCAGAGCCCAGCAGACGGCGCAGCTGGCCGGATATGGCGATTTCGATGTGCTCCCTGAAATCGCGGAATGGGATTACGGCCGTGCCGAAGGGCGTACGCGCCAGGAAGTGAGTGCGGTGGGCGGTTTCGCTTGGGATGTGTGGCGCGACGGTCCGCAGGCACTTCCCGAATCGTTGGAAGGCGATTGGATTGAAACTTTGCCGAACGGCGAGCAGGTGCCCGTGCACAACGGTCCGGGTGAGACGGTGGAGGAAGCTGCGGCGCGCACACGTGAGGCGATCGCCACGGTCAAACCGTTGCTCGACGCTGGAAACGATGTGCTGCTGGTGGCGCATGCGCACGTTCTTCGTATCTTGACGTCGCAATGGCTCGGTGTTGATCCGCATTTCGCGCGGTTGCTGCGATTGGACACTGCGCATTATTGTGTATTAAGCCAATATAAAGGTGACAATGTCATCGAACATTGGAATTGCTGAATTATCGAACGGAACTGTTTGATATCGCTGAATATTATGGCGGTCCCTCCTTGGAACCGCCTTTTTATTGCATGCATGACTTGCCACTTTGCTGCGGCGTGTCGCAAACGCTTGCATAAAAGTATGCTCTCTAAAAGTATTGAAAATAAACGATTTTCGGGATTTCTTTCGATGGTGTGACGTCTGATTTTTGAATTCATTTTGCCTACGTTTGCAAAAATCGGGGAAATGCGGCACAATAGTGGTTGTTAGGAATCGTGATGACGCGATACCGCAAATTGTTTCCCAACGAGAAGCTGGGAACGGAATGGAAGAGAAAGGTTCGATGATGAATCGTACTATTAAGGCAGCAGTTGGAATGGTCGCTATCGCGGCAATGTCTGTTGGCACGTTGGCTGCTTGCGGTGGTTCTAGCTCAAGTTCCGATAACGGCAAGGGCAAGGTGTACTTCCTTAACTTCAAGCCGGAATCCAATGATGAATGGCAGAAGCTGGCCAAGGATTACACCAAGGAAACTGGTGTTGAGGTCAAGGTCCAGACCGCTGCTTCCGGTACATACGAACAGACTTTGAAGTCCGAGATCGCCAAGTCCGAGGCTCCGACCTTGTTCCAGGTCAACGGCCCTGTCGGCTACCAGAACTGGTCGTCCTACACCGAAGACATGTCCGATACTGAGCCGTACAAGCAGCTTATCAACAAGGATGTCGCCCTCAAGGATGGGGATAAGGTCGTCGGTGTTCCGTATGCCATGGAGACTTATGGCCTGATCTACAACAAGGATCTGCTGGCCAAGTACATTGCCACTGACGGCGCCAAGATCAAGAGCGTCGATGACATCGACAACTTCGATACCTTGAAGGCCGTGGCCGATGACATCCAGGCTAAGAAGGACCAGCTTGGTGTCAAGGGCGCGTTCACCTCCGCCGGCTTCGACTCCAGCTCCGACTGGCGTTTCAAGACCCATTTGGCTAACCTGCCGCTTTACTATGAGTTCAAGGATGACAACGTCACCAAGCAGCCGGAGACCATCAAGGGCACCTACCTGCCGGAATATAAGAACATCTTCGATTTGTATCTGAAGGACTCCACCACCGAGCCGACCCAGCTGAGCTCCAAGACCGGTGATGATTCTACTTCCGAGTTCTCCCTCGGCGAGGCTGTGTTCTATCAGAACGGCACCTGGGCATGGTCCGATCTGCAGAAGGCCGGCATGAAGGCTGACAGCGTTGGCATGATCCCGATCTACATCGGTGCCAAGGGCGAAGAGAAGCAGGGTCTGGCCACCGGTTCCGAGAACTACTGGTGCATCAACTCCAAGGTTTCCGACGCTGACAAGAAGGCCACCAAGGACTTCCTGAAGTGGGTCGTCACCAGCAAGACCGGCATCAAGTCTCTGTCCAGCGACATGGGCTTCACCACCCCGTTCAAGTCCTTCAGCGACGTCAAGTCCGACAATCCGCTGGTCCAGGCTGCTGTTGATGATCAGAACTCCGGCAAGACCGCAGTCTCTTGGAACTTCACCATGATGCCGTCCGAAGAGTGGAAGAACAAGCTTGGTTCCGCCCTCCTTGAATACGCTCAGGGTACCGGTGACTGGGATGCCGTCAAGACCGCGTTTGTTGACGGTTGGAAGACTGAGTACGACGCATCTCACTGAGATTGTGTTGCACCATGAGTTGCAAATCGCAATTCAATAACTGAATAAGCTAGCTGAGGTCGAGGATTTTTCCTTTCCTCTCTTCGCCCCAGCCGGTTGTGGAGACAACGGAAGGCCGCCATCGCAATGTTCTGCGATGACGGCCTTTCTGTGTTTCGTACGTTTGCCGTGTGCGCAATGTGCGGCAAACGTCAGTGACGCAGTCTGGCGGTGGTCGATCGGACGATTAGCTGTGCGGGAAACGTCTTGAACGGCTCGTCAAGCGGCTGCTTGTCAATCAGGGCAAGCGTCATACGGGCCGCCTCGTGTGCCATCTCGACCGGTGTCTGACGGATGGTGGTCAAACCGAGATCGCGAGCGTAGGTGCTGTCGTCGTAGCCAATGATGGAGATGTCGTTCGGTATTGTGAAACCGTTGCGTTCCAGCTGGAACAGTAGCGGAATTGCGATGCCGTCTTCCTGACAGGCAATCGCCGTGGGCATGTGGTCCGAGCTGAGCAGCTGCGTGACGACTTTGCTGACGTTGTTCTTGCCTTCGTCGGTAACGAACACGCGCGGTTCGACGCCATTGGACTTGCAGCACGTCATGAACGAATCGAAACGGCCCTGCACGCTGAAGTGCAGCGTCACTTCACGGTCGGTACGGATGTAAGCGATATCGCGATGGCCAAGCGTTATCAAGTGGCGTGCGGCCAATTCGGATCCCTGCTTGTCATCGATGCGCACGGCGGCGTTGAAGCCGCGCTCTTCCGGCAAGCTCGAATTGATGCCGATGATTGGCACATCGACTGACCTGAGTTGCCTGATTTCGTTGCTGTCGATGTCGAAGGAAATGACGATTACGGCGTCGACATTGCGGCGTACCGGCAGCATGTCGAAGAACGCGCGGCGTTCCTCGGCGCTGGACATCTGATAGATCGAGATGTCGTAGCCTTCATCATGGAAGGATTCGTTCAGTCCTTCCATGATGGACGAACTGAACCACAGATTGAGTCGGCCGGAAATCAGCACCGCGATTCGTAGCGCGCGGCCGGTTTTGAGTGCTGCAGCGGAGCGCGAGATGGAAAAATTTAATTCGTCGGCGGCTTTCATGACTTTGTCACGCGTGGCTTTCGACACAAGGTCGGGACGTGTGAAGGAGCGAGAAACCGTTGAAATGGAGACGTGCGCAAGTTGTGCCACGTCTTGAATGCTGCTTTTCATGGTGACCCCTTGTATAGTAGAACTACTGAATATTCAGCATACTGTATTGAAACACTCTTGCAAAAGTTGGATTACAAACGTTTTCATTTGTGCCACAGTTGTTGCGGGGGCTGATATTTACAATGCTTTCAGGCTGTCAATACTATGACAACGATGCAGAATATATGATTTATGACATGTAAAAATGACAACGTTTGACATTTCGCGTCGCGCTGTTTATTATAACAACTGTAAAAACTAAAAAGGCGAAAAACAATGCAGTGATTCGCCGATTTGGGGCAGTTGGTTTTCCATGCCGCGTTGCTGCGGTGTTGGAATGGAGAGGAAAGAAAGCAGGCAAGCTATGATCAGCATGGCCGGCAAAGCGATACGAAAGTGGTGGGCTCTGTTTGCGCTACCGACGTTCGCTGCATTTATCATCGGGTTTGTAATCCCGTTCATCATGGGTGTGTATTTGAGTTTCTGCAAGTTCACAACTGTGACTGACTCGGAATTCATTGGACTTAAAAACTATCAGAAGGCACTTGCGGATAAGGAATTCCTGCATGCGTTAGGTTTCTCGACGGCGCTGACCATTGTCACTACGGTTGTGATCAATGTGGTTGCGTTTGCCATCGCATATATGCTTACCAAGGCCATCAAGGGATCTACCATCTTCCGTTCGGTGTTCTTCATGCCGAACCTCATCGGTGGCATTATCCTGGGCTACATCTGGATGCTGCTGCTCAACGGCATTCTCGCTCACTGGGGCCGCGCGTTGACGTATAGCGCAACCTACGGCTTCTGGGGCTTGGTCATCTTGGTGTGCTGGCAGCAGATCGGCTATATGATGATTATCTACATCGCTGGTATGCAGTCGCTGCCGACCGACGTGCTCGAAGCGGCTTCCGTGGACGGCGCAAACGGCACCCAGACCATGTTCAAGATCATCATTCCGCTGATGATGCCGTCTATCACCGTATGCTCGTTCCTATGCGTCACCAACGGCTTCAAGCTGTACGATCAGAACCTTGCATTGACCAACGGCGCTCCGTCGAACATGTCTGAAGGTCTGGCAATGAACATCACCCGCACGTTCTATGGCCGTATGGGCTGGGAAGGCGTCGGCCAAGCGAAGGCAGTGCTGTTCTTCATTCTGGTGGCCATCGTGGCGCTCATCCAGAACAAGCTCACCACGAGCAAGGAGGTGGAGGCATGAACTCCGGAGAAAAAGTCAAGCACGGCGCACTGTGGTCCGTACTGTTCGCGGTGGTTTCGCTGGCGTGGATCTTCCCGATCGTGCTGGTGATCATCAACTCTTTCAAGCAGAAGGCGTATATTTCTCGTAACGCGTTCTCCCTGCCGACCGGTAAGGCGTTCGTTGGACTTGAAAACTATACGCGTGGCCTCGAGACCACGAACTTCTTTGCCAGTTTCGGCTGGACCCTGCTCATCACTGTCGGTTCCGTGGCGCTGATTCTGGTGTGCACTTCGATGTGCGCATGGTGGATCGTCCGCGTGAACAACTGGGCTGCAAAGCTGCTGTACACGTTGTTCCTGTTCAACATGATCGTGCCGTTCCAGATGGTCATGTTCACCCTCTCCAAGCTGGCCGATATGCTCAAGCTCAACACCCCGTGGGGTCTGTGCTTCGTGTATCTGGGCTTCGGCGCTGGTCTGGCCGTGTTCATCTTCACCGGTGTGGTCAAGGGCATTCCGGAATCGCTGGAAGAATCCGCCATGATCGATGGTGCTTCCGTGCCGCGTATCTTCTTCCAGATCGTTGTGCCGATCATGAAGCCGTCCATCGTTTCCGTGGCCATTCTGCAGGCCATGTGGATCTGGAACGACTACCTGCTGCCGTACCTGACGCTCGACCTGGGCAAGTACAAGACCATCTCGGTGGCCGTACAGTACCTCAAGGGCGGCTACGGTTCCGTGGATATGGGCGCCATGATGGCCTGCCTGGTCATGGCCATCATCCCGATCATCATCTTCTACCTGATCTGCCAGAAGTACATCGTCAAGGGTGTCATGGCTGGAGCCGTCAAGGGCTGATCTTCGATCAGCCCTTAGGGAACAGCGCAGTGCGCTGTTCCCAGGCTCCAGCCCGAGCGGCTATGCCGCGAGGGTAACGTTGAGCCCGCGCGTAGCGCGGTCCTTAATTGCAGGGCCGAAGGCGGCGCGGTGAAGGGCTGATTTTCACCCAGAAAAATTTAAGGGACTGATGCGAATCAGTCCCTTTTTTCGTGCCTAATTACTTGCTGATGTACTTGCGGAAGACATGCTCGAGAATCGGCGAATGCAGCATCAGCATGGTGCCGTAGCCGAGCACGAGCAGCAGGAACAGGCCCTGCGGCATGTAGAACCAGCTGGCCACGAGCAGCGCGACGTACACCGCGTCAATCGCAATCAATGCCAACGTATGCCCGATGTTGCTCACGCCGAACACAAAAGCGTTGCCGAGCGTGCGCCAAAACGAGTTTTCGAAACGTGCCTGCAATGCCCAAACCCATTCAAAACCGATCAGCCATACGATCGTCAGCGCGAATTTCGGAATCAGCAGCGGCGTGATCTGCAGCACGATCCACGAGTAGACGCACAGCGCGCCGGTCGTGCCGAAAATCAGCCAGTAGCCGGTTGATTTCGCGAAATTCGAGCGGAAGGCGGCGAAATAGTTGCGCGTCGCCGTGCCTTCGCCGGACAGCGTGCGGCGGGTGGCGTCGTGGCCGGCGGTCAGCGCCGCGCCGATCGTAATGATCGGAATACTGGTGATGAGCATCAGAATGTTGATCCAGATCGCGTCGACGGCGTCGCTCAGGCCGCGCATAAAGCCGGAATCGGGGGAGAGGAACTTCATAATCGCCTTTCGTATGGCATCCGTATGGCAACGTATGCAAGTCGGATCTTCTTGCGATTCTACTCGACGCACGCCATCTTGCGATTGTCCGGTTTGCGCCGTGCGGTCGATCGTGTGGTCGGTCGGTTTGTGCGGCGCGTTCGGCTGTACGAACGGCGATGCGGCTGACCGGTTTGTGTGGCGCGGTCGGTCGTGCGGTCGGCGACACGATCTGCTGGTTTGCGCAGCGCGAACGACGGCACGAACGATCGCACCGCCGGCCGGTCTGCGCAAACGGAAACGCGATTGCCCGCGCGCCCCGCGCGCCCCCGCAGCGGACGCCCTGCAATGCTATCGTTGTCAGCGGTACAACGGTTGCAGGCACAGACGAAAGGGGCATAATGACCGCGAATAACATGCGTGACGATTGGTGGAAGCAAGCCGTCGTCTACCAGATCTACCCGCGCAGCTTCAAAGACGTGAACGGCGACGGGTTGGGAGACATCGCCGGCGTCACCGAGAAAATGGATTACCTGAAGAATCTCGGCATCGACGCGATCTGGCTGAGCCCGTTCTACCCGTCCGACCTGGCCGACGGCGGCTACGACGTGATCGACTACCGCAACGTGGACCCGCGCCTCGGCACCATGGCCGATTTCGACGCGATGGCCGCCGCCGCGCATGAAGCCGGCATCAAGGTGATCGTCGACATCGTGCCGAACCACACGTCCAACAAGCACAAGATGTTCATCGAGGCGCTCGCCGCCGGCCGAGGTTCGGCCGCACGCGACCGCTACATCTTCCGCGAAGGCCGCGGCGAGCACGGCGAGCTGCCGCCGAACGACTGGCAGTCGCTGTTCGGCGGCCCGGCGTGGCAGCAGGTCGATGACGGACAGTGGTACCTGCACATGTTCGCCAAGGAGCAGCCGGATCTGAATTGGAAGAATCCGGACGTGCACGAGGAATTCAAGAAAACGTTGAGATTCTGGTCCGACCACGGCACCGACGGCTTCCGCATCGACGTGGCGCACGGCTTGGCCAAGGACCTCGATTCCGTGCCGCTGGCCGACATGGATCCGGCCGCGGTGCAGCATGTGCTGCCGGCGGACGGCGCGTTCAGCCCGCTGTGGGACCGTCCGGAAGTGCACGACATCTACCGCGAATGGCGTCAGGTGTTCAACGAGTACAATCCGCCGCGTTTCGCCGTCGGCGAGGCGTGGGTGAAGGCCGAATCGCAGCATCTGTACGCGTCCACCGACGAGCTCGGCCAGGTGTTCAATTTCGAGTTCGCCGAAGCCAACTGGTTCGCCGACGAGTTCCGTACGGCCATTGCTGACGGCTTGCGCGCCGCCGAGGAAACGCACGGTTCCACCACGACGTGGGTTATGAACAACCACGATGTGCCGCGCAGTCCGTCGCGTTTCGGTCTGCCGCAGGTGAAGGACGCTCCGTACCACCAGCTGGCGCACGATTGGCTGTTGCGTGACGGAGAGACCTACCGCGAGAATCGTGAGCTCGGCACCCGTCGCGCCCGCGCAGCCGCGCTGATGGAACTGGGCCTGCCGGGTTCCGCCTACGTGTATCAGGGCGAGGAACTGGGCCTGTTCGAAGTGGCGAACATTCCGTGGGATCGTCTTGAGGATCCGACGCCGTTCAACACCCGTCGCAACTTCACCGACAAGGGTCGTGACGGCTGCCGTGCACCGATGCCGTGGAAGGCTGCCGATTGCGGCGAACCGGCTTCGTGGAGCCCGGACTTCATCACCGGCGGCACGTTCGGTTTCGGCCCGGAGCAGGGCGATTCCGCCGACGCGCACCTGCCGCAGCCGGCCTGGTTCAAGGATTTCGCGGCCGACGTCGAGGCCGATGACAACGGTTCCATGCTGCACTTGTACCGCAAGCTGTTGCAGTTGCGACAGACGGTGCTGACGGCAACCGGAGACACGTCCGCCGACCTGCTGGACATGGGCGATACGGTGGTCGCCTACTCGCGTCCGGCCACGGAAGGCCGTCGATTCCTGTCCGTCACCAATTTCGGCGACGAGCCGATCGCCCTGCCGGACGATGCGGTCGCCATCGCCAATTCCGTGCCGTTGACGGACGATGGCAAGCTGGATAGCGACGCCTCAGTCTGGCTGCTGCTGGGCTGATCGACCGCTGAACCTGGCCGCTCCCAAATCGCCTTGCATATATGAAAAATTCCGGCCCTCCACAAGGAGGACCGGAATTTTGGTTTGTAAGGAAAGGGGAATGGTAAGTCTAAACGCTACTTCTCGCCGTTCATGATGGCGGCAAGCGATTGCACACGCGGCAGATCGAACACTTCATCGGTGTGCACCACCTTGAGGTCCGGGCCTGCCAGCGGCACACGCCAGTTGGAGTATTCACTGGACGTGCCCGGCTGGTTCTGCGTGCGCGTCTCGCCCACGCCATCCACCAGCGCGGCCTGCAGCAGCACGGACGGCGACTTGAGCAGCATCTTGTGCATCGCCTCGACGATTTCCTGGATGTGGCCTTCCACATCGCCCGTCACTTCCGGCGTGATCAGGCCGGACTCCACGAGACGGTCCATCATCGCGTCGCGTTCGGCGGTGGCGGAAGCCTGGAACTCCTCGACCGGGCCGGACAGCAGGTGCAGCTGTTCGCGCAGCTTGACGTGCTCGAACTGCAGGTAGCCGGCGGTCGGCGGCAGGTCGTGCGTGGTGACGGAAGCCAGCGCGTACTTGCGGTACGTGGACGGATCGGCGTACGGGTCGCCGGCGTTGGGGGAGTCGTCCACGCGGGCGAACCATTCCACCATGCAGCCCAGCAGGCCGTGCTCGCCGAGTACCGTGCGTACGTAATCAGGCACGGTGCCCAGATCCTCGCCGACCACCAAACCGTTCACGCGGGACGCTTCAATGGTCAGGATCGCGATCATCGCCTCATAGTCGTACGTAACGTACGCGCCACCGCGCGCGCCTTCGCCCTGCGGAATCCACCACAGACGGAATAGGCCGAGTACATGGTCGATGCGCACCGCGCCCGCGTGCGAGAACATGTTGTGCACCATCTCGCGGTACACGCCATAACCAGTTTTGGCCAGATAATTCGGATTGAACGGCGGCTGGCCCCAATCCTGACCCTGCTGGTTGTAGAAGTCCGGTGGGCAGCCCACGGTTACGCTGCCTACTGCGAAACGTTCCGGATTCCACCACACGTCCGCGCCGAGCGAGTGCACGCCCACGGCCATATCCTGCATGAGGCCGAGTGCCATACCGCTGTCACGGGCGGCGTTCTGCGCGGCTGTCACCTGCTCGTCGGCGATCCACTGCAGCCAGCATTCGAAATCGACCATATCGGCGTGCTCGCGCATGAGCTCCACCACTTCAGGCGAATCGCGGTTCGTGTCCTTGAACCACGTGCCTTCCCACGGCGCGCCCCACACCTGGAACGCCACCGACCATGCGGCGAACGCGCGCAGATCCGGACCCGCGGCCTCCTTGAACGCGTCGAACGCGGCCTGACGCTCGACGGAACGCGGCACGTTGTACACAAGCTGCAGCGCCTGGCGCTTGTGCCACCAAGCGGAATTGATGTCGAGCGGCTCGATACTGTCGTTGGCTGGCGAGACTTCCGCGTGCAGACGCGCCACTTCGGCCTGGTCCGCCTCGTTGAGTTCCGCATATTCAGCGATATCCTGCGGACGGATGTACGTCACATTGAGAAAACGACGCGATTCGGGAAGATACGGCGACGGCTCCAGCGGCGGCACCGGCGCGGTGGCGTGAATCGGGTTGATAAGCATGAAATCGGCATGCGATTTCGTTGCCGCGTCGGACAGCAGCAGCTTCAGATCGCCATAGTCGCCCACGCCCCAGGATTCAGCGGAACGGATGGAATACATCTGTGCCATCCAGCCCCAACGTTGCTTTTCCGCTACTGCTGGCGGCAGTTCGATGCGTGCCGGTGCGCAGATCAGCGCGGCTTCGGCGTGCAGCGGGCCGGCATCGACGGCCAGCGTGTGGTAGCCGGCGGGAATATCGTCCGGCAGCGTCAGTTGCAGCGAGCCGTCATCTGCGTTCGAGCCCGTCAGATACGCGGTCAGATCGCCTGCATATTCCGTGCCGTCTTCCAACGTCAGCTTCAGCGCCACGTCGTTTCCTTTCGCGCGGATTGGCGTGACGGCTTCCTTGCCGATGAACTTCACGACGGTCGGCTCAACAAGTGTGTCTGCGATGCGCTGCTGGGTCGCCGCATAGGAGGCGGTGATCGCTTCGTCGCTGGATGCGTCCACGCCGAGTGCGGCCAATACGGAGACGAGCACTTCGTCGCGGATTTCCACATAGGTGCCGAGCTGGTCGATATACGACGTGGAAATGCCATTGAGCTTGGCGAGCTGGATAAGAGGCCGTGCGATGCGTTCTGCGCTTTCGGTCTGCTGGGTCTGTGTCATAGGTCCCTTCTTTCCGCGCCGTTTGTGACGGCTGACATGCTACATTGCTTGCGATTGCCGCAGCTTCGATGCTGGTGGCATTCGCACCAAAGATAACTATATCACGGTATGATATCGTTTTCAAAGCGTGTTTTGCGGTAAGAGAGTGTTGCTATATTGCGATTTTGCTCTAATTTCAGGAATATAGATAACCGGAATTGTTTTTCCATATTGACTATCGTTTGCAATACGAAGGCGCAGCGCTCCGCATTGCAAACGATTATTCCAACGGGGCATTGCTCGTCTGCTACTCGGCTTCGAGAATTGCAAAGCTTTGCAGACCTAGACGCAGCGAAGTGCCGTTAATTTCGTTTTCGCCGATGCTGAAAATCGTCCGATAACTACCATCTGGTAACTGCAAAGCTTTGCAATCGCGGCTTGGATTGACGGCTATGATCAGCTTCTGCAGGTGGGTGGAACGCTCGAAAACGAACACTCTATCGCGTTCGATTGCATGGAACGTAGCTCCCGACCGCAAGGCGTCGCATTCCCCCTTGACGTGGAGTATGGAGCGCACCGTATGCCACAGTGATTCGGCGTCGGCCTGCTGTGCGGCGACGGTCGGGGCGTCGGCGGACGGGTCGGCGGGCAGGTAGCTGCCACCGGTCACATCGCCAGCCCGAGTGTCCGATTCTGCAGAATCGGACACGTGAAGTGCTCCGGATGCGTCGTTCGCACCCCACTGCATCGGTGTGCGCGAACCGGTGCGCACGTAGCCGCCTTCTTTGCCGGGCAGTGCGCGGTATCGCATGCCGATTTCGTCGCCGTAATACAGGAACGGCACGCCCGGCATCGCGAACAGCGTGCAGTATGCCAGGGCGATTTCGCGCTGCGACAGTCGCGGCGCCACGCGTGCGGTGTCGTGGTTGCAGGTGATGAAATTAAAATTTCCGTCGGCCGTTTCCGCTTCGCGCAGACGCGGCTCGTACTCGTCCAGGAATTCGCTGATCGGCGTGCCGGAATCGGCGTTGAAATAGCTCTTGTCGCCCTTGCGGCTCAACGGGTCGTCCACGTTGCGCAACAGCATGTTGTAGCCGTTGGGAACGCCGTCCCAACGCCAATCGAGATAGAAATCCATGTCGAAGCCGGCGGCCATCGACTCCTCTGGCCGTCCCCATTCCGAAACGAACGCGGCTTCGGGGAAGGCCGGGCGGATCCGGGCGAACATGTACTGCCAGGTGCGGATGGTGTAAGGCTTGCCCTCATCGTCCTTTTTGACGAGGCTGTCGGCCATGTCCACGCGGAAGCCGTCTGCGCCACGGGAAAGCCAGAACCGCATGACGTCCACCATCGCGTCGCAAGTGGCCTTCGCGTCCGGACCAAGGGCTGGCTTCTGCCAGCTACGTTCGGGGTGCGCGAAACCGTAGTTGAGCGCCGGCTGGCATTTGAAGAAGTTCAAGATGTAGGTACCGTTGCGGGGCGATTCGCCGCCGATGAATGGCAGTCCGTCGCCACCGGAGATCCATGAGTCTGTCCAGATGTAGCGGTCGGAATAATTGTTTCGTTCGACCTTGCAACTGCGGTGGAACCACTCGTGTTCCTCGCTGGTGTGGCCTGGCACGAGATCGAGGATCACGTGCATGTCGCGCCGGTGGGCGGCGTCGAACAACGCAATGAGATCGTCGTTGGTGCCGTAGCGTGATGCCACCTTTTTGTAGTCGCGCACGTCGTAGCCGGCGTCTTTGAATGGCGAGTCGAAACAGGGATTGAGCCAGATCGCGTTGCATCCGAGATCCTTGATGTAGTCCAGTTTTAAAGTGATTCCGGGGATGTCTCCGATGCCGTCGCCATTGGAGTCGACGAAGGACTGTGGATAGATTTCATAAAAAATTGCGTCGGCAAGCCATTTGGGGTGGGGGTGTTTCGCGGGGGGAAGCATGAGGGTGTGTCTCCTTGATATTTCGCGGTTTGCGATGTTTCTTTGAAACAATCATAGCGCTGAATTGCAAACGTTGGCAGAAACGTGCTACACTAACAATCACTGATACATTTTTGGTGGCCCCAGTGTTGTTGGTAATCATCCAAGAACGATGATGTGAACGTATGCAGGGTTTTGGTCCGTACCATTTAACCGGAGATGTTGAGGAACACAAGGTTATGTGAGGAAAGGAAGATCAATGAAGATCGATTGGAAGAAGGCAATCGGACTTACTGCTGCTGTTGCTATGCTGGTGCCGCTCGCGGCATGCGGTGGCTCTGGCGACGGTGATAAGAAGGCCTCCTCTGGCACCGAGGCCGTCACCCTGAGCGTGTGGGCCCCGCAGGAAGACCAGGCCAAGGACACCAACTGGCTGGGCAAGGTCGAAGAGAACTTCGCCAAGGCGCATCCGGAATACAATATCACGTGGAAGAATGACGTGGTCTCTGAAGGCGATGCTTCCAAGCAGGTCAGCACTGATCCGTCCGCGGCGGCCGATGTCTATATGTTCGCTTCCGATCAGTTGGGTGTTCTAATGGACGCCAAGGCCATTGGCCAGCTGGGCACCGACGCTGAGAAGCAGGTGAAGGAACAGAACGGCGACCTCGAAGTCAACTCCGTCACCGGCACCGATGGCAAGCTCTATGGCGTGCCGTACACCGACAACACGTGGTTCATGTACTACAACAAGTCCAAGATCACCGAGGATGAGGCCAAGGACTTCGATACCATCCTTTCCAAGGCCAAGGTCGCGTTCTCCCTGCAGAATTCTTGGTACATCAACGGCTTCTATGATGGCCTGAGCCTGTTCGGCGAGAAGGGCAATGATGCTGACGCAGGCATGGTCTTCCCGAAGGACGGCGCCGATGTCACCTCTTATCTGGTTGATGTGGTCGCCAACCCGAACTTCTCCAACGATGATGGCGCTTCCGGCCTCGCAGCCATCAAGGATGGCTCCGCCGACGTGCTGTTCTCCGGTACCTGGTCCGCTAAGGACGTGAAGGAGGCCCTGGGTGACAACTACGCCGCCACCTCTCTGCCGACCTTCACCGTGAACGGCCAGAAGAAGCAGATGAAGTCCTTCGCCGCCACCAAGGCCGCTGCTTACAACCCGAACGCCAAGAACCCGAAGGCCGCCGCTCAGTTCGCGGCTTACCTCGGCTCCACCGAAGCTCAGAAGCTGCACTACGAGATGCGCGCCATCCCGCCGACCGACAAGTCCCTGTCCGACCTGACCACCGACGACATCGCAGCCAAAGCCCAGGCCGACACCATGGCCAACACCGCCCTCCTGCAGTCCGGTCTGTCCGGCATGAACGATTGGTGGACTCCGGCCGAAACCTTCGGCAAGGCCCTGGTCAACAAGGAAATCACCAAGGACAACGCTGCCGCCAAGTACCAGGATTGGGTCAAGCAGGCCGGTGGCAAGATCGCTGAGTGAAATCAGTAATCCTAAAAATCCAATAACTGAAGAATGCAGGTGGTTGGCACTGCCAAATCCCCCCAGCCACCCTGCAGCTTTGAGAGACGCTTCGAGTCGCGGTGTCTCTCTCCACTTTGCATAGTGGCTCACTCCTCCTCCGAGCTTTGCATTCCCGGGCAAGGTTTTTAAATTCTCCTTCCCCTTGTCCGGGAGCAAAGCTTTTTTTATCTTTCAATATCCATATGAGAGGGCAGTCGAAATGACAGCAACAACTCTTTCCCCACGGGAGATGAAGCGCCTTCGGAAGCAGGGTGCTGATTATGTTTCTCCGTCGCCTTACACGGTAAGGGCGGCGTTCCGGCGTGGTGACCTGTTCACTAAGCTTTCCGCAGTGGTGTTTGGTCTTGGCGATATCGTGCGCAAGCAGTATGTCAAGGGCATTGCCATGCTGGCGCTGGAAATCGCATACTTCGTGTTCATGGCAATCAATGGCGTGGACTATCTTTCCAAGTTGCCGACCTTGGGCACCAATGCAGGCGGCAAGAAGCTGGTCGACGGCTTCTGGGTCTACACCGAACCTGACCGTTCCGTGGTCATCCTGTTGTACGGTGTCGCCACTCTGGTTATCACCGCTGCCTTCATCGGCCTGTGGGTCATGTCCGTGCGCTCTGCATACAAGTCCCAGGTGCTGCTCGAGGAGAACGGCAAGGCTCCGAGCTTCATGGACGATGTCCGCGAGCTGCTCGATGCCAAGGCGCACGTTCTGCTGATGTTCCTGCCCACGCTGGGCATCGTCGTGTTCACCGTGCTGCCGTTGATCTTCATGATTTCAATGGCATTCACCAGCTATGACCACAAGCACCTCGTGCTGTTCCACTGGGTCGGCTTTGAGAACTTCGCCAAGGTTTTCTCCAACAGCGGCGGCACCGTTAACGCCGTACTGTTCGGACGTGTGCTGGTGTGGACATTGGTCTGGGCCTTCTTCGCCACCTTCCTGAACTTCTTCCTCGGCATGTTCGTGGCTATGATCATCAATCGCAAGACCACCCACTTCAAGGGTTTCTGGCGTGCCTGCTTCTCCATGTCCATCGCCGTTCCGCAGTTCGTGTCTCTGCTGGTCATGCACACCATGCTCCAGCCGCAGGGCGCGGTGAACCGCATGCTGCAGACGTGGGGTTGGATTGACGGCCCGTTGCCGTTCTTCACCAACGCCACTTGGGCCCGCGTCACCGTGATCATCATCAACCTGTGGGTCGGTATCCCGTACACCATCATGCAGATCACCGGTATTCTGCAGAACATTCCGGCCGATCAGTATGAGGCGGCGAAGATCGACGGTGCCAACTGGTGGCAGATCTTTACTAAGATCACCATGCCGTACATTATCTTCGTGCTCACCCCGTATCTGATCACCACCTTCACGGGCAATGTGAACAACTTCAACGTCATTTACCTGCTGTCCGGCGGCGATCCTACGCCATTGGGCGATTCCGCAGGCTCCACTGATTTGCTTATCACCTGGCTGTACAAGCTGACCGTGGACAAGCAGGATTACAATCTCGGTGCCGTGATCGGCATCATGACCTTCGTCGTGTTGGCCATCGTTTCGCTGATCACCTACCGCAATTCCGGCTCCTATAAGAATGAGGAGGCATTCCGATGAGCAACAAGCATTCCGCAACCAAAGTGGAAAGCCACGGCCTTCTGCACGACCAGAAGATCCGCCGTATCACCGGCGACGTGTTCGCCCACTTGTTCCTGGCCATTCTGGCCGTCATCTGGCTCGTCCCAATCGTATGGGTGTTCGCGGAGTCGTTCAATAAGAACACCGCCCCGTACACCAGCTCCTTCTTCCCGAAGGAGTGGACTCTGGACAACTATAGGGTGCTGTTCACCGACCGCAACGTGTTGGACTTCCCGAAGATGTTCGGCACCACGTTCATCATCGCCTGCTTCACCTGTGCGATTTCTCTGATCTTCGTGCTCTCCGTGGCGTACTGCATGAGCCGTATGCGTTTCCGTGTGCGCAAGACTTTCATGAACGTTGTGCTGATTCTTGGCATGTTCCCGGGTATCATGGCCGTCACCGCCATCTACTTCATCTTGAAGGCCTTGGGCCTGTCAAGCGGCACCATGACTACCGTGGCGTTGATTCTCGTGTACTCCGCCGGTTCCGGCGCTGGCTTCTACGTGATGAAGGGCTATATGGACACCATTCCGACCTCGCTGGACGAAGCCGCCCTGCTCGACGGTTGCACCCGTTTCCAGGTGTTCCATAAGATCATCATCCCGATCTGCAAGCCCATGATCGTCTACCAGGCCATCATCGGCTTCCTGACCCCGTGGCTCGACTTTGTCATGGCCAAGGTGATCTGCCGTACGCAATCCAACTACACCGTGGCATTGGGCCTGTGGCTCATGCTGCAGAAGGAATATATCCAGAACTGGTTTGCCCGCTTCGCCGCGGCCGCGGTCGTGATCTCCGTTCCGATCGCCATCCTGTTCATTGTGATGCAGCGCTTCTATCAGGAGTCCATGTCGGGCTCCGTGAAGGGCTGACGGAAAGGTAACGCAATAATGACGCTCGTAGACAACTTTGCACAGCCGAACACGAGCGTCGCCGAACCGTTCCCGCTTTGTTTGGAACGGCCTCTGGGTGCCGTGGTTGCTCAATCCGGCACCCAGTTCGCTCTCTGGGCTCCTTCCGCACAAAAGGTGACCCTGAGACTGTTCTCGCGTGGCTCCATGGGGGAAAGCGGCGACGCTCTGATTGGACAGTACACGATGCGTCCGGAATCCGACGGTTCCTGGACGTACGATTTCGCCGACAACAAGCACGGCGTGTATTACGACTTTTTGATTGAACGCGATTGCGGTTCCGTGGACCGCGTCGCCGATCCGTGGGCGCGCGGGGCCGGTGTGAACGGCCGGCGCAGCATGGTCGTGGACTTCAGCCGCACCAATCCGGATGGTTGGTACCGCGACCATATGCCGGACGTGCCGCTTGCGCAGACGGTGGTCTGGGAAACCCATGTGGGCGATTTCAGCAATGATCCCGCCGGCGGTTTCCCCGAATCGCATCGGGGCAAGTACCTGGCGTTCACCGACGACGGTACGTCTCTGGACGGGCATCCCGACTTTCCCACGGGCATCGCATATCTCAAGAAACTTGGCGTCACCGCGGTGCAGCTCATGCCGATTTACGATTTCGGTTCCGTGGACGAAGAGACCTGCGATCGCTACAACTGGGGGTACGATCCGGTCAATTACAACGTGCCGGAAGGCTCGTATTCCACCAATCCGTTCGACGGGTCGGTGCGCATCCGCGAAGTGAAGCAGATGGTGCAGGCGCTGCACAACGCCGGCATCAAAGTGATCATGGACGTGGTCTACAACCACATGTTCTCGCCCGATAATTGGTTTGAGCGGTCGGTGCCGGACTATTTCCTGCGCCGTAAGCCCAACGGCGCGCTGGCCAACGGATCCGGCTGCGGCTGCGATATGGCCACCGAACGCAAGATGTTCCGCCGGTTCATCGTGGAATCCGTGACGTTCTGGGCGCGCGAATACCACATGGACGGCTTCCGTTTCGACCTGATGGGGCTGATTGACGTGGACACCATGAATGCCGTGCGTGCCGCGCTGGACGAGATTCCCGGCCGTGGACGCGACATCCTCATGTACGGCGAACCGTGGTCCGCGGGCGCCACCGCGCCGCTGCCCAGCGACACCGTGCTGGCTGACAAGTCAGGCCTGTCGAAGCTTGACAGTCGCATCGGCCACTTCTGCGACACCACGCGAGACACCATCAAGGGCCATGTGTTCTTCTCGGACCGCCCGGGTTATGTGAACGGTGGCATGCACGAGAACGTAGCGGCTGCGCGTGAGGCCGTGGACGCGTGGCGTCGCGGCAAACATTCGGAAGGAGTGGCAGGCCAGGTCATTCAATACGTGTCCGCGCACGACGACCTCACGCTGTGGGACAAGTTGTGCGCGAGCTTTGCGGCTGGTTCGTTGGGCAGCACCGTGGCCGAAGGCGTTAACGAAAATACCGTGGATGTGCCAAAAGTCATGTATGACGCCGATTTCTCGGCGGAAGGGCTGGCCGGTGTCGGTCCGCAGATTGCGGCCGCGCTGACCGACGTGATGGACGCCAACAAGCTGGCTGTGGGTATCACGCTTACCTCCGCCGGCATCCCGTTCATGCTGTCCGGCGAGGAGTTCGCACGTACCAAATTCGGCAGCTCTGATTCTTACGATTCCGCCAAAGAGCTTAACTGGCTCGATTGGAACCGTGCATGGCAGAAGCGCGATTTGATTGAGTATTACGCGAAGTTGATTGCATTGCGCAAGTCTGATCCACAGTGGTTCGACGGCAATCGCAATATCGTCGATACGGAAGGCGACGAACTCGTGTTCCGCGTCGGCGATTATCTGATGGCCGCCAATCCAGGCAGACACGTCGGCGTTATTGACGTGGCCGTAACGGGTTTGGAACCGATTGACGGAATACGGAGATACTGGTGTGGTCTCGGCTCGTCCGTCAGTCCGATGGAAGGCAATGTGAGCGCAGGTGATGGCGATTATTTGATTGTTCCACCGCATACGTTTGCAATCTGGCGGTTGCAGTAATACTCTCAGTAGGGAAGCTACAAAACGGCGACCGCAAAGCTGCGGTCGCCGTAACCGATACGGCAATGGGGCCGGAAAACCAGAAAGGATACGAGAAGTGGGAGCCGGAGCTCATAATCCACGATATGAGGTGGTATTTTTCGACCTCTACGGGACGTTGATCGACATTCGTACAGACGAACAGAGCGAAACCGCCTGGCAGGCGCTATATGACTGCGTTTGCGAACTGGGTGCCGACTACGAATCGGTCGACGAAATGCGCGAACGCTTCGAAAAACTTGAGGCCCGCGAAATGGTCCATCAAGCCGATCGTGCAATCGTCCGTAACGGATGGGATGAATTCGATATCCTGCCGGTCTACCGGTCGCTGCTGATGAACCGTAGTGAGGAGGCTGAAAAGAAACTGGCACTGCCGCAAGCCGCGCTGAAAGCCGCATGGGCGTTCCGGCAGGGCAGCACCAGCATGATCCGCCTGTATCCGGGCGCACTCGACATGATCGAAGCATTGCAGGAAGCCGGCGTCGTCGTGGCGCTGCTAAGCAACGCACAAGCCTGCTATACTCGCCCCGAACTGGAAATGACCGGCTTGGCGAACGTACTGGACGACGTGATTATCTCCAGCGAAGAGAAAATCCGCAAGCCTGCCCGCGACTTGTACATGCTGGCTCTCGACCGCGAGTTCGTAATCGCAAAAAACGCGCTCATGGTGGGCAACGATGAAGCAAACGATATTATCGGAGCCAATTCCGCCGGTCTCGACGCAGCATACTTCCGTACGGAAATTTCGCCGATGAGCGACCCGCCCAAGTCGGAGCATGCGGTATGTTCGTTTACCGGTGCCGACTACGACGGTCTGCTGAAATTCGTGCTGAACGCGTGAAACGCGCGTAGGTTGCGTCTTGGGCGTACTGGGCGTCTTGGGCGCACGAAAGGCCGTATGCGGAACTGAGGAGGACATATGGAAAGCTATGCCGAGCAGGGTGCTGGAGCTGATTCGATTGAACAGATCGGATTCGGCGGCGCTCGCCGTACCAAGAAGAAGCACCGCGGACTGACGGTGTTCCAGCTCAAGGTCATCGGCGCTGTGGCGTTGGCTCTGTCAGCTGGTAGCACCACCATTGTGCCGCTGTTTTTCGGTTCCGACGTCAATAATATGACGTCGCTCACGGCGATGGTCTTAAGCGAGGTCATATCTTGGTTCGCCATTCCGATCTACGCGTGGCTGCTGGTGCAGGGTTTCCGTGAAACACATAGTCGCGTCGCGTATGGTCTACGGCTGTTCATCCTCGCCGTGGTGTGTGAGGTGCCGTACGACCTCTGCACGTCGCATAAGGCTTTCGATTTTGGCTCGCAGAACCCTGTTTTCGGTCTGTTCATCGCGTTCGTTGTGCTTGTCGTGTTGGATTGGGTGGCGGCGCGCTACCAGAAGTCAATGAAGATTGTGTTGTCGGTCGGTCTGGTGTTGATCGGACTGTTGTGGGATCTGCTGCTGCGCGTCGGCCTGCGCCAGCATATGATGAGCGTCGGCGCGGTGACGCTTGGTTTCGTGCTGATTTTCACGTTGATGCGCCAGCATGAGAATTCGATGATGTTCACTGCCGGCCTGTTTGGCGCGGTGATGATGATTATGCCTGGCATTGGCGTTGCATTCGTGCATTATTACAACGGCGAGTTGGGTTATAAGCGGCAGTGGACGAAGTGGGCTTTTTACGCGGCTTATCCAGTTATTTTGATATTTTGTGCTATTGGTGCAACATTAGCGTGATTTTTGACAACGTTCGCAGTATAATAGTAGCAATATGGGAGAGCATTGCCGCTCGGGCAAGTGTTTCCAAGGCTGGGAACGTTTGTGATTATGATGCAGAAACCGCAAAGGGGTTGAGAGATGGATAGAGCAGGCATTCGCGAGGTGGCCAAGGCCGCGGGTGTGTCGATTTCCACGGTATCGCGCGCGTTCACGCGGCCGGAACTGGTGTCCGAACGTACACGCCGCAAGGTGCTGGAAACTGCCGACAAGCTTGATTTCAACATCTCACGTTCCGCCACGTCGCTGAAATCCGGCCAATCGTACCGTGTGGCGATGCTGATGAATGAAGAGATCACTAGCTGGTTCAATACGGAAGTGTTCGCTGGAATCGAATCCGTCATGCATAATGCCGGGTATGACGTATCGCTGTTCCAGCACGTCGACACCGCCGAAAACCGCCGCGACTTCTTCACGAATCTGCCCGTCCGCCGCAACGTGGACGCCGTATTCGTAACGTCGTTCGGCGTGGATCCGAAGGAAATCCAGCAGCTCAAACGCATCCACGTGCCGATCATCGGCATCAATACGCCGACGCAAAACGGCTTCGACGCCACCATCTCCATCGACGATGAGGACGGCATGTTCACCGCCGCCCAGCATCTGATCAATCTGGGGCACAAGAATATCGTGTACGTGTGCTCCGATGCGGTCGATTCCATTAATTCCTCCATCGATGCGCGAGGACAGGGCTTCATCCGCGCCTGCAAGACGATGGGGGCCTCCCATGACTTCAAGTGGCGCGTCGTCTCTGTGCCGCGTGGCAAGACCTTCGCCGACTCGGCGTTGACCGCGCTGCTTGCGTTGGACGAGTTCCCGGACGCGATCTGCTGCCAGATGGATATGATGGCGATTCCGCTGGTGTTGCGTTTGGAACGTTACGGCCACCACACGCCGAGTGACTATTCGATTATCGGCTTCGACGATTCGCCGTACGCCGACACTGTGAACCTGACCACCATGCGCCAGGATCCGTATGCGATGGGTCGCGCGGCCGCACAAAAGGCCATGAAGCTTATCGAAGGCAAGCCGCTTGAGAACGCGCATGAGATTGTGCGCGCCCAGCTCGTACTACGCGGCACCGATTCCGTGTACGGCACTGGCCGCTGAGAGCCGAGTCTCATTACCCTTCCGCAGCCCGTCAATGCCGACGGGCTGATTGTGATGGCCTGGGGTGGATTGATAAGGGATACCCCCACTGTAGTCACGGTGTGTGGCATACGTTTTCAGGAAAAAAAATGAAACAATTTGCAGTGATGTGTTTCATGACACGCCAATCGGGGGCTGATGGATGATGAATTTCATTCAATGATCAGCATGTGTTTTTTGATTTTGCAATCGTTGACAAACCGTTGAATATCAGGCTTTAAAGCGTTGTCCCCGTGAGAGGGGACGAAAAAACGTATCGGGGGAGGGGGTGTGGGTTCTTTCTGTTTCATTTTGTTTTCATAACTGCAAAGGTTATCATAGTAAACCGTAGGTCAGAGAAAAAGGGAAAACAGAGGTTTCCGGCTGTGTTGCCGGAGATGGGAACAGCGCAGAAGCTATACGTAAAACAGAAGTGATAACGGCATTATGCAAAGGATATCAACCCTCGAGTTGAGGGGCTCAGAAGGGTGAACACTTTGCGGATAGGGGACAAGATGAGGCAATGGCGTAATGGTGTCGGCAACGCACCACGACACTATGCAGGAACGCGATCGGCAACCGGTTGCGCGCTTTCGCGTACCCGCTCCCTGACCGCCGCCGCCATAGCGGTAGCCATGATGGCCACCGTCGCAGTAACTTCCCTCCTCCCCACCTACAATGCCAAAGCTGACGAAAGTCACAATGACGGCGCAATCTGCACGCCTACCACAGAACCGTTAGGCGATCAGACCTCCGGCAGCGGTAACGATGAAGGTATCGCTACTTTCGTTGGCGGTGACATGTATGTAGGTGGCAAGAAGTCGGGCATTACTTCTGCCAATAACAACAATGCGCCTGAGGGTTCTTACGCTGTTGAGGCCGAAGGCTTGACCGCTGTGAACGGAAAGCTTTTGCTTCATCCAATGAAGCAGGCTTGGAACATCTGGAATAAGGATGGCTCATTCAATCGTTCGCGTGGTTTTCGTTGGGGCATCGTCGGTTTTGGTTCGCAGTTCCGTCCAAAGGACGGCTCGACCGTGCTTTCGGTCGGTGGCAATAGCACCAATTCCGAGTTGAATTGGTTCGGTGGTGCTCAGGGCTGGACGAATGACGCTAATCAGGGATCCAGCTGGCTTGGAACCGGAGCGGGGAATGGCGCTACCGGCGAGACGAATGACCATAACTTTAACGCGAACATTGCTGGTAATCAGACCACAGTGCAAAGCCGCAACACTTGGAAGAACGGTGAACAGTATTCCGTGTACGACATGGGCGGCAACGGCAAAGTCAACTGGAATCAGAGCAGCACCGTTATTTCCGGAGTGAAGAACCCCTCGACGGGTTCGGATTACACATATTCCGAATATAAGAATTATGTGACTACGCTGTCCGGCAAGCTCGCGAAGATTTCTTCCAGCAACACTGTTACGAAAGGCAATGAGGATAATTACACAGGTTCTCGTTACTCGTACAGCTACAACACCTACGAACACAACGTCTATCGGTTCGATATTCAGAACAATTCCAGGCAGACGGAAATCACGCTGACTGGCAACGGCAAAGACGAGTTGCAGGTGTTCAATTTGGACGCATCAAAGCTGAATAACATTGGTGATGCCGGCGTGGTGTTCAACTTCAAGAACATTTCCGACAATGCTTCGGTTGCCGTCAATATCAATGGTAATGGCAACGATGTGAAGTTCCGCAATGGCTGGCAGTTCAAATGGAACGACGTTGATATCTCCGACGGCTACGTCATGATGAATTCGACGGGCACAAACCGCTACAACAATACGCATGGGCAGGAGTACGTCAAGCGCGCAAGCCAGCTGATGTGGAACTTCTATAACACCAATACCCTTACGATTCTTGGTGGTAAGGGGTCGGGGCACATCAACACCGGCTGGTACAAGGATCAGAACCATGGTGATAAGGAAGACTGGTACAACGTCAACGTAACCGATGATCCGTCTGCCGCATGGATGGGTTCCGTTATGGTAACGGGCAACGATTCCGGTGCTGCAGGTAACTTCCAGTCGCATGTTTCCACCAACGGTCGTGTGTGGACTACCGGCGATTTCGAAATGTACAACAAGGATGTTGTTACCACAGGCAACGGTAATTTTGTCAACTCCGAAGGTAAATATTCCACCTCTGCAGTGGATATGGACCAGGAACGGCATAACCTGTCTTGGTACGGGCAGATGACCACCTCCTGCGCCGCGATCAAGTGGGATAAGGTCGATGCCGAGGGCAAGGCGCTGAAGGGTACTTCGTGGACCGTGTACGGCACGAGGGATAATGCCATGAATGGCACGAACCCCATCACCACGGTTGCCGATGGCGGCTGGAATGATGCGGATGATGTGGATAACGGTAGCGTCACTTTGGGCAGTCTCGCAAAGAAGGCCACATACTACCTGAAGGAAAGCGGTACCGGCAGCAGCCAGTATGCGTTGAACACGAACATCTATCGCATCGTCACGCACGACAGTACGGATACCGTTTCAACCATCGACAAGGTGTACAGCGCTACTGGCGCTGGAATCACCGATGACACCGCCAAGCAGCTGCACAATGGCGCCATTGTCAACGTGAGTGCCGGTACTTCCATCGCATGGTCGAAGGTTGACGCAGAAGACCAGAACACGTTGCTCGCGGGTTCCACTTGGGAATTGACCAAGAAGGGCGATCCCGACCAGTCGTGGACTATTACGGATGATGATTCCGACAGCGAAATCGCAAACATCGTGGTCAAGATCAATGAAACTGAAGTTAGTTCGTGGAGCTTCACGAATTCCACTCCGGTAAGCATTTCTTATGTTGCCGTGGATAAGGATGGCAAGGAGCTCGCCACGAAGGTGCAGTGGAAGTCCGAAAGCCCTGCCGTTGCAGGCATTGCCAGCGATGGCACGCAGTTGCAGCCGTATAGCAACGGCACTACGAACATCGTGTTCACGGCCGGCGACAAGACTGTGACGTTCCCGGTTATGGTAACCGGCGTAACCGTGGTGGGCTCGGTCAGCATTGACAAATACACCGAAGGTCAGGAAATCAGCTTGGAACAGGGCAAGACCATGACGCTGACGGCTACCGTGGCGCCTAAAGGCAACACGGTGGACTGGACTTCGAGCAATCCGGATGAGGTGTCCGTAAGCCACTTAACCGGTACTGCTGTTATGGTAACCGCTAAGAACGTGACTTCAGACTATGTGGCCATCACCGCCACCGAACAGCATAACCGGAACACAGCCACTGTGAAGATCAAGGTGACGGAGCCAATGGTCTCTGTGTACTTCAAGAAGTCGAATGTGTCTTGGAACGAATACTGGCTGAAATATAAGAAGAGCACGGACAGCAATAACTGGAGCGGCGATGTGCAAAGTTCCAGCGCGTGCGGTGACTATGTGCGTTTCCAGCTGCCGAAGAGTTCTGTTACAACAAATTACCAGTTCTATCTTGGCAATGCTAAAGGGTTCGATCTGCCCAATGACGATAAGTACACCGCCGCGGATCACGGTATGTTTACCTTTACGGGTAAGGATGTTCAGGTTGTGGAGGCGTGGAATGATTTCCAAAAAGAAACAGTCCCCTCCGGCTGCACGGTGACCAGCGCATACGTGGAGAATCGTTCCCATCGTTCCGCGGTGAAGAATGCAGTGTTCTACGATCAGCCGGTGGTGCGCGCTATTACCAACACGACTGCCAAGGCAGCTGACACGCGGCAGGATGAGGATCCGAAGGGCGGCCAGTTCAAGGTGTCCGACCTTATGGATGGCACGTACCATCTGCAGGAGAAGACCGCGCCGAACGGTTACGAAGTGTCCAATACGGTGTACACGATCACCATCGCCAACGGATCTGCTACTTGGAAGCCGGCGTTTGGTTCGGACAATGCTGACAACAAGATTGCGAACACCCGCAAGACCGGTACGGTGATGTGGACCAAGGTGTCTTCGGACTCCAACAATGCCAACCCGCTTCCCGGCTCCCAGTGGACCCTCAGGCAGACGAAGACCTTCTCTTGGGAGAATGGCGCAGCCAAGTACACCGATGTCACTTCGGACGCCACACTTGGCCCGGTCACCGACTGCGTGGATGGGCAGAACGATGTTGCTAAGTGCTCTACCCAGACCGGTGTATATGTTGATTTGGATGGCGACTCCGGCAAATTCAAGATCAGCGGCTTGGTCTGGGGTGAGTACGAACTCGTCGAATCCAAAGCGCCTGATGGCTACGATCTTGATAACACTCCTCACAAGTTCCGCATCGGCCCGCTGGAAGGCGACAACATCGCTGGCAATTGGTACGCGAACACCGACTTCAATACCGCAAATACAAGCGCTTACAACGAGCAGACCACGTTCACTGTCAATGGCGGTGCCATCAAGAACAAGCCGGGTGTGATTCTGCCGGGGACTGGTGGAGCTGGCGATTATTGGATTTACGCGGCGGCTTTGGCCGTGGCGTTGATAAGTGTTGTTGCGGCTGGAATGGCCCTCAAGGTCAGGAGGCGGCAATGATGAACTCGTCTAGGGGAAAGGGGGCTGGACCGTAGCGTAGCGACCCAATGCCCACTAGGCAATAACTGAACATACATAACTGAAGATTCAAGATTTCAAACAAGAAAGAAAGGGAGAACAATGAATAAGGTTCTCAAGGGCCTCGTCGCTGTGGCAGCCACCGCGGCAATGGCCGTCGCCGGTTTCGCCGGTGCCTCCACCGCCATGGCGGAAAATCCTGCGACTGCCACCACTAATCCGACAATTACGTTCCCTAAGGGTACCCAGTATCAGGATCACACCTACGAGGTGTACCAGGTCTTCACCGGCGACCTCTCCGACGGCGTGCTCTCCAACGTCAAGTACGGTAAGAACAGCACCGGCACTAAGGGCAATGAGGTTCCTGCTAGCGAGCTGAAGAAGCTCACCGATGTGAACGTCGAGGGCAAGACCGACCAGGAGAAGCTCACCGTCATCAAGACGTTCGCCGACCTCACCGGCACCCCAGTCGCCACGTTGACTAAGGACAATACGTCCTACACCGCTGTTCCGGGCTACTACCTCATCAAGGACAAGGATGGCTCCGTGAGCGGCAACGACGCCAACACCCTGTACATCACCAAGGTTGTCGGTGACGTGGCCATCAGCCCGAAGAGCGACGTGCCCTCCTTCGAGAAGAAGGTCAAGGACACCAACGACTCCACCGGCAGCACGACTGACTGGCAGGACTCCGCTGACTACGATTTCGGCGATAAGGTTCCTTTCCAATTGACTGCCACTTTGCCGGCGGATAAGGATGATTTCGCGGCATACAAGACCTACAAGCTGGTCTTTACGGATAACCAGTCGGCTGGTTTAACTTATCCGGCGGCTGATGGCTTTATTGTTAAGTATGGCGAAACCGTCGTTCCGTCGACCCAGTACACCTTGACTCTGAACCCGACTACTACCGCTGCTGATAGCACGTTCACCCTCACCATCAACGATGTCAAGTCTCTTAAGGATGCTGACGGTTCTGATATCGCGGTTACTGCAGGTGGCAAGTTTACTGTTGAATATGAATCCACGCTGAACGATAAGGCTGTGATTGGTTCCACCGGCAACCCGAACGAGGCGAAGCTCCAGTACTCCAACAACCCGAACTACACTGGCGAGGGCGCAGACTCTCCGACTGGCGAGACTCCGAAGGATAAGGTCGTTGTCTTCACCTACCAGCTGAACGTCAACAAGACCTTCGACCAGGGCAATCCGGCCGATGGCGATATGCCGAAGTTCAAGCTGTTCAAGAAGGGCTCTGACAGCAACTACACCCAGGTCGGTGATGAAATCACTCTGACGAAGGGCGGCACCACGGATCAGCCCACCTACACTGGATCTTTCTCCCGCATTGATGATGGCGAGTACAAGCTCGTGGAAAGCCATACTCCGGCTGGTTATAACACTGCTGCCGACAAGACCTTCACTATCACCGCTGACCATGATACGAATGCCGACGATCCGAAGTTGAACTGGGTGAAGATTGATAATGTGGAGGGCACTGTGAACACTGGTGCTGTTCAGGTTAACATCGAGAACAAGAAGGGCTCCAACCTCCCGTCCACCGGCGGCATGGGCACCGTGCTGCTGTACGTGGCTGGCATCGCCGTGTTCGTGCTTGCTGGCGCGACCCTGGTGATGGCTCTGCGTCGTCGCAACGCCTGATCCTCCGGATTCCATAAGAATCTGAAGTAACCATGCGAAACCCGTGAGCCGCGTTGACGCAAGTCAGCAGCGGCTCACGGGAATCGCAATACATAATTTAAAAACTAAAAATTAAATAATAACTGAACCCACATATGCTGGGCTGGACCACCTCAATCCCTTGTACACTGCCTAATTTTCTTGAGTATCCAGCCTGGCTCCATATATTTTCCGGTTTGCCGTTGGGGGCGAATCAAACATGCTTACTTTCCAATCCACAGAAGAGGGGTCGGCAATGAAGGAACGCACGATCGCAAGCCGCGTCATCGCCGCATGCTGCGCAATCGCCGCCACATTCGCCGCGGCAGCCTGTGCATTCACTACTCGCGATGCCGTCGCGGCGCCAACAACAGACTCTGCCAGCGGCAGCATCGCCATTTCTTACCAACATAAAAGCTCGGACTCCGAAACTGGCGACGATTCTACCAACTTCGCCATTTCGGACGCCAGCTTCAACCTCTACAAAGTCGGGCAGATCCCGGCAAGCGGCGGCGCCACCTTCGAACCCGTCGCACCGTTCACCGACTCCACCGCCTACCCCGTCGACTGGTCGAAGATGACCGGCAAGGACGCGCAGGTGTGGCGAGACATGGCCAACACGCTCGCCGGACTCATCGCAGTGAACAAACCCGACGCCACGGCAACCGGCGTCACCAACACCTCCGGGCATCTGACCTTCACCGGACTGTCCGACGGCCTGTACTTGGCCGTGTCCGACAGCGTTGACGTGAAGGTCGCCAACGCCTCCGGAAAGAAACAGATATGGACGTGCTCTTCCGGCAGCATGCTCGTCGCAGTGCCCGAAGACGGCGTCTCCGGCGGGTCGCGTGTGCTGAGTATCGAACCGAAAACCGAATGTGTGGCGCAACCGCCGAAAACCGTGGAACGCACCGTGCGCAAAATCTGGAATGACCGGAACAATTCCGACGGCAAGCGCCCCGAATCCATCACCGTGAAACTCCTGCGCGACGGCGAGCCCGTGGAAAACGTGAAGCTGAACGAGTCCAACAAGTGGACGCATTCGTGGACAGCGCTCGACGCGGACCACGAATGGACCGTGGTCGAAGCGGCGGTGCCCGACGGCTACACCACCATCTCCGATGTGGAAGGCGACTCCACTGAAATCACCAACACGCACACGCCACCCACCACGCCGGACCAGCCGCACACCGGCGCCGACGTGCAGCAGGCCGCTTGGATTGCCGTGGCCATCTTGGGCGCGGGCTTGGTGCTGCTGATCGTTGCCAAGACGGCTTTGCGGAAGCGGGCGTAGCATAAATAACGTGACGGATGAATCGGACGCCAAGCCAGCTGCGCAAGTCGAATTGGATGCGCAGGTTAAACCGGGTGCGCAGGTTAAACCGGCTGCCAAGCATAAGAAATCGAATGCGCTGCTCAATGTGATGATTGCCATTTCCGCAATCGCCATGATCGGTGCGCTGGGCCTCATCGCGTATCCGACATTCAGCGACTGGTGGAACCGCATGCACCAGTCGTACGCCGTAGCAAGCTACGTGGAACAAACCAAAGACATGTCCGGCGCCGAACGCAAAGCCATGCTGAAAGCGGCACGCGAATACAACGAACGGCTCGCCGCGAACGGCGACCGGTGGCACATGACCGACGCGCAGAAGCGCGAATATGATGAAACGCTCGACGTGACCGGCACCGGCATCATGGGATACGTGACCATACCACGCATCAAAGTGAAACTGCCCGTATACCACGGCACCAGCGACGGCGTACTGCAAATCGCCGCCGGACACCTGGCCGGAACCTCGCTGCCAGTAGGCGGAGCGACCACGCACGCGGTAGTCTCCGGACACACCGGACTGCCGTCCGCCCGGTTGCTGACCGGCCTGGACGAGCTGCAAAAAGGCGACACGTTCGCATTCCACGTGCTCGACCAAACGTACACGTACAAAGTGGACCAGATCTCAGTGGTGCTGCCGAGCGAAATCAGCAAACTCAACATCGAACAGGGGCGCGACTACGCGACACTGATCACCTGCACGCCATATGGAGTGAACTCGCACCGACTGCTGGTGCGCGGCCACAGGATTCCGAACCCCAAAGTGCCAGACAAGACGCAATACGACGAGCCGGGCGAAATGACAGCCGTGGCGGCTGCGGTGATCGGACTGCTCGTGTTTGTGGCTGGCTGCGCTCTTGTGGGGCTTGCACGGCTATGGCGACGCTCCTGGATTGTGCGGCACGGGTTGTGCGCCGGGGCCGGCGCGCGCCATTCGTCTGGTGTTCGGGGGTAGTGTCTAGCCTAGCGCCGCCGCAGGCCGGTGACATCGCTTCTCCGGTGTGCGGGGTGTGCGTCTGGTAGTGCTTGGTATGTGGTGCGTGGTGTTTGTGTGCTTGTGGTACGTGTTGCGTTTCAGTGTGTGTACTTGTGTTTGCGTGCGTGTGCATGTCTGAAGTTGCGCAGGGGTGTTGTTGCGGTGCGCATATGGCCTGAATCGTGCTGAAGCATGGGTTGTGAGCGGATGGGGTATTATTCGGCCTGTTTCGGACGCTTTTGATGCCCCTTTTGCTCATGACTTGCGATTTTGACGGTTTTGGCGCGGTTGTGAGCGGATGGGGGTACGATTCTGGATGTTTCGGGCTGTTTTGATGTTGGGTGGCCTCCCCTTTTGCTCACGACTTGTGAGTTGGGCTGGTTTTGCTTGTCTGTGAGCGGATGGGGGTGTGATTCGGGCTGTTTTGGGTGCTTTTGATGCCCCTTTTCGCTCATGACTTGCGATTTTGTCGGTCCGCGCGAGGTCGTGTGCGTACGGGGGTGCGGGCAATGGGGCTTGCGTGGGTGTGGGCGTGCGGGTGTGCCGGTGTAGGCGTGGGTGTAGGCGTGCGGTCGTGGTTTTGGCTGGGTATCTGGCTTATAGATGGCGGATTCGGCCGGGCGTCCGGTGGTATCTCGCTTATAGGTGGCGGGTCGGTTTGGGCAATAGGTCGTTAGGGGGTAGCATGCATGCCCCCTAGATGTCTTGTTTCCGCAAGGGGCCGCCATCTATAAGCGAGATACCATCCGTCGATCCCGCGAATCCGCCATCTATAAGCGAGAAAGCGCGTGAACCGGGCGCTGCGGCGGCGAAATCGCAAAATTATGGAATCGGCTGATTGCTGCGCGCGGCAGGTGGGTAGTATCGGGCGCGGAAGACGTGGAAGGAGCTGCCATGTGTGATGAAGGGGAAACTGCGGATCGGGCGGATGCCGTACGAACGGAATCGCAAAAGATGGAATCGCGAGCGGGGGAGACGGCGCTTGACGGGTCGGCGCGCAGCATCATCGTGCTGATTGTGGTCGGCATGTTGGTGGGGGTGCTGTCGGGCACGTTCGGCATCGGCGGCGGCACTGTGATTGTACCCGCGCTCGTCTGGCTCGGCCTGTCGCAACGCAACGCGGCCGCCACGTCCACGCTGGCGATCGTGCCGACCTCCATTTCCGGCGTCGTTTCGTACGCGACCGGCGGGCACGTCGACTGGCTCGCCGCGGTCCTGCTGTTCTGCGGCATGTTCATTGGCGGACAGATCGGCAGCTGGCTGCTGTCACGGCTGCCGGAACTGGTGCTGCGGTGGATTTTCGTGGCGTTTCTCGTGTTCGTGGTGATCAATCAGGTGAGTTTTGTGCCGTCGCGCGACCACCAGATCGTCATGACGGTGGTGACCGGCATTGGCTTAGCGTTGCTGGGTGTGGTCATCGGCACGCTGGCGGGGCTGCTGGGCATTGGGGGTGGTGCGCTTGCGGTGCCGTCGCTGTCGATGCTGTTTGGCGCGTCTGACCTGGTTGCGCGCGGCACTTCGCTGTTGGCAATGTTTCCGAATTCGATCACGACCAGCGCGGCGAACTTGAAGCGCAGGCTAGCGCATGTGAAAACCGCGCTGATTATTGGTGTGACGGCGGCTGTGACCGCGCCACTCGGCACGTGGATTGCGGGGGAGGTTTCGCCACGAGTTGGGGCGATTATGTTCGCCTGCTATCTGTGCGTGCTGCTGGTGCGGTCCGTGTTCGTGGCCGTAAAGGCCACGCGCGCGGCGCGGGCTGCGCAGGGCTGAGTGGCGCGGGGCTGAGTGGCGCGGGCATTTTTCCCAGTGGCTGGATGATTTAGTCGCGTGAGTGGTGCGTCAGAGGTGGTTTTTTATCCAGTCACTGGGATTTTTGGCGTGTGAGTGGGGTCTGAGAGGTTGGATTTATCCAGCCAGTGGGGGATTTTGGCTTGTGGGGTGCGGTGGGGGTGTTGTTTGACGGAATATGGCGATTTTATTGGCCGTATTCCCCCTGTTCATGCGGTGGATATGTTGCGGTCATCATATGGCGATGAGTGTTCATCTGCCGTTCTTCTGTAGTGCGGTGTGCGTTGGCTTGCGGCACATAGCGTGAGCAGTGGAATCGAAAGATCCAAGCAAATGCAGTTGCGGAAAGGTTCCGCATAGCTGGAAGGTATAGCCGAAAACGGGACTCCGAAATCGGGAAACCGAATCGGGAAACCGCCTCGATCGCAACGAATCGACGAAACCGGACGGCACAGACGAAACTGCATGGAAGAAAGAAGAAACATGAGCAAGCACAAAGCTTTGAAGGGCGCGATCGCAGCACTCGCCTCCGTCGCAACGCTCGGCGCGCTCGCCGCACCGGCGCTCGCAGCTGACACCACGTACAGTCCCAACGGCAAGTCCGTTGCGGAACTGGCGCAGCACGGCGGCGCGCAACGCATCGCAGCTATCGGCAACAAAAAAGCCAAGAATGTGGTGCTGTTCATCGGCGACGGCATGGGCGATTCGGAAATCACCGTCGCCCGTGACTATCTGAAGGGCGCCAACGGCCACTTCGACGGACTTGACGCGGTCGGCCAGCCGAGCGCGCTTGACGACGTGCAGGCGGGCACCGGCCAGTACACGACCTTCTCGGTCGGCAACGGCAGCAAGGACAGCGCTGTCGGCAAGGATGGCGACGGCAAGCTGGTAGCTAACCCCAACCCGGGCAAGCTTACCCCCGTAACCGATTCCTCCGCCTCCGGTTCCTCCTGGGCCACCGGCACCAAGACCTACAACAACGCCGTTGACGTTGATATTTACGGCAATCCGCAGCTGAACCTCTTCGAGCTGGCCAAGGCGGCCGGCAAAGCCACCGGCAATGTGACCACCGCCGAAATCCAGGATGCTACCCCGGCCGTGCTGGAATCGCATTCGTCCGAACGTGCCTGCTACGGCCCACAGGGCAAGACCGACGGCACGTCCAACAATGCCTCCAAGCAGTGCCTCATCAACCAGCTTAAGGAAAACGGCGGCATCGGCTCCATCTCCGAGCAGCTGCTCGACACCCGCGCCGACGTAACCATCGGCGGTGGTTCCAAGTACTTCCGTCAGACCGTGCAGGGTGGTGAATACAAGGGCAAGACCGTGTGGGAACAGGCCAAGGAAATGGGCTTTCAGACCGTCGAGAACGATCCGGCCGCGATGAACGCCCTGCAGTACAAGGACAACCAGCCGGTGCTCGCTCTGATGAGCGACGGCAACATGCCGACCAAGTTCGACCCGTCCAAGGCCACCGCCAAGGATCCGGCCAAGGACGCCAACCCGACCGTGTGCACGCCGAACGCCAATTGGCTCGGCAACCAGGGCTCCTCGCTCAAGGACATGACCAAGAAGGCGCTCGATTTGCTGAACGACAACCCGAACGGCCAGAAGAACGGCTTCTTCCTGCAGGTCGAGGGCGCCTCGATCGATAAGCAGGACCACGCAGGCAATGCCTGCGGCCAGATTGGCGAGACCGACGACTTCGACCAGGCCATTGCCTACGCCATGCAGAACGTGGACCTCACGAACACGCTGGTGATCGTCACCGCCGACCACGCGCACACCTCCCAGATTCTCAACGCCCAGCCGGCTTACGCACTGTCCACCGTGCTGAAGACCGCTGATGGCAACAACATGGTCGTCTCCTACGGCACCGCCCAGGACGATTCTCGCGATGCAGACGGCGGCTACAACGGCGGTGACATGGAGCACACCGGCACCCAGCTGCGTATCGCGGCTTCCGGCCCTGGCGCGCAGCGCGTCATCGGCCTGACCGACCAGACCGACAACTTCTACACCATCGCCGGCGCTCTGGGGCTGGCCACTTCCACCGAATCGCAGAAGGCACTGTCTGACAACGGCACTGTGAAGGTCTCCGCTGCCGACGGCAAGTTCACCGCGGACGTCGACGGCTTCAACGGCGACGCTGTGCTCAGCTACGAGCTGAAGGACAAGAACGACAAGACCGTGGCCGCGTCCGATTCCTCCACTCCGCTCTCCGGCGTGCGCGTCAAGACCGCACAGACCACTCCGATCGCGCTCGACGGCGTCACCGAAGGCTCCGAATACAAGCTCACCGTCACCGGCCGCCAGTCCGGCAAGGCCGTGACCGTCGACTTCCAGGCTCCAGCTGCCAACTCCGCCGACAAGAACAACGGCAAGCCGGGCGCTGACAAGAACGGCGTAATCGCTTCCGGCAAGGTCAACAACGATACGAAGGCCGGCCCGTTTGGCGCCGCACTGCTCGGCAAGACCGGCACCGCGGTGCTGGCTGCGGCTGTTGCGATCGCCATGCTGGTTGCCGTCGCGATGCTCATCAAGACCGCGAAGGCCGCCAAGAACGACCGCTGATTGGCTGAATAACCTCCGATAATCCCCAAAACCGCCGCCGCTGAGATGCTCCCCAGCGCCGGCGGTTTTGGGTTTTGCGCAAAGTTGAGTGAGGTGTACTCAAGAATTTTTGCGATTTCGGGAATAATAACTTGCGATTCAAAGTTGAGTGGTGTAGGCTCAAGTTTTGGAAAGCATGAGAGACGGCAATCCGGAAACGGCGATCCGAAACTCGAGCGAAGAACGAAAAGAACGTATAGCGAACCTATTGCAAAGGAGACCAAATATGGGACGCGCAGTTGGCATCGATCTGGGTACTACCAATTCCTGCATCGCAACTCTTGAAGGTGGCCAGCCCACCGTTATCGTGAACGCCGAAGGCGCTCGCACCACACCGTCGGTCGTGGCATTCAGCAAGTCCGGCGAGATTCTGGTCGGCGAAGTCGCCAAGCGCCAGGCCGTCACCAACGTCGACCGCACCATCAGCTCCGTCAAGCGCCACATGGGCACCGACTGGACCGTTGAGATCGACGGCAAGAAGTGGACCCCGCAGGAGATTTCCGCCCAGGTCCTGATGAAGCTGAAGCGCGACGCCGAAGCCTACCTCGGCGAACCGGTCACCGACGCCGTCATCACCTGCCCGGCATACTTCAACGACGCCCAGCGTCAGGCCACCAAGGACGCCGGCACCATCGCGGGCCTGAACGTCCTGCGTATCATCAACGAGCCGACCGCAGCCGCACTGGCTTACGGCCTTGAGAAGGGCAAGGAAGACGAGCGCATCCTGGTCTTCGATCTCGGCGGCGGCACCTTCGATGTGTCCCTGCTGGAAATCGGCAAGGACGACGACGGCTTCTCCACCATTCAGGTGCAGGCCACCAACGGCGACAACCACTTGGGCGGCGACGATTGGGACCAGAAGATCATCGACTGGCTCGTCGGCGAAGTCAAGAACAAGTACGGCGTTGACCTGAGCAAGGACAAGATCGCCCTGCAGCGTCTGAAGGAAGCCGCCGAGCAGGCCAAGAAGGAACTGTCCAGCTCCACCAGCACCTCCATCTCCATGCAGTACCTGGCCATGACCCCTGACGGCACCCCGGTGCATCTGGACGAGACCCTGACCCGTGCGCACTTCGAGGAAATGACCTCCGACCTGCTGGGCCGCTGCCGCACCCCGTTCAACAACGTGCTGCGCGACGCTGGCATCGGCGTCTCCGACATCGACCACGTGGTCCTCGTCGGTGGCTCCACCCGTATGCCGGCCGTCAAGGAGCTCGTCAAGGAGCTCACCGGCGGTAAGGAAGCCAACCAGTCCGTGAACCCGGATGAAGTCGTGGCCGTCGGCGCAGCCGTGCAGTCCGGCGTCATCAAGGGCGACCGTAAGGACGTCCTGCTTATCGACGTGACCCCGCTGTCCCTCGGCATCGAAACCAAGGGTGGCATCATGACCAAGCTGATCGAGCGCAACACCGCCATCCCGACGAAGCGTTCCGAAGTCTTCTCCACCGCTGAAGACAACCAGCCGTCCGTGCTCATCCAGGTCTACCAGGGCGAGCGTGAGTTCGCTCGCGACAACAAGCCGCTGGGCACCTTCGAGCTGACCGGCATCGCTCCGGCTCCGCGTGGCGTCCCGCAGATCGAAGTCACCTTCGATATCGACGCCAACGGCATCGTGCACGTGTCCGCCAAGGACAAGGGCACCGGCAAGGAACAGTCCATGACCATCACCGGTGGTTCCGGCCTGCCGAAGGACGAGATCGACCGCATGGTCAAGGAAGCCGAAGCCCACGAGGCCGAGGACAAGAAGCGTAAGGAAGACGCCGAGACCCGCAACCAGGCCGAGTCCTTCGCCTATCAGACCGAGAAGCTCGTCAATGACAACAAGGACAAGCTCTCCGACGATGTGGCCAAGGAAGTCACCGACAAGGTCAACGAGCTCAAGGAAGCCCTGAAGGGTGAGGACATCGAGAAGATCAAGTCCGCCCAGACCGAGCTGATGACCTCCGCCCAGAAGATCGGCCAGGCCCTCTACGCACAGCAGGGTGCCGCCGACGCCGCCGGTGCGGCCGGCGCTGCTGGCGCAGGCGCTGCTGGCTCCGCTTCCAACGGCTCCGACGACGACGTGGTTGACGCCGAAGTCGTGGACGATGACGACAAGGACAACAAGTAATCATGTCCGATTTCAACAAGGACGAGTACCTGAACGACCTGCCCGACATGGATGACCTGTCCGGGCAGGCCGCCCCGGCCGCCGCTTCCGCTGCTGACGGCGCTTCCGCCGATTCCGCCGCTGCCGCCGCTGGCGCAACGCAGGAAGGTGCAGCTCAGCCGGCTGGCGCGCAATCGCAAGAAAACGGCGATTCCGCTGCCGCTGACGGTGCTGACAAGGCAGGCGCTGCCGACGGCAAAGCCGACGATACGCTAACCCCCCTTGGCCAGGCCAAGAAGGAAGCCGCCGAATATCTGGAGGCGCTGCAGCGCGAACGCGCGGAGTTCATCAACTTCCGCAACCGCGCGCAGAAGGAGCAGGACCGCTTCCGCCAGCACGGCATCATCGACGTGCTGACCGCCCTGCTGCCGGCCCTCGACGACATCGACCGCATTCGCGAACACAGCGAAATGGACGATTCGTTCAAGGCCGTCGCCAACAAGATCGACAAGGCGTTCGAGAAGTTCGGCGTTGAGAAGTTCGGCGAAAAGGGCGAGGATTTCGACCCGACGAAGCATGACGCGATCCTGCACAAGCCGGATCCGAATGCCGAGAAGGAAACCGTCGACACCGTGGTGGAAGCCGGCTACCGCATCGGCGACCGCGTGATCCGCGCGGCCCGTGTGGTCGTGGCTTCTCCGCAGAACTGATCGCGCATTCGCACAATCCGCGTATCCGCGCGAAACGCATGTGACGAGTAATCGGGCCCCTCTGAAAAACGAGGGGCCTTCGATTACCTGAAACAACGGTTCAACGACAACTGTTTGAAAGTTTGAAAAACTGTACTTTTTACTGCATGAAAACCTCACGAAAGGAGGCACATCATGGCTGAGAATGAATGGCTGAGCAAGGATTTCTATAAGGTCCTCGGTGTCTCCAAAGACGCCACCGACGCCGAAATCACCAAAGCGTACCGCAAGCTGGCGCGCAAATACCATCCCGACCTGAACAAGACGAAGGAAGCGGAGGAGAAGTTCAAGGACATCTCCGAAGCGTACGACGTGCTGAGCAACAAGGAGAATCGTCAGAAATACGATGCGATTCGCCAGTTCGGCATGGGCGGCGCGCGGTTCGCGGGAGGCTCCGGTCAGAGCGGCTTCGACGCGGGCGCGTTCTCCGACATCTTCGGATCGATGTTCGGCGGCGGCGCAGGCATGGGCGGCAACGGCTCGCGTATCCGCTTCCAGACCAATGGCGGCGGCAATCCGAACCTCAACGACATCTTCTCGATGTTCGGTGGCGGTGCGGGCGGCCCGGGCGCAGGCTCCGCCTACGAACGCTACGGCGCTGACGATTACGAGCAGCCGCAGCCGGAAAACGGCGAGGACCGCAACTCCAAGATTCGTCTGACCTTCCGCCAGGCTGTCAAGGGAGCCACGGTTTCGCTGTCCGCGGACGGCAAGAAGTTCAAGACGCACATCCCCGCCGGCGTGCACGACGGGCAGAAGATCCGTCTCACCGGTAAAGGTAAGCCGGGTCGCAACGGCGGCAAGAACGGCGATCTGTACCTGCATATCACCGTCGCCGAAGATCCGAAATTCACGTTGTGCGGCCGTGACATCGTCATGCCTCTGCCGATTACCGTCAGCCAGGCCGTGAACGGCGCGAAAGTGACGGCCACGGATATCGACGGAAACGAAATCGCCTTCAAAGTGCCTGCCGGCTCGTCCAGCGGCGCGGAAGTGCGCATCGCAGGCAAGGGCGTGGCCAATCCGCACGAGAACGGCGATTTGGTCGGTCGTGTGGAAATCCGCGTTCCGGAGCATCCGAACCTCGTTGCCAAGCATGCGGCGAAGGAATTCGACAAGGCATGCGGTGACTTCGCCGACGAGCTCGCTCGGGAGCGCTGACCGCCATGGCACGCTCATCGCGGACTTCCCAAGCCTCCCAAGCGCGCGCCGCACGGCAGATCAAGCGGCTGTATGAAATGTGCGCCATAGCGATCGTGGCCGGCCGGGCCGACCTGGACGGTGCCGCCGAAGTCGGTTTCGACATCGAGCTGCCCGTCTTCTCAGTCGGTGCGGCCGGCGAGCTCGCCAACGTGCATCCGCAGACGCTGCGCCAGTACGATCGCCTTGGCTTGGTCGTACCGCAACGTACGGAAGGTGGCGCGCGACGCTATTCGCTGCGCGACATCTCCCGCCTCGCGCAAGCGCAGCAACTCAGCCAGGAGGAGGGCATCAACCTGGCTGGAATCACGCGCATCCTCGAACTTGAGGAAGAGAACCGCGAGCTGCGCCGCCAAGTGGAGCGGCTGCGCAAGCCGGCCGGTTCCAGCGTCTTCGCCGCGGACGCGGACGGTGGCATCGTGGAAGTCGAGCGGTCCCAGCGCGCGCGCATGTGGCGCAGGCAGCTGCGAGCCGATGCACGGCAGCTTCCGTCGCGCGAATCCGTACGGGCGGAACGTGCGGAAGAGGGGGACGATATGGGCTCCAGGTCAGTGGTAGTTTGGGGAATTCGCTGACAGCCCATTCGCTGACTTTCCTGAAAAGCGCTGGAAAACCCTAAAAAAATCTAAAAAAACAGCAAAATCGGGCATATATCGCGGGGGTATGCCCGATTTTTGGTATGCAACTACTCATAACGCCGCATCTGTCTCGCAATGATGTCTCTATTGTGAGAAATAATGTTACGTATCCGCATTGAAGTTCGTATTTCTTCCGGCTGGCCCACAGCTTCGATAAAATATGACTGCTTATTTCCGCGAAGAATCGGGGGAGGGCATGCGGTGGATACAGAAAGGTTAGGAGCGTACAGTGCCAAGAGTTGCGTTCACCGCAAAGACCCGCAAATACCTGGGGTCTCTCGATGCTGTGGAATCAGTCACTCAGTATCGAATTTGCTATTCCAAGGAATTCCGTGACGACTGCATGCGCAGGTATGCCGAGGGTGGCTCGCCTGCCGCGATTTTCCGCGAGGCCGGCTTGGATCCGAAGATCATCGGCTACAAGCGCGTCGAGCGTTGCATCGCCCGCTGGAAGGCGGAGGATGCCGAGAAGGCCGCTCAGGAGCAGGAGGCTCAGGAGTAGTCGCACGCAAGTCTTGCGATTCGTCTAAAAGGGGTCTATGACGGATTGCTGCGATTGCGGCCGACCGATTTCGTCGGATGTGTTGTTCGTTGCGGAGGCACTTGGGGGATTTCCAAGTGCCCCCGTTGCTATGTGCGGATTGGTTGTTGCGCTGGCTTGCGCGAATTGGCTTGTGCATGAGTCGGTTTGCGTGAACCGATTGGTGTGAGCCGATTGGTATGAACCGGCTCGGCGGACCGGCTTGATGGAACCGTCCTGTTTTTTTCTGCGCGCTGAAGCGCTTCCGTCGTGCCGCTCTGCTGAAATGGTCGTAGCTGACGAAGAATGTAGCTATCGGAGAACGAAGCGTAACGATTGCGAGGAAACGTAATGACCGAGCTGAACAACGGTATCCAGAACGGCGCCCAGGAAGTTTCGAAGCTGATGCTCAAAGCCGTGTTCTGGGACATGGACGGCACGCTGATCGATTCCGAACCGTATTGGCATGAAGGCGAGCTGAAAATCGCAGCCGACCACGGCGGATACTGGGATGAGGACCTCGCTTGGCAGGGTTCCGGCACGCCGGTTCCGGACGTGGCACGCCGCATGGTGGAGCACGGCTGCAAGCTGTCGATCGAAGAAATCGGCAAAGGCATGATCGATTATGTGGCGCAGAAGGAATTCGAACGCATTCCGTGGATCGATGGCGTCGAAGACGTGCTGCTGTCGCTGAAGGAGGCGGGCGTGCCGTCGATGCTTGTCACCACATCGCCGCGTCATCTGGCGGAAAACCTGATCGCGCAGGCACCGGCCGGCACGTTCGCCGGTTACGTGTGCGGCGATGACGATGTCGAGAAGAAGCCGTCGCCCGCACCGTATCTTGCGGCGGGCCGCAAGCTTGGCATCGCGCCCGAAGACATGAAGTATTGCATCGCGGTGGAGGATTCCATGTCCGGCCTGCGCTCCGCGGCCGCATCCGGTGCCACCACGCTCGGCCAGACCGGCTTCATGCGCATCGACAATTCCAACGGCCCGCAATTCGCCTCAATCAACGGCTACGACGGCATCACCGCCGCCACGCTCGACGCCTACGTACGTAGCCGCAACGCCTGACGCCTCCGCAATGCGTGTGGTGCGTCTGCACAACCGGCGCGCCACACGACATAATCGCCATTATTAATGTTTAATCGAAGTCGATATCGCCGTCGATTTGCAGAAATTCCATGAGATTGAGGTGACGTACGCCGTCGCGCTGCAATGGTAGCGGATCCAATGTGAACAGGTATTTCGGATACCCGTCCGCCAATTTGCTGAACGGGCGATATTCGCGTTCCTCGACCTGCGGATCCTGAACGCTCATAGACACTTGGATATAGGCGTACTGGTTGCGCTTTCGGACAATGAAGTCACATTCAAGTTTGCCGATGGTGCCGACGCTGACGTCATAGCCTTTCGACCGCAGATGCGTATATAGCGCGTTCTCCAGTGACGGACCGTAGCTGACTCGCGTATCGGTATTACGGGCGAACCGGATACCGGGATCGGCAAGATAGTATTTTTCCCCGCCCCTGAGCGACTTGCGGGATTTCAGATCGAAGCGAGGACACTTGTAGAGGATTTTGGCGCTTTCCAGCAGACGGACGTAGCTGGCAAGCGTTTCGCGTTTGATGCTGATGCCTTCGCTGTGTTTCAGATACGCGATAATGCCGGAAAGATTCGTGGGCGCTGCGAAATTATTGATGAGATAGTCCTGCACACGGGTGAAAGTATCGCGATTGCGTACTTTTTTGTGGGCGGTGATGTCCTTGTTGAAGATCTGCCCGATGACGTCTTGAATATATGCGGCTTTTGCGTCGGGATCGTCATATTCCAGCGATTTCGGGAACCCGCCGTATGTGAGATAGTCGCGGAAGGCTTGCGATACCGGAATTTCCGGTTTGTTTAGGAAATTCCGCATGCCGAGGTATTCCTGAAAGGAAAGGGTGAACATTTCCAGCTTGATATAGCGGCCGGTAAGTTTCGTGGCAAGCTCTCCGGACAGCAGATAGGAATTTGAGCCAGTGATGAAAATGGAGCAATTACCTTCCTCCCGCCAGCCGTTGATGACGGTTTCGAAGCCTTTCACGTTCTGTACTTCATCGATGAACAGATAACGCAGTCCTGCACCGTAGGCATTCGACATGGCTTGTTCGATGAGTTGATCGAGTTGGTCCGGAGTGGTCACATTACGGTATTCGCGGCGATCGAGGTTGAGGTAGATGAGATTGGTTTCAGGGATTCCCTGCTCAAAGAGCTCGTTGAGAACTGTGATGAGCAGGCTGGATTTGCCGCATCTGCGGATGCCGGTGATTACTTTGATGAGACCGGAATCGTTGTAGAAAGGACGGAGCTTGGCCAAATAGTGCTCTCTGCGATAGGTGCTCATGTGGTGCTCCTTGTGACTTTTTAGATACCGATAATCCCTGAGATGTGGTTTAACGGGGGCAAAATTGCGAAAATTGCAAAAATGACCCCGTTAAAACGCTAGTTTAACGTATTTTTGGGTTTGTGTGGACTGTTTGACGTGGACTATCGTACGGGTTTGCGAAAAATGCGATTTTAACGGGGTTAAAATCGTAAAAATCGCGAAAATGACCCCGTTAAATGGCTTTTTAGAAGTCGGCATGTATGGCGATTCGGCTGGGTTGCGTTTGCGTGGCCGGTGCGGACGGCGCGGTGCGTGCGGACGGCGCGGTGCGTGCGTGCGGACGGGCGTATGCACGGTGCGAAGAGCGCTGGAAAGTGCGTATGGGAATCGCAAGAAATGCCGGAAACCGCGGAAAACAAAAGAAAAAGCCCGCTGCGGTGGAATGAATGCAGCGGGCTTCGTGGAGCTGACGGTAGTCGAAACCGCGACCTCTTCGATGCGAACGAAGCGCTCTACCAACTGAGCTACAGCCCCATGTGCGTCACCTTGTTTAGCAAGACAACTCTCGAAATATTAGTACGGAGTGTGGAAAAATGCAATTCCACACTCCGCGTGTTGTGCTTGCGTTGTATTCGCCGATATTTTTACGACGATTGAACGCTGCTTATTCGGCGTCGGCGGTTTCCGCAGTGTCCTCGGCAGTCGGCTTCTTCTTGCCGAACTTGGCCTTGAGCAGGCCAACGATTGTCGGAATCAGCGACAGCACCAGAATTGCGATGATCACCAGTTCGAAGTGCTTCTGCACCGCCGGAATGCCGCCGAAGAAATAGCCGAGCAGCGTGAACAGCGTGGACCAGCACAGGCCGCCGAGCACGGAGAACGGCGTGAAGCGGCTCCAGCGCATGCCGGAAATGCCGGAGATGAACGGCATGAACGTGCGGATGAACGGGAAGAAACGGCCCAGGAACACGGCCAGCGGACCCCACTTCTCGATCATCTTCTCAGTCTTCTCGATGCGCTCCGGAGTCATGGCCTTGACCTTGCCGGATTCGAGGATGCGACGGCCGAAGAAGTGGCCGATCCAGTAATTGCACTGGTCGCCGATGATCGGCGCGCACCAGACCACCGGCAGTAGCGCGAACAGCGGCAGCGCGGACACGCCGGTCTTCGCGTCGGGCGCGGCGAAGAAGCCGGCCGCGAACAGCAGGGAATCGCCCGGCAGGAACGGGAAGAAGACCACACCGGTCTCGATGAAGACGATGAGGAAGATGAAGCCGAGGGTCGGGGCGACGCCCATCGCGATCCAGCTGGCGATCGCGGTACGGGGGTCCTTGATGAGGTTGACGAAGAAATTGATGATATTCATGGGTCTCTCTGTGTGTTTTTGCGCGGTTGCGCGGGGTCGGTTCGTGTGGCTTGCTTTTCCATCGTGCGCAACGAATGTGCCGTTGCGAACCAATCACAGACTACCAACGGGTCTATGCAGTGTGCGTCGCAGTGCGACGACGGGTGGCAAATCTGCACAAATCGTCAATATGTGCCTATGGGCGCGTGCTTGTTGGTGGTGTTCGGCCGGTGTGCCCGGTGGTTGTTCAATGGTTGTCCGGCAGCTGTCCAGCGTGCTCAGCGGCTGTCCGGTGCGTCCGGCGCGTCCGGCGTCCGCGTGGGGCACGCCGGCGAATCCTGGCCTGAACTCGTTGTATTACGGCGATCGTCAGATGGTGCACGAGTCGCGTCCCGTCTGATTTTGGCGATTAGGTGGCGCGAAACGTCGCACGACTTTGATTTTTGGCGGTTATTTTCAAGTCGTGCGACGCCGAATACCCCCTAAGTGCCGTTTTCGCCCGGAAAATGCCGGTTAGGGGGTATTTTACTCGATTAAATGTCGCACGACTTGTTTTTTGGTCCGAAAAGCGAAGTCGTGCGACAAAAAGACGTGAAAAGACGCAGAAAAAACGCAGGAATAGCGATTATTCGGCAATCGCGTCGGCTGTGGCAGAGCCGGTCGTGGCAGCGTCGGTATCCGCAAATGTACGACGCATCCACGTGATCGCAAGTTCCGGCCAGACCTGCACGCACGGTTCGATGCCGTTGACCCCCTGCCATGCGGTTTCGGCGGTGCCGAGCGACAGGCCGTGGCCGCCGCTGGGGAACAGGTGCGCCTCGACGCTCACGCCCGCCTTCTTGCAAGCGTCGACGAGCATCAGCGTGTTCTCGTACGGCACGCAATCGTCAGGAACGGTATGCCAGACGAACACCGGCGGCGTCTTCGCATCGATATGCTTTTCGATCGAAACGGCGTCGAGCGCTTCCGGATCGGCCTTGCGGTCGCCGAGCAGCGCATCGAAACTGCCGCGGTGGGCGAGCGGTCCGGACGTGACCACAGGGTAGGCGAGCATCAGGCCGTTCGGGCGCACCGCATCCGCATCGTAACCATGTGCCGCGAGCACGTCGTCGCTGGCGGAAGTCGCAAGATTGGCGGCAAGGTGACCGCCGGCGGAGAAGCCGATCACCGCGATCGCGTCGGCATCGCAATGCCATTCGTCGGCATGCGTGCGGATCCGCCGCATCGCCTCGGCCGCTTCCAGCAACGCGACCGGGAAGATGGACGGTTTCACGGAATAGCGCAGCACGAACGCGTTGAAGCCGGCTGCAGGGAATTGCATGGCGATTGGTTCGGCTTCGCGGTCGGACGTCATTTCGTAGCCGCCGCCGGGAATCACCAGCACGGACGGGCGCTTGCGATTCGGGTCGATTTCGCTGCTGTTGTCAAGGCAGTAGCCGACGAACGTGGCCGTGCTGCCGTCGATTCCGGAAATTTCATCTTCAAAATAACGCATGATTCCATGCTATCGATGGCATGTCCAAAGTCGTGTTGAATCGCCGTCTCACCCTCGTCTGAGAAAATCCGAATCCTACGCAAAGGAAAATCCGAATGTTGCAGAAGGGAAAATCCGAATTCGTGGCAAGTCTAGACTTACCGTTGACGAGACAGCAGCGGTAAGTCAACGGCAAATCGATAACGCGTCAGGCTCCTAGCGTGCGTATCGGAATGACGTAGATGCCGTCTTCGCGTCGGTAGGCGAACTCGCCGACGCCTATCAGAACGGCCAGGAATTCCGGCGCTTTGGCTCGGGCCTGGGGGTTCTTCAACAGTTTGGCTTTCATACGATTCAGATTTTCCGCGGCCTGCTCCACCTTGTCCTGACTGCTTTTGATTTCGATACCTGCCCAACGCCCATCCGCAAGTTCGATGATCGCGTCGCATTCAAGGCCGGAATCGTCGTGATAGTAACGTACCGGCTCCATGCCGATATCCGGCAGCGCGCGGGCGTATACCAGCAAATCGCGCATGCACAGGTTTTCAAACAACAGTCCGAAAGTCTGCCAGTCGTTGAGCAGTGCGTGTGGATTGATGCCAAGCAGTGCGGCCGCGATGGAAGGATCGGCGAAGTATCGGCGCGGTTTGGTCAGCATGCGTTTCGGTGAACGGTGTGGCGGCACCCAGCCGGGGATGTCGTCGATGACGAACATATCGGTGAACATTGCCACGTATTTGGAAACCTTGCTTGCGGAAATGAAATCGTCAAGGTGTTCCTCGGTGCCGTACATGTCTTTGCGCAACGTTTCGAATGTTACGGATTGACTGACGTTGCGGGCTAGCGAATTGAGCAGACGTCTGGCGATTTCCGGATCGTACCCCTGTTTCGGAACCCCTTCCGTCAATGTGAGGCGGATATATTCGCGAATAAGGATCTGCGCGTCCTCTGTCGGCATGTTTTGCGCTTCAGGCCAACCGCCACGGCAAGTGATGTCGAACAGTTTCAGGGTGTCGTTGTCCGCTTTCGACGGTTCGAATCTGCCTTCGAACAATCCGGCAAGACTGACTGCCCCGGTTGAGTCCCCACTTTCGCACAGGCTCATCGGGTTCATGCGGATGCGTCCGATTCGCCCAGCTCCGGTATGCTGCGGGCGGGTGTCCTTTTGTGGAGTGGAAGAGCCGGTGAGCAGCCACTGGCCTTTGCTGCCGGGCTCATCGTCGACCTTATGGCGAATTTCGTCCCAGATTGCTGGTGCGATCGCCCACTCGTCAATGACGTGCGGGCGATCGCCGAGCAGCATAAGCGATGGGTCTGCCTGTGCCATGGGCAGGTTGTTGTCGCGGTCGACGTAGGTGATGCTGTTTGCGTGCGCGCGTGCGGCCCATGTTTTGCCGCACCATTTGGTTCCTGCGATTTCGACGGCTCCGAAAATGCGCATGTACCGTTCGATTTGCTTATCCACGATACGTGGGCGATAGCCGTTCGGCTTGACGTTCTGCTGTGCCATATGTGTTCCGTTTCCGTATCGTTTGTAGGGTTTATCCGGCGTTCTAGAAAATCCGAATCCTAGGCAGTGGAAAATCCGAATTTCGTTTCGATGATAATCCGAATTATATGCGATGGAAAATCCGAATGTGCGACGAGTGAAAATCCGAATGTTGCGGGAGGGAAAATCCGAATATCTGGTGGATGCGTTTTTGGTTTTCTGACGGATGCGTCGTATCTGTAGAAATGAACCGACGCACGTTTTTGCCGGTGTCGGGTTAAATGCTGTTGAGGTCGTTGCTGGCGTATTGGATGTGCTGAGATTCGATGAGGGGTTTCAAAAAAGCTCGGCGTGGCGTTTTCTGCTTCCTGGCTATCGCTATGCGGGGTGGGGGTAATCCCCATCTGCGAACCTTGCCCGGTATGATCGGTTTTGCGGTTACACTGTGTGTTGAATGTGCTCGTTAGAACGCTTGCATAGGGGTTTAGATATGGCTGGAATCAAAGACGTCGCGGAAAAGTCCGGAGTGTCCATCAGCACGGTTTCCTATGTGATGAGCGGCAAGCGCTCCGTGAGGGACGATACTAAGCGCAAGGTGATCGAGGCCGCGAGGTCGCTTGGATATCGTCCGAAGCATGTAGAGCATATGGACCAGTCGATAGCTGCCTTGCTGGGCGTGGGCGATGGCGCTTTGCCTGGCATGCCGAGCGGGCGTCCTCGGACTAAGGTTTTGGCGCTGAGCTCGCCTGTGCATGAATATACGGATTACACGAATTACGCGGCATTTTTCTTCGCTCTCGCTACGCGGGCTAAGCGTTATGGGTATGACATTCTTTTACTGATGCACGAATACGGTGACCGGGAATTGGTAAGGGTCACGCGCAATGGCATGGTGGACGGCATCATGCTGCTGGATGTATTGATGGAAGATTCGCGTGCCGATCTTGCTTCAACGTTGGATGTGCCCGTGGTTTCCGTCGGTTACCCCGCGAATACCGGGGCGGTGTATTCCGTCGATTTGGATTTCGAGCGGATGGGCCGTGAAGCGATAAGCCGGATTGCCGATTTGGGCCATAAGCATGTGGTGATTGTCGGGACGAGTGACGTCGCGTATGAGGATGGTTCGAATTATTTGATTCGCTTTCGCGATGCTGTGACGAAATATGGCCTTGATCTCGGTGTCAAAACCGATTTCGTGGCCTCGACTGGTTATGGAATGGCGGACGTGCGGTTGATGCTTGATTCGGTCTTCGCCAGTGCTCCACAGACCACTGCGATTATTTGTCAGACCAACGCCACGCATGTGAACAACCTGTTGTTTGCGTTGCAGGAACGTGGATTGAGTGTGCCTGGCGATATTTCAGTGATGGCCGCTTGCACGCAGGGCATGCAGCAGCTTCCTCAAGGGGTTGATGAGATGCCTATGAATCCGCATGCCGTCTGCTCTCGAGGGGTTGACATCATGATGGAGATACTGAGTGGGCAGCGGCATGATGTCGGCGCGGTGGAGCTGTTGCCCGGCAAGTATTGCGCTCGTGGCACGGTCGGCCCCTGCCGTCCGCGGTAGCTTATTATTTCGATTGTTTTTGCGGTCTTTTATCCTTTCTTCTATTCATGATGTGCGGTTATGTACCGTGTTGCCTTATTTTCGGTGATTTTCTGATTAAGTGATTCAATGAACTTATTTATCGAAATAAATCGAAATAAGTTGAAATACGCTTCGGGAAAACATATCATTGTAATCAATGAGATTCCGATTCGTCTCGGATTTCATTTCAGTAATGGAGCTGAAAAAGGAGAATGCAATGAAGTCAACCCGTAGAATCGTTGCGGCTGGTCTGGCTGTGGCGACCATGTTCGGTACCCTTGGCTTGGCCGGATGCGGCAGCAACAGCGGTAGCGAGCAGGAATCAAATCCGAAGACCATCAAAATCTGGCATTACGAGGAAGACAACGGTGCACAAGGCAAGGCGTGGGCCAAAGCCATGGAAATCTTCGAGAAGAAGACCGGAGTCAAGGTCGAGTTTGAGAAGAAATCCTTCGAGCAAATTCGTCAGAACGCTGCTCAGATTCTGAATTCCGATGAAGCGCCGGATGTTATGGAATACAACAAGGGCAACGCCACTGCTGGTCTGCTCGCTAGCCAGGGACTGCTCAGCAACCTGAACGATTACGTGAAGAAGTACAACTGGGACAAGAAGGTCTCAGGTTCTTTGGCCGCTACCGGTAAGTACAACGACAAAGGCGTTATGGGATCCGGTGACTGGTACGGCATCACGAACTACGGCGAAGATGTCGTGATGTACTACAACAAAGACATGTTTGACAAGTACGGCATCGAAATCCCGAAAACTTTCGATGATCTCGAAGCTGCAATGCAGAAGTTCGTGGATAACGGTGTGACCCCGCTTTCCGAAGGTGTCGCGGAATATCCGCTGCAGCATCTGTGGTGGCAGCTGGTCTTGTCTAAGGCGAATGACAAGTTCATCAAGAACTACGAGATGTACGATGGCGACGTCGATTGGCAGGGCGAGGCAACTACCTACGCCACTAAGACCATCAAGGACTGGGTGTCCAAGGGCTATATTTCCAAGGACTGCACCGGTACCAAGGCTGAGGATGCCGGACAAGGCTTCATGAACGGTACCTATCCGATGTTCTTCTCTGGCACTTGGTGGTTCGGTCGTTTCCAGAGCGATATGAAGAATGCCAATTGGACGTTCTCCACCTTCCCGGATACCGATAAGGTGGTCGGCTCTTCCGGCAACATTTGGGTCATTCCAGAGAACTCCAAGAAGAAGGACCTTGCCGCGCAATTCATCGACATCACTTTGAGCGATGAAGTTCAGGACCTCATGGGCAACTCTGGTGGTCTGCCGATTGCGGCTGATCCTGACAAGATCACTGACGAAAAGACGAAGGAGCTTATCACTTCTTTCAACGGCGTGCTTGAAAAGAATGCCCTTGGCTTCTACCCGGATTGGCCGACGTCCACCTTCTACGATGAGCTGAATTCTTCCCTGCAGGAACTGGTCAATGGTACTTCCGGTGTGAAGGACGTGCTCAATCAGATGAAGGATAACTACGACAAGGGCGTGGAGGCCGCTGGCGTCAAGTCCTGAGTCTGAACCTAACGGTTCAACATCTCAATCACCATTGCCATGGCGTCGTTGAGAACGTGGCGGCGCCATGGCCCTTATATCAACACTTCTGCCGTCAGTAACGGGCACCGTGGCCAGGAACGGCGGCAATCTAAGTTGTTCGACTCAACCGCATTGCGGAGCATCTTAGTCTCAGATGAAGATCGATGCGAATCATGGGAAGTGGCATACTAATGAACACTCACGTTAATAAAAATCAGGCACACGGCCAGCAGCCAACTGCCAGAGAAAAAGGGATGTCGAGGATTCCTGGCAATCCGTCCAATCGATTTTGGCTGTATCTGCTTCCGGGCTTCCTGATGCTGCTATGGATCATTATTGTTCCGGCTGTCTGGAACATTTATCTCAGCTTCACCAACTACCGAGGCATCAAACCGCCGCAGTTCGCCGGTCTGACCAATTGGGTGAGGCTGATGAAGGACACCACTTTCTGGGTGTCGTTCTGTAACTCGATTTGGATGATCATCGCCATGGTGGTCGTTCCTATCCTGCTCGGTCTTATCCTCTCATCGCTGGTATTCGACGTAGTGCAGAAGAAGTTCGGGCCGAAAGTGGCTTCTACCATGCGAGCTGTCTACTATTTCCCGCAGCTGCTCCCAATCGCTGTCGCCTCCTTGGTCATGGGATGGATTTTCCGTCCGCAGAATGGTGCGTTGAACGCGTTGCTGAAAGCTGTGGGATTAGGGTCTCTCCAGCATGACTGGCTTGGTAAGCCGGATACTGCCTTGATTTTCCTGATGCTCATCATGATTTGGATTCAGGTTGGCTATCCGTTGGTCATCTTCATGTCGGGTTTGCAGCGAGTTGATCCGGAACTCTACGAAGCTGCAAGCCTTGACGGAGCGAACTGGTGGCAGCGCTTCCTTGCGATCACCCTGCCGGCCATCAAGCCTGAGATCTTCGTGGTGGCATTGACCTGCACCATCGCTGCTCTTAAGGTGTTCGGCCCGGTCTACATGCTGACCAAAGGCGGTCCTGGTACCAGCACCATCGTGCCGTCGTACTACTCCTACGTGCAGTTCTTCCAGTCTCAGCAAGTTGGCTATGGCGCAACAATCGCCACTGCGCTGACCGTTGTCATTATCGTCGTAGCAGTTATCTTCACGAACCTTCAGGAGAAGGTCGCGAAGGAAGATGAGGAGTAGAGCCATGACTTCCGCAACCAATATTCCCGTGCATGTTAAGAAAAACCGCACTGCAGGCGATTGGGCGATTCTCATTCTGCTCATCGTCGGCGGTCTGGTCATGTTGTTCCCGTTTATCGTGCTGTTGCTCAACGCATTCAAAACGACGGCTGACTACAACTCATCGGGGCCGCTGTCATGGCCGAAGGAGTTCAGCACCGTCGGTCTGATGAAGTTCTGGAACCGTGTCAACTATCCCGAAAAGCTGTGGAACAGCATTTGGACTTCAGGCCTCGTGGCCATCCTCGCCGTGGTGCTGTCCATGTTCAACGCATTTGCGCTCGGTATCGGACGAGTCAAGGGCCGTCGTTGGATAGTCCTGCTTATCATGCTCGCCAACATGCTGCCGCAGGAAGCCATGCTGTACCCGCTGTACATCATGTTCAAGAAGATCGGCCTGTACAATTCGCCATGGGCAATCGTCATCATCTTCACCGTCATCCAGAGTGCTTTCGGTACCTATCTCTTGTCATCGGTATACGGCACATTCCCGAAATCCATACTGGAAGCGGCGACTATCGACGGCGCAAGTCGTTGGACCATCTTCCGTAAGATAGTGTTCCCGATTTCCAAGCCGACGCTGAGCGTCATGCTCGTGTTCTTCTTCATCTGGACATGGAACGAGTATATGATCCCGATGGCCTTCCTTATTGATAATTCGACGCAGACCATCCCGATTGCGGTCAGCTCGTTGACCGGTGACCGTCTCATGGATGTGACGACCACTGCTGCCGCATCGTTGATCAGTATCGTGCCAACGCTTATCTTCTATTTGATCTTCCAGCGCACGCTGTCCCGTGGTATTACCGCTGGTGCTGTCAAGTAGTTGAATGGCATGTAAATGCTCCGGTGATTCCTGTTCTCTTCTTTCCCCGGAGCTTATATATAGAAAGTTCTATTTTCACTAATGTAGTGAGCCAATATCCTTAAGGAGCAACAATGAAGTTCACCAATGGTTACTGGATGATTCGTGATGGCGTTAGCGCACTGTACGCACGTGAGGCGTATGAGTTGGGAATCGGTGAAGACGGGGAAAGCCTGAATATCCTGGCACCGACAACGGTGATTCGAGGACGTTACGATACGTTGAATCTACCTACGTTCGACATTGATGTGACCTCGCCTGCGGAAGGTGTGATTCGCGTCAGGGCTGGGCACTGGCAGGGGGCTACTGACTATCCGGGATTTCCTCTGAACGCTGACGAGCCAGGTGGTCGCGGATATGTGCACGCAACCGCGGAAGGCAACGGCGATGGCGAAGTGGGCGAGAATGGTGCCACCGTGTCCCTGACCACTGGCGGTTTGACTGCGAAAGTGGTCAAGGGCGCTCCATGGAATCTGACGTTCCTCGGAGAAGATGGCAAAGTGCTTACCGAATCGACGGGAAAGTCGCTTGGCTGTTTCAATCTGAACAAGCTTTCCAATGTGACGGCACAGCCGGTAGGTGAGTTTGGCGTGACCATGGACGGCTCTGCCTATGACGAATCGGATGTGTTCACCGGAGTCCAATTGCATCTCAGCGTTGGCGAGAATGTGTACGGCTTCGGCGAACGATTCGGCGCGTATGTAAAGAACGGCCAGACCATCGATATCTGGAATGAGGACGGCGGTACCGCTTCCGAGCAGGGCTATAAGGACATTCCGTTCTACATGACATCCAACGGATACGGTGTGCTGGTGAACAACCGTGGGCACGTCTCCTTCGAAGTGGGATCGGAAAACACTGAGGCCGTGCAATTCTCGGTGCCGGGGGAGACCATCGATTTCTGTGTGATCTACGGTCCGACGCCGAAGCAGATTCTTGACCGCTATACCAAGCTGGTCGGCCGCCCGGCCAACGTGCCCGCCTGGAGCTATGGACTGTGGCTCACCACTTCGTTCACTACCAAGTATGACGAGAAGACCATCAACTCCTTCATCGATGGCATGGCCGAACGCGATATTCCTTTGAGCGCATTCCACTACGACTGCTACTGGATGCGTGAATTCCATTGGACCGATTTCGAATGGGACAAGCGTTTCTTCGGAGATATCGAATCCACACTCAAGCGTTTGCACGAGGATAAGGGTCTGCATATCTGCGCATGGATTAATCCGTACATCGGCCAGCGTGGTTCCATGTTCAAGGAAGGCAAGGAGAAAGGCTACCTTGTCAAGAAGGCCAATGGCGAAATCTGGCAGACCGATTTTTGGCAGGCGGGCATGGGGCTGGTGGATTTCACCAACCCTGAAGCACGTGAATGGTTCAAGAACAAGGTCAAGAAGCTGCTGAACCAAGGTGTAGACGCGATCAAGACCGATTTCGGCGAGCGCATTCCACGAGATGTGGTCTGGTATGACGGTTCTCCTAAGCTCTCCATGCACAATTGGTACACGCAGTTGTACAACCAGGCCGTCTTTGAAGCCATCGAAGAGACCTACGGCAAGGGCAAGGCTTGTCTGTACGCCCGTTCCGCAACCGTCGGCGGACAGCAGCAGCCAGTGCACTGGGGCGGTGATTGCGAGTCGACCTTCAACGGCATGGCCCAGACGCTACGTGCGGGATTGTCGATTACCAGCTCCGGTTTCGGCTTCTGGAGCCATGACATTGGTGGTTTCGAAGGTGCCTATCCGGATCCTGCGGTCTACAAGCGTTGGGTGGCTTTCGGACTGCTTGGTTCCCACTCGCGTATGCATGGTTCCACCGTGTATCGCGTGCCATGGCTGTTCGATGAGGAAGACGAGAAGAATGGTGTGGTCAACGCACCGGGGCAAACCGCCGTCGATGTGGCCCGCACTTTCACCAAGCTCAAGCTTTCCTTGATGCCGTATCTGTATCAGGTGGGTCTGCAGCCGCATCTGCACGGAACCCCAGTGATGCGCTCGATGTTCGTCGAATTCCCGGATGACCCGACGTGCCGCACGCTTGACCGTCAGTATATGTTCGGTCCGGATCTGCTCGTGGCACCGGTGTTCACATATTCTGGAGATGTGGAATACTATCTGCCGGCCGGCACGTGGACCAACTGGTTCACCGGTGAAAAGGTGGTCTCTGAACATGGTGTATGGCGCAATGAACGCCATGGGTTCGACACCATCCCGTTGTGGGTGCGTGATGGCAGTGTGCTGGTCACCAAGCCTGGTGCCGAGACTCCTGAATATGAGTATGGTAAGGACGCATTGGTTTCCGTGTTCCTGAACGATGGTGATGACGCCAAGGCCGTGGTGACCGAGATGGACGGTTCTACCGTTGTGTTCTCCGCCAGAAAGACCGATGCCGGTGTGGAGGTTTCCAGTTCCGATGGTCGCGGGTTCACCGCTCGTTTGGGATTTGGCGAAGCTGTGACCGCTCCGGAAGGCAAGGTGCTGCTATAGCGGTAGATTCCCGTTCTTTCGAGTGGGGGTGAAAGGCTGCGTCAAACGCTGGTTTATGCGTTTGACGCAGCCTTTTCATTGCTCTAAATTTAGATTTTTTGTTGTGGAGAATGTGGCGGTTCTTTGATTGGTCGGTTGTGAAAGACGGAGAAATGGCGGGAGCTGATGGTTTGGGGACGCTGTGGGCGATACTGGAAATATGGAGAACTTGAGCGAACAGACTGATGCCGAGAAGGCTGGTAACGCCGTGAAACAAACCGTGAAAACAAATATTGGTCAGATTGCCGAAATCGGCGAGAACGCGGAAAATGCCGAGGGAACCGCGCAAGCCACGGAACGTGCCGAATTCGGGCTCGACGGACTGGTCGCCGACGTCAACATTCCGTGCGGAACGGTCGTGCTTGCGGCCACGCCGATCGGCAACACTGCCGACGCGTCCGCCCGTCTGATCGCCCTCATGGAAGGCGCCGACATCGTGGCAGCCGAGGATACGCGCCGCCTATACGCGCTCGCGAACCGCCTTGGCATCCGCGTGCCCGGCCGCGTCGTGGCCTACCACGACCACAACGAACGCGACAAGGCCGACGGTCTGCTCGACCAGGTCGAACAAGGCGCCACCGTGCTCGTCGTATCCGACGCGGGCATGCCCACCATCAACGATCCGGGACTGGCGATCGTCCGCCGCGCCATCGAACGCGGCCTGCCCGTCACCTGCGCTCCCGGCCCGTCCGCCGTGCTCGACGCGCTGTGCCTGTCCGGCCTGCCGACCGACCGCTTCTGCTACGAAGGCTTCCTGCCGCGCAAGCACAGCGAACGTGTGCAGCACCTGCGCGCGCTCAAATCGGAACGTCGCACCATCGTCTTCTACGAAACCCTGCACCGCATCGACGAATCCATGGCCGACCTGCTTGACGTGCTCGGACCGAATCGCAAAATGGCGTTGTGTCGCGAGCTGACCAAGGATTACGAGCAAATCCGCCGCGGAACCATCGCCGAAATCCGCCAAAGCGTCGTCGACGATCCGCCGCGTGGCGAAATGGTGCTCGTCATCGCCGGCGCTTCCGAAGAGGAGGCCGACGCGGCCGCGCCCGCAACGCTGTCCATTGAGGATTTGGCGGTGCTGTCCGTTGATCGCGCGCAGGAAGACAACCTGCGTATCAAGGACGCGATTTCACAGGTCGTCGCCGAACATCCGCTGTCCGACGGCTCGCTCGCCAATCGCAAGCAGGTCTACAATGCCGTGCTTGCGATGAAGGGCTGATCGCTTCCGGAACCGTTCATTTCCAACGATTTCAGCAATATCCGCAGCGCTTCGGGCACACCCGGCCCGCCGACCTGCGCAAGATATTCCAGCATTGCAGGCGTCGCCGAAGGATTGGCGACCAGCCACTTGCGCAATCGCGGCGCATATTCCGCGATATGCCACAGCACATCTTGCGCGGTGTCGGCGCTGCACGCCACCAACGGCGTCAATTCGATCGGCGGCGCAGGCGGTTCTACCAATGCCCGCTGCCGCGCGTGCGGCTGATATTTCGGCGGTGCGCGACGTCGTTCGTGGCGTTTGCCATGGTGTCCATGCTGTTCATGTCGTTGCCCATGACGTTTGCTACGTTTCGCGCGCTCTTCATATCTCTTGCTTGCCGTGCGCCGCGACTGTGCAGACGCTTGCCGTGTCTGTCCCGTCTGTCTCGTCTGCCGTGGTTTTTCCGACGGCCGTTGCGATTCGCGCATATCCGTCACTGCTTTCCGTCAATCGTCCGGAAAAACTGGCGTGCCCGTGGCGCGTTGCGAATATGGGTGGCCTCCTGCATGACCTGCAGGCAATCGTCGGGGCGGAACCGGAATTCCTGCATGAGCATGCATACGATTTCCGTGACCGGCGACTGCGTTTCCGGCGTGCAGTTCATGGCAAGGTCGCATGCGGTGCGTGTGGGCGTGGTGACGGTGATCGGGCCGACGTCGGTGACATGTTCGTCGGGCGCCTGTCGGTTGAAAACGCTGACTTTGCGACCGTACCTCGCCGTTCGGTAATGCGCTTTTGCAATGATGTCGATCGTGTTGGGAAACATGCCACCCAACCACACCCACGCAGCGGTGCCGGCGCACGCCACGGAACGACTCGGCATCAGCGTTGAGATGATGCTGGCGCGGCCGTACAGCGTGCGCGAATCGTGATACGAGTAGGCGTTGTCGTTGTCAAGTTTGCATACCACGCCTAGGGAATGCAAACGATTCAAACAAATGGGGCCGGGCAGGTCGGCGTCGCCCAAAAGGGGAGGGGAGGTATCCATGCGGGGTACCGTAGCTGATACGGAAAGCGGCGTGCCACCGGCTTCGCGAAAAAAGTGGATAAGTGGACGATGATTGTTGCGTGATACAACAATGTGGATAACCTTGTGGACTACCGTAGCCTGACGCAGGCCGGTCTGCGAGAACGTCATCGACCCCATCCGCCCGTCTTCCGCCAATCGGAATGCGCCGAAAACACGGGATATGGCGCTTTGTATAATCGGGCACCATGAGTCATATTTTGGTGAATGTTGCATGGCCGTATGCCAACGGCCCCCGTCATATCGGCCACGTCGCCGGCTTCGGCGTGCCGTCCGACGTGTACGCGCGCTACGAGCGCATGAAGGGCAATGACGTGCTGATGGTGTCCGGCACCGACGAGCACGGCACCCCAATCCTGGTGGAAGCCGACAAGGAAGGCGTGAGCGCGCAGGAGCTCGCCAACCGCTACAACCGCGTGATCGCCAAGGACCTATGCGATCTCGGCCTGAGCTACGATCTGTTCACCCGCACCACCACCGGCAACCACGAAAAGGTCGTGCAGGAACTGTTCACGCAGTGCCTCGAAAACGGCTACATCTACAAGGGCACCCAGAAAGTCGCCATCTCCCCGTCCACCGGACGCACCCTGCCGGACCGCTACATCGAAGGCACCTGCCCGATCTGCGGCGCCGACGGAGCCCGTGGCGACCAGTGCGACGCCTGCGGCAACGAACTCGACCCGGACGAGCTGCTCAACCCCGTATCCAAGATCAACGGCGAAACCCCGCGCTTCGAGGAAACCGAACACTTCTTCCTCGACCTGCCGGCGCTCGCCGAAGCCAATCTCGCGTGGCTCAAGACCCGCGAAGGCTGGCGCACCAACGTCATCAACTTCTCCATCGGCCTGTTCAAGGAAGTCAAGCCGCGCGCCATCACGCGTGACATCGACTGGGGCATTCCGGTGCCGGTCAAGGGCTGGATCGACAACCCGAACAAGAAGCTGTACGTGTGGTTCGACGCTGTGATCGGCTACTTGTCCGCATCCATCGAATGGGCCCGCCGCAAGGGCGACCCGGAGGCATGGCGCGCATGGTGGAACGATCCGACCACCCCGGGCTACTACTTCATGGGCAAGGACAACATCACGTTCCACTCCCAGATCTGGCCGTCCGAAATGCTGGCCTACAACGGCCAGGGCTCCAAGGGCGGCGAAACCGGCAAGCTCGGCCCGCTGAACATGCCGGAGCAGGTCGTGGCCTCCGAGTTCATGACCATGGAAGGCAAGAAGTTCTCGTCCTCCCGCGGCATCGTCATCTACGTGAAGGACATCCTCGCCCGTTACCCCGTGGACGCCGTGCGTTACTACATCTCCGTGGCCGGACCGGAAAGCTCCGATTCCGACTTCACTTGGGCCGAGTTCGTGCGCCACAACAATGAGGAGCTCGCCGCATCCTGGGGCAACCTGGTGAACCGCGTGGCCAACCTCATCAACAAGAACTTCGGCGAGATTCCGGCGTTCGACGAGGCTTCCGCCACCGACGAGGACCGTGCGCTGCTGGCCGAAACCAAGGCCGCGTTCGAAACCGTCGGCGGACTCATCGAAAACCACCGCCAGAAGAACGCGCTGTCCGAAGCGATGCGCGTGGTCGGCGACATCAACAAGTACATCTCCGCCACCGAACCGTGGAAGATCAAGGACAATCCGGCCCGCCTCGGCACCGTGCTGCACACCGCCGCCCAGGCCGTGTCCGACGCCAACCACCTGCTGGCCCCGTTCCTGCCGCACTCCGCACAGAAGGTGTGGGAGGCCCTCGGCGGAACCGGCGTCTTCTCGCCGCTGCCTCATCTGGAAGAGGTTGAGGATCTCGACAAGCCGGGCTTCACGTACCCGATCATCACGGGCGACTACAAGCTGGGCGAAACCGTGCATCCGTGGGCTTCCGAGCCGATCGTGGCCGGCACCTCGGTGCCGAAGCCGCACCCGATCTTCGCGAAGATTCCGCCGGAGGCCGTCGAAGAGGAGCTCGCCCGCTTCGATACCGAGCTGAAGGCCCGCCGCGAAGCCGAGGCCGCCCGTCTCGCCGCTGAAAAGGCCAAGCTCGAAGGCTGATTTCAACACGCAACCCCCTACATGTGTCACGATTTGAAAATTACAGCACTTTTTCAAATCGTGACATATCGCGTGGCTTTTGAATCGCCATTCTTCTGCTTTCCTATGCCTTCCGGCACATTCGCGCACTTTCCTGCAAAAATCGCTTGCCATTCATCTGCCATTTAACGCGACCGCCATTTACAATGAGAGCGGAGATATGCAAGGCTGCAGGAAGGGGCGCTTTATGCTGGATATCAAACGCGTACTGAAGGCCGCGCCTACGAAAATGCGTTCCCGTGAGCCGCTGCAGCAGTTGTGGACACCGTGGGGTGAACGAATCGACCATGAATGGCTGTCCGCGCGCGCCGGCAACAAGGCGTTCAATCCCGCCGAGGAAGGCGAACGCACGCTGGACGAGGGTCGTACCCCCATACTCGGCGAGCACCCGCGCCCGACCATGGTACGCGACAACTGCACCATGCTCAATGGCTGGTGGGATTACGCGATCGCGTCCATTCCGGAAGATGAGACCGCGCCGAAATGGCGCAAAACGGCGGCGATGCTGACCCGCGACGAAGCGGTCCGCGCAGTCAAGGAAACCGCCATTCCGCAAACGTTCGACGGCAAGATCCTCGTACCGTTCTCGCCGGAATCCGCGCTGTCCGGCGTGCACCAGACCATTTACCCCGACAACCTGCTGTGGTACCGCACCGTCGTGCATCCCGTCACGCTCGGCGGAGAGGAAACGGTCCGGCAGATCGGCGACGCGAATCGCCTCATCCTGCATTTCGAAGCGGTCGATTATGTCTGCGCCTGCTATGTCAACGGCCAGCTCGCGGGCACGCACGTCGGCGGCTACCTGCCGTTCGACGTCGATATTTCGGCATTTATCGACCCTGATGACGCGTTTGAAATCGCGCTGTGCGTCTACGATCCGAACGATTCGGGCACGCAGTTGCGCGGCAAGCAGAAAATCGAGCGCGAAGGCATCTGGTACACCGCGCAAAGCGGCATTTGGCAAAGCGTCTGGCTGGAAATCGTGCCGGAAGCCTACCTGCGCACGCTGACACTCAAAGGGGCATCCGACGGCAAGTTGTTCGTCCGTGCGGAAATCGGCGGCGACAAGCCGAACGCGAAACTGCACATCGTCGTCACCGACCCTGCGGACGGCACGGTGGTGGCGGATGAGACGCTGCCGGCGGGCGTGCGCAAGGTGCGTGCGGAAATCGCAACAGCTGCCGAACATCTGTGGTCGCCGGCCGATCCGTATCTGTATGACGTGCGGGCCGAATTGCGATACGGGTCGGCGAAACCCGCGGAAACGGCGGGTGATGCGGCGGTCGCGCAATCGCAGCCGATGGATGTCGTAAGTTCCTACTGCGCGTTCCGTTCCGTCGAAATCAAACCGGATACGAAGGGGGTGGCGCGCTTCCATCTCAACGGCAAGCCGCTCTTCGTCAAAGGCGTGCTCGACCAAGGCTACTGGCCGGACGGCCTCATGACCGCGCCCGACGACGAGGCGCTGACGCATGACATCACGGCCATGAAAAACGCCGGCTTCAACATGCTGCGCAAGCACATCAAAATCGAGTCGGCCCGCTGGTACTACCATTGCGACCGCCTCGGCATGCTCGTCTGGCAGGACGCGGTGTCCGGCGGCGGCACGGACGGCGAATACAATGCGTGGACCACGAATCGCAAGCCGACGCTCATCCGCTCCACATGGAACAAATTCCGTGACGACACCGCCAAACATTTCACGGCGCTCGGCGCGGACGACCCGATCTACCGGCGCGACTGGTCGCGTACGTGCGACGCGATGGTGCACATGCTCGGCGGGCACCCCTCCATCGTGACGTGGACGCTGTTCAACGAAGGCTGGGGCCAATTCGACGCGTGCGATGCAGCCGAACGCATCCACGCGCTCGATCCGACCCGTCCGATCGACGCGACGAGCGGCTGGTACGACCAGCATTGCGGCGACTTCCATAGCGTGCACAACTATTTCCGGCCGCTGGAAATCTACCCGGACAAGGGTCCGTTGCGCGGATACGTGGCCGAATTCGAGAAGAAGCACCGCCGTCGCCGCAGGGCCGCGCATTACGTGGTGCTGCCGGTCGCACGGCACGGCGTACGCGCGTTCGTGATTTCGGAATTCGGCGGATTGGCGCAGCTCGTACCGGAGCATGCGGCGGTGTCGCGCGCCTACGGTTACGGTGAATACGATTCGATCGACGATTGGCGGGCCGCCGTGCGTTCCGTGCTCGCCTCCGCGGCCGCACTGGAATCGCGCGGACTTGCGGGATACGTGTATACGCAGGTTTCCGACGTGGAGGAGGAGCTCAACGGCCTGCTGACCTACGATCGCCGCGTCGACAAATTCGCCGAGTGAGATGCGCGATTGCGTGTGAGTGCACGGCGTCGTTGAGCGGCGGTGTTGTATAGCGGCGTTTCATGACGGTGTCGGCAGATGCCGTGCAATCGTCTGTTGCCGCGCTGAACAAGCTGCAGGAAGGCCGTTGGGGCGATATTCAGTGGGATAAACCCCCGAATTCGCACCGTCGTGACATTTCCGCTACGAAATTCTCAGGGAATTGACAGGAACACACATCGTTCCTCCAAGGGTCGGGCGGTTATATAGAACATGTCAACGGTTACGGCTGTTGGCGAGGTTCTTTCAAGAATCCCATAACTGAACCCTTCTTCTCTCTTCTCTCTCAGCCGGCGGCCTTCTCTCCGCCGGCTTTCTTTTTGCCGGCTTGCTTGTGGATGGTTTGACGGCTTGATTCGGTCCGCTTGCTCGTGGATATCCGAGGAGGCTCTCCGCACGAGGGAAAAGCATGTGCCGCTGGCCTGTGCTTCACGCTTTCCTGCACTGAAAAATAACCGGTAAACGTTTTCTAAAAAATCGGAGTGTCGCATGCCGCCATGACCTACACTTGAATGCAATATACGCAGCATACAAGCGCGGCAGGGTTGCTACTCAATGCGAGGCAAGACCTGGAACGACGTCACTATACGTCGTTCCAGGTCTTTTTTGTTTGCTGCGATTGCTGCATCTCATATCGATGAGGATCGATGGGAATGGAAGGTGGAATCATGACTGCGGTGCAGACGTCCAATCCAGTACACGACGCCGAAGGTGCGGTGGAAGCCGGCATCCATGAGGTCGGCGCGACGATCGACGCCGTCGAGCGGGAGGTGGGGCGTGGCGTTTCCACACGTTTCCCGCTCAACAGCGCGTTCATCTTCACGTTCGGCGCGCTGGGAGGCATGCTGTTCGGCTTCGACACCGGCATCATCTCCGGAGCCTCGCCGCTCATCGAATCCGATTTCGGCCTGTCCGTGGCTCAGACCGGGTTCATCACATCATCCGTGTTGATCGGTTCCTGCGCGGGAGCCCTGTCCATCGGCGCGCTGTCCGATCGTTTCGGCCGCAAGAAGCTGCTGATTCTGGCGGCGATACTGTTCCTGCTCGGTTCGGGCATGTGCGCGGGATCCACGGGATTCCTGATGATGGTCGTGGCCCGCATCATCCTCGGTCTCGCCGTCGGCGCGGCCTCCTCGCTGACTCCGGCATATCTTGCCGAGCTTGCGCCGAAGGAACGTCGTGGATCGCTGTCCACGCTATTCCAGCTGATGATCACTTTCGGCATCCTGCTGGCATACGCGTCCAATCTCGGCTTCCTCGGCCACAATATCGCCGGCATCCGCGATTGGCGGTGGATGCTGGGGTCGGCGCTCGTGCCGGCGGCCCTGCTGCTGATCGGCGGCCTGCTGCTGCCGGAATCGCCGCGATATCTGGTGAGTCGAGGCAAGGATCGTGAGGCGTTCAAAGTACTTACCCTTATTCGCAAGGACGTCGATCAGACGCAGGTGCAGCTCGAGCTCGACGAGATCAAGGCCGTCGCCGCGCAGAACACCAAGGGCGGTGTCCGCGAGCTGTTCCGTATCGCCCGTCCTGCGCTCGTCGCCGCGATCGGCATCATGCTGTTCCAGCAGCTCGTCGGCATCAACTCCGTGATCTATTTCCTGCCGCAGGTGTTCATCAAAGGCTTCGGATTCCCCGAAAACCATGCCATCTGGGTGTCGGTCGGCATTGGCGTGGTCAACTTCGTGGCCACTATCGCGGCCACGCTTATCATGGACAAATTCCCCCGCAAGAAGCTGCTGATCTTCGGATCGGTGACGATGACCATCGCCCTCGCGGTGCTGGCCGTGCTTAACTTCACCGGCGATGTGGCCACGCTGGCCGTGCCGACCATGGTGCTGATCGCCTGCTATATCCTCGGCTTCGCGCTGTCGTGGGGCCCGATCGCATGGGTGCTCATCGGCGAGATCTTCCCGTTGAGCGTGCGCGGCATCGGCAGCTCCTTCGGTTCCGCTGCCAACTGGCTGGGCAATTTCGTGGTCTCCCAGTTCTTCCTCATGCTGCTGGCCATGTTCGGCAACAACGTCGGCGGCCCGTTCACCATCTTTGGCGTGTTCTCCGCGCTGTCCATCCCGTTCGTGCTGCGTTTCGTGCCTGAGACCAAGGGCAAGTCGCTCGAACAGATCGAAGAGGAAATGGTCCGCCGCTGATACGGCGTCGCGGCATCGACGGCCATTGAATGGGGCGGGCACTCCGGAGGAGTATTCACCCCATTCACGTTATTCAACAGCGTTCGTATGAGAAGCGGCGGATTCGATCAAGGCATTCCCGGCTTTCCTCAAGCCATGGCATGCCGATGACGAACACATGCCCCAACGTCTCATGGCGGCGCGGCTTCGGGTCGAACAATTCAAAATCGGCGCCTTTGCGCGACAAGGCGGCGGCCAACGCCAGATTGTCGGCTTCAAGGAAATCGTCGCCGCAGGTGATGATGAGCAAGGGTGGCAGATCGACGTTGAACGCCAGACCCTCAGCGGTGAGGAACTTCGGATCGGCGGCTTCGAGCCCCGCAAAGAAATCGACGCCCAACATCTGCTCAAGACCGATACGGCGGTTCGGGTCATACCCGACCGTCAGCTTGCGGCCCATGGTCTCCAACGACGCCGAACTGTACGCGCCGCACACCGGAGCGGCACCCGCGAATCGGATGCCGGACGGCTTGTCGACGCCAAACGCAGCCGCGGCTTCCGCATTGTTTTCAATGGCCAAGGTCAGTAGCGTCAACGCGCCACCTGCGGAATCGCCGGTGAGGAACACCGCGTTCGGATTGACCGGATAATCGGCCATATGGGCTGCGATCCAACGCAATGCCGCCTGGATATCGGCCAATTGCCCACGCAAGTCGGTCTGCGGCGCCGGACGATAGTTCAATGAAAACACCGCGAAGCCCTGTTCCGCGAGATGCACGTTGAAATTCCGGTTCAGCTCCTTGTATCCGTAAGTGAATCCGCCGCCATGGATATCGATGTACACCGGCAGGGTGTGCCCACCGCGCAATACCGCGTCATGCGGCAGATACAGGTCGAGCAAATGGCCGCGGCACGCTCCCGCGGCCGTATCGTACCCGCCATCCGGCAGGTAGGCGAGGTCGGCGATTACATCGATGTCTTCCGGCGTGCTCCAGCGTTCGGAACGCGGCGTATCGATGGCGATCGCGCCAAATCGCATTCCCAGAATGCCCGGCAGCAGGTTCTCGGGAACCCCTTCGAGGTCGCCCGTGGTCTCCGTCCAACGTTCCGCGTTCCTGAGCATGTCCTCCGACAGGCCATATTCCGCAGCGAACTTCGCGCGGATGCGCTCCAAGTCCGTCATCCTTGCCGTCCTTTCCTCGACGTGCGTCGCCGATGCTTGTATCGATAGTTCGAGCTTGATTCCATTATCGTGCGATGTTCCGATGCGATGCTCCGATTCCGGCGAGCCAGGCTCCGATGACGGTTTTCGCAGCACCCGCAAACCAGTGGTATGTAACGGTATATATGTTGATTTTATTATGATTGCGACACGCCGAAAACGCATCTGTTGCATCGGCGTACGGTTCGTTTAAAATAAGTCGAGTTTGCGAATCCGAACAGGGGTTTCGGCCGGCGGCGGCATGCCGGTGACGGGACGCTCGACACACGACGGACGTGAATCGTGGCGGCAACGAATGGCCGCAACACCACAACCCAACAACAACCCAACCAAGACCCAAGCAAACAATTCGAAGGAACGCTACGTATGTATGTCGATCCGAAACGCAACCAGCAGGCGGGCAACCTTGCATGGATCCTGCCGTACTGCAAACCTGACCTGCCGCGCGTGGCCGGCGCGGTCGTACTGTTCTGCGTGAACAACACCATGGCCCTCATCATCCCGCTGCTGTCCGGACTGATCGTGGACCGTGTCATCACCCAAGGCCATGTGGACGAACTGACCCGACTGTGCGTCATGATGCTCGTGCTCACCGTGGTGCGTGTCGGCTCCCGTTACGGCTGCCAAATGTGGATGGAACGCTTCGGACAGAACTCCATCTATCGTCTCGTCAGCGACGAATTCGAAAAACTCCACGAACTTGACTTCACCTACTTCAACCACACTCGCACTGGCGACGTCATGAGCCGCATGACGTCCGACACCGACGCCATCCGCCACGCACTGAGCTGGGTGAGCCTGCAAGCGCTTGACTGCGTGGTCATGTTCATCGGCGCGCTCGCCATGATGTTTTCGATTGATTGGCGACTTGCTCTTGCGCTCGCTTGCGTCACGCCACCACTGTTCATTTTGACACGCGGTCTGTCGAAGCATGCACGACCCCTGTTCTTCGATATCCGAAACTCGCTCGCCGAAATGAATTCGATGGTCGAGGAAAACATCGAAGGCAACCGCGTCGTCAAAGCGTTTGTGCGCGAATCGTACGAAACCGAAAAATTTGACGAACGCAACGACGACTATATGCAACGCAACATGGCCCAGGCATACAACAGCCGCAAATACATGCCCTGGCTTGACGGTCTCGGCTTTTCGCTGCAACTTATCACACTCGGTTTCGGCGGCTTTCTCGTCATCAAAGGGTACATGACTCTTGGCAACCTTGTGGCGTTCAACTCATACCTGTGGATGCTTGACAGCCCAATCCGCCAATCCGGATGGCTTACCAACGACTGGCAACGTTTCAACGCGGCATGCATAAAAATCCGTAAGCTGCTCACCGCCGAATCGCGTATTCGCGAAAAGCCGGAGTTTGCGGGGAAAGCCACGCAAAGCACTACGCGAGTCGGTACGCAAGGTACGCAAGGGGCGCAAGCCGCCGATAAATCGGCTAGAATCGCAGGAACCATCGACTTCCAGCACGTCGACTTCGCTTTCCCCGACGATCTGGGGACGCCTGTGCTCAGCGACATCGACTTCCACGTTCCCGCAGGCGCGAAACTCGGAATCCTCGGCGAAACCGGCTCCGGCAAATCGACTCTCGTCAACCTTATCTCCCGTTTCTACGACCCAACCGCCGGTCGTGTGCTCATCGACGGCATCGACGCGCGCGACTGGCCGCTCGCCACGTTGCGATCGCAAGTCTGCATCGTCGCGCAGGATACGTTCCTGTTTTCCGATACGATCGGCAGCAACATCAGCTTTGGCGCGGGCGACCGAAGCAACCGACTTGAGTACAACGGTCAGTACGACGGCCAGCGCAGACGACGTGGTTACGACGAACAGTACGTGCGCCGCATGGCCGCCATTGCCGGCGCGGATGGCTTCATCAGCAGCATGCCGGACGGCTACGATACCGTCGTCGGCGAACGTGGCGTCGGCCTGTCCGGCGGACAGAAGCAGCGACTGAGCTTGGCGCGTGCTCTCGCCGACAATCCGTCGATTCTGATTATGGACGATACGACCAGCGCCGTCGATATGGAAACGGAAGCAGAGATTCAGCGGCACTTGCGCGATTTGGACGAGAAGAAGACGATTGTCACAATCGCCCACCGCATTTCGTCGGTCAAGGATTCCGACTTGATTCTCGTGCTGGAGCATGGGCGCATTGTGGAACGTGGCACGCACGACGAATTGGTGGCCTCGCACGGCCGATATTGGCAGATTTACAGCAAGCAGTTGGGCGTGGATGCCGGCCGCTCGCAGGGATTCGAAGCGTAAGACGCGGGGGAGGATAACATCATGGCACAACGCAACACCTTCCGTGACGATGAAGACCTTGAAGAGAAGATCAATATGCGCGACCTCGCGCGCGTCGGCGTCTACCTGAAACCGTACATGGCCCGCGTGGTCTGGATCCTCATCGTCGTGGCGGCAATGGGCTGCATCAACGTCGTGGAACCGTATCTGACGAAAATCATGATCGACAGTGTCATTCCGGCGAAAAACCTTGCGCTGCTTGGCGAGCTGGTGGCACTGCTGGCGGTGCTCATCGTCATTTACGAATTCGGTTTGCGCTACCGTACTGTGGAAATCACGCGCGTCGGCCAGCTCATGCTTAAAGACATGCGCCGCGACCTGTTTACGCACATTCAGACGTTGCCGTTCAGCTATTTCGACTCGCGTCCGCATGGCAAAATCCTCATCCGCGTGGTCAACTATGTGAACACGCTTTCGGACACCCTGAGCTCCGGTCTGGTCAACGTGATTTCCGACGTGTTCACGTTCTTCATCACGCTAGTGGTCATGTTCGTCGTGGATTGGCGTCTCGCGCTGTACAGTCTCGCGTTGTTCCCGCTGCTCATCGCGTGGGTGCTGGGATTGCAGCATTTCCAGCGTCGCGCGTACCAGGTGCTATCCAATAAGCAGAGCAATCTCAACGCGTTCATCCACGAATCGATCGCCGGCGTGAAGACCACCCAGACGTTCGCGCGCGAGGACACGCAGTTCCGCACATTCCAGGAACAGCAGGGCGCTGTGCGTTCCGCGTGGATGCGTACGGTGCATATCCAGACGCTTATGTGGCCGGGCATCCAGACGATTTCCGTCATGACGATCGCGTTCATCTATTATGTGGGCGTCACCGGTTTCGGCGGTGTGGACGTGACCACGGGCGTGCTCATCGCGTTCGTCGGCTATGCGAACAACTTCTGGAACCCGGTAATCAGCATCGGCAACTTCTACAACCAGCTGATCACCTGCTCCGCGTATCTCGAGCGCATCTTCGAGACGCTGGATGTGCAGCCGGAGATCCGCAACGCGCCGGACGCCGTCGATCTGCCGCAGATCGAGGGCCGCGTCGACTTCAACGACGTCGTTTTCCGCTACGAGCCGGACGGCCGCAACATCCTGAACCTGGTCGACCTGCACGTCGAGCCGGGCAAGACGATCGCGTTGGTTGGTCCTACGGGCGCCGGCAAAACCACGATCATCAACCTGCTGTCGCGTTTCTACGACGTCGCCGAAGGCTCGGTGACGATCGACGGCCACGACGTGCGTTCCGTGACGTTGGAAAGCCTGCGCCGGCAGATGGGCGTCATGCTGCAGGACACGTTCATCTTCTCCGGCAACGTGCGTGAGAACATCCGCTACGGCAAACTGGACGCCACCGACGAGGAGATCGTGGCCGCGGCCAAAGCGGTGCATGCGCACGAATTCATCATGGAACTGCCCGACGGCTACGACACGGTGGTGGAGGAGCGTGGTTCCACGCTTTCCGCCGGCCAACGCCAGCTGATAGCGTTCGCACGCGTGCTGCTTGCCGGCCCGCGCATCCTGATTCTTGACGAAGCCACGTCGAACATCGATACGCGTACCGAGGAAGCGCTGCAGGCCGGGCTGAACCACCTGCTCAAGGGCCGCACGAGCTTCATCATCGCGCACCGGCTTTCCACCATCGAGAACGCGGATGAAATCTGCTTCATCGACCACGGTCAGATCGTGGAACAGGGCAACCATGCCGAGCTGCTCGCCCGTCATGGCGCCTACTATCGGCTCTACGAATCGCAGTACGCCATGATCAAGGTCTGAGTAGCCGGCGCCAGCCCTCCGGCGGCAGGCTTCCATACTTCCTGGCCCGTATATCCGCAATCCGAAATGCCTGCCCAACGGTCGTGCAGCCAATGCGCGGCCATCTTGGGCCGGCTGCCGCGGTGGGATTCCCGTCGGACATGCCGCCATGCGGAATGTACTTTGGAGTAACCCGTGGAATAATGGATTGTGAGCGTTAACAAGACAACGATGCACTAAGGAGCGCTTGCACTCATGACTACCACCAATCGCACCAGCCATCCGATCGCATTGCGCGACGCCACCGTCACCGACCCGTTCTGGGCATCGCGGCAGGAACTCGTGCGCACCCAGGTGATTCCCTACCAGTGGAACGCGCTGAACGACAACGTTCCCGGCGCCGCACCCAGCTACTGCATGCACAACTTCAAGGCCGCCGCCGCGCAGAACGCAGAACACCACAAGGAAGGCAAGGCCTTCGTGCCGCCGAAATACACGTTCCGCGGCTTCGAAGCCCTGCCGGACGACCCGGCGCACCCCGATCCCGACAAGTTCTACGGCTTCGTGTTCCAAGATACTGATTTCTCCAAATGGATCGAAGCGGTCGGCTACTCGCTGACCCACCACCCGGACGCTGACCTTGAAGCGACCGCCGACACCGCCATCGATATCGTCTGCGCGGCGCAGCTCGACAACGGCTACCTGGACACCTACTACATCCTCAACGGCATGGACCGGCACTTCACCAACCTGAAGGACCACCATGAGCTGTACTGCTTCGGCCACCTGGCCGAAGGCGCGATCGCCTACTATCAAGCCACCGGCAAACGCAAGCTGCTTGACGCGGCCTGCCGTTTCGCCGATTACATCGATTCCCGATTCGGCACCGCCGACGGCAAGCTGCACGGCTATCCCGGGCACGAAATCGCCGAAATGGCACTCGTCAAACTCGCCGAGACCACCGGCGAACAGCGCTATGCCGACCTCGCCGAACACTTCGTGCGCCAACGCGGCCGGCAGCCGCTCTATTTCGAGCTCGAAGACCGCCGCCGCGCCTGGGAGGACGGCCGCAACTACGCGCCGCGCGAGCAGAACTACGCCTACTACCAGGCCGACAAGCCGATCACGGAACAGACGGAGGCCCTCGGACACGCCGTCCGCGCCGCCTACTTCTACGCCGGAGCCGCCGACGTGGCACGCCTGACCGGCGACTCCGACCTGCTGGCATCCTGCGAACGACTATGGCGCAACATCGTCGACCGAAAGATCTACATCACCGGCGGTATCGGCGCCACACACATGGGGGAGGCCTTCTCCTTCGACTATGATCTGCCGAACGACACCGCCTATTCGGAAAGCTGCGCCGCCATCGCGCTCGCGTTCTTCGCCCGCCGCATGCTGGAAATCCAGCCGAAATCCGAATATGCGGACGTCATGGAATCGGCGCTGTACAACACCACGCTCGCCGGCATGGCACTCGATGGCAAAAGCTTCTTCTACGTGAACCCGCTCGAAGTGGTGCCCGAGGCATGCCATCGCGATGAACGCAAGGCGCACGTCAAGCCGGTGCGCCAGAAGTGGTTCGGATGCGCCTGCTGCCCGCCGAACATCGCACGCATCGTGGAGGACGTGCAGCAGTACGCCTACACGATCGGAGACGACTCATCCACCCTGTATGTGCATCTGTATATGGGCGGCGGCGTCCATGCCAGGCTTTCCGGCACCGATGTGCGCCTTGACGTCATGTCCGATATGCCCTGGTCCGGCAAGGGATCCGTCGCGGTGGGCTTTGATGCAGGCGATTCTGCTTCCGATGCATCCAAGGACGCGGTTTTCACGATCGCCCTCCGTCTGCCCGCTTGGGCCGGTGGCGAAACCGCTTCCGATGCGGTCACCGTGCGCGGCCGCGACGACATCTCCCGCGTCATCAGAGACGGATACCTGTATCTGACCGGCGCATGGCATGACGGCGACGTCGTCGATTTCGATTTCCCGATGCCGGTCCACATGGTCGCCGCGAATCCGCTCGTGCGCGAGGACGCCGGAAAGGTGGCGTTCGTGCGCGGACCGCTGGCCTACTGCGCGGAAGGTGTCGATAATGGCGCGAACTTGCATCTGCTGCACGCCGATACCGCGCGCATCGCATCCGATCCATCCTGCGTGTCCGTTGATCGCATCGTCTTCCATGCCGGCGCCGTCGCGCAGGACGAGCAGGGGCTCGGCGAGGTGGACGCCGTCGATATGCCGATGACCACGCTGGCGATTCCCGCTTGGCGTGAAGTGGAAGACTCCGCGCAAACCTCCGCGTTGTACCATGATTGGCGTCCCGCCGAACGCAAGACGACGACGGCCACGCTGATTCCATACTTCGCATGGGCCAACCGTGGCGAGAACGAGATGACGGTGTTCCTACGCGGGTGAGCATGACGAGTGACGAAGGGACTGCCCGACAAAGGGGCTGTCCTTGGTTTCGGCAACATCGCCAAAACCAAGGATGCGCCAGTCAAGTTCATCGCATATCTCCGCTTCGAGTAGACACGCACGTGCGATTTGCCCCATTTACCGCTTAAGCTAGTACCAGGTACGTCAATCGATGCATGTCAATGATCAGGCGGTATCTGAACACGGTTGAGGAGTCGAAGATGATAAGCGGTGCCGGTGCAATGAACCCCGTATGTCCCCGTGAGGACGGGCGTCTCGAATGGGGCAATGGCGTGGTTTCCATGCTGTTCGACACGGCAGGCGATTCCCCCGTCCGATTGTGCAACGTTGCAGGCCGCGGCATGGGGCCCATCGGCGGCCGTGTTGCCGACGATGGAAGAACCGTGCTGGAACGTGATCCGCGTCCGATCGTCGAAGTGCGTGCCGCCAACACCGGATCGCAGGACAATCGCCTCACCTTGATCGCCACGGTGGCGGGCAGCGTATTGCGATTCGTCTCGGCCGCCGCCTCCGAGCCGGAGGAAGGGTCCGCCGAACCATATCGTTTGGAGATCGTCCAATTCGCTTCGTATGCGGAACTGGAGCCGCACGGGCGCGCGTTCGAACCGACCGCCGCCGAACGGGCCGAAGCCGCCGCGCAGCCCTCGCCGGAAACCGTCCGCCATGCCGACGCCACGGCTGGGCTGGTAGTCACTTCCGTATTCGAAGCGTTCCCGGGTCTGTCCGCAGTGCGCACCTACGCGCGGTTGAGCTCCGCGCGCCCGCTGCCTATCGAGGCGGTGTCGTCGTTGAATCTGACGGTGCCGATGCGCGTCAACTGCGGCAAAATCGACCATTCCCGCGTATTCTGGGGAGACTCCGCGTGGGCGGTGGAAAACGATTGGCGCAGCCGTCCACTGCGCGACGTATCGGTGCGCAATCGCAATCAAGTCATCAATCCCGGCCAATCCAGCTCGCGATTCGCCATGAGCTCCGCCTCCACATGGAGCACCGGCGTGCATGAGCCGGCCGGCATCGTACAGGTCGAGGGCTCGCGCCGCCAATCGCGCGACTTCTCCGTAATGTGGCAGATCGAGCACAACGGCCCATGGGAATGGGAGATCGGCGAGGATGATCCCGGTTTGCACATCAGCGCGTTCGGACCGGAATATCAGGACCACCATTGGTATACGGAGCTGGGTGAAGGCCACGATTTCGAATCGGTGCCGGTCTCCTTCGCGATCTCGGCCGGCGATTGGCAGCAGTCCGTCGCCGAAATGACATTGCAGCGCCGTGCGTTGCGTGCCGCCAAGGCTCGCGAATTGGGTCGTTCCGAGCAGTTCGAACGCACGCAGGGACTCGTCATCTACAACGATTACATGAACACCCTGTTCGGCGACCCGCGCTTGGAGAAGGAGCTGCCGCTCGTCGAGGGCGCGGCACGCGTCGGCGCGGACATCTTCTGCATCGACGCCGGCTGGTACGACAGCACGGACGGCGGTTGGTGGGACATGGTCGGAGAATGGCAGGCCTCCACGAACCGTTTCGGCGAAGCTGGACTCAAGGGTTTGGCCGACACCATCCGCGCGCATGGCATGGGCTTGGGATTGTGGCTCGAGCCTGAGGTGATCGGTGTGAAATCGCCGCTCGCCCAAAGTCTGCCCGATGACGCGTTCTTCCAGCGCCACGGTGTGCGCGTCTGCGATTCGGGCCGGTACCTGCTTGACTTCCGCTCGCCCGCCGCACGCGAGCACGTCACTCGCACCGTCGACCGGCTGATTGACGATTTCGGCGCGGTCTTCTTCAAATTCGACTACAACACCGTCCCCGGCGTCGGCACTGATCTCGACGCCGAATCCGCCGGCGCTGGCCTGCTCGGCCACTGCCGTGCCTATTTGGATTGGCTGGACGACCTGCGCCGCCGCCATCCGGACGTTATGATCGAAAACTGCGGTTCCGGTGCGATGCGCGCCGATTACGCGCAGTTGCAACGATTGGACCTGCAATCCACCTCCGACCAGTGTGATCCGCTGATTTACGCCGCGATCGCCGCCGGCGCCGGACTGACGATCCTGCCGGAACAGCAAGGCAACTGGGGTTACGCCCAGCAGGAGATGGACGATGAGACCGCCGTCTTCACGCTGGCCACGGGCATACTCGGCAGGTTGTACCTGTCCGGATTCATTGACCGCATGGACGAGCATCGGCTTGCCTTGGTGCGGGATGCGGTGGCCTTGCACCGCCGTGTGCTGACCGAGCAGCAGGAATTGGTGCCGTTCTGGCCGGCCCGTCTGCCTGATTTCGATGGCGATTGGCTCGTCGTCGGTCTGCGCCATCCGTCATTCCTCCCGTCGGAGGACGACGATCCGTGCGATTACATCATCGTCTGGCGTCGCGGCGGCACGCCTTCCGTGAACGTGCCGCTGTCCGAGGACTGCCATATCGAGCAGATCTTCCCGAATCCGGCCGTTCCCGAGCATGCGCCCGACGCCAAGCCGTGGACCGTCGAGCGCATGGACCCCGAGACGGTCCGGCTCAACGCGGCCACCTCCAAGCAGCCGTCCGCCCGCATCTTCGCCATCCGCCGCGCCTGAGCGGTTGCGACGGATGGACAATCGCGCCGCCTACAGGGCGAAGGCGGTTTCGATGGCGTCGTATTCGGCGGCCGTGATCGGCAGAATCGCGCCGTGACGCTTCTTCAGCGCGCCGAAATCGATATCGTCTGCGCGCTGCCAATCGGCCGGATCATGCGAGGCGAGCGAGGCGGCGCGGAACGACAGGTAGCCCTTGGACTCCGCGTACTGGTCGCACATCAGGCCGAATGGCATGGTCCTGCCGTTGACCACCTTCACGTCTTCGTCGTTGTAACGGAACAGTTCCGGCCCTTCCAAGTAGTGCATGGAATACCGGCCATTGCCGAAGATGTCGGTGAGCGTGCCCACATACGACCACTCATTCGGGTCGTCGGTGCGCAGCACCTCGTAGGTCGTCGCATACGGGTTACGGGTGCGTTCGATGGTGATTTCCGAGTCCTTGGACGCGCGGTACCACCAGCCGTCATTGTCGCGCAGCATGGTCGAATCGATGATCACATTCTTACGATCGATCCACTTGACCGGATCGGAGAACACCCTGAAATCAACGGTCGTCGCATAATACACATTCGTCGGATCGCCGAGCTCGTTGGCCAATGGATCCGCGGAGCTTTCGGCGTTGCTCTTCGTGGACCAGAACACGATCCACTGCCCGCGATTCGGATCCCAATTCGCCTCCGGAGCCCAAGCCATGCCAGCGTCCGGAATCTTCGAGGCCACGTCCACCAGGCGCGGCTCGCTCCAATGGACCAGGTCAGGGGAGTCCCAGATCACCAGGCCGGTCGATCCATTCGTGGTGGCGCCATCGTTCGGCCCCCAGCCGCCACGGTAATAGATGCTCAAATCGGTGGCCACAATGTGGAATCCACCACGTGGGTCGCGCACAATATGCGGGTCGCGCACGCCCTTCTCGCCGCCTAGCCACGTCAACGCCGGACTGCCGGCCGGGCGCAGATCCCTCCAATGCACGCCGTCGCGGCTCAGCGCGAAGTACAGCTGCTCGTCGGTGGGATTGCGCTCCTCGCCGATGAAATGCACGAACAGATAGGCCTGGGTGTCGATGCTCATGATGCTCCTAGAGATTCCTTGATGAATGATGGCGATTGATTCCGATTGAGTGATTCCGATTGAGTGGGATTGGCCGCGAAGGCTGCTGCCTATGGCGGATTGCCTGCCATCGGGGCGTCATCCTCAGACCGCGGTCGATTCCCGGTCCACCAGCTGGTAGCCGATGATGGCCCGTCTTGGCGGCAACGCCTCGTCTGCTCCATGATCGATACGCTCGGACAGCATGTCGACCGAGAATTTCGCGAGCTGCGTGAAATCGACCTGGATGGTGCTCAACGCCGGCGTCGTGTACGAGCCGGAGGTCACGCCGTCGAAACCGATCACCTTCACGTCCTGCGGCACGCGCAGTCCGCGGTCCGCGAGCCCGCGTATCACGCCGAACGCCGCGAAATCGTTGGCGCAGCACGCGCCGTCGAACTCGGTGCCACCATGTCCGCTCCGTGCGGCGAGAATACGTTCCGCAATCGCATGCCCGGCGATGATGCCATTGGCCACATCCCCGGCTTCGAACACCATCGACTCGTCATAGGGCAGTCCGGCGTCGGACAGCGCTCCGCATGCGCCGCGCAATCGCAGAGCGAACGCGTTCTGGGCATGCGCCAGATCGGCGCGGGGGGCGAACCGGTGGCCGACGATCGCGATATTGCGGCATCCGCGGTCGATGAGATGCTGCATCGCCGCGCGTTCGGCCTCCTCGTTGGGGAAGTTCACGGCATCGACGGTCGGCGTCTCCTCGCAGGCGTCCAGCAGCACGAATGGTCTGCCGCCATTGAGTTTGGACAGCGGCACATTCGTGCCCAAGCCTGTGGCGTGCAGGATCTCGCCATCGAACAGCTGCCCGGAGAACGGATTGCTGCTCAGCGCGTGTTCGGCAGCGTCCGGCGAATACTGCGTCTGCTCGATGAATGGAATAAGTCCGCGGGACACGATTTCGTTGCTCAACGCCTGCGTGAGCTTTGAATAGAACGGCGAATCGAATTCGTTGACGATGACGTGGATGATGTTGCTGCGGCCCGATTTGAGCATGCTGGCCGTCAGATTGATGCGGTAATTGAGTTTCTTCGCTGCGGCGATCACTTTGGCGCGGGTCGATTCCTTGACGCCTGGCTTGCCGCGCAGCGCGTTCGACGCGGTCATGGGGGAGACGCCCGCTTCCGCGGCCACGTCGCGTAGCGTCGGTGTGCTGCTGGTCATATGCCGCTCCTTGAAAACTTATGATTGATATGTAACGATATTATATTCTCTTGATTCTGTAAAATCGTTGCAAATACAAAGACTCACCGATATATTGCCTCCATTGCGGATGATTGGATTTGCGCTAGTATATGTAACGATACATATACGGTTCGCATGACGGCGTCCTGCTTTCCGCGACACAGCCCCCATAGCGATCCCGAACGAAAAGAGAGGTTCGATGACGATCCCAACCACCGTTTCCGTCGCCCCGGCTGACGAATATCCGGCTGACGGCCACACCATGACCGACAAACTCACCGCCACACTCGACAAAGCGGGCGTGCGCGCCATCAGCACCGACCTGTGGGGCATCTTCTTCGAAGACATTAGCTACTCCGGCGACGGCGGCCTCAACGCCGACCTCGTGCAGAACGGCGCCTTCGAATACAACCGCGCCGACTCCATCGATTGGAGCAACTACAGCTTCTGGCGCAAAATCGTGCCGGAAGGCTCGTTCGCCGCGTTCTGCATCCATGACAACGACCCGGTCGCCACCGAAAACCCGCATTACGCGACGGTGGAAGTCGAACACGCCCCTGCCGCGCTGGACAACACCGGCTGGGACGGCATGGTGTTCCGCGCCGGAGAAACCTACGATTTCACCGCCTGGATGCGCGTGCGATCGGAAAGCGCGATGCCGGTGACGGTCTCGCTGCGCGGAGACGACGGCAGCATCATCGCCGAAAACACCATCACCGTCTCAGCCTCGGCATGGACGACATACCAAGCCTCGCTGACCATTCCTGAGCACGGCGATGCCGGCTCGAGCGTGGCCACACAGGGCACATTGCGCCTGACCTTCGACGGCGAAGGCGTCATCGACCTCGACTTCGTCACCTTGGAGCCACGTACCACCTACCGCGGCCTCAAGCACTTCCGCCCGGATCTGGTGGAGGCGCTCGCCGACCTCAAACCACGATTCATGCGATTCCCCGGCGGCTGCATCACCCACGGCCTCGGCATGGACAACATGTACCACTGGGACCGCACCATTGGACCGGTCGAGCATCGTCCGCACAACTTCAACCTCTGGGGCTACCACCAGTCATTCCGCATCGGCTACTACGAATACCTGTGCCTGTGCGAAACAATCGGCGCCAAGCCGCTGCCGGTGCTGCCCGCCGGCGTGAGCTGCCAAAACACCAGCCAAGGCCCGGTGCCGGTGGCGCAGGAGGATATGCCCGCTTACATCGATGAAGTGCTCCACCTCATCGAATTCTGCAACGGCAGCACCGCCACCGAATGGGGTGCCAAGCGTGCCGCCATGGGCCATCCGGAGCCGTTCGGCCTCGAATACCTCGGCATCGGCAACGAGGATCTTATCGACGACGTGTTCAAGAACCGCTTCCAGCAGATTTTCGACGCCGTCAAAGCCGCATATCCGGACATCGTCGTCGTCGGCACCGTCGGTCCCGCTCCTAGCGGTCAGGATTATGAGGAAGGCTGGAAGTACGCGCGCGAAGCGGGTCTGCCAATCGTCGACGAACATTCCTACCAGTCGTCCAGCTGGTGGTTCCACAACCTCGACCACTACGACCACACGGACCGCAAGGGACCGAAGGTCTACCTCGGCGAATACGGCTCCTGGAACACCCAACTGATCAACGGCCTGTCCGAAGCGGCCTTCATGGGACGCATGGAACTCAACGGCGATGTGGTGGCCATGGCCTCCTACGCCCCGCTGTTCGCCAAGAATGGGCACCATAGCTGGAATCCGGACCTCATCTACTTCGACAACGAACGCGCCTACCATCCCTACAGCTATTGGGTGCAGCAGATGTACGCCACCACCACGGCCGACACCGCGTGGCCCGTCACCGTCGAAGGCCCGTCCACATTGCGTCGCAGCCTGCCGGACACCGTGAAACTACGCATCGCGGGCAATGCCAAAGCCGATCTCAACAATCTCACCATCACCACCGCATCCGGGGAGACGATTAATCTCGGCAACGTGGCCTACGATGGCAGAACCATCGACACCGCCCTCGATCTGCACGCTGATTCCTACAGTATCGACACTACCGTCGTCTATTACGAGGGACGATGGGGCATGGACCTCATCTGTGGCGATATCGACGGCAAGAACCACAACATCATCTCACTTGGTCGAGGACACAGCGTGCGCGTGGTCCGCGACGGCACCGCCTACGCGCTTGCCGGCACCGAAGTCTCCATGAACGAAGTGCGACCGGGCACCACTTGGCAGGTGCACGTTGACGTCACCGATCGCGGCCAAGCCATGAAGCTGTACATCGATGGAACGCTGATTGCGGATGGCACGGAGGTTAAGGACGAGCCAAGGCGCACCGTCACCGTATCACGTAATGACAAAGCCGGAGAGACCTACGTGCGCGTGGTCAATGCCATGGACGCGCCAATAAGCGTCGACCTACGTCAGATTCTTGCCGAGTTGAATATTTCCACAGCATCGGCGGCATCCGCCACGGCCACCGTCCTAGCCGGAGACAATCCGTATGCGGGACAGGTCGGTGAGGAATCACCGACCAGGCCGCGGCAGACCGCGATTGATCTGACAGACGGCGACTACACGGCACCGGCATGGTCGTTCACCACCATCACGATTAAGTGACGTGTATGCCGCGAAACGGGCGGACCCTCGTTTGAACCCTCGAACGAGAGTTCGCCCGCAGTGCAGGGCCAATCGGGACTAATCTGGAAAACATGAGCAAGCACCACCGCAATCGCAATTGGGCCCCGGCCCCACAGCCGCTGCCCGAAGACGCGCACGTCATCGACAACCACACCCACGTCGCATCCGTCGTGCCATTCTCCCAAGCCATGAGTCACGAAGCCATGGAAAAAGGCCAAGGCGAAGTACCCGTCTACAGCGTCGACGAACTGCTGGAACAAGCCCAGAAAGTCGGCGTCGAAGGCGTAATCGACTGCGGCTGCGAGCTGCCCAACCTCATGACCGCCATCGACATGGCCCGCGAGCATCCCGGAACCGTGCACGCCGCAATCGCCATACACCCCAACGAAGCCGTGCTGCACGGCCACCGCGGCGCACCCGGCCCCGACGGCCTGCCCATCAAATACAAGCCCTGGCACGACATCCCCTTCGACGAAGCCATGGCCGAAGTGCACCGCCTCGCCACCACCTACCCCAACCAGGTCGTCGCCATCGGCGAAACCGGCATGGACCTGTTCCGTACCGGCGAATCCGCCAAGGAACTGCAACGCGAGGCGTTCCGCGCCCACGTCGCGCTCGCCAAGGAACTCAACCTGCCCATGCAAATCCATGACCGCGACTCGCACAAGGAAGTCATCGAAACGTTGCTCGCCGACGGAGCCCCCGAACGTACCGTGTTCCACAGCTACTCCGGCGACGCCGAAATGGGCGAAATCGCCCGCGAAAACGGTTGGTATCTCAGCCTTTCCGGCACATCCAGCTACAAAGGCAACGACGGAATCCGCGAATCGGCGAAACTCGTCGGCATGAGCCACGTCATGGTCGAAACCGATGCCCCCTACTTAAGTCCGATGCCCTACCGCGGCCGCACCAACGCGCCGTATATGATCCCGTACACCCTGCAGGCGCTCGCCGACTATCTTGACAGACCGTTGGCTGAAATCGCCAAAGCCACGCGTGAAACGACGCGCGAAGTGTACGGCATCTAAAAAGAATGGCGATTTCGCGGTAATCCTGCGGCGGTTCCGTGACAGTCGCATGGGCCTCAACGTAACAGTTGCGTAATCGCCAGAAAATAAGCAAAATACAAACGATCAAGCATATGTGAATTTCATGCGTGACGTGCCGAATCACGTGTGAAGATTTGACAATGGTTTGCCAAGCTCCTAGTGTCACACCTTGCGTTTTATTTTGGGGAGCGGGTTGGAAGGCCCGCCACTTGGAGGAAGCGTTATGGCTAACGAGCCGAACGAAGAAGAACAGCCGCTGCTTCACGCAGCGACGTACACGCAGGCGCCAAAGGTCTCGCACAAGGTCCTGACCAAGGAGGAGCGCCAGACGCTCATCAAGGAGCACGAGGCGCAGCAGCAGGAAGCCGCGAAACTTGACGAGGCCGCCAGCAAGGGCCGCATCGGCCGCTGGTGGAGCCGTCTCCAGTCCGGTCCGGACAAGATCACGCCGGCCATGGCCATCGTGGCGCTTGGCGTGGTATACGGCGACATCGGTACCTCGCCGCTGTACACCATGCAGACGTTCCTCAACGGCCAAGGCGGTTTGGCGCATACGGATCGCGCCGCGGTGCTGGGCATCCTGTCGCTGGTCTTCTGGTCGATCACGCTGATCACCACCGTCAAATACGTGTTCATCGCCATGCGCATCGACAACAACGGCGAAGGCGGCATCTTCGCACTGTATTCGCTGATCCGCAAATATGGGGCATGGCTTGCGATTCCCGCCATGCTGGGCGGCGCCGCGTTCCTCGCCGATTCCGTGCTTACGCCGGCCGTCTCGATCAGCTCGGCAGTGGAAGGCTTGGAAACACTGCCGCTGCTGGAACCGATCATGAGCGAAAACAAAGAACTGACGCTGATGATCACCATTGTGATCATCGTCTGCCTGTTCGCAGTGCAGTCGCGCGGTACCGAACGCATCGGCCGCACGTTCGGCACGGTGGTCATGATCTGGTTCTCGTTCCTCGCCGTCGTCGGCTTGGTGAACCTGAGCTCCGATTGGAGCGTGCTTGAAGCGCTGAATCCGGTGTACGGCGTGGAGTTCCTCTTCAGCCACCACAATGCGGCAGGCCTCGCCGTCATGGGCACCGTGTTCCTGTCCACCACCGGCGCCGAAGCGCTGTATTCCGACATGGGCCACGTCGGCCGCGGCAACATCTACTTCACGTGGCCGTTCATCAAGATCGCCCTTGTGCTCTGCTATTTCGGCCAGGGCGCGTGGATGCTCAACCATTGGGACGACACCGCGTACAACCACATGCACGGCCTCAATCCGTTCTTCGAAATGATGACCCCGTCCGTACGCTACGTGGCGGTGCTGCTGTCCGTGTGCGCCGGCGTGATCGCTTCGCAGGCGTTGATCACCGGCGCCTACACCATGGTTTCCGAAGCGACGCGACTCAACTGGATGCCCCACCTGCAGGTGCGCTATCCGGCTCGTACCCGCGGCCAGCTGTACATTCCGGTGGTCAACGCCGTGCTGTGCGTCTCCACCCTGCTGGTTTTGGCGATGTTCCGCGATTCGGAGCATATTTCCGCCGCATACGGCCTGGCATTGACCGTCACGATGATCACCACGACGATTCTGCTGGCCGTCTACATTTGGCACGATGGCAAGCGCGTCGGCGCGGTCGTGTTCACAGTGGTGTTCCTGGCCATCCAGTTCCTGTTCTTCTTCGCTTCGATGGCGAAGTTCCTGCACGGTGGCTGGTTCACCATGCTGCTGACATTGGCGATTCTGCTGATTATGTACACGTGGAACGAAGGCACGAAGCTGGAACGCGCGCAACGCCGGCATATGCAGCCCGCCGATTGCGTGCCGGTTCTGAAGCAGCTTCATGAGGACGATTCGATTCCGTATTTCACGGACAACATCGTCTATCTGACGTCCGATCCGGAAATGAAGCGTGTCGATACCGACATCTTCTTCTCGATTTTCGCGGACCATCCGAAGCGCGCCCGCGCATGGTGGGCGGTGTCGGTGGAAACATCCGACAACCCGTTCACGCGCGAGTATTCGGTGGAGAATTTCGGCACGGACTTCCTGTTCCGCGTGCGTATTCGCTTGGGCTTCAAGGTGTCGCAGTCGATTCCTGCATACATCCACCAGATCATGAACGATCTGTCGAAGTCCGGCGATCTGCCCAAGCAGACCACCCGCTACCCGAAGCTGGATGCCGATCCGAACATCGGACCTATCCGCTACGTGCTGATTCACAAGGCGTTGATGCCCGAGTCGAAGGTGTCCCAGAAGGGCGCGATCTCACTGCAGATCAAGTACGCGATTCGTCATTTGGCCGGCTCTCCGGTCAAATGGTTCGGACTCGCTCCCTACAATCCGCTGATTGAGATTCAGCCGCTGTTCCTCGCCACCGAGCGTCCGCCGCGCTTGAAGCGCGTGTGAATCCGCTCTGCGAGCACGGCTTATCTACGCAAGGAGGGCTGGGACATTTCGTTTGTGACCGTAGGCTTGGCCGAACGGCCTTGAGTGTGTCACGAACGAGATGCCCCACCCTTTTCCTTTGGCTGAATACCGCCAAGTCCGCAGGAGGACCGGCATATCCTATTACCGACACGCTCCGGGCCGCTCAGTCCGAGTTTTTACGGTCTGCAACAGGATATGTCGGTCCTCCTGCTCGTTTGCGGGACAACTTACGTTCGTGACGTGCGTTTTGCGACGTGCGATGCGTATGAATCGGCGGCTGAATCGCAGGCTATAACCAACTCCGATAACGGCACGCGCGCGTCGAAACCTGCCGTCGCTAAAGTAATCAACCATGTGCAGATTACTTGGATTCGCGACGGCAGGCAGCAACACCAACCTCAATGGCGTGCTCGGCATGCAGAACGTGCGCGATTTCCGAAATCTGAGCGAGATCCACAACGACGGCTGGGGCGCCGCGCTGATCACCGTGCCGGACGAATCGCCATACCGTCGCGACGGCGGTGCGCCGACTCCGGAAACCGGCACCGCGATCTACAAAAACACCATCGCCGCCCGTCATGATCCGATTTTCGACGAGCTCGCCAACACTCCGGCCCGCGGCGGCCTGTGGCACCTGCGCCTGGCCAGCTCCAACCTGCCGCTGATTCTTGAGAACCAGCAGCCCTTCTATGCGAACGGCCTGAGCTTCATCCACAATGGCGACATTTCTGACGACCAGGGCCGCAACATCATTACGAACCGCGCGTTCCCGGTCGATCCGAGCATCGTGCAGTCCACTGGCGGCCGTTCCGATTCCGCCATTTTCTTCGCCGTCATCCTGCAATACATCGGCTTTGGCTTCGCACTCGACGAGGCGGTGGCGCAGGCCGTGCGCGAACTGCGCAAAAGCTATCCGAAGTCCAGCTACAACTGCATGATCCAAAGCCAGGACCAGTTCATCGCCCTGTGCGCGGCCGGCCGTGAGGTCACGTCCAAGCGCATCGTCGAAATCTACGACCAGTACGGTCGTGGCGAGCAGGCGCGCGACTACCGCGTGCTGCGCTACCGTGCGCTCGGTGGAAACGACGATGCCCAGCCGAAGGGCGTGGTCGTGGCCAGCTCCGGCTTCGACCAGCGTGCCGAAGACGGCTGGACCCGCCTCGAAAACGACCAGATGATCGTGGCTTCCAACCGCACCGGCGAATTCCGCGTCCGTTCCATCTGATTTTCCGCACATAACGTCCCCGCGTATCGTGCCGTTCGCTGCGGGCAGCTGATGAATGCTCGTTTTAAGGCGGCATTCCTTGGAACATCGTTGACAAGACGGGGAAACCGTTGAATCCGTGTCCGTTCCGGGATTTATCTGGCGTGGTGTATGAATCCCTTCGGCTGTTGGGAACCGTTCTGGAAACTGCGTCAGGAACCGTATGCTGGGCGTGATGGAACGTGCCTAAGATGGGCGTATGACGAACGAATCGAACGAAACAACCGAATCGAACAAGCCGACGACCGGCTATATCCCCACTCTTGCGCAAGTGGATGAGCTACATCGCAAAATTGCGCAATCGCAAGCCGCATACGACCTTATCCACGGCCATTGCGTGGTCGTGGCCGACATCGCCCGCCGCATGGCCCGCCGGCAGAATGCACTGTTCACCCGACGCTGCACCCTGCCGACGGACGCTCCCGAAAAAACCGGCGACTTCGGGCTGGAACTGACGAAAGACAATACCGGCGAGGAATCGCTCGGCATGTTGCACATGCCTGCGGTGCCGTCCACGGAAGGGCTGACCGGAGGTACCGTTCCGCCGCGGCTCATCGACGAGCATCTGGTGGTCATTGGCGGTTTGCTGCACGACATCGGCACGTATTTCCTGCTCAAGCAGGACGGTTCCGACGGCGAACCGCTCAAATTCGACGGTCCGCACTATGTTCAGCACGGGCTCAAAGGCTACGAATACTTGCTGAACGAGGGCGTTGACGAATCGATCGCCCAGTTCGCACGCAACCACACAGGTGTGGGCCTCACCCGCGAAACCGTGGAATCGCAGGGGTTGCCGTTGCCTCCGGCCGATTATGTGCCGGTGAACCTCGAACAGGAGGTCGTCATGGTGGCGGACAAGTACAACAGCAAGTCGATTCCGCCGAAGTTTCTCATCGCCGAAGCCTACACGCGCAAGGCCGCCCGTTTCGGGGAGGATAACAAGCGCGAATGGCTGCGGCTTCTGGAACGTTACGGCATCCTCGACGTCAAACCGCTCGCCGAGCAGTACCACATGCGCATCGCCGAGTAGCGAACCTACTTATCTCGCTTATGAATGGCGGATTTCGGTGTCTGCCGGATGCTATCTCGCTTATGAATGGCGGGTGTCTCAGGAAGACTAGGTGTTAGGGGGTAAGTTCAATCCCCTCTAAGTCTCATGCGGCAAAACCATCCGCCATCTATAAGCGAGATAGCACGCGTCGAGCGGAAAATCCGCCATTCATAAGCGAGATACACCCGAAAATTCCTCGAAGCCTGGCCGCCGCCCGAGTTTTGCGCACTGAAAGCCGCTATCTGTGGCACTTCTCTTTCCCGCCATACATTAGGGGGCATAAAACCGCCCCTCTAACTCACGAGGCGTCAAACGATCTGCCACACATAGCGGTTTTGAGATTCCAAAGATGAAAGAGTCTGCCACACGTAGCGCATGACATGTTTTTAGCGGTGTGTCACCGCGAACCAGCGCGAATCGGCACGAACCAGAATCAGCACGAAAAAAGCCTTGCGGACTGGCATGCAACACCAGTCCGCAAGGCTTTCGCCTCGCAGAACGCCGCTCGCTACTCAAGCTCCGCGCAATGTTCCATCTGATCGGCGACCTCCGGATTATCGGTCACCACAATAATCGCACGCTTACGATCCTCATCGCGCTTGGCCTTCTTCAGCAGCCCCAGCACCACGGCGGCGTCGTCACGGTTCAATCCAGCGGTCGGCTCGTCGGCAATAATCACCTCCGCCTCGCAGCTCAGCGCACGCGCGATTGCCACACGACGCTGGTCCAACGCACTCATCTTGCCCACCGGCAGACCGGAAGTCACTTCCTCGAATCCCACGCGCTTGAGCAGCTCGCGCGCAATCACCGGCTTGGGCTGCAGGAAATTGCGGTTCGACGCGTCCATGGCGTACAGCACGTTGCCTTCCGCATCAAGGTCGCCGCGCACGGCGAACCGCTGCGGAATGAAACCGATGCGGTGTCCAAGCACGTCGACCGGTGTCGCGTCGGCGAGGTTCGTGCTTTTGTGCATCACGTTGCCGCTGGTCGTCCGCATCATGCCGACCATGGTGGCCACCAGCGCCTGATGCTGTTCGACATCTTCGGCATCCACCAGCACCGCGTGGGTCGCGCCGGCATGGAACGCCAGGGAAACGTCGTCGAGCACGTCACGTCCGGTTTTGCGGTTGTGCACCGTCACATGGTCGAGCGCGAATGTCGGGTTCGCCTTGAAGAAGAATGCGTCCTTCTTGCGATGATGTTTGATTTCGCGGTCGATCTGCGATGACACGCTGGTTGCGGAGTCCGCCTGTACGGTTTCGTGCTGGTCGAGCGACTGTTCGTCGTCGGTCGCGCCCAATGCGAGCGTTTCGTTCACGCGATTCGCGTTGTCGCTGGCAACGCTGTCTTCCGTGGCGATGCCTTCCGTATTTTCCGCGTTTTCTGCCGATTCGGTTGCGATGGAATCGCCTCCATCGTCATACACCACCGCGAAATCGACCGATTCGATCGACGTGGCCATATCGGTTTCGCCCGCCTCGATGTCCGCGTTTTCCGCAGCAGCGTTGTTCAATGCTTCGGTTTCGTTGTCTTTCACGTCTTTCTCGCTCATGCGTTCACCTCCGTACGTTCCGTCGACTCGACTGTTTCCTCCGGCTCGTCTGCGTTCTTCGCTTCGGCAGATTCGTTCGAATCGTCAGAACGGCCTGCGAACAGCTGACCCAAATCGAAGAATCCCACGCGCATGAACGCGATGATGTCCAGAACCAGGCAGGCGCCCAGTCCGTACCAGATCATGTTCCACACGGATGCGGATGTGATGGCCACAGCCTGTCCACCGGCCCATGCGGTGCCAAGCGGCTTGGCCAGCAGCGCGCCGGCAATCAATCCGATTGCCCAGCCTGGAACGGTCATCATGAACGTTTCCAGCATGAATTGCCATCCCAAACGTCCCTTGGTGACGCCGGAAACCATCGCCATGCCGATTTCGTCACGGCGTCCACCGATCGCGGCCCACAGCACCAATGCCAGCAGCGCGAGCCCGCCGACGATCAGGGTCGCCAACAACGCCGTGCGCGCGGCCTTGGCGGCGGCGTCCAGCGGTGCGATGCGCTTCTTGTACGCATCAAGCGACGGCGATGAGATTGTGAACTTCGACGTGTCCAGCTTGGCCTTTGTCACCAGTCGCACGAACTTGTTGTATGTGGCCGGATCGGTCAGCGTGAAGATGATGTTGAGGTTCGGGATGGCCCAGCCCTTGGTGCCGGCCACATCCAGACCGCTTTGCGCGAAGTTGATGTACGACGTGTACACCACGTTCTCGCGGTTGTCTTTCGCGTATTTCGCGTCGGAACCGTATCCGGCCGGCGTCTCGCCGGTGTACTCGTAGATGCCGCTCACGGTGAATTTGTAGGTTTCGGAAGCCTTCGTCGGATTGCCGACGGTCACCTTGTCGCCCACTTTGAGATTGTTCTTCTTGGCCACTGCCTGAGAGACCAGCACGCCGTCGTTGGCCGTCTTGTAGTTCAGCTGCTTGCCCTTGACCACTTTGAACGTGCCGTAGTCGTTGATTTTCGCCGCATCGTTCGTGTAGAAGGCTTGCAACGTCAGGTTGCCGCCGGTATTGTCCTCGCTCATGTCGCTTTTCGCCGCGATCGCCTGCAGCGACTTGCTGGCGCGCACCGGCACCGACGTGGCGAGCGTGTATTCGAATGTCAAGTTGTTCTTCTGCACCGCTTCCGCGTACTTGGTGTACATGTCCCACGTCATGTAATTGGCGGTGTAATTGGAGTCCGCACCGTCGCGTTTCGCAGTGACTTTCGCGCTCGGCCGAATTACCGCCGAAGCTTTCTGCGATTGGTATGTTTCGTTATTCGCCTTGTCGTCGGCTCTCAGCACCGCCAGATCCACGGCGGCTGAGAACGACACCAGCAGTGCAAGCAAAGCCGTCAGCGCGGTACGCCATTTGACGCGACCGAGCGCAGCCCATGCGTTCTTGAGAACGAACATGCGGTACTTCTCCAGTTCTCTGTAGTTACGCGTCGACGCATGCCGACGCCAGCGTTGGCCGGGACGCACACAGTCAAGCAACGACAGCGAGTACGCTCACAGCGCAATGCGCCCCGTGCAATCATCCTGCCCATCCAACGTGATTGTTTTCTTGCGCAACACTGTTATACCTCTGTGTGAAGTCTGAATACTTCCTGAAAATCGAAGGTTGGATAAGCGGCGATTTTGTTCCTGCTCGCGCTCGTCTCCGCTCTACGTCCGCCTATTCTTCCCGCGTTCCGCGTCCGTCTTGCGCCCATCCCGCGCATGTTCCATCCGTTTTTAGATGCCTTTCCAGCTTTTGTTGCCGCACGGTCCAGTTTTGGATTACAAAATGCAGGTGCGATTGCGATTTGTGGCTTGCTTTCGCGGCTTCGGCTACGATGGATGGCGATGAAGCAGCACAGCACAGACAATACGATTCCCACAGCGGCCGACGACGCAGTCGATGAAGCCGACAGCGCAGTCGCCGCAAGCAAGACGACAGACGAAACGACGGCTAAAACGACGGACAAGATATCAAGCAAGACAACGAACGATACTTTGCCTTTGCCTTGCGATTCCGCCGTTCCCCGCTTATCCCGCATCGCACTGACGGTCTGTTCCGCCATCGGCGTCGCGCTCGCCGCTGCGATCGTATGGGCCTGGTTTCCGCACGGTTCCGCCGCTTGGACGAACCCATTGCACGAAATCGACGCGCCCGCGCACTATTACTTCATCCGCAAGATCCTCGGCGAAGGCGTCGGCGCGGCCACCCACCTGTGGCCGAACGACGAATACTATCCGCCGTTGTTCCATCTGCTTGCAGCCGGCATGATTAAGCTCGCCAGCTTGTTCGGCGTCAATCTGTCGATTTACGCCGCGTTCAACACGGTCTGGCTGGCCACATCCGGCTTGGTTTGGCCGATTGCGATTCAGCTGTACGCTTCCTATTTCACGCGTCGCCTGTCGTATTCGGCACAATCCGTATGCTCCCCCCGATTTGCGAATGTACGAAAGTCCTCGGCCCGCAATGTCGCGTCTGTCGTAGTTCCGCTATTCCCCGCGATACTCGCGCTCATCATCCCCCCGCTCGCCGTCGCTTCCGCCTCGCACCCCTTTCAAATGCTGGCTTCCGGTCCGCTGATCGCCTTCGGCCTGGCCACCACGCTTCTGCCGTTCTGGCTGTACACCACACTTCGCCTGCTCGACGCGCTCGCCACCCGAGAACACCTTGTCAAATGGATCATATGGTTCTTCGTCACTGCCGGCGTCTGCATGTTCGCCCATCCGCGCATCGTATTCACCTGGCTCCTGCTCATGGCCCCCTTCGTGCTGACGCGACTGCCATGGAAAGCCATCGCAGGCCTTGCTGGCGTAGTGGTTCTCGGCGCCGCCGTGTTCCTTGTGTACATGATGTCCAGCTACAAATCGGACCGCTACTTCAATCCCGCCAGCTGGTTCCACACCTTCGTTCCGAACCGCACGGTGCCCGAAGCGCTTAAAATCTACGTCACCGACAATATCGGCGGCGCACAAGGCTGGTTCATGGCCGCAATCGTGCTGATCGCGTTTGCCGTCACCGGCGCAGCCATCATCCGCCCGCAATGGTTCGCCGCCAATCGCGCCGATTCCGCTACTGTGCCCGGCGCTTTTGCGATTGACCGTGCATCCGATAGCACGGCAGCGCAACCGCATGAACAGGTTGCCGATTTTGCGGCTATGCCTGCCGATCGTAGGAATCGCAAGACTTCCGCCAGCTACCGCACTCCACGTTCCGATGCCTCGCAACTCCGCCGCGACGCGATCGCCATTCTGCTGGCCTTCTTCCTGGTCGGTCTCGTCTACGTCTGCTCGACCGCGCTGACTGGCTGGTTCCCCAACATCGTGGCCGCCGCCTGGTATCGCGCCGAAACCCGACCGCTTACCATGATTCCGTTCGGCGTGCTGCCGCTGATCGTCTTCGCCGCCGTCGTATTGTTGCGTGCCGGCCGTCTGCCGAACGTCACGAAAATCATTGCGATTGTTCTGCTTGCGGCGCTCGCCATTTCCTGCCAATTCGGCAATACTGTTCGTTCCGCCCTGTCGGATGCCGTCTATGCGAATATGACGATTGACGATGCGCGGCCGGACGAGCAGCTCACTGCCACGAAGGAGAAGATTCTCAAGAAGGTGGTGAAGGAGACTGGTACCGATTCGGTGGTGGTTTCCGATCCGCTGAACGGTTCCATGTATGCGACGGCGATGTACGGCGCGGATATGCTGTTCCCGATTTACAACGCGAAGGCCGAGAAGAATGGTGCGATTTTCGGACAGACGGAGAATGCGTTCGCGTCGGGCGACGGCAAGGCGCTGACGAATACCGTCTGCCCGCTGAGCGCGGATGGCGATGCATACTTCCTGAGCATGGGCGGCCAGGCGCCGAGCCTGCAGATGTTCACGTTCAAGCAGCAGTACGACACGTTCCACGATCAGAAGCTGATCGACCAGTACGCCAAAGATGGCACGATGCGCAAGGTTCAGGATTATTCGAATATGGCTTCATATGCGAAGGGCTGGGCGTTGTACCAGTTCAACTGCCAGTGATCACGTGTGTTGCGTGGCTGCGTGGCGTCGAAATAGGCGATTGGGAGAACAAGAGGCTCTGATTTGTCAAGTTTCGACACGCCGATAGAACGTTGGATTTCCAACGGTTCACGCGTTGTTCATGCGGCCCGGGTTGCGCGGA
>ERZ1026880.25-NODE-25-length-91553-cov-75.177927_pt1:2500-91553 | contig 91553 bp, 81 predicted proteins | sample MGYA00380170_ERZ1026880 | MGnify/ENA primary metagenome ERZ1026880 (study PRJEB33269, sample SAMEA4719806) | human gut metagenome | biome: human-associated habitat; feature: organic feature; material: feces | place: Cameroon | collected 2013-10 ...
CCTCCCAGACATTTTTATCAAATCAGGATAACTCCCCCGCCGAAAATGCATCCCCAGCCGCGCTTTCAGGAAAATCAAGATAATTCCCTGGCAAAAAAACCTGTCCCAAATGCATCCCCGACCGCCAGTAAATCATCTCGCAGCAGCTTTTCGCACCAGCAAATCATCTCGCACCAACTTTTCAGCAATCACCAGCTTTTCAGCAATCGTCAGCTTCCCATCATTCAGCAGCCCATCTCACACCAGGCTTTTTCCTTCCCAGGCTTGATCAGGAGCAATGTCCAGAAGCTTCGCGACCGTCGGAGCAATGTCCTTTATGCTTACATTCTCAAGCTTTTCGCCGGGTTTAAAATTTTTTCCCTTGATGATGAACGGTATGATCATATCCTTCGGAGAATCGGTGCCGTGCGTTCTGTCATGACCGCCGTGGTCCGCGGTAACTATGACAGTAAAATCATCCGGAAGGGAGTTCACAATCCGGTCGCATTCCGTCAACCAGAATTAATAAAACTTTCATTTTACACCTCGCTGAGGCAAAATCCGCAAAGGCGGTTTACCGAATGCAGCAGAAGCCGGTGCGGCAGCGCCGATGTAGCAGTTTGAAGGCGGCATATCATTGTCACCTTCAAGCTCTATCCCCCAGTTAAAAAAAACAGATCTCGCGATCAGTAAGATCGCGAGATCCGTTTTTCGCTACGAACCTATGATAGCTTTCCGGAACAGGTACCTCAACAGCCGCACATGCTCGTTTCAATCAGGTTCCGAGCAAAATACGTCAGCTTCGATCAGCTTCTGCACTGTTCCAAAGGCACCTGCAAAGGCGCCTGCCCAATCAGGATCCGGCCGCGCACGAGACACGTCGATTTCATCAGGTCTGTGCCGCTCCGTCTACAAAGAGAATGGTTCCTGTCACATAGCTTGCAAGATCGCTTGCCAGGAACAGGAATGCATTTGCCACCTCCTGCGGCTCGCCCATGCGGCCGAGCGGAATCGGAGCACATACGCGTTTCACCATTTCCTCCGGCAGGTTGGCAACCATGTCCGTTCTGGTAACCCCCGGGGCAACCGCATTCACACGAATGTTATCCCTTCCAAGCTCACGGGCAAGGCTCTTCGTGAGACCGTTAACCGCAAACTTACTGGTCGGATAGCCCACGCCGGACGGCTGTCCGTAAAGGCTGACAATCGAGCTGGTGTTGATGATGGATCCTCCGCCAAGCTTCTTCATTCGAAGAGCTGCCGCGCGGCATCCGTTGAAGACCGCGATGACGTTCAGATCCATAATCTTCCGAAACTCTTCCGTCGTATATTCGTACAACGGTTCCCTCGCGGAGATTCCGGCATTGTTCACCAGAATATCAATCCGTCCGAATGCCTTCTCCACCTCTGTAAATGCAGCGTCCATCGCAGCATAGTCCGTCAGATCCGGCCACATGCCAATGACATCCCATTCCGGATTCTCTTCCTTCAGCTGTGCAAGCGCCTTGTCCACCGTCTCCTGTCTGGAACCGAAAATAGCGACAGACGCTCCGTTTCTCAGAAAAGTCTCCGCGATCGAATATCCAATGCCGCGTGTACCACCCGTTACGATTGCTTTCTTCCCCTGTAGCAGCATATTCAAAATCCCCCTGTCTGCAATATCGAAATGTGAATTTACAGTAATGATATCACATTATTTTCACACAAAGGAATCCCTGTTTTGTTAATTTTCCAACGTTTCCGTCAATTCCAGGCTATGCTCTTCCACCATGCGGTCACACAGATCCAGGAATTCATCCAGCGGTACATTATTCAGCTGCTTGTTGCCGCGGATATTGATCGAAACCGTGTTGTTTGCTGCCTCGTTGTCGCCAAGAACCAGGATATAAGGATCCTTGTAATTCTTAAAGCCCTTGATCTTGGTCTTCATATTATTGTCGGAGTAATCCGCTTCCACACGAAGTCCGTTTTTGCGGCACAGGTCTGCGACCTTCTTCGCATACTCATTGTGCTCCGGACGAATCGGAACAATGCCGATCTGATAAGGAGAAAGCCAGAACGGGAAGTTTCCCTTGAAGTTCTCCGTGATGATTCCGATGAATCTCTCCATGGATCCGAAAATTGCGCGGTGGATCATAACCGGCTGCTTCTGTGTTCCGTCTGCTGCCGTATACTTCATTCCGAAGTTCAGCGGAAGCTGGAAATCAAGCTGGATGGTTCCCATCTGCCACTCACGTCCAAGAGCATCCTTCATCTTCAGATCGATCTTCGGACCATAGAATGCACCGTCGCCTTCGTTGATTTCGAAGCCGTTCTCGCCATACTTGTCCAGAAGGATCTTCTTCAGATCCGCCTCCGCCTGATTCCAGGTGTTGATATCGCCCATATAGTCATCTGGACGTGTGGAGAGCTCTGCGCCATAGGTCAGTCCGAAGGTTCCGTAGATCTGTGTCGCGATATCCATGATATCATTGATCTCATCTGCGATCTGCTCCTCGGTCACAAGAATATGTGCATCGTCCTGACGGAACTGCTGTACACGGAACAGACCATTGAGCTCGCCACTCTTTTCCTTACGGTGAATGACGTCCACCTGGTTAATGCGAAGCGGCAGATCCTTGTAGGAACGGGGCTTGGTCTGATAAATCTTAATGGCATTCGGGCAGTTCATCGGCTTCAGTGCGTAGGTATCCTCCTCGCTCTCTCCCTCTGCCGGAGGAATGATGAACATGCCGTCCTGATAGTGTGCCCAGTGACCCGAGGTTTCCCACAGCTCCTTCTTCGACAGAACCGGTCCGGAAATTTCCTGATAGCCATGCTCTTCATGAATTCCTCTCCAGAAGTCAAGCAGGGCGTTGAACAGCTTCCATCCTCTGGGCATCCAGTAAGGCATTCCGGGTGCAGTGGGATCGAAGTAAAACAGCTCTGTCTGCTTTCCGATCAGTTTGTGATCTCTTTCCTTTGCCTCCCGGATCAGATCCTTGTGCGCCTTCAGAGCCGCCTTGTCCGGAAAAGCATACGCATAAACTCTGGTCATCTGATCGCGGTGCTCGTCGCCTCTCCAGTAAGCTCCGGAAACGCTGCGCAGCTCAAATGCTGCAGACAGAAGATCCTGGGAGTTCTCAACGTGAGGTCCTCTGCACAGATCCACATAATCGTCGCCGGTGTAGTAGATGGTGATCGTCTCATCCTCCGGAAGCTCCTCAATCAGCTCCGTCTTAAAGCGCTGTCCCTTGAAAATCTCCAGTGCCTCTGCCCGGGAGACCTCTTTTCTGGTCCAGTTCTCCTTACGCTTCAGAATCTCGCGCATCTTATCTTCGATCTTCTTGAAATCGGTCTCCTGAATGGTCTTTCCCTCCGGCAGGACGAAATCATAATAAAACCCGTCATCGATCTGCGGTCCGATGGCATACTGGGTCTCCTTGCCGTAAAGCTCTAAAACCGCCTTGGCCAGAATATGAGCCAGTGAATGACGATACACTTCCAGATACTGTTCTTTTTCCATTGCTGTTCTCCTTTATGAATGCAAAAACGCCCCTGACACCGCATCAGGCAGCGTCAGGGGCGTATCTCTACGCGGTTCCACCCTGTTTTCTTGCTTCGTTCATGATGATCACGGAATCACCGGGCCGGATTGGGGCCGCTCGGAGCTGGTCTTCAAACTGCGTCATCGCCGGAATTCTCACAGCATCCCGCGCTCCGAAGCCGCTTGGGCAGGTGCCCTGCCGGTTCTTCGCTCATGCAGTCATAACCGCTGCATTTCCGGGAGAATTCCTCTCTGAAGGCTTTCGTACAGTTCTACTCGTCTCTTCATCGCTTTACGTGAGCATCATACCCTCGCAGACGCAAAAAGTAAAGTCCCTCCTCATGCCGAAATTCGTCTTTTCCGCATGAGAATCAGCCATTCCATGCCAATCTTCGCAGAAGGTCCCTGTCCGCCAGATACTCGTATAAGGAATCCGAGAGAATATCTCCCGGAAGAAGCTCCTGCCGGTTTATGGAGCGGATGATGGAAACCAGCCCCTGCGGATCCTCGATCTCCTCCTTCCGGATCAAAAGCACCTCATGAACCGAGCAGGGAATCACATAAAGATCGCCTCCAAGCCGTTCCGCAAGGTAGGTCATCATTCCCGGATAAAACATCACCGACGAGCCGTAAAAAGCCTTTCTGCAGGTCAACACATACAGTGAGCTCTCAGCCCCGGCATCTTCGCAGTCCTCCGGAAGGCCGAGGACCTCCCGCAGCGAAGCAAACAGCGGCGGATGAATTCTCCGGCTCTGAATCAGAGCATTCCGATGCAGCTCATACAAATCAATTCCCCACTGCTGCAGGTCCTCCGGAAGAATCGGAATTTCTCCTCCGTCCTCCACATCGTAGCAGAATACTATCGCCAGATCCTCCCAGCCGATATACGGAAGCTTTTCCAGCTCCTGACGATTGTGACAATGGTTTACGGTACGGATACAGATCCTCTCCTTCGCCTTCTGGTAAGGCATCGTCTGTGCGAGATTTACCTTTTCCGCACACAGGCTTTTCCCGTGGATATTGCAAGAATTCATGAATTTTCCTCCTGAAATAAAGCCCTGAAATAAAGCTCTTGAAATAAAACTTCTGAAATAAGGCTTCTGAAATAAGGCTTCTGAAAACGTGCGCCGCCGGGCGCACAAAAACAAAGACAACGGAAACACAGGTTTCCATTGTCTTTGTGAAAATTCATGATCCTGTACCAGCTCTCATCCGGCATCCGTCATGCATTATGCTCTGGAGAGATACTCGCCGCTTCTGGTGTCAATCTTGATCTTATCGCCGATGTTGCAGAACAGCGGTACTGCAACCTGTGCACCGGTCTCTACCGTAGCAGGCTTGGTTGCACCGGTAGCCGTGTTGCCCTTGAAGCCAGGCTCTGTCTCGGTGATCTCAAGCTCTACGAACATCGGAGGCTCGATTGCAAATACGTTGCCGTTGTAGGAATCAACCTTGATCATGTCGTTCTCTTTGACGAACTTCATGTCGCTGCCGCAGACATCTGCGCCAAGGCTGATCTGCTCATAGGTCTCTGTGTCCATGAAGGTCCACATATCGCCATCCTTGTACAGATACTGGAAGTCCTTGCGGTCGATACGAACCTGAGGGAACTTCTCGGTAGGACGGAAGGTAGTCTCGGTAACGCCTCCGTTGATGATGTCCTTCAGCTTGGTTCTTACGAAAGCTGCGCCTTTTCCGGGCTTAACGTGCTGGAATTCGATAATCTCATATACGTTGCCATCCTTCTCGATGGTAACGCCGTTTCTGAAGTCACTGGCTGTGATCATGTAGATAATCCTCCTGGAAATATATAGTCACAATTACGCAATCATGATACCGAAAGCAGGCCTGTTTTTCAAGGCTTTTTTGCACAAATCCAGTCCATCGCTTCCAGATACCCCAAAAGCCCATGTCCCACGATCTGATGATCGCAGGCAGGTGCCGTCACTGACACCTCGCGAAACGCCTCTCTGGCATGAATGTCGCTGATGTGGATTTCCACCTTCGGAACAAAAACGCTTCGAAGCGCGTCATGAATCGCATAGCTGTAATGCGTATACGCCCCGGGATTGATGACCACTCCGATGAGATCCTCGTCAAAATAAGCCTCCTGCAGCTTATCGATGATCGCTCCTTCGTGATTGGACTGCCAGCACTCCGCCACGATGCCAAGATCTGCGGCATGCTTCTGAATCATGCCAAGCAAAGCGCTGTAATTCTCTGTTCCGTAAATGCTCTTCTCCCGGATCCCGAGAAAATTCAGATTCGGGCCGTTGATGACCAGTATTTTCTTCATGTCCGCTCCCTGTCCGTCTTTTTATTCTCAACCGCGCAAAGAATTTCAGCCGCAATCTCCGCCGGCTTCTTTCCGGATACCGCAACGCGGATATCCGCACAGTCATCATAGGCCTGTCTTCTGCGCGCCATCAATGTTCGCACCTTCTTCATACGGTCCGGTCCCTGCAAAAGCGGCCGTGTCGTATCCTTCCCAAGGCGCCGGATCACCTCATCCGGCGTAACCTCCAGAAGAATCACCGTTCCAAGCCTTCGAAGAAGCTCTCTGTTTTCTTCCTGAAGGACAATTCCGCCGCCCGTCGAATAGATCACATTCTCGCGTCCATTTGACGTGAGCTCCTTCAGAAGCTCCGTCTCCCGAAGACGAAATCCCTGTTCGCCCTCCTTATGGAAGATTTCCGTAACCGGCATTCCTGCCTTTTCCACAATGAGTGCATCCGTGTCAAGCTGCTCCATGCCCGTTTTCCCGGCAAGCTCTCTGCCAATGGTGGTCTTGCCGCAGCCCATAAAACCAATCAGGACATAATTGTTCATCTGCTGCCCCCGTCTGACTTGAAAAACTCATACAGGCTGTGGCGTATCTTTTCCACAAGCTCCCGATCCGGCTTTTTCCCTGTCCAGTGTTCAAACGATAAAATTCCCTGCCACAGCAGCATATCCATGCCGTTTCTCCCCGGCTTGCCTGCCGCCTTTACCATGGAAAGAAAGCGGGTTTCCTCCGGATTATAGATGCAGTCATAGGCAGCATCCAGATTCTCATAAAAAGCAGGATCCTCCACCGGTACATTCTCCACCTTCGGAGCAAGACCGACGTTCGTGCACTGAATGGCAAGAACCTGTTCGCCATCGGATTTCATCTTCATCGCCACCGCAGCAGCTTCCGAAAGAAGCTGCGCCGAGACTGCCATATCCGGAAACTCTTCCTTCAGATCTTCCGCAAGATGCTGCGCTTTTTCCAGGGTCCGGTTCAGAATGCAGAGCCTCTTTACCCCTGCGTCTCCGCACATAAAGCCCGCCGCTCTTGCCGCGCCGCCGGCACCAATCAGAATCACCGACATTTCCTTCAGCACAACTCCCATTTCCGTAAGCGCCTGAAAAAGGCCGGGATAGTCCGTATTGCAGCCCTTGTATCCGCCCGGAATCACGCTTCCGTCTTCCGCTGTTCCCGGCTCCTGACGGACCAGCGTATTGACAGCACCAATCGCCCTCGCAACCGGGTCGACCTCCGTAAGATTCGGAATGACCGCGCTTTTGTACGGCACCGTCACATTCATTCCCTGCACCCCAAGCGCATACGCGCCCTTCACCGCATCGGGAATCATGGTCTCATCCGCCACCGGAAAGGTCTCATAAACCAGATTCACTCCCAGCCCTTCCGCCAGAAGATTATGGATAAGAGGAGAAAATGAATGACCAACCGGATTCCCGATGAGTCCGTATACTGCTGTTTTTCCATTTATTTCCATTGATTTTTCCCTCGTACCGGAGCTTCCAGCTTCCTCTTCCAGCGAACCCAGAATTCCTCCTGCGTCGTCAAAGGCTCCGTCAGAATGGAAATGACCCCTGCATTGTTGGCGCCCCAGATGTCCGTATATACCTGATCTCCGATGAACACCGTCGTCTTCTCATCGGTCCCCATAAGCTGCATCGCCTTCCGGTATTTATGCGGAAGCGGCTTCATCGCCCAGGTCACTACCGTGCTTCCGACATCCTTTGCAAAAAGACTGGCACGCGTTCCGGTATTGTTGGAAAGAATGACCGTCTGAAAGCCCATGTCCCGGAGCCCTGCAAACAGCTTCCTTGCCCTGTCATCCGCAGGAGCATTCGGATTCACCAGAGTATTGTCTATATCAAAAATAAGCCCGCGGATTCCCTCTTCATAAAGGCCGCGATAGTCGATCTCATAGGCAGACTTTGCCCGTCTGTCCGGAAAAAACAGATTTTTCATCGGCGATCCATCCCAAGTCCCAGTGCTTTCTTGCCATTCTCCGTCTTCAGGACCTTCTCCAGCTCATCCATAAAGGTCTCAACGTCCTTAAATTCGCGATACACCGAAGCAAAACGGACATAGGCAACCGGATCCAGATCATGCACCTTCTCCATGACCAGCTCACCGATCTCGCGGCTCGAAATTTCCTTCTCCTCGCGATCAAAAATTTCCGCCTCTATCTCATCCACGGTGTGTTTGATCTGATTGACGGAAACCGGTCTCTTATGGCAGGCGCGCAAAATACCGCCCTCTATCTTGGAACGGTCATACGGCTCTCTGTTGTTGTCCTTTTTGATGACAACAAGCGGAATGGTTTCTACCTTCTCATATGTAGTAAAGCGTCTCCCGCAGGTATCACAGATTCTTCGTCTCCGGATGGAATTGTTCTCTTCCACCGGCCTCGAGTCAATCACACGGTTGTCTTCTTTTCCACAGAATGGACATCTCATAGCGTTCCTCCGGGCTTTCTGGTATTTTTACAATACAGTTTAGTGTAGCATATCTTTCCTGCCTGTGCATATGGCCGGATGTCAAAAAAGGAGCTTCGCCGTTTATGCGGCGAAGCTCCTTCATTCTGCATGTCAGTGCTGACAAATATTCGATGGATGTCTCCGATTATCTGTCTTCCCACTTCCAGTCTGCTACTTCCGGCAGATCCTGGCCATACTCGTGGATGTACTGCTTATGCTCAACAAGCTTGTTGCTCATCTTCTGATACAGATAAGCGCCCTTGTTGCCAAGCTGAGGCAGATTCTGCAGAGCAGTCTGAACCAGATGGAAACGATCCACGTCGTTCTGTACGCGTACATCGAACGGAGTGGTGATGGTGCCTTCCTCCTTGTAGCCGCGAACATGAATCAGACGGTTGTTGTGACGGCGATAAGTCAGCTCATGGATGAGTCCTGCATATCCATGGAAGTTGAAGATGACCGGCTTGTCCTTTGTAAACAGCATGTCATACTCTTCATCCGTCAGGCCGTGCGGGTGCTCATTGGAGGGCTGGAGCTTGAAGAGGTCCACAACGTTGATGAAGCGGATCTTCAGATCCGGAAGCTCCTTGTTCAGGATGCTGACCGCTGCCAGTGCCTCAAGGGTCGGTGTCTCACCTGCGCAGGCGAAGACGATATCCGGCTCCTGACCCTGATCGTTGGAAGCCCACTCCCAGATGCCGATGCCCTGCGTGCAGTGCTTGACTGCTTCCGGCATGGACAGCCACTGCGGACGAGGATGCTTGGAAGCTACGATTACGTTCACATAGTTCTTGGAACGCAGGCAGTGATCCATCGTGGACAGCAGGCAGTTGGTATCCGGCGGCAGATAAATGCGGACAACGTCTGCCTTCTTGTTTGCCATATGATCCATGAAGCCGGGATCCTGGTGGGTAAATCCGTTGTGATCCTGCTGCCATACAGTCGAGCACATGATCAGGTTCAGAGAAGCAATCTCCTCACGCCAGGACAGCTGGTTGCAGACCTTCAGCCACTTCGCATGCTGTGCAGCCATAGAGTCTACAATTCTTGCAAAGGACTCGTAGGTTGCAAAGAAGCCGTGACGGCCGGTCAGAAGATAGCCCTCAAGCCAGCCTTCGCACATATGCTCGGAGAGCATGGAGTCCATAACACGTCCATCTGCAGCAAGATGATCGTCCGTATCCAGATGCTCCGCATTCCAGTCTCTGTTCTCTACATCAAAGACCGCATTCAGACGGTTGGAGTTTGTCTCGTCGGGTCCGAAGATACGGAAGTTCTTCGCGTCATCATTCAGCTTGAAGACGTCACGGATGAACTTGCCCATCTCGGTCATATCCTGACCTTCCTTGCTTCCGTGGCCATCTCCAATATCGAATGCATAGTCGCGGAAATCAGGCATGCGCAGATCACGGAGAAGCTTACCGCCGTTTCCGTGCGGGTTTGCGCCGATACGTGCATTGCCGACAGGAGCCAGAGCCTTCAGCTCCGGAATCAGCTTTCCGTCATCGGTAAACAGTTCTTCGGGCTTGTAGCTGTGGAGCCAGTCAGAGAGCATCTGCAGGTGCTCCGGCTTGTCCATCATGATCGGAACCTGGTGAGCCAGGAAGTTGCCCTCAATACGCTGTCCGTCAACTACCTTCGGGCCGGTCCAGCCCTTCGGTGTGCGAAGAACGATCATCGGCCATACCGGACGAGTCGTATCATTGTTCTCTCTTGCATTCTTCTGGATCGCGTGGATCTTCTCGATCACTTCGTCCATAGTCTCCGCCATCTTGCGGTGCATGGTCATCGGGTCGTCACCCTCGACAAAATACGGCTCCCAGCCGCAGCCATGGAAGAAATCCACCATCTCTTCATGCGACATGCGCGCGAAGATGGTCGGGTTCGCAATCTTGTATCCGTTCAGGTGCAGAATCGGAAGAACTGCACCGTCGCTGACAGGATTCAGGAACTTATTGCTCTGCCAGGAGGTGGCAAGAGGGCCGGTCTCTGCCTCGCCGTCACCAACGGTAACAGCGGCAATCAGATCCGGATTGTCGAATACAGCTCCGAATGCGTGTGCAATGGAATAGCCGAGCTCGCCGCCCTCGTTGATGGAACCGGGAGTCTCCGGTGCGCAGTGAGAGGGAACGCCGCCCGGGAAAGAGAACTGCTTGAACAGCTTCTGCATTCCGTCAACATCCTCAGAGATGTTCGGATAGATTTCGCTGTAGGAGCCGTCAAGGTAATCATTGGCGATATAGAAGTTTCCGCCGTGTCCGGGACCGGAAAGAAGGATCAGGTCCAGATCGTATCTCTTGATGGCGCGGTTCAGATGTACAAATACAAAGTTCTGTCCGGGAACGGTTCCCCAGTGTCCGACAATTTTCTTCTTCACCATATCCATGGTCAGCGGCTTCTTAAGAAGCGGGTTGTCCAGAAGATACAGCTGGCATGCAGAAAGATAATTGGCCGCACGCCAGTAAGCATTCATCTTTGTGAGAAGCTCGTCGGTGATGGGTCCCTTTTCCTCGCAGACAGCAGTCGTGAGATTGGTATCACTCATATTCAGTCTCCTTAATCGTGAAATATGAAACGTATATTTGTCCGTCAGAAAAACGCCGGATGCTGCGCTCTCATGACGCCTTCATCATATATCAGTAAAGAGCCTCCGGCAATTGATAAAAAAACGGTTTTATCCGCATTTTGAATTGGAAAGGCACATAATTTGACGATTCTTTATATAGAGTCTCCGGATTCCCCGAATCTCCTCTCTGGAAATCTCCCGTCTGGAAATCTTCCAGAGGAAAAGTCCGCTCCTCTCATCAGTGTCCTGCCCGTTTTCCGAAGAAACACTTTCCCCGGAGGCCTTTCCGGCAAAATTCCGCCGCTTCGACAAACGTCCTGCCGTAAACCAGACCTTCCAGTTCTGAAGCTCCTCCTCAATTCTCTCCACGTGGATTGTGAAGCACCTGTATTCCCCGAAAGCCGCGTCCTTTGGCAGTTCCCTTCGGAAATCCTCCTCACGGATTCCGATCGCTGCCAGGTCTTCCGGCAGCTTCTCCCAGCCTTTCTGCTCCGCCGCTGCCTTCTTCCCTGCGAAAACAAAAACAGCACCCCAGGCGGGTACCAGCGCATGGTATGCATCCAGCCTTCTCGCCTCTGCAATGTTATGGCAGCCGGACAAAAGTGCAGCTCCCACAGTCGAGGGCTCACGGAAAAAGAAGTCTCTTGGCTTCGCCTCACCGGTAACCCCGTTTTCCAGAGAAACGATATCGCCGCCCATGGCATACGCTTCATCCCGGTCCGCGGTCGCAAGAACCACGGTCACCTTTTTCTCTCCGGAAAGCTTCTCGCGAATTTCGGTAAGAAGCTCCGCCCGAAGATACGGATCCAGCCTTGAGAAGGGATTGTCCAGAAGCACCAGCTCCGGTGAAGCGGCCATCGTTCTTGCCATTGCCGCACGAAGCTGCTGCGCACGTGAGAGCTCTCCCGGATAACAGCCGCCAAGACCATCCAGACCGTATTCCTTCAGAAGCTGCGCCGTCTTCTCCGTCGTGATCAGCTTTCTTTCCTTCCGATGTACGTTCTTCTCCGTCTCACGAAGAACAAGCCGAAGATTTTCCTCCACCGTCATTCCGGGAAAAAGCGCATAGCTCTCCGGCAGAAGAACTGCCCTTCTCTCTGCTGCAGGAATGCAAATCTTCTGAAGCGAATCGTAGAGCACCCTCCCGTTCAGGGAAATGCTTCCCTCATCCGGCAGCACAAGGCCGGAAAGGCAGCGCAAAAGCTCTGTCTTCCCGCCGCCTTCATCCCCCAGCACAGAAAGGAACCTTTCTTCTGTGCGAAGACTCATCTTCAGTGTCCGGTCTGCTTCCTTTTTCCGGATCTGTACTTCAAGACTCATGCTTCCCGTGCTTCCTTTTCTCTTTGTAATGAATAATTCCAGCTGCCGCCGCGCAGAGAATTCCTCCCGCCGCAAGAGAGCCAAGATCCCAGATCCAGGCCGCCGCATATCCGGTTCCATTCCCGGAAGCCGCCATCAGTGAGCACGCTCCGTACTCCCCCACCGCTCTTGCCGCGGCCAGAATCGTTCCCTCTGTAATTCCTTTCAAGGCTCCCGGCACCGCAATGCTCCAGAAGGCCTTTCTTCTCCGGATTCCCAGTGTCTCCGCCGTCTGAAGAAGAACAGGATCTGTTCCTGCAAGTGCCCGCTGAAACGAAAGGCGAAGCACCGGCACCGACGCCAGAAGTCCGGCAAGCAAGGCCCCAAGCCAGGGATAGCTCCCCTGCCATCCGATCCGATGAACCAGCGCACGTCCTGTAATCCCATCCGTCCCGAAGGCAAGCATCAAAAGTGCTCCGCACAGTGTCGGAGGCAGTACAAGCAGCACCGATAAAATTCCCTTCCGGATGCCTCCCGCCCGCTCTCCGCGGCAGCGTTTTCCTGCAATCCTCCAGGAAATCCACAGGGCAGGCAGAAGGAAAATCACCACCGTCAAAAGCCCCATTCCGGCCGCCTGCCAGAGAAGGCCGCTTCGGAAACAGCTGTAAAGAAGCATGACCGCTTCCGAAAGGAGCCGCACTGTTTTCTCATATGTAACTGTCAGTAAAAAGGTTAAAGTCATCATGGCGATATTGTAGCACATTCTGAAAACGCTCCGAATAAAACCGGAAGGTGCCGCTCTGCCTTGTATTGATGGCACGTATAAGTTGTACAAAAAGTACACGTGTAAGCTGTACAAAAAAAGTTCTTGATTTTGGCTCTGGTCGTGATAGTATATCTATCATGCGGCGCTAGTTCAGCGGCAGAATACGACCTTCCCAAGGTTGGGATGCGGGTTCGACCCCCGTGCGCCGCTCTAAAGTATTATCTAATCTTTTTGATCCGGATAGATCTAAATTTTCTCCTTTCTCTCTTGTCCGGTCACATAACAGCCTTTTTCTTGTATGTTTCTCTTTTCCAGACGAGTGCTCCACCAAACAAAAAGCCCTCTTCCCCACCAAGTTTCATCATACATGCGGATATATAGCCATCTGTCCAACATCCTGATGGGTGCTGCTGGCGCACTACGAAAGCATAACCCCTTCCAAGTTGCATAAGAAATTCATGCAAATTGTTGATGATAGCCGTTTCCAGATCAGACTCATGATAATCCGTAGCCTACTCCAAGCTTCTCTATATGCTTCCCTTGCATACCAATTGCGTGCACTCTCATCCTTCACCTGCAGAAGAACTCTATAACTCGTCCATGACAGAATCTCAGATTGTGCCATCAGTGCGGCCACAATCTCATTCATGTCATTTCCCCTGCTCTCTCGTCAATTTTTTATCCACAGGGATGAAATCAGTGGGGAAGGATCATCCTTGGAAGAGAATTCTTATCCACAGGGATGATATCAGCAGGGAATAATCATCCTTGGAAGAGAATTTTTATCCGCAGGGATGAAATCAGCAAGGGATGAATCATCCCTGGAGGTGGATTTTTATCCCCAGGGATGATATCAGCCGGGATGAATCATCCTCGGAAGAGAATTTTCATCCGCAGGGATGAAATCAGCGGGGAAGAATCATCCCTGGAGGTGGATTTTTATCTGCAGGGATGAAATCAGTGCGGATGAATCATCCTTGCAAGAGATTTTTCATCCGCAGGGATGAAATCAGCCGGGAAGAATCATCCTTGGAAGAGATTTTTTATCCGCAGGGATGAAATCAGCATCGCCAAGGAACCCACGTTCTCGGAACTGCCCTCGGATGAGATTTTAAATCCCACAACTTTTAGAATTAACCCGGAAAAAGCGAAAATCAACCAAAAAATCCGTTCCGGCCGGAGTCTTCAGTCTCAGCCTTCTTCCGATCAGGCTCTTACCGGAAGCTGCGAAGGTACTCCTGCACCTCCTCTTCGGTCGGCATAACGGCAAGTGCACCGCGTCTTGTCGTCACAAGAGAAGCTGCCGCATTTGCAAAGGTCAGAAGCTCCCGAAGGCGGAAAATATTCAGCTCCTTCAGGCCATACTTCAGAACGAAATGAAGACCGCAGGCACAGAAGGTATCTCCGGCGCCGGTTGTCTCAATGGTGTTCGGATTCTTAAAGCCGGGGCAGTCCACGCGCTCGCCCTTGTAGTAGGCGCGGCTTCCGTCCGGTCCAAGCGTTGCAAATACAAGCGGAATCTCATAGCGGTCAATCAGAAGACGCACACCCTTATCCAGATCCTCCTCGCCTGTCAGGAACACAATTTCATTGTCCGAGATCTTCATGATATCGGTGTTCTGCATGCCAAATATCATCTTCTCTCTTGCCTCATCCTCCGAATTCCAGAGCGGCGGACGATAATTGGGGTCAAAGGAGATGGTGACACCGTTATCCTTGGCAATGGTCAAGGCTTCCTTTGTCGCACGATCCACCAGCTCATCGGTCATGGACAGGGTTCCGAAATGGAAAATTTCGGACTGCTCGATCAGATCCCGGTGAGCCCGTACATCCTCCGGACGAAGCATGATATCCGCACCCGGCTTCCGGTAAAAGGAGAAATCACGATCCCCGTTTGCAAGCTTCTGCACAAATGCAAGCGTTGTATGCACGCTGTCATCCATCGACAGACCGCTCATGTCAATTCCCTGCGCTCCGGCCTTCTCCTTCAGCATTTCGCCGAAGGCATCCTTACCGACCTTGCCGATGAAGGCGGTCTGATGGCCAAGCCGCTGCAGCATGGACAGTACATTGCAGGGTGCTCCGCCCGGATTTGCCTCAAAGGTCGGATTTCCCTGTGAGCTGACGGGTCCTGCCGTAAAATCCACAAGAAGCTCTCCAAGTGCTGTTACATCGTATTTTTTTGCTTCCATAACCAACCCCTCCGTTTTCGTTTGTAATCAGTTCTTAAAGCTGTGTACCGGAGCGGGAATTCTTCCCTTTCGATTCACAAACTCGTCACAGCCAAAAGGATTTACCGGCATGATCGGTGCATATCCAAGAAGGCCTCCGAACTCAACCTCTTCGCCGACACCCTTTCCGGGCACCGGAATCAGGCGGCAGGCCGTTGTCTTCTGGTTCACCATGCCAAGAGCCATCTCATCCGCAATGATTCCTGCAATCGTCGTATCCTTGGTATCTCCGGGGATCGCAATCATATCCAGGCCCACCGAGCAGACACAGGTCATCGCCTCCAGCTTTTCCAGCGTAAGAGCGCCCGCTCTTGCCGCATCGATCATTCCCTGGTCCTCCGAGACCGGAATGAAGGCACCGGAAAGACCGCCCACATAGCTGGACGCCATGAGGCCGCCCTTTTTCACCTGGTCGTTCAGCATCGCAAGCGCAGCCGTCGTACCGGGAGCTCCTGCCTTCTCCAGGCCCATCTCACACAGAATATCCGCAACCGAATCTCCGATTGCCGGGGTCGGCGCAAGAGAAAGGTCAATGATGCCAAACGGAACGCCGAGCCGCGCAGAGGCTTCCTTTGCAACCAGCTGGCCGACACGGGTCACCTTGAAGGCGGTCTTCTTGATGGTTTCGGAAAGCGTCTCAAAATCCGCACCATGACAGGATTCCAGAGCTTTTTTCACAACACCGGGTCCGGAAACACCGACATTCAGAATCACATCTGTCTCGGTCACGCCGTGGAAGGCCCCCGCCATAAACGGATTGTCATCCGGCGCATTGCAGAAAACGACAAGCTTTGCACAGCCGTTTACCGGAAGCTCCTTTGTCTCCTCTGCAGTCTCCTTGATGATGGAGCCCATCAAGCGCACAGCGTCCATGTCAATTCCGGTCTTGGTCGATCCGAGATTTACAGAGGAGCAGACAACCTGCGTCTCCTTCAGCGCCTGCGGAATGGAACGGATCAGAAGCTCATCTGCCCTTGTCATGCCCTTGGACACAAGGGCGCTGTAGCCTCCAAGAAAGTTCACACCGACCTTTCTTGCCACCTCATCCAGAGTCTTTGCGATTTCCACAAAATCCTCCGGGCTGTGGCAGGCAGATCCGCCAACCAGAGCGATAGGCGTCACCGAAATTCTTTTGTTGACAATCGGAATCCCGAAATCGCGGGAAATATCTTCCCCTGTCGAAACAAGATCCTTCGCCAGAGAATAGATTTTCTCATAAATATTCTTCTTCAGAGTCGGAAGATCCGAGCTGATACAGTCCAGGAGACTGATGCCCATCGTGATCGTGCGGACATCCAGATTCTCCTTTTCAATCATGGCATTGGTTTCTTCCACTTCGCGGATATTGATCATAATAACCTCCGTTCTGTCTCAGATTCGATGCATCGAATCGAAGATTTCTTCCTTCTGGCATTTGATCTGAACGCCAAGCTTCTCTCTTCCGATCACGGCAAGCTCCTCCGCCATATCGCCGAAGGGCTCCTTCAGTTCTGCAAAATCCACAATCATCATCATGTTGAAGTAGCCCTGCACGATCGTCTGGGAAATGTCCAGAATGTTGATCCTGCGCTCTGCAAGAAAGCTGCAGACGCTTGCAATGATTCCGACGGTGTCCTTTCCGACAACCGTGATGATCGCTCTTTTCTCCATGTGTTCCGTCCTTTCCTGTGCGTTACTGCTCTATATTTCAACCATTCCGGATGCTTCCTTCCTCGGTGCAACCCGGATCGGAAGCTCATCCGCCTCGTAGTCATCATCCGCCGCATTGATTTCCAGACGGACGGTTTCAAAGGCGAGATCCGGGTAGTTGTTCTCCTGTGAAAGATGCCCCAGAAAAATTGCTTTCATATGTGAATTCAGAACGCTGTCGAGAAGCGTTCCGCTTGCCGCATTGGACAAATGTCCCCTGTCCGACAGGATTCTCTGCTTCAGGGGATACGGGTACGGCCCCACCTGCAGCATATTGACATCGTGATTGGCTTCAAGAAGAAGCACATCCGAATCCTTCAGGCACGCCTTCGTATAATCCGTATAGCATCCAAGATCGGTGCAGATGGAAATTTTCTTCCCCCCGTACAGAACCCGGTAACCCACGGGCTCCGCCGCATCGTGCGAAATCGTCATCGGATTCACCGTGATGTCCTTCACCACCGTCTTCTCATCTGCCCTGACCGGAATGAACCGATCCTCTGCAAGCTCCCTGTATTTCTCCATTCGCCGGATTGCCGCGATCGTTCCGGCCGTTGCATAGACCGGAATGTCATATTTCTTCAGGATCATCGCAAGGCCCTGAATATGATCGGAATGCTCATGCGTGATAAAAATACCGTCGATATCCGGAAAATCCAGATCGATCCGGTTTAATGCCTCCTGCGTCCGTTTCCGACTGATACCGACGTCAAACAGAAGGTGCGTTGTCTCAGAGCCGATATAGCTGCAGTTGCCGCTGGATCCGCTCGCAAAGGTCTGAAATCTCATGCTGTCTCTTTCTTCATTTCCTCTCTCCGGAAGCAAGCGCCTCCCGAATCTGTCTGTAAGCATCTTCCAGATTTCCCGAGTTGTCAATAATGACATCCGAGCCGCTCCGGAACTCCGCCTCCGTAAGCTGAGAGGAAAGAATGCTGTCAATCTTCTCGTCGGAATAGCCCCTGGATTTCTTCAGGCGCTCTCTCCGGACCGCAAGATCACAGTAAATATACCACATTTCATCTACAACAGAGCGGTAGCCGCACTCGATCAGAAGTGCCGCCTCCAGAAAAAAATAATCCACCGCATCGTCAGCGCCGACAGCGGCTTTTTCCCGTTCTTCTGCGACAGCTTCCAGAATAAATTCCCTGACCGCAGGGTGAATCAGCGCATTGACTCTGCCAAGCAGCTCCTCATGGGAGAAAATCCGGGCCGCCATTTCTTTCCGGTTGATCTCGCCGCTGCTGTCAAGAACAGAGCTTCCCAAAAGTGCAACCAGAGGTTCATAAATCCGCCCTCCCTTCTGCATCACCTCATGAGAGGCTTCATCCGCCAGAAGGATACGGCAGCGGTAATTTTTCTCAATATAATGCAGCAGCTCGGTTTTTCCGGAGCCGACGCCGCCCGTAACACCAATGATTTTCATTTTGCCTCGTACCAGTCTGCTCCCGTGTGACAGTCAATCTCAAGAGGAACCAGGAGCTTCGCTGCCCCCATCATGCCATCCCGAAGGATCTGCGCCACCTTTTCTTCTTCTCCGGCCTTTGTCTCTATCAGAAGCTCATCGTGAATCTGCAGAATGAGCCGTGAGGAAAGCCCCTGCCGGTGCAGCTCTTCAAAGACACGGATCATTGCGATCTTCATGATGTCCGCTCCGGTTCCCTGAATCGGCGCATTCATCGCGACGCGCTCGCCGAACTGTCGCTGCATGAAATTCGAGCTCCCCAGCTCCGGAATCGGACGCCGTCTTCCGAACATGGTAACAGAATACCCCTTTTCCTTCGCCTCCGAAACCTCCTCGTCCAGGAACACCTTGATTCCCGGGAACATGCGGAAATACTCATCGATGTATTCCTTTGCCTCTCCTCTGGAAATCGAAAGATTCTGTGACAGTCCGAAGGAGCTGATGCCGTACACGATGCCGAAATTGACCGCCTTGGCGTTTCTTCTCTGCAGATCCGTCACTTCCTCAAAGGGTGTATGGAACACACGGGAGGCCGTTGTCCTGTGAATATCACGATTCTCGCGGTATGCCTCAATCAGCGCTTCGTCGCCCGACAAGGAGGCCAGAATCCGAAGCTCAATCTGCGAGTAGTCGGCATCGGTGAAGCAGCACCCCTCAGAGGGGATGAACACCTTCCGAATCGCCCTGCCGAGCTCTGTCCGCATCGGAATATTCTGTAAATTCGGATCCGTCGAGCTGATGCGCCCTGTGGCCGTAATGGTCTGATGAAACGTCGTATGAATTCTGGAATCATCGGCAATAAAGGCCTGAAGTCCATCCGCATACGTCGATTTCAGCTTGGTCAGCGCCCGGTACTCCAGAACCTCTTCCACAATCGGATAGTCCGGTGCCAGCTTGTCCAGTACATCTGCCGCCGTGGAAAAGCCGCTCTTCGTCCTCTTCCCGCCGGGAAGCTGCATCTCCTCAAAGAGCACCTGTCCGAGCTGCTTCGGGCTTGCAATGTTAAAGGAGTGTCCCGCCTTTTCATGGATGGATTTCTCAAGCTCTGCGATCCGTCCCGTCAGCTGATCTCCGTAGGCTGCAAGCTTCTCCGGGACCACACGGATGCCGATTCGCTGCATATCATACAGAATATAGGTAAGAGGAAGCTCCACCTTCTCATAGAGCTCCAGCATTCCCTCTTCCTCCAGCTTCTTCCTTACCGGCTCCGCCTCTCTGGCCAGGGTATCGGAAATCTGTGCGGCAAATTCTGCCGCAGCGGAAAGTCCCGCAGGCCCATCCTCCTTGCCGGTGCCGGACAAAAGCTCTGCAAAAGAGCTTTTTCCCGCAAATTGCTGTCTTCCAGGAAGCGTCTCCCCAAGGTATTCCGAGGCAGCATCCTCCGGCTCATAATCGTTCTTGAGCGGATTCAGAAGGTAGGCTCCAAGAAGAACGTCAAACATGCCATCCAGATGGATCCCGTCCTTCAGCTCCTCCTCTTCCATGCCAAAGAAATCAAACTGCGACTTCAGATCAAACACCGCAAGCCGGATTTTCCCATTCAGGGCAGTCCTTCGAAGTTCCGTCAGATACCGGATCAAGGTCTCCGCCGAAAGCACTTCTTTCTCACCGGCGGCAGGCAGGAAAATTTTCTCCCGGCGGCAGGAAAGTGCGGCGCCGAGCAGAACATTCTCTCCGCCATTTCTGTCATAGAAAGGATATACGCCAATCCACGGAGCCGCTCCGTCTTCTTCGCCGCCGGATGTCCACTTCTGAAGAAGCTCCTTCGCTTCTTTCTCTCCGGTGACAATCCGAACCGCTTCCTTTCGTTCTCCGGAAGCTCCGTCTGCCCCATCCATGCTCCCGGATGCCGCCGCCACGGATTCCATGGAAAAACGCGAAAGAAGATTCTTAAATCCAAGCTCTGTATAAAGCCGGAACGCCTCCGGCGTATAGAAGTTCCCGATTCTTGCCTTCTCCGGATCCAGCGAAACCTCCGCATCCGTCCTGATGGTCGCAAGAAACAGAGACATTCGCGCCTGCTCCTCATTCTGCGCAAGGGTATCATGGAGGCCCTTTTTCGTGATCTCCTGCAGGTGCTCGTAAACACCGTCCACCGAATGATACCGGACGATCAGGTCCGTTGCCGTCTTCGGCCCCACCTTCGGAACGCCCGGAATGTTGTCCGAGGAATCTCCCTGAAGTGCCTTTACCTGAATAAACTCTGCGGGAGTTACCTGCAGCGTCTCCAGAACATCCTTTGCATAGTAATTCTCGATGACCGTCTGACCCTTTTTCGTCTTCGGAATCCGGATCTGAATGTGCTCATCTGCAATCTGAAGAAGATCCCGGTCTCCGGAGACAAGAGTGACCTCCATGCCGCCTGCCTGCGCCTTCTTCGCAATCGTCCCGAGAATATCATCCGCCTCCAGACCTGCCCTCTCGCAGATGGCAATTCCCATGGCCTCCAGCACCTTCTTCACCAGAGGGACCTGCTCCCTCAGCTCATCCGGCATGGCATGCCGCGTTCCTTTATAATCTGCAAAAGCTTCATGACGGAAGGTCGGTGCATGAACATCAAACGCAACCGTCAGATACTGCGGCTTCTCCTCATCCAGAATCTTAAACAGAATCTTCAGAAAGCCATATACGGCTCCTGTATGAAGTCCCGCCGCATTGGTCAGATCCGGCATTCCGTAAAATGCCCGGTTCAATATGCTGTGTCCGTCAATCAGTACTAATTTATCCACAATCTGTTCTCACTCCATCTGTCATACAATACCAAGAACATAACAGGCAGCAACCGCCCCGGCAAAGGCAAGCAGCGTAAAAAGCTCATACAGCGCCGTCAGCTTCACATTCCGTTCCCTGCGGAAAAGGCGGCCGCGCTCCAGAGCCACATAGGCTGCCAGCTCCTTCTGAAGGTTAAACACCTCGCCGGTCTCAAGCCTGGCAAGCCCGGTATGAATCAGGTACTGAATGGACAGCTCATCCCGGCATTCCCTGCATTCATCATAATGCTCCAGAAAATCCTCCAGCTCTCGGTTCGTCAGCTGATCCGCAAAAAAATCCGGGATCTTTCCCTCGAATGCCCGATGTATATTCTCCTGTTCGGGCTCTCTCTCCGGAAAATCCGGAAAAACAAGATCCCACACTTTTCGTTCTTTCTGTTTCATTTCCGATGCCCCAAACCGCTTCTTTCATAAACAGCTATGTGAGTTAGTATACTTGTTTTCTTTTCCGGACGCAAAAAAGTTTCCCTCCGGACACAAAAAGGTGTTGACAAAATCCGATCCGCTCTTTATAACGTTCTAATTAGAACCGTTCTGAATAGAACGGTACAAGAAGGAGGACGCACATGCACTTCTGGGATCAGCACAAGACCATCACAAGATATTACGAAATTCTGATGTCTTCCGTATGCGAGAAATACCAGCTTCGCCAGATGGAATACGACATTCTCATGTTTCTGTACAACAATCCGTCGTATCGGACTGCAGCCGATATCGTCCGAATCCGCAAGTCGACGAAATCTCATGTTTCCTCTGCACTGAAGGTGCTTGAAGACAGAGGTCTGATTACCAGGAAAACCGACGAGCAGAACAGGAAACATGTGGAAATCCATCTGCAGGATTCTGCCAATGAAATCATTCAGGACGGAATCCGCGCTCAAAAACAGTTTGCAGACGATATGTTCCGGGGACTTTCTCCGGAAGAAATCAGGGACTGTATGCATGTGTTCCGAAAGGTCTGCAAGAACGCAGAGGAATGCATCAAAAACGCATCCGATATTCGTTAAAAAGACATTCGGGATACGCACATGCGCAGCGAAATGAATTCAGAAAATGTAAGACAGATGCCTGTACAGGCACGAAAAGGAAGGAAACAATGACAAAAGCTATGACAAACCAGTATAAAGCACAGATGCCCGATCGGATGGAGGCCGTATTTGACGCCGCATATCTGATCTTTGACCTGATCGCAGGGATTCTCTTCTTCGCGTTCTCACACGGAAACACTCTGTATCTTCTTTACGGAATCCTGACTCTGACCCTCTGCGGCGGAGATGCCTTTCATCTGGTTCCCAGAATCATCCGTGCTGTGCACGGCACCAGTGAGAAAATCAAACGGCAGCTCGGAATTGGCCTTCAGGTTTCCTCCGTTACGATGACCGTATTCTACATTCTTCTTCTGTACATCTGGAAGTTCACCTTCCCGGAGCTTTCCGCTCCTGCAGCGGTTGAAGCAATGATCTGGATCTCGGCCATCGTCCGGATCGCGATCTGCCTGCTGCCGCAGAACAACTGGTGCTCCGAGGAGGGAAACCTCAGGCTCTCCATTCTCCGGAACGCGGTCTTTGCCGTAACCGGCATCGGCGTCATCATCCTGTACGCTCTTTCCGGAAACGCAAATGGCTATCACATGACCAGAATGGTTGCCGCCATCCTCATCTCCTTCGGATGCTATCTGCCGGTTACACTTCTTTGCAAAAAGTATCCGAAGGTCGGGCTTTTGATGATCCCGAAGACCTGCGCCTATATCTGGATGATTGTGATGGGTCTGCAGCTTCTGTTCTAATTTTTCTGCAGAGTAAGGTGCACAACGCTTGCTGCAGGAAGCGTCAGAGCAAAGCCGCTTTCATCCTTTGAGATCTGTGCATAAGGACGAATCTGCACCTGCTCCGGTTCCTCGAAGCTGTTGTGTGCACGGAGTCCATGCGGATCTTCGGAAGAGGATTCTCCCTGCAGGATTTCGCAGAGAGCTGCAGTATAAGCCTCCGGCTCATTCATATGTATTCTGACAGAGAGGTCGTCTTCCGTTGACTGATTGGTCAGCGTAAGATTGATCTCTCCTTTTTCGTTCATGGAAACGGACTCCGAAAGAACCGGCACCGCAGGAGCTGTCCGGTCATCCTCAAGAACCGACAGCTCATAATTTCCACTGACCGCGCTCTCCAGAAGATCTGCATCCTGATGATCACGGAACATCCGGTAGACAAAATACGTCGGCGTCTTCACCAGCTCTGCTCCCTGCGTCAGAAGCATCGACTGAAGAACATTTATCATCTGTGCAATGTTGGTCATTGTGATACGGTCACTCATCTTGTTGAAGACATTCAGATTGAGACCCGCAGACACTGCATCCCGCATCGAATTCTGCTGATACAGAAATCCGGGATTGGTTCCTTCCTCCGTCCAGAACCAGTTGCCCCACTCGTCCACAACAAGTCCGATCTTCTTCTCCGGATCATAGCGGTCCATAATCGCTGCATGCTTTTCCAGAATTTCCTTCAGAAAATAAGCGCGCTGCATCGTCAGAACCCATTCCTCGTCGGTGAAGGAAAGAGCGCTTCCCTTGTCATCCCATCCACGCAGATACATATAATAATGGACGCTCAGACCATCCATAAAGCCGTGGCGCTGCGGCTGGTTTCTGCGGAAGCACTTCTCCAGCAGCTTCTCCGTCCAGTCATAATCATCTCCGGCAGGTCCGACCGCGATTTTGCCTGCGGGCTCCTTTTGAGAATCATGAAGGAAGGACTGATACAGACGGTATCTGGTCGCATAATCCTCCGGGAACATATTCCCGCCGCAGCCCCAGCTCTCATTTCCAAGTCCGAAGTATTTCATCCGCCAGGGCTCTTTATGCCCGTTTTCGGCGCGCAGACGGCTCATCGGCGATTCTCCGTCAAAGGTAATGTACTCCATCCAGTCTTCCATTTCCTTGACGGTGCCGCTTCCGATGTTCCCGTTGATATAGGCCTCGCAGCCCAGCATTTCACAAAGATGGAAGAATTCATGTGTTCCGAAGCTGTTGTCCTCCAGAACTCCTCCCCAGTTGGTGTTGATGATCTTTTTACGGGATTCCAGAGGTCCGATCCCATCCATCCAATGATACTCATCGGCAAAGCAGCCGCCCGGCCAGCGGATCACCGGAACCTTGATTTCACGAAGCGCATCCGCAACATCCGTGCGAATCCCGTCTTCATTCGGAATTCCGGACTCCGGACGGACAAACAGTCCTTCATAAATTCCTCTTCCCAGATGCTCCGCAAACTGACCGTAGATTTCCTTCCGGATTCTGCTTTTCTTTTTCTGTTCATTCACTGTAATGTCAATCGTCTTCATTTCACCGTATTCCTTAGCCCTTTACTCCTCCGAGTGTAATTTCCTTCACAAAGTTCCCGCTGCATGTTTAGTGTATCGTTTTACCAACCATAACACAGAAGTATTGCTTTCGTCTAACAGAAAATCCTCCCGGCATGTGTTTTCGTATTTTCCAAACACACAAAAAAACAGAAATGCCGGACAACCAACATTTCTGATCTCTTCATACAAGTAGCGAGGGGGGGGACTTGAATTGAAGAAGCGGCCCTCCCAAAACGCCGAAAAACGTTGAAAAGAAAGGAGTTTCCGGCACATCTCTCATCTATCTGTATCCAAATTTGTATCCAAATTAGCTGCCCTATACAATAGAGAGACCTTCTAATCTGTTCCATAAAGAAGCCTATTATGGATCAGAACCGGAATTTCCTTTACTCCACATTTTAAATAAAAATACTAAGGATGCGGAAATGTAACTAATTCGGAAAAGAGGTTCCAAATGAAACAACCCATTCTTTGGAAAAAATGCAATCACTATTTCCGAGCAGAATATAGAAAATATAGCAATTATTCCGCATAAAAGTAGAATGTGGCTTTGATTACATTTAACGCTTTTATTATGAATGCGATACAGAAAAAAATGTGGAGTCAATGATAATATGAGAATTAATGTGTAGAAATAATAATTCTCATTTGCCAATAATGCGGAAGAAGATATTTCAAACAAACAACTTCCGAGGCTAATAAAAAGGCATACTACAATACAAAACCAGAAATCACTCATCTCCATTTTGTTATTTTTCCATCTTTATTATGAGAGATGGATTATCAACACTAAATTTTCCAATAACAGTTTTTCCATCCTGAAGATACATGTTATATGTTATTTTCTCAGAAGATAAATTGATTTCTTCTGCTTCTTCTGTTGAACGGGGAGTATAATCCATTTCGGCCCTTTTTACATAGCCTTTTAAACCATCGGAGTTCTCTGCTAGTATTAAATCTGGAGAATCCAATGTATCTTTAATTTGTGGCCCATAGGTTTCTCCATTCCTATTAGTGGGATAGCCGTTTTTTTCAATATATTCGGCTGTTGGAATTTCAAGATGATATTTAGATGAATGCGACATACCGATGATGATCACTAATGTAACAATTAAAACAAATAATAAAAAGTCAATTCTCTTTTTCATCGCTTTGTTGATCCTATTCATCTGAGCCTAATTCCAAAATCAACTTTAAACTGTCGTCATTGTGAAAATTATTGGCTTTTTTGCTCGTTATTTTGGATATATCAGAGGTGCAGTAATAAATTTCAATTGATGAATTATTGTCGATGGAAGTACTTACTGCATCTTTAACCAATAATATATTGGTACAATATTCTGGATTACCAAATAAGTAATCCCATATCGAAACAGTGAAATGTATATATGCCCTATATACTTTACTGTGATTTTCTCTGCTTTGTACAATAACGGTATGTTCTATTTTCTGGGACGGATACATATGCAGTAGCATATAGATACTATCATCCGATCCTTGTGAAATTGTCATTGTAGGGAATCTTTTGCTTCCGTATGGAACGGAAACATACATTCTTTTTGCAACCATCATAAGAATAAGTATGACAGTAATAATAATCGAGAAAAATATAATTATAAATTTTGCCTTTTTTAAAGTGCGCCTTTTTTTCTCCTGCTCCTTTAAACGCGAGTAGTTTGAAAATATCTCTTCGACTACTTCACTTTTTATTTCATTCGAGTGAGCACTTTCTTTATGTGCTGATAAAATTTCCGCTGGGCTAACTCCCAATGCATCTGCCAGCGGAACAATTAGGCTGGCCTGTGGAGAACCCTTCCCACATTCCCATTTGCTTACTGCTTGTGTTGTGACATTAAGAATCTTTGCTAGTTCAGCTTGCGTCATTCCACGTTCTTTACGCAAAGAAGCGATAAACTGTCCAATTTGAGATAAATCCATTTTTTTCCTTTCTCAAAGCAAATTTTATATGGATAGTGCATACTATTTCAATCAACGCTTCGTTGTTTATCGTTGATAAGGCAGTAGTGATATATTCAAAATCATTTTACACCAATGTACAGACCGTGTATGTCCGTTAGTATGTTTTGTTAGTTTATATCTCTTTCGTACTCTTGTGAGGATGTGTTTTATAACAACTGTTCCGCGTCTTGTGAAACAACATACCAATGCAAAGCCTCTGGAGTGCCTGTCTACTGGCTCTTTTCTCCATTGATGTGGTAAAAGATAATCCTTGCCCTGAGTATCACGCGGCCTCTCCGGACTCTGGAATATCATTTACCAGTTTGGACAACAACTCCTGATATTTTACATCGTCATGCTGACAGAATATCGGAGTCTTTTTTTGTACAGTTTCCAGAAAACGCTTCTTTGCGGCATGGCGGGTCTGTTTGCAGAAGAAGGAGATCACCTTCGATGTGGCAAGCAGATTAACCAGTTCATTGATATCAAGAAGCAACGGCAGCAAGGTACGATTTTCTGATACAGAGAGTTCCAGAAGAACATCACGAACCCATGTGCGGCTTCCCGGAGCATAGTGCGCTTTCAGAACTTTCTTTAATGCAATGCTGCGCCTGATGGAATACCGATTGTAAGGAATCTCAACATTTTCGTGAATAAACGACAGAAAATACTTTTGAAGATCGGTATCTGAGAGCTTAAACACATCATTGCTGCCAAACGCTTTTTTGATTTTTTCCGGATCATTTAATGTAATTTCAAATCGCAGGTAGTCGCCGGAGATGTCAATACCTTTTTTCTTTAGCTGTTCTGTTTTGTCATAGATTTTGACAGTAAGACCGCGTTTCCCGGATGTTGCCATGAACGTTCGTATGATCTTTTTGTTACTGGATGCCAGATACGGGTGATTTGCCCGGTCAAAATAATCTGACTCATGTAACCGGAGCAGTCCCGGAAGCAGGTGCATCATCAGTATCAGTGGCCGCCGGTGACCATAATTGACTTCATCGACATTGAGGATTTTCTCCGGGAACAGACGGAGCACTTCAACCTGAAAAGGAAGGCGGTCACAACGCTTGCGAGCTATGTACGGGGCCTCTTCAACCTCGCCATTCGTGACAGGCTGATTTCAGAGAATCCGTTTGCACGAGTGGATCTCCGGAATAATGTCTATTGCTGCTGCAACCGGTCGGAAAAAACGGATGCCGAACGAATCCTTTCCACACAGGAGATGAAGGCCCTTCGAGACGTTGTGCAAAATCATTTGCAGAATAACCCGCTGTACATGTCTGATTGGGCGATTGAAATCTGCATGTGGACAGGGCTTCGGGTTGGAGAAGTGGTGGCACTGAAATGGAGCGATCTGATGGATGGCGAGTTGGTTATCACCAAGTCGGAACGCCGGATCATTCACGAGGATGGACACCCGGATACCTATGAGATCGGAGATACCAAGAACCACAAGGATCGCCGTGTTCCGGTCGGAAAAGAACTGATGAAGGTTCTGATGAGGCTGCGGCAGGTACAATCCGACAATGGGATTGAAGGGGAGTACATTCTGACGGGGCTGAAAGGAAGAGAGATTGCACCGACGATTACCAAAGCAATCTATCGGAGAGGACTGGAAGCCGGGATCGGCACCTGCAGCATTCACCGGATCCGCAGAACCGTTTCTTCCCGACTGAATCAGTTCTATGACCGGGCCACCGTTTCGCACATCATGGGGCACACAGAGGAAGTAAACCAGAACCATTACGATTACGACATGGAAGAAATCCAGCGCAAGAAAGATACGATGGATCAGCTGTATGCAGGATGAAAACAGCTTGTATCCAGTTGTATCCAAACATTTTGAAGCATAAAAAGAGGCAAAAACGTTGAAAAATCAACGCTTTTGCCATCTTTAGAACCGTAGCGAGGGGGGGACTTGAACCCTCGACACCGCGGGTATGAACCGCGTGCTCTAGCCAGCTGAGCTACCTCGCCATATATCTTGCTGCTGTGTTTATTTCCTTGCTGCAGCTTGTTTAGTATACGAAACATTTAATTCCGTGTCAACACCCTTTTAAAATTTTTTCAAATCAATCCGCCGCTTCGAAGAAGCCACAGCCACAGCGTCAGAGTCACAGACGACAGCAGGGTGGTTGTCACGACTATGGACGCGGACAGGGTTCCTTCATGTCCCATGTTCTTCGCCATAATATAACCGGCCACCGTGGCAGGGGAGCCGAGCATGATAAGCGCTGCGACGAGCTTCTCTCCCGTAAAGCCCATATGAACAGCAAGAGGAAGGAAAACAGCTGTAAAACCTGCCAGCTTCAGAAAGGTTCCGCAGAGGGCCGGTTTTACTTTCCCGAACATCTTTCTGAAATCCATGGCGGCACCCATGGAAAGAAGTCCCATCGGCGAAGCAAGCCGCCCGACATAGCCAAGAGAGGTCTCCAGAAATTCCGGCATGGAAAGCTTCATCGCAGAAAAGAGGAAGCCGAGCATGATTCCGAGAATGATCGGGTTGGTGATGATCCGGACCAGGGTTTTCCGAAGCTCGCTTCCTGTCAGCTTCTGTCCCTTTCCTGCCGACAGGATCAGAACCGCTGCCACATTGTACAGCGGCACGCAGCCGAGCATCATAAGAGCACCGGTGGAGGAAGTCCCGTAAATCATCTCGATATAGGCCATTCCAAGGAGGGATGCACTGCTCCGGTAGGAGCCCTGGACAAACTCCGCACGGTCGCCTTTTTCCGCGAAAAAGTACGACAAAAGCGCTGCCGCCAGAATCGACGACAGCGTGGCTGCAAAGCAAAACAGAACAAAGCCCGTATCCCACTCTCTGGCCAGATCAATGTCATCCAGCTGAGTAAAAAGACTGACCGGCAGAGCAATCTGAAATACAAATTTGTTCATCTGGGAAGCAAAGGAATCGCTGATGATCCCCAGCTGCCGGAACGTCCAGCCCGCCATCATAACCAGAAAGATCGGAAGTGTTGCATTCAGAGAAAAAATCAGATTCGCCATACCGGTTGTTGTTATCCTTTCATCGTCTTCTCAAGAAACGCCTTCAGCTTCTCGCAGACAAGCTCCAGGTGATAATCATAGCAGTGCGTGTCTCCCGGAATCACCTCCAGAACCGCATTGGCATAGCGCTTCGCCGCCTGCACCGAGCATTCCAGCGGAACCGCTTCATCCGCGTCCCCGTGGATCAGGCACACGGGTCCCTGATAGCGGTCAATCTCATCCTCCACATGAATCGTCTGCGCGACGCGAACATAGTTGCCGTCAAGCTCTCTTCCATCCCAGCTGACAAGTGTATCCGGAATGTGAATCGGATCAAAGGACTGTCCCAGGAGCAAACCGTGTCTTGCATTTTCCGGAATCATCAGCGCGGGTGACATGGGAATCACCGCCTTGAACACATCCGGGCACATTCCTGCGACCAGAGCAACAAGAAGACCGCCCTGTGAATGGCCGCACAGATACAGATCCGTCACAAAGTCCAGCTGCTTCGCATAATCCACAACGGCAAGAGCCCCGGTCACCCACTTGTAAAGGGTATGATTCCGAAATTCGCCCTCGCTCTTTCCATGTCCGTAGGAATCCACGCGGAGAACCGCCATTCCCTCCTCCAGTGCTGTGTCCGCAATCGCCAGAATATGCCGCTCCTCCATGTGTCCGGTAAAGCCGTGGAACAACAGCATCAGCGGGCATTTCTCCTCAAAGCCCTCCGGATAGTCCAGCTTCGCATGAAGCCGGATTCCATCGCAGTCGATGGAAAACTCTTTTTCTGTTTTCTGATTCATTTCTGTTCCTTCCCCTCTGCGGATCACACTTCCGGAATCCGCTCTTTAAAAAAATCATGGGAGGCCATTTTCGGCCTCCCATGACCCCTGGATGGATATCAGAATTCGATTTATGCTCTCGGATTCTTAATGGCAGCCTGTGCCGCAGCCAGTCTTGCGATCGGTACGCGGAACGGGGAGCAGCTGACATAGGTCAGGCCGACGCGATGGCAGAAGTCGATGGAAGCCGGATCTCCGCCGTGCTCGCCGCAGATTCCAAGATGGATGTCCGGGCGAACCTTCGTCCCCTTCTCTACTGCAATCTGAATCAGCTGTCCTACGCCGTTCTGGTCAAGATGTGCGAAGGGATCCTGCTCATAAATCTTGGACTTGTAGTAGTCCTGCAGGAATTTGCCTGCATCGTCACGGGAGAAGCCGAAGGTCATCTGCGTCAGGTCATTGGTTCCGAAGCTGAAGAACTCTGCCTCCTGTGCGATCTGGTCAGCCATAAGGGCTGCACGAGGAATCTCGATCATGGTGCCGATGTGGTACCGGATGTCGGAATTCTTCTCTGCCTTCACCTTCTCAGCGGTATCGACGATCTCCTTCTTGACAAAGGCAAGCTCCTTCACGTCGCCGACAAGAGGAACCATGATTTCCGGAACGATATCGTAGCCGTCCTCTGCCTTCACTTCGATGGCAGCCTCGATGACGGCTCTGGTCTGCATTCTTGCGATCTCCGGGAAGGTGACCGACAGACGGCAGCCGCGGTGACCCATCATCGGGTTGAATTCCTTCAGGTCATCGCATCTTCTCTGCACTTCATCTGTGCTGATGCCCATTTCGTCCGCCATCGCCTTGATCTCGTCCGCGGTGTTCGGAACGAACTCATGAAGCGGCGGATCCAGGAAACGGATGGTAACCGGTCTTCCTTCCATCGCCTTGTAGATCCCCTTGAAGTCCGCCTTCTGGAAAGGAATCAGCTCGTTCAGAGCAGCCTCTCTCTCCTCTGTGGTATCGGAAAGAATCATCTTGCGGATCTTCGGAATACGATCCGGGTTGAAGAACATGTGCTCTGTGCGGCAAAGTCCGATGCCCTCTGCGCCGAGATGCACTGCATTTGCAGCGTCTGCAGGCGTATCCGCATTGGTGCGAACCTGAAGAACGCGGTACTTGTCCGCCCAGTCCATGATGCGCTGGAAGTTACCGGAAATGGAAGCCTCTACCGTCGGGATATCTCCCAGATAAATCTTACCGGTGGAGCCGTCCAGGGAAACATAATCTCCCTCGCGTATGGTGTGTCCGCCAAGCTCGAAGAACTTCTTCTCCTCGTTGACTCTCATATCACCGCAGCCGGAGATGCAGCAGGTTCCCATTCCGCGGGCAACAACCGCTGCGTGAGAGGTCATTCCTCCGCGCATGGTCAGAACGCCCTCTGCGGCATGCATGCCGTCGATGTCCTCCGGAGAGGTCTCCTGACGAACAAGGATCACGCGGTTTCCTGCAGCGTGTGCTGTAACCGCATCCTCTGCGTTGAAATATACACGTCCTGCCGCTGCTCCCGGAGATGCCGGAAGAGCCTGGCCGATTTCACGTGCATTCTTAAGCTTCTCTGTGTCAAAGCCGGGATGAAGCAGCTGATCCAGAGACTGCGGCTCGATACGGGTTACCGCCGTCTTCTCATCGATCATGCCCTCATCCACAAGATCGCAGGCAACCTGAATGGCAGCCTGTGCGGTTCTCTTTCCGTTTCTTGTCTGCAGGAAGAAGAGCTTGCCGTCCTCGATCGTGAACTCCATATCCTGCATATCCTTGTAGTGATTCTCCAGCTTGTGCGCAATCGCAAGGAACTCCTCATAGCACTCGGGAAGATCCTCTCCCAGCTTCGAAATCGGCTGCGGCGTGCGGATGCCTGCCACAACGTCCTCGCCCTGTGCATTGATCAGATACTCACCGAAGATGCCCTTTGCACCGGTTGCGGGGTTTCTCGTGAAAGCAACTCCGGTGCCGGAGGTATCGCCCATGTTGCCGAATACCATCGACTGAACGTTGACAGCGGTTCCCAGCTCATAGGGAATGTCATACATGCGGCGGTAGGTATTCGCTCTCGGGTTGTCCCAGGAGCGGAACACAGCCTTGATTGCTTCCATCAGCTGCACGCGGGGGTCCTGCGGGAACTCGTCCCCCTGCTGCTCCTTGTAGAGCTTCTTGTACTGAGCGATGACGTTCTGAAGATCCTCTGCGGTCAGCTCGGTATCAAATTTATAGCCGTGCTTACTCTTCTCTCCTTCCAGAATGGCGTCGAAAAGAGTCTTCGGCTGTCCCATAACGACATCGGAGAACATCTGGATAAATCTCCGGTAAGAGTCATAAGCAAATCTCGGATTTCCGGTCTTCTTTGCAAAGCCGACAACGGAAACATCGTTCAATCCGAGGTTCAGGATTGTGTCCATCATTCCGGGCATGGAAACCGGAGCGCCGGAACGTACCGAAACCAGAAGCGGATCGTTCTCATCACCGAACTTCTTGCCGCGGATTTCTTCCAGCCAGGACAAAGCATCGAAAATCTGCTGCTGCGTGTTCTCATTAATCTGCTTGCCGTCATTGTAGTAATCCGTGCAGGCTTCCGTTGAAATCGTAAAGCCCTGCGGTACCGGCAGTCCAAGATTGGTCATCTCCGCAAGATTTGCACCCTTGCCCCCGAGGAGATCACGCATTTTCGCGTTGCCTTCTTCGAACTTGTAAACCCTTTTACTCATCTTTCCTCCTAATCTGCTGTGCATCTGTGCACAGGTTCATTATTCATAAATTATACCTTAATCTCCCCCTCCCGCACAGTCCTTGAAGCCTTGTTTTGTGCGGAAATATTGGCAGATTGTGCGGTTTTGTCCGCTTTTTCCGTCATTTTGCCGGAGCCTGGGCAGGACATTTCCCCGGACACCGATAAGAGCCTTGCCTAAAACCGGTTTCTTCGATAAGATAGAAGCTTGGATTTATCAGATAATTTTCACTGCAAGACAAAGGAGATAAAACATCACATGATCTCAGCCAACAACGTTACCTACCGGGTCGGCAAGAAAGCCCTGTTTGAAGATGTCAATATCAAATTCACAGAGGGAGGCTGCTACGGTATCATCGGCGCAAACGGCGCCGGAAAATCTACTTTTCTGAAGATTCTCTCCGGTCAGCTGGATACGACCTCCGGCGAAATCGCGATTACCCCCGGCCAGCGTCTTTCCTTCCTGGAGCAGGATCACGAGAAATACAACGACCAGGTCGTTCTGGACACGGTCATTCAGGGCAATCAGAAACTCTATGAAATCGGCAGAGAGAAGGACGAGCTTTATGCCAAGCCGGATTTCTCCGATGAGGACGGCATCCGCGCCGCAGAGCTCGAAAGCGAATATGCCGAGATGGGCGGCTACGAATCCGAGTCCGATGCCGAGTCTCTTCTGAACGGCCTTGGCATTGAGGATGAGTATCACTATCAGAAGATGGGTGATCTGAACGGAGCCCAGAAGGTGAAGGTTCTTCTTGCAAGAGCGCTCTTCGGAAGCCCTGACATTCTTCTCCTCGACGAGCCGACAAACCACCTGGACCTCGATGCCATCGCATGGCTGGAGGAATTCCTGATCAATTTCCCCAACATCGTCATCGTGGTTTCCCATGACCGTTATTTCCTCAACAAGGTGTGCACGGACATCGCGGACATCGATTACGGCAAGATTACTCTTTATGCCGGAAACTACGACTTCTGGTACGAGTCCTCTCAGCTGATGATCCGTCAGATGAAGGAGGCCAACAAGAAGAAGGAGGAAAAGATCAAAGAGCTGAAGGAGTTCATCTCCCGCTTCTCCGCGAACGCTTCCAAATCCAAGCAGGCAACCTCCAGAAAGCGTGCTCTGGAGAAGATTGAGCTTGACGAAATCAAGCCCTCCTCCCGGAAGTACCCCTTCATTGATTTCCGTCCCGACCGCGAGATCGGAAATGAAGTGCTTACCGTGGAGCACCTTACCAAAACTGTCGGCGGCGTAAAGCTTCTGGACGATGTCTCCTTTGTGGTAAAGCATGACGACAAGATTGCCTTCGTCGGTTCTCAGGAGCAGGCCAAGACGGCGCTCTTCGAAATTCTGATGGGCAACATGGAGCCGGACAGCGGCTCTTACAAGTGGGGCGTCACAACCTCCCAGTCCTATTTTAAAAAGGACAACACCGACCTTTTTGACACGGAAGAAGACATCACGCAGTGGCTGACCGCCTATTCCCAGATCAAGGATGTCACCTATGTCCGCGGCTTCCTCGGCAGAATGCTGTTCCGCGGAGAAGACGGAATCAAGAAGGTCAAGGTTCTCTCCGGAGGAGAAAAGGTCCGCTGCCAGCTCTCCTCGATGATGATCAGCGGAGCCAACTGCCTGATCTTCGACGAGCCGACGAACCACCTGGACATGGAGTCCATCTCCGCACTCAACGACGGTATGATCAAATTCCACGGCGTTGAGCTGATTGCCTGCCGTGATCACCAGGTTGTGCAGACCACCGCAAACCGGATCATCGAGATTCTTCCCGGCGGCGGCATCATCGACAAGGAAACGGATTACGACACCTACCTCGAGCAGGATGCAGATGCAAGAAAGCGTACCGTTTACGTTGCCGACACCAGCGCAGATGTCGAAGAGGACGCAGAATAAATAAGAAGGCTGCGGCTTTGGATTTACTCTCCAAAGCCGCAGCCCTTTTTTGTCTGTATTCTCAGCGAAGCTCTTCTCCGCCGCGCGCCTTCATACGTTCGTGTGCTTTTTCTTTTTCTTCGTACATTCTCCTGTCCGCAAGCTCGCAGATCTGCTCAGAATTATCTGCATCCGCCGGACAGACGGCAGCCCCGCAGGAGACCCCGACCTGAAGAATATGCCCGTCAATCTGCATGGGCTTTGTAATCTCTGTCCGCATCCGCTGCATTCTCTCCCTGCAAAGGTCATCCGACAGCGCGCTTCCCACGACCACCGCAAACTCATCTCCGCCGAGACGGAATGCATGGTCGGAGCTTCGGATACACAGAAGAAGCCGTCTCGCCACCTCAACCAGCACCTTGTCTCCCATCGCATGCCCATACTGATCATTGATCGGCTTAAACAGATTCAGATCCATATAAAACAGCGTGTAAGGTGCCTTCTTCTGATCCTTGACGTTCAGCAGCGATTCGAAATACCGTTTGTTGAACAGACCCGTCAGCGCATCGGTATTGGCAAGATTCTCCAGCTCATGTCGAACGCCGATATCCTGCGACGCCAGAAGGACCGTATGAAGAGTGCCATCCTTAAATGCAAGCGGAATCACGTTCATGAGCATGAACATCGACCGGTCTCTTGCACTGTATTCGAAGGTAAACGAATCCTCCCTGTCGGTAAGCAGCTCCGCAAGATGCTCCGCGGACAGCATATTTGTGATCTTCGCCAGATCGTCGCCCGTCATGGCTGTATACCGCCTGGAAACGTTCTCAACCAGCTCTTTATAGTCCCCGGTTTCCGGATACAGCGGATCTCCCTTCATTTCCCGGTACTCGTAGGTTCCTTTTTCCAGATCACAGATGGCAAACCGGTCTACCATCTTCGTAATTCCGGACAGCAGCTGCTCCGTCAGATGCTTGCTGTTCTCCATATTCCGGAGCCGCAGGTGTGCATTCTGCAGCTGCTCCCGGCTTCTGCTGCCGGAAATCCAGAGGATGCAGATCAGAAGCCCGATGCACAGAAACGACAGAATCACCGTAGTCATGCGCTGAACGTTCCGCACCGCTCCATCCACCTTTTCCGTCTGCACCACTGCGACCAGAGACCAGTCCTGCATTCCCACCGGCATCTGATAGATATAATACTCTTTGCCATTGTAATGAATGGCCGAGCCGCCGCTCTTCGAGAGCGCAAGATTGTCCCGAAACCGCTCCAGCTTCCGTTCGTCCGAAAAAACATGCTCCTCTTCCAGATAATCCGAAAGATTGCTGACGGCATCCTTGATTTCCGTTTTGGGTGTCAGCGACAGGATGATTTCGCCATCTGTATCGATCACAAAGCAATCGCTGCCGCCTCCATACGCGTTGGAGGTCAGCATCTCCTCCAGCACGGTATTGTCGTACGTCACCCCGATCGCCGTGTACGTAACTCCATCCACAGAAACCGGGTCACACGGAATGGCAAACATGATTCTGCGGACCCCTGAGCTGGAAACGTAGCTTCCCGCCAGAGCTTTTCTGCTCTGATACAGCTTCCCGAAGAGCTCATCGCAGTTATCCGCATGTCCCATGCGCCCGAGCAGCGTCAGAAAATCATCGTTCTCATTAAACAGAACAAGATCCGTGTACATCCGGATTTCCTGCTCCTTGTCAATGCTGAACCATTTCTGCACACTCTCCTTGCTCTGCTCCGGATTCTCCTCCAGGAAAAACTTCCAGTCCGAAAGAAGGTTCCAGTTGTACTGAACAAACAGATTAAAGGTGCAGTTGATCTGTCCATAGGTTGCAGACAGATTGCTCATGCTTTCCCGGTAGATCTGTCCATCCATATAAACATAATAGGCCGCATAGGAAATCAAAAGCCCTGCAGCGATCAGGAGACTCTGCAAAATCGCACGCAGTCTTTGCGTGATGGCCCGGTTGTTCCATATTTTCTTTTGCGCCGGCAGCTTCATCCAAGTCCTCGTTTCGTCGGTCTGTTTTCTTTTCAAATTGTAAAAATTATACCATGCACACAAGCACAGACGCCATTTCCGGCGGGAAAAATCGTTTCCTTTTTGTTATGATAGGGGTACTGATGCCGGCAGACGTTGCCGGAAGAAACGAGAAATGAGGTATCCGATGAATACAGTTGATTTGCACACACATTCCACACGCTCAGACGGCACATTTACGCCCTCAGAGCTGGTTACGCTTGCTGCAGAAAAGAGTCTCTCTGCCTTTGCCCTCACGGACCATGACACCGCAGCAGGCATTGACGAAGCCATGGAGGCCGCCGCCGGTACAAACGTTGAAGTGATCCCCGGCATCGAGCTCTCCACCAAATACCGCGAAAAGGATGTCCACATCGTAGGCCTCTTCTACGATTACAGGAATCCGGAATTTCAGAAACAGGTGAAGGAGTTCTCCGACGCAAGAGATCTGAGAAATCAGAAGATGTGCCGGATGATGTGCGATGCGGGGCTTCCCATTCCTTATGAGGAGCTCATGGCCGATAATCCGAATGCCGTTGTCACCCGCGCCAATATGGCGAAGTTTCTGCTGAAAAAGGGTGCCATCAGCAGCATGAAGGAGGCCTTTGACAAATATATCGGCGACGACTGCCCGTTTTTTGTTCCCAGAGAAAAAATCACACCGAAAATGGCTGTGGAATTTCTGCTGCGCTTCCACGGAATTCCGATTCTTGCTCATCCGTTCCAGTACAAGCTGGGGGATGAGGGTCTGGAAACTCTGGTCCGCGAGCTGAAGGAGGCCGGCCTGATGGGAATCGAAGCCTACTACTGCCAGCACACACCGGAAATGACCGCAAAAATCCAGTCCCTTGCCCGGCGCTATGAGCTTCTTCTGTCCGGAGGCTCGGATTTCCACGGCGCAAATAAGCCGGGCCTTTCTCTCGGAACCGGCTATGGACATCTGGCCGTACCCGAGGACTGCCTGACGAACATGAAGCACACCAGATTTCATGTAAATGACGAGACGAGGATCTTCTTCTGCGACTTCGACGGAACACTGGCAACGGACGAGAAGAAAATCTCTCCCGCAACCCGAAAGGCACTGGATGACTTTGTATCACGCGGTAATCTCTTCGTTCTCTCCACCGGAAGAGCCATGGCCGATGCAAAATCTCTCGCAGAGCGTCTGAAGCTTCATTATCCGAATCTGTATCTTTCTGCCTACAACGGCGCAGAGCTCTATTCCTGTGAAGAAAGGGAAACGCTCCTTCGAGAAACGCTTCCCCTTCCTGTGGTTCGTGATGTTATGAAGCTGGCGGATGAATTCGGCCTTCATTGCCATACCTACGATACCGATGACATTGTTGCCAGAAAGCCCTCGCAGGAAATTGCCTTTTATACCTCGCCGGACAGAATGCCGGTTCCGATGCCCGTTCGCTATTCAGAGGATCCCGCAGGAGCACTCTCGGCGCCGCCCTGCAAGTGTCTGTCCATTCACCTTGAGAATGAGACCGACCATGCCCTGGAGCCGTTTTCAAGGGCTCTCGAAGCGAAATACGGCACCGTTCTCCACACCGTGATGTCCAATGCCTGGTATCTGGAAATCGATCCCGTTCGCGCGACAAAAGGGGATTCCCTCCGGTGGCTCTGCCGCCATCTCGGAATCGATCCGAAAAATGCCATTGCCGCCGGAGATGCGCCGAATGACAATTCCATGCTGAAGGCCGCAGGCCTTGGCATCGGCATGTGCAACGGCCTCCCTTCCAATCCGGAAATGCGTGATGCTGCCGATGTCATTACCGAAACCGACAACAATCACGATGGACTCGCTCCGATTCTGGAAAAGGCGTAGCGCTCAGTTCTCCGTCTCCCGGTGCTCTTCCGGGATGAAGATTCTCTGCTCTGTGATCACAGCGCGGGCCTTTCTTGCCGCCTCTGCCGCTTCTTCACAGAAGACCAGCTGGGAATTAACCTTGGTCTTGCCGCGACGGTCCACCTTCTCATAGGTGCCGTCCGGCTGCAGAATGCTCGCCTGCTCCGTGTCGGCAAGCTCTGTCTCCAGAATGTGCCAGGCCTTTTCCCTGACCTTCTCATCCTCCAGCGGGAAGACAATCTCCACACGGCGATCCAGATTTCTTGGCATCCAGTCCGCAGATCCCGCATAGAACTCCGGGTGCCCTGCATTTTCAAACATAAAGATTCTTGCGTGCTCCAGGAAGTTTCCGACAATGGAGCGCACCGTAATATTCTCGGAGACGCCGGGAATTCCGCTCTTTAAGCAGCAGATTCCGCGGACAATCAAATCGATCTTCACGCCTGCCGCACTTGCCTTGTAGAGTGCTTCAATGATGTCCGGATCGCAGAGCGAATTCATCTTCGCAACAATCCGTGCAGGCTCTCCCTTCTGTGCATTCTCCGCTTCTCTTCCGATCAGATAAACAAACCGGTCCTTAAGCCAGAGCGGTGCCAGAATCAGGCGGTTCCAGGATCTCGGCTCCGAATATCCGCTCAGCATGTTAAAGACAGCGGTCGCATCCTCTCCGAACGGCTCCTTGCAGGTCATCAGTCCCACATCCGTATAGAGCTTGGCCGTGGTGTCGTTGTAGTTTCCCGTTGCCAGGTGAACATAACGGCGGATGCCATCCTCCTCGCGGCGGACGACAAGCGTAATCTTGGAGTGCGTCTTCAGGCCGACCAGACCGTAAATAACATGGCAGCCTGCCTTCTCCAGCATTCTCGCCCAGACAATGTTGTTTTCTTCATCAAATCTTGCCTTCAGCTCAACCAGAACCGTCACCTGCTTGCCGTTGTCGGCCGCCTTTGCCAGTGCCGCAATGATCGGCGAGTTGCCGCTGACACGGTACAGTGTCTGCTTGATGGCCAGAACATCGGGGTCCACCGCTGCCTTTGCAATAAAGTCAACCACCGGCTGGAAGGTCTCATACGGATGGCTCAGGAAAATATCGCCCTTCCGGATCTGTGCAAAAATATCACAGCCAGCGGGCAGCTCCGGAACCTCCTGCGGCGGAAGATAGCGATGCTCATGAAGGTCTTCAAAGCCTTCCACCTTCCGCACTTTGGAAAGATAGGTCAGATCCAGAGGGCCGTCAATCCGGAACACCTCCTTCTCATCCAGCCGCAGCTCTTCCTCCAGAATCTGAACAAGTCTCGGATCCGCCCCTGCCTCGATCTCCAGGCGGATGGCTTCTCCATGTCTTCTCTGCTTCAGAGATTTCTCGATCTCCTTCAGAAGGTCCTCTGCCTCATCCTCATCGATGTCCATATCGGCATTTCGCATGATGCGGAACGGTGCCGTGCACACCACGTCGTAGCTCTGGAAGAGCTCTCCGATGTAGTCACGAATCACCGTCTCCAGAAGGATCACGCGAACCGGCACATGGCCGTTCTGCTTTGCCCCGGAGCCCGCGGCTGCATCCTCCGGAAGCCGGATCAGACGGGGAAGAACCGAAGGAACCTGAACCGTTGCAAATTCAAGATTTTCCTCCTCGCTCTTCAGCGCTTTTCTGGATTTCTTCGTGTGCGTCAGAATTCCTCTGCCGGCATTCTCCTTGCGCTTTAAAAGTGCCCCCAGATTCAGCGACTTATTCAGGATCAGCGGGAAGGGTCTGGAAGAATCCACTGCCATCGGAGTGATCACCGGGTAAACCTCGGTCTGGAAATACTCTTCTACAAAGTCCTTTTCTTCCGCTGTCAGCTGCTGAATTCCGGTAAGGATCGTGATTCCCTCTTCCCGAAGAGCAGGAAGAAGCTGACGGTTCAGTGTCGAATACTGCATGTCAACAAAGTCATGCGCATCGCGAAGAATCGCTTCCAGCTGCTCTCCCGCTGTCATCCCGGCAATGTCTCTCTTTGTATATCCGGCCGTGCACATATCCTGCAGGGATGCAACGCGCACCATAAAAAATTCATCCAGATTGGAGGCCGTAATGGACAGGAAATTCAGCCGCTCCATTAAAGGATTTTCCTTGCTTCTTGCCTCTGCCAGACATCTTCTGTCAAACTGGAGCCAGGACAGCTCCCGGTTAAAATAGTATTCCGGACTACGCCAGAGGATTCCCTCCGGACTGATATCTTTCTTGCTTCTCTTCTTCTCTGACATGACATTCCTCCTGCAGAAACGATCATCTGCGCTGCCGGATCACCGGAACAATACCGAATATTTCCGTAAAAAATCCTGCTCTTGCCTGAAACAGCGCTTTCTCCAGCGTCAGATCCACGCCGCTTCTTGCTGAAATAATCAGCTGGTCCTCGCGAACACTGACACGCATGTCATCCAGCTTCTTTTTATGTGTGCGGTCCAGACCGTTTGCAAGACGCAGAATGGCCGTCAGCTTTGTGATGGTAAGATAAGCATCACGGTCCAGATCCGATGCGGTATTCTGCTGCTCGTAATAAACAAAATCGCTGTGGTTATAAAGAACGACCTTCGCCACAATTTCGCGTTCGATGTGCGAAATCCCGATGATCTCCGTCCGCATAATGATGTTGTAGGAGCATTCCGAAACATTGGCAATCGAAACATATTTGCCGCAGTCATGCAGAATGCAGGCCAGACGCAGAAGAAAGCGTTCTCTTTTGCCAAGCCCGTGGATCTTCTTCGTCGCATCGAAAATCTTCATGGATATAAGATCCAGCGACTGTCCTCTTTCCGCATTTCCGCGGTATCTTCCGGAAATATTGCGCGCGCAGGCAAGAATATCTTCCTCGAAATCATGACTGGGAGGGAGGATCTTCTTATTCTCCGCGTATTCATACACAATTCCGTCTGCAAGCGTAACGCCGGGAGCATACACTCTCACCGCTCCCAGAGCATCGATAATACACTGCATCATCGCACCGGAAATATGAAGAAGGAAAATTCCCTCTTCGCCCATCCGGAACTCTCTCGCAAGCTCACTGGAGGAGTTCTCCGAGAAATACTCCGCGAAGGAACGAAACTGTCCCACATCGATGAGATCCCGTCCCTGCGACTCCAGAAACGAAGACAGATAATCGTCAATGACGATAATATTCGGAAAGCTTCGTTCCCCCAGATACAGATCCGTGAAAACCTGCATCTGCGAGTTTACGATTTCACCGATCAGCTTCTCCAGCTGGGAGCGCCTTGCATCAATATGGCGAAGCTGCTCACGGATCCGGAGAACCCCCAGCTTCAGATTCTGTGTCGACTGCAGAACGCCGTTCTCAAACAGAGAAATCTGAATGCTGCTGCCTCCGATGTCTACAATGGCACAGCCCTCGGACACAATGCGATCGAAATTTTTTCCACGATAGGCCACGGATTTGACATCCAGAAAGCGCTGCTCGGAGTTTGTCAGCACATCAATCCGGATTCCGGTTTCCTCCTCCCACTGAGAAAGGATGATGGAGGCATTCGTCATCTCCCGGATCGCCGAGGTGCCGTACGCCTGATACTCCTCCACCCGGTAGGTGTCCATGATCTTCCGGTATTCCTTCAGAATATCCCGCACCTCCTGGATGCGGTGAAGAGAGAGCTTGCCGGTCGCATAGGTCTCGCTTCCCAGATCAATCTTGCGCACCACATGATCGATCTCCCGGATTCCCCTGGTACGGGAAACCTCGAATATTTTCATTCCAAGCTCATAGCTTCCTACATCAATCGCTGCAAATGTGCGTATTGCCATAAGCGAACCCCCTTCCGGCAAGAGCCGTCGTCTCACAGACATTCTCCGACTCTCTTCTCATTCTGTATCGCTGCCCTCTGATCAGCAGGTCCCGAGCAGGTGATCGATGAACTGCTGTGCGGTTCTTCCGGAAAGACCGCCGTGATTCATCTCCCATTGGGTTGCCAGCTTCTTCAGCTCCGCAGGCTCCATCTCAATGCCGTGACGGGCTGCCAGCTCCGCCACAATTTCATGATACTCTTCATAGGTCGGAGCGCCGTAATAGATCGATACTCCGAAACGGTTTGCCAGAGACAGCTTCTCCTGTACGGTATCTCCGCCGTGCTTGTCGGAAAACTCCACGCCGTCGCGGTCATGGAAGCTCTCCCGAACCAGATGTCTGCGATTGCTCGTTGCATAAATCAGAACGTTGGCAGGCTTTTTCTCAAGGCCGCCCTCAATGACTGCCTTCAGATATTTATACTCCGTCTCGTTCTCTTCGAAAGAAAGGTCATCCATGTACAGAACGAACTTATAATTCCGGTTCTTGATGCGGGCAATGACATTGTTGAGATCGCGGAACTGGTACCGGCTCACCTCAATAATCCGAAGTCCCCGCTCATAATACTCATTGGCAATAGCCTTGATGCTGGACGATTTGCCGGTCCCCGCCTCGCCGTAAAGCAGGCAGTTATTGGCAGGCTTTCCCTCTACAAAGGCCTCCGTGTTCTCAATCAGCTTCTTCTTCGCAATCTCATATCCGACCAGATCCTTCATGTAGACATGAAGAATGTTCTTCACCGGCACAATTCTTGTCTGTCCTGCAAATTCTCCGGCTTCATCATGCTCAATCCGAAAGGCCTTGTGCAGCCCGAACATCCCGACGCCGTATTCTTTGTAAAATGCCGTAAGGAAATCCTTCATCTCCTCTGCACTTTCCGCCGATTCAAACTGCTTCGCCAGCGTGCAGATCCGGTCGCGGATTCTGGTGTTGTAGGCCTTGCTCTCATTTCCGGACGGCTGATAGTCAAGTACTATAGATAACTCAGGAACATGAAATCCCTGCATGATTCCTGTAAAATCAAAGTCAAAATATTCCTTGAAGATCCGGATGTCATGCAGCGCCGCCTCATTGATGCTTCCGCCCACAGCGCCGCGGATTTCGCAGGCCATGGAGTAGCTGTTCTCATGTCCGACCAGAAGGCCCGCCAGATAGTCATGCCAGAGATTTCCGTAAAAGCCGTTATTTCCGGCCTCCTTCAGAAGAAGTGAAATGCAGTCGTACAGCTTTTCTCTGATTTTCTCACTGCCGGGATCCAATGCGGAGTCGACAAGCTCACGCTCTCCCTCCTCCATGACCTGCGTCATTTTATCCAGCAGCTCCTCATTTTCGAAGTTCCGATAAAGAATACACTCCTTCTGCCTCATCGTTTTCCTGTTCCTTTCTCAGATGCTGGTATCCGCCGATGCTTCGCCAGACTCAATAGTTTCCGAGAACCTTCAGGTTCTTCGCTTCATCCCGAAGGCCTCTCAGCGCATTTCTCACAGCGCCGTCCTGAAGATTTCCCTCAAAATCAATGAAAAAGCGATATTCAAAGCTGCGGTCACGAATCGGCCGGCTCTCGATTTTGGTCATATTCAGATCGTTGTAGATAAAATGCGACAGCACGCGGTACAGCGCTCCGCTTTCGTGCTCCGCTTCGAGTACGATGGATATTTTCCCTGCTCCGCGAAGGAAAACCTTCCGGTTGGTCACAATGATAAAACGAGTGGAGTTGTTGTCCGAATCGTTGATTCCCTCCGCAAGGATCTCCAGCCCATAGGCCTTTGCCGCATACTCCGAGCCGATCGCCGCCTTCGTGATATCCTGATCTCTTGCAACCTTCTCCGCCGCGTAGGCGTTGTTCTGCATGCCGACCTGCTGCCATTCCGGATGCTGATCCAGATAATGCTCGCTCTGCATCAGAGACTGTGCATGGGAGTAAACCGTGCGGATGCTCTCCGTGGTGGTCCCCGGAATTCCCATCAGGCAATGCCGGATCGGAAGGATCTGTTCCCCGACGATGTAATTCTCAAATTCAAAGAGGAGATCATAATTCTGGGACACGATTCCTGCCGTGGAATTCTCAATCGGAAGCACCGCATAGTCTGCCGCGCCCTCCTCAATTGCACTCATCGCATCGCGGAAGGTCTCCACATGGAAGTTGTCAATGTTCTCCCCGAAGAATTCCTTCATGGCCGCCTCGGAATACGCTCCGGGAGCTCCCTGATAAGCCACTCTCGTCTTCTCTCCGATCAGCGAATCCACCGGAATAAACGGAAGCCCGTGAAGCTGTCCCGCATCATCCATCAGACGATACTGGCACTTCCTGCTGATCGCCATAATCTGCTCATAAAGCTCACGTACCGCTCTTTTGTTGAAATCCGATCCCGCAAGCCCTGCCAGCGTTGCCAGCTTCTCCTGCTCTCGTTTCCTGTCCAGAACCCGTTTGCCGGAATGAATCTTATCCTCTGCAACCTTCTCGGAAATGGACATCCGCTCCTCAAAAAGCTTCACAATCTGTGCGTCAATTTCATCCAGCTGCTGTCTGTATTCCAAAAGCCCCATACTGTACTGTCTCCTTGTCCGCTTCTCAACGCTCAGGCGGATTCCTCCTGATTCATCTTCAGAAGCTTCGCGGCCTGATCCGCCGCGATCAGCGCATCCAGAATCTCGTCCAGATCCCCGTTCATCACGTCATTTAAATTATATACCGTCAGCTTGATCCTGTGGTCCGTGACACGGGACTGCGGGAAGTTATACGTCCGGATTTTCTCTGAGCGGTCTCCGGTTCCGATCTGCGATCTGCGCAGATCCGCCTCCTTGTCATGACGGTTCTGCACCTCCAGATCGTACAGCTTGGAACGAAGCAGTGCCCAAGCCTTGTTCTTATTCTGAAGCTGAGAACGCTCCGTCTGGGAATAAATGACAATTCCTGTCGGAAGATGCGTCAGGCGCACCGCAGAGTCCGTTGTGTTGACGCCCTGTCCGCCGTTTCCGGATGCTCTTGTGATATCCATCCGGACGTCCTCCGGCGGAATGTCGATCTTGATGTCATCCGTCACCTCCGGCATGACCGCAACGGTAATCGTAGAGGTATGAATTCTTCCCTGGGACTCCGTCGCCGGAACGCGCTGCACCCGGTGTACACCGCTCTCATATTTCATCCGGGAATAGGCTCCCTGTCCGATGATCATGAAGTTCACAAACTTCATGCCGCCGATGCCGCTCTCTTCAAAATCCAGGAGCTCCGTCTTCCAGCCGCGGCTCTCCGCATAGTGCACATACATCCGGTAAATCTGCGCCGCAAAAAGGGCTGCTTCATCTCCGCCCGCACCTGCACGGATTTCACAGATGACGTTCTTATCGTCATTCGGATCCTTCGGAAGAAGAAGCACCTTCATCTCTTCCGTCAGCTTCTCCACGCGCTCCTTGGCATCGGCAAGCTCATCCCTTGCCATTTCCTTCATTTCCGGGTCGCTCTCCGCATCGATCATCTCAAGTGAATCTGCAACGTCCTGCACAGCCCTCTGGTATGCGCGATAGGTTTCCACCACCTGCGTCAGGTCCGTCTGCTCCCGCATCAGCTTCCGGTAGCGGTCCATATCCTGCACCACCTCCGGCATCGCGAGCTCTCTTGCGATCTCTTCATAATGGAGAAGGACCGAGTCCATCTTTTCAAACATATTGATACCTCGCTGCGGCAAAATCCGCGAAGGCGGTTCTGCCGAATATTCCTGCCTGATTTATAAGGCTCCCAGAACCACCCGGTCCAGACCGCCGTAGTCCTTCACGGTCCGGATTCCCCGGAGCTTCTGCTCCTGCATCAGCGCCGCAATCTGCGGCGCCTCATCAAATCCCGATTCCACTATTATAATACCGGAGGGCTTCAGATGCCCTACGGCTTCCCTCATGATCCTGCGGTAAAATACGAGTCCGTCCTCTCCTCCGTCAAGAGCCGCATAGGGCTCTCCGCAGCGAACCTCCGGCTCCAGCGTCGGAATGACCTCCGTTGGAACGTACGGCGGGTTCGATACGATCAGATCAAACCTCTCATCTCCGACAGGCTCCCAGAGATCTCCCTGACGGAAGGCTGCCCTCTCCTGCAAGCCAAGGCGGACGGCATTCTCCCTTGCGGCCTCCAGTGCCTCCTCCGACAAATCCGTGCCGAGTCCGCCGGCATTTCTCAGTTCGTGAAGCAGCGAGAGCAGAATGCAGCCGGAGCCCGTACACAGATCCAGAATCCGAAGCGGAGCTTCGCCCAGCCCTCTTCGCTTCAGCTCCTCCAGCGCGGTCTCCACCAGAACCTCCGTATCCTGCTCCGGAATCAGCGTGCTCTTATTCAGCCGGAAGGTGAGCCCCATGAAATCCCACTCGCCCAGAATCATCGCGGTGGGCTCGCGTTCCTTTCGTCTCTGAATAAAGGCGCGATACTGATTCACCTCTTCTTCGGTCACCTTCTTCTCCGGAAAAACAAGAAGAGTCTGCAGATTTGTTCCGCAGACCTCCTCCAGAAGGAACCTGGCATCCAGTGCCGCATCCGGCAGCCCTGCCTGTTCCAGAATCCTCCTACCCTCTTCATAAAGCTCCCGATATGTCTTACATGCTTCTTCCGCTCGCATCCGGCTCCTCTTCGGTATACCCGAAATTCTTCTTCAGATATGCTCTCCAATCAAAAACCGCCTCCACCGAAGCAATGGCAACCTCCGCCATTCCCTCGTCCGGCTCCTTGGTTGTGATGTGCTGAAGCCACACACCGGGTGCCGAGATGATGTTGACAAATGTATTGTTATGGCGTCCCGCATACCGCAGGAACTCAAAGGAAATTCCGGCAATCAGCGGAATCATGGCAATACGAACCAGAATCCGCATTCCGAAGCTGTCTACGCGGATAAAGAAGAACAAAATCACACTGATCACAAGGATCAGCACGATAAAGCTGCTGCCGCACCGCTTGTGGAAGCGCGAGCTCCGCATCACGTTATCTACCGTCAGCGGCTGTCCGCTTTCAATACAGTTGATGCATTTGTGCTCCGCGCCGTGATAGCCATACAGCCTCCGGATGTCCTTCATCGCGGAAATAGCGATCATATAAATCAGGAAAATGGCCAGCCGGATCACGCCCTCCAGAATTGCCATCACGGCATCACTCCGAATCCAACCGCTCATCAGCTTCATCAGAAATACCGGAAGCACTGCGAAAATTCCCACCGCAAGAACCAGTGAAATCACGATCGTAATGCCGGTCATCACCGCCTCTTCCCGTTCCTTCTTCTCCGGGGATTTCCCGCTGTCATTCTCATCGTCATAGAATGCACTGGAGAAGTTCATTGCCTTCATGCCGGTGATCAGAGAATCCACAAAGGACAGCACTCCGCGAACCAGTGGAAGCCTTGCCCAGATGGTCTTCTCGCCGATGCCGTGGTATTCGTCCACTCCCACCTCAATTTCGCCATCCGGCTTCCTTACTGCAACCGCCATCTGACTCTTATTGCGCATCATCACGCCCTCGAGAACCGCCTGTCCGCCGATTCCGGAATAGCGCTGCCGTCTTCTTCTCTTTGCCACTTTCGTATCCTCTTAGTGCTGCCACATCAGCACCTGCACAGGTTGAATATGATAAAAACAAAGAGGTTGGGGCAGCCTCCTGCTCCAACCTCCGTCATCGCTTGAAATCACTATCTTATTTAAGACCGTATTTCTTGTTGAACTTATCAATGCGACCCTTAGCATTTGCTGCCTTCTGCTGGCCAGTGTAGAAAGAATGGCACTTGGAGCAAACTTCGACGTGGATCTCGGAAACAGTGGATCCGGTTACGAAAGTATTGCCGCAGTTGCAGGTTACGGTTGCCTGATAATACTGAGGATGAATTCCTTCTCTCATGTTCGACTACCTCCTTCGTGCAAGCGCTGTCGTGAATGATCTATCATTCACTCACCTACATGAGCCGCCGCGCCCGAACACCGGGAACCCTGTCCCGCGCGGAACGCCCGCGATTCGGCAGGTATGACGGCCTCACAGCTGTTCCACTCAGAACAGCGGTATGATTGTACCATTTGTACCAGCGCTTGGCAAGAGGGGGATTGCATTCATCCGACCAAATGTCATCGGGTTATCGGGCTTTTCCTGCGCACCCTCCGGTACAGAACGATTGCGGCTCCGGCGGAGAGAAACTCTGCCGCCGGGAAGGCCATCCATACTCCGTTCATTCCAAATGCCCGGCTCAGAAGGTATGCTGCAGGCAGAATCACCACAAGGTAGCGCAGCAGTGAAATGATAAAGGATGCTCCTCCCATTCCGAGGCCCTCCAGCGTTCCGGCTGCCGTGACAGACACGGCGGAGATGAGAAATCCCGCACTGATGATTCGAAGCGCCGCAGCTCCCTGAAGGATCGTTTCCGGATTTCCCGTAAACAGTCCGATGCACCACTCCGGAGCAAAGACACAGATCACGGTTCCGACTCCCATCACCGCAAGAGCCATGCCAAGCGCTGTCCGGAAAATACTTCCCACTCTCTTTTCTTCTCCTGCTCCATAATTGTAGGCAACCAGCGGCCGGATGCCCTGTACAATGCCGTTTGCGGTCAGATAAATGAAGGTCTGAAGCTTGTAATAAATGCCAAGGATCAGAATTCCCGTCTGCGAATATCCTGCAAGAATTCCGTTCAGCATGGAAATCAGAATGGAGGGAAGTGCCTGATTCAGTGTAGCCGGAATGCCCACATTGTACAGCCGTCCCGTAAAACGCCGGCTTTCCCAGCCCTCCCGCAGAGAAATATGAAGATGGAGTCGTCCTTTTTTCCAGAGAACCAGATAAACCGCAAGTGTCACCGCCTGTCCGATGATCGTTGCATAGGCGGCTCCCTCGATCGACATTGCAGGGATCGGTCCAAAGCCGAAAATCATCACCGGATCCAGAATGACATTCACAATGCAGCCTGCCATCATGCTGGCCATGGACACCTTCATGCTTCCGATTGCCTGAAACAGCTTCTCATAAACCAGGGAAACCTGATTGATAACGGAGAACACGATCACGATCCGCGCATAGCGCATTCCATAATCCAGTACCGCAGGATCATCCGTAAATGCCTGCAGAAACGGCCTCGCCGCCAGAGACAGCGCAATCGTAAGAAGAACTGCATGTACCAGCGAAAGCAGGACTCCCAGCGATGCTGCGCCGTCCGCATCCTTCTGTCTCCCAGCTCCCAGATAAAACGCCACTGCCGCATTGACGCCGACGCCAAAGCCGATGCAGACCGCACCTGCAATGTTCTGCAGCGGGAAGACCAGCGACAGAGCCGTCATTGCGTCCTCGCTGATCCTTGCAATGAAAAAGCTGTCCACAATGTTGTACAGTGCATTCACAAGCATCGACAGCACCATCGGCATCGACATCGAGACCACAAGCGGCAGCACCGGCTTTGTTTTCATAAAGCTCTGGTCCATCATATTGTTCTTCCTCCCGTTCCACATAAAAAGCCGCACAGCATCAGAACATAATGCTCTGAAACTGTGCGGCGAAAAAGATACACTCTCAAAAATCCGCGCCCGATATCCCGGGTTTTGCTCCGGTTCATGCTAAGTCATCTGCGAACAATTGTCAAATCCGATTTATACTTTCTCCACGGTTTCCCACTGTTTCCGGTCACCTTCCCTGCGCCGCATCGCAATATCTCCACAGTGCTTTGATGTCCCGGAAGGTATACGCGGGCTTCTCTTCACTGTTTCGGATATCCCCCTCCGAGGCTTCTCCGCTCAGCACGCATACCGTATCAACTCCCGCATTGTTTCCGGAAGCAATGTCGGTATACAGACGATCCCCGATCACCAGCGTTTCTTCCCTGGTATATCCGAATTTATTCCGGACAATGTCAATCATTGTCGGCTCCGGCTTTCCAATGAAAACAGGCCACTTCCCGGTTGCCTTTTCGATTCCGTAGCACATGGAGCCGCAGTCCGGCACAAATCCAGCTGTTTCTCCAAACGATACCGGACAGCATTCATCCGGATTGGTAGCAATATAAGCCGGGCTCTGACAGGTCAGAATCTCACAGGTGTTCCGAAGCTTTTGCATCGTAAGCTCCATGTCAAAGCCAACCAGCACCACATCAATTCCGTCCCGCACCTCTTCGGTCACGCGGATACCGGCATGAAGCAGCTCCGAAATCATGGATTTTGTCCCCTGACAATAAACCAGTGCGTCCGGAAAATGCTCCTTCAGATACAGAACCGTCGCCTGTGTGGAGGTAAAGAAGTTCTCTGCCTCTGCCGGAAGCCCCATCTGATGCACCTTATCCATATAGTCCTTCACGGACTTCGATGAATTGTTCGTAATGAAAACATACCGTCCGCCGCTGTCACGGATGTAATCCAGCATCTGCCTCGTCCCGTCAAAAACGGTATTTTCCTGATAAATGGTTCCATCCATATCGAGCAGGAACAGTCGCTTGCTCTTCAGAGGATCTGCATCCTTTCCAAAATAATCTGTGCTATTTGTCGTATTCTTCATTCCTGCCCCTCAGTGACTTTCTGAAACCGTATCTGCGCAAAAAGTTTTCCTTTTCAGCCCGGCAGCAATCACCAGTGCTGCAGCCGTCAGCAGAATCCAGCCCATAATTGTCATACTCCATCCGTTTTTTTCTACCATTACGCCGATCGTAAACGTGGAAACCGCACTTCCGATATATGCCATGGCGTTCAGAAAACCGGAAACTGTTGAAACCCGTCCAAGAGATTCAAAGTGCATGGGGATCATACTGATATACAGGGTGTTCACCGCCAGCATCGAGGACGTAATCACAGCAAACAAAAGAATCGAAAGGATCGCATTCACACCATTGAGCAGAAGGAGGCCTGCAAGTGCAATTGTTGCAACAGCGAAGAAAATCGCCGAGTTCTCCATCTCCCTGTCCGGTCTTCTTTTCTGAACAAATCTCGCCAGATATGCTCCACTCAGATTAATCACCGGAAGAATCATCGTCATGATCACAGAGAAGGAAGCCGAAACGTCATAGCTGTCACAGATGTACGTCGGAACCCACTGTGTGACACCGTCCTTCAGCATCCCGTGAATCCAAACCGGGAACAATATCATCAGAAGGCCGCTGGTTTTCAATAGGTACGCAAACGAAATATTCTCTTTCTCATGTACAGTTTTTGTCTGCTTCTCTGCAATAACCGTAGTGCCTTCTCCGGATATCCCCTCCGCATTTCCGGACACGCGGTTGATCCACCGAAAGCCGAATATCCACAGAATCGCCAATGGAAGCATTACACCTGCCGCTGTGAAAAACACAGCTTTCCACCCCCAAAGCTTCATGGCACCTGCTGACAGAAAATATGACATCAGCGTCCCGATCGCCATGCTGGACGCGATGTCCACAATGTATTTCATTTTCCGATCTTCCGTATATCGCTCTGCAAAAATCCGGATTAACGGCGGCCAGATCATGGACTGAAGATAACCGTTAATTCCCCAGAGCATAATCATTTCCGGAAATCTTCCTGCAAAACCCATCAGACAGTTAACCACTCCGGCACCGGACAGGCCGAAAAACACCATATTCTCAGGCTTCCACCGGTCTCCCAGAATTCCGTTGCACAGCTGCCCGATTCCATAGGCGAAGAAATACGCCATACTGATCGCTCCTGCCTGAGATCTTGTCAGAATTCCGTCCACCATAATGGATGACATCGCCGAAGAATAATTCAATCTCCCCAGGTAGGAGGAAAAATATACCAGCCAGCTCAGCCAGAACAGTATTTTTCCTGTTCGCTCATCCACCTTTCTATACTGTCCCCTCATAATAACCTTTCTTTTTATCCGGAAGCTTTTCTTGTTCCTTCTGCCTTTGTTTTACCGAAGCAGAGCTTCCATTACCTGGCCCTGCGCCTCAGGAAGATCCAGACCAAGAACTCTTGCAAAGGTGGGAGCTTCATCTACAACCTTCCCGTTATCCAGCTGCTCTCCCTGCTTAAAATCAGGTCCGCAGACAATCATCGGAGGCTGAGGTCCCTTTTCCGGCATATGACCGTGATCAGAATGTCCATATCGGAACGCCGCACGTTCTGCGGGAATCACTGCTTCTCCAAGCCATTCATCGCAGAAATCCGAGTAGCCGTCTGTTTCCACAATAAAGGAGAATGCGCCTCGAATTCCATACCTGGCTTCTGCTTCTTCTGCCGTCAGGACCTCGGAAATCCCGTAAATTCCAGCCCTTGCCATGCTGCAAAGATCCTGATAAACCGCTTCCTTATCTCCGGTTTCCGATACATAAATCTCTGCCGACAAGCCGCAGCCCTTGGCATAAGCGCGCCAGCCGGTTACGTTCCCCTGCTCGTCGGTATCAATGTATCCCTTTTCCTTCAGAAAAACATTGAATGCAATGCTTCGTACCTGTTCCAGATGTCCGTGATCACTGACAATCGCTATATTCGTATCATCCTCAATTCCTGCATCCTGCACGGCATCCAACAGCATGCCGATCCAGCGATCTGTGGCAATCAAAGCCTCATTCAGCTTGTCACTGAACAAACCGTACCGATGCCTCGTATCATCCACAAAGCTCGGATGTGTCAGCACAAGATTCGGTTTATATTTACGGATAATGTCGCAGGCGCAGGTAATCTGGAACTCTTCATCCGTGGGATGCTTGGACTTACTCCAGTCCAGAATTCCGATATTCGGAAGAATAATGTCTTCATAAATTTCCGGAGAACACATTTTCCTGTGAACTTCCAGAAGGTCCGCAGCGCCTTCTCTGTCCTCATCCATGATTTCAGGAACCAGATAATCGATGACATCGAAGCCGCCGGCGGTCAGTGGCCAACGGCAGGAGCATGTACGCAGTCCTTTTTTCTTCGCCGCATGAAAAAGTGTCTCGCACTGCACCTCATTCAGATTGTTGTACCAGGACGGCCTGGCATTTCCCGGTTCAAAATGCTCGTTTGCAATGATTCCGGTCTTATCCGGCGTACACCCCGTCATAAGTGTTGTATGTACAATATGTGTCAGACTCGGATACACGGTCCGCATATGCCGCACAAGGCTTCCGTTTTCAAGCAGTCGTTTTACATTCGGCTGCTTTCCCAGTAATTCCAGATCCTCATAAACCAGTGCATCCACGCTGACCACAATCAGATGATTTGCCATTTAATTTATCCTCCCTGCTCTGCTATGTATCTCAGATGAGCTCTACCAGATCAATTCCAGGTATTTCCACCCAGTTTGTTTCAACTTCAGTTTCTTTTTCAGCCGCTCTGTAATATACATAGGCCCGCTGCGTTTTCCCGTTACGTTCTTTTGTTTCTCCATCCTGGGTCATTTCAACCTCTTCGATACGGTCTCCCCTGGTTTTCATCTCGCTCATGATAAAATCAAAGGCTGCCCGTCTTGTAAATTCCACATACAGGATCTGACGTCTGACATAATTGTGAGATGCATATTCGTATCTCGACAAAACAGTCTCTGCCAGAAGAATCAATACCGTTGTCAACACGCCGCCTTCATAAAAGCCCGATCCAAAGGCCAGTCCCGTTATGGCCGTCGCCCAAAGTCCTGCAGACGTTGTCAACCCCTTCACCTGATTCTTCTTCGTAACAATAATTGCTCCGGCTCCGATAAAACCAATACCCGCAATAACCTGAGCTCCCAATCTGGCCATATCTGCAGAATAGTGCAGAACAATGACAATATACTGGCCTGTCATTGCGGTCATGCAGGCCCCAAGGCAGATCAGAATATGAGTCCGAAATCCCGCTGATCTTCCTTTATATTCTCGTTCCAGCCCAACGGCTCCGCCACAGATCATCGCACACAGCATTTTGGCAAATGTGGACAGCATGCTAAAATCACGAAGTGTTTCAAGTCCTGTAATCATGATTAATTCCTCTAGACCTCGTTAACTTCCTGTACACAGGGAAGTCTCATCAGATGTTTCAGTACCGTTCCATGATCGATTTTCTTTGGCAGACGCATGAAAATCACCGCACTCGATTTTTTACCGCTTTTCTTCTGCCCTTTGTCTATATCTACATCGAAGATCAATACATCTGCCTGATGCAGAGCTTCCAGAACTTCCTTCAGATTACAGAAGCCGTCATACTCCACATAGATGCTCATATCTCTTGACTTGGCAGCCACCCATCCCGACACAGGGAACAGAAATACATTGATGAAATGGATCATCAGAAATCCAATCAGGATGCATCCGTAATACCCTGCACCGATTGAAATCCCCATGCACGCACTGGCCCATAAACTAGCCGCCGAAGTCACACCTTTGACTCTCTTACGCCGGTTGACAAGAATACTCCCTGCGGCCAGAAAGCTGATTCCACTGGTTACCTTGGCGGAATATCGGGAAACATCTACAGAAATATCATATACGGCGGCCAGCTCTGCCCACTGTCCATGAATCATCTGATAATCATACATGCTGATCAGCATGGTAAGTGCCGACCCAATGCTGACCAGCATATAGGTACGAAGTCCTGCAGGATTTCCTCTTCTCCCCCTCTCGACGCCTATAAATGCACCTGCAATCATAGCCATAAAAAGTCTGAAACTCACCGATGCAATATTAAATTCATGAAAATAAGTCACCAGTTCCTGCATTTTCCATACCTGTAATTTCAAAATTCTCAAGCCGATTCGTACTGCCGGCACCCGGATCGTCCAAACACAAAATCACAGCTCATAAATCACGAAGCTCTGCGGTGCGACTTTCAGACAATCTTTATCAACCTGTGCACCTTTGCCAATCCGGAACGCCTCCGTTCCTTGTACCTTGACAGGTGCAACAGCGGTTTCCAGTGACGGATTGACCGCAATCACAAATTTCCCTCTGCGATAAACAAAAGGTGCTTTTTCTTTTTCTGCATATAAAACCTCATATTCGCCATCCGCCTGAAGGTCTTCATGCTCGTGGCGGAATGCAAGTATCCGCCTGACCATATGAAGCAAAGAGTTCTCATCCTGCTCCTGCGATTCAACAGTAGGAGCATCGTCCGAAGGATCGACCGGAAGATACAGCGAATCCGCACAGCCCTCTGAAAATCCAAGATTCTTTCCGGCAGTCCACTGCATCGGGGTTCTGGATCCGGTACGGAAATATCCGCCTTCCTTTGTACGTAGATGCTCATACCTCATTCCGATTTCGTCTCCGTAGTACAGGAAGGGTACGCCCGGCATCGTGAAGATGGTTGCATATGCAATCTTAATTTCTTCATCATCAAGGGTTTCCTTGGCGCGAATCGTATCGTGATTGCAGGTCAGAAGCGAAATATAGGTTCTGCCCTTGGTTTTGTCATAATACTTCTGGAATTCTTCCACAAATGATGTCACATCTCCCTTTGCGTTCTTCTTGAAGAAGCTATGATCTTCATCCTTGTGATTTCCGTAATCGCGGAGAAGTGTGGAATAACCGTTTCCCTTCTCATTCAGATAGAAATCCATATCAAATCCCGCATCTGCAGCCTGTGGCGGATTGCTCCATTCTGCAACGAATGCAGCTTCCGGATAATCTCTGCGTACACGATCAAAGATATATTTCCAGACATGTGCCGTTCCGGATTTGTCAGGGTCATCCTTCTTGACAAGAGACGCTGCCATATCTACGCGGAATCCATCACACCCATGCTCCAGCCAGAACCTGATGACATCCACCATTGCATCGCGGGTTGCAACACAATCCGGATCGTCAATGCCCTTCTGCCAGGGCTCCTCCGGATGTAAAAATCCATAATTTAATGCCGGCTGACACTTGAAGAAATTGAGAAGATACGTGCCTGCCCGTTCCGCTTCACCGCCAATATAGGGAATACCGTCGCAGCCTCGGAAACAGTGATCCGTCCATATATAGCGATCGGAGAACTCGTTTTTTTCCACCTTCTGGCTTTCCTTAAACCAAGGATGCTCTTCCGAGGTATGTCCCGGAACAAGGTCCAGCAGAATATGAATTCCCTTCTCGTGTGCCCGATAGAACAAACGATACAGATCCTCATTTGTCCCATATCTTGGTGCGACCTTTTTGTAATCTCTCACATCGTATCCAGCGTCATGAAACGGAGAATCAAAGCAGGGATTGATCCAGATTGCATTACAGCCAAGTTCCTTGATATAGTCCAGTTTTTCCGTGATCCCATTAAAATCTCCGATTCCATCCGCATTCGTGTCCCTGAAACTCTGCGGATAAATTTCATAAAATACCGCATCCTTCAACCAGCCGATCATCTGATTTAACCTCCTTTTTAAAAGCAGTCTTCTCCAGAATTCTGTCGAATAAGAAAAGCCCCCTATGACACGCCTTTCGGTATGCCATAAGGAGCTTCCTCACAGAACATCTCTCTTTAGCTCTGTATTCTTCGGTATCCCGTCACTTCAGCGTTAAATATCTGCCTATCATCAGCGGTGATAATAGAAATCAATGTACTCAGCGCAAGCGTCTAAGAAAGCCTCTCTGTCTCCATCTCCATAATATCCCTGAGCAGCTGCTGCAAGATCGCCTCTCAGATCCCATGTCGGCCACTGGTTTCCTACGGTCGAGAATGCCGAACCACTCATTACGGTGTCATAAACATCCATGAGCTGTTCCTTGTCATACTTCACGCCCTTCACATAACTGATATTTCCGTCAACCTCATAGTATTCCTGAGCGATATCAGACTGGGACAGGAAGTCAAGAAATGCCTTGCAGGCTTCCGGATACTTGGTGGAAGTCCCGATGGACCATGCAGTGTCAACGTTAACAGCAACCTGAGGAGAATCCAGGATCGGGCTCGGCAGTGCAAAATATGCAATGTCAAGATCCGGGTTAGCTGTCAGGAACTGAGAAAGAAGCCAGCTTCCGTTGAACATAATTGCGGAATCACCGTTTACGATATCCTGAAGAGCAGCATCTCTGTCCATTCCAAGTGCATCTTCGGTAGCATAAGGCTTAATGGTATCCAGGAAATCTGCAAAGGTATTCAGTGATTCGCTGTCAGCAATGTCCTTGGTTCCATCCGCAATTGCCTGGAAGTCCTTCGGGCAGTCCGGATTCAGCTCACCCATCAGACGCTCGGTCAGCTGCGGAGCATCTCCCTTGAACGGGAAAGCAATCGGTCTCTTGATTCCGGAATCCTGAAGCTTCTGAAGATCTTCCTTGAACTCATCAAAGGTTGTCGGTGCAGAAGTAATTCCGGCTGCCTCGAAAAGATCCTTGCGATAATATACAGCATAGGTACTTACCGTCATCGGCATGCAGAACTGAATGTCGTTGTACTCCGTCAGTGCAAGCAGATTCTGACCAATATTCTGCTGGAATGCTTCATCGGTAACATCCATCAGATATCCGGCATCATAAAACTGCTTGTATTCAATACCGGCAGGCATCGTCTGCATGACATCAGGAATATCATTGGAAGCAAGTCTGGTCTTCAGAACCGTCTCACCGTCCTCCCCATAAGTGTGATGTACCTTTACCTGCGGATACTTTGCCGTATATTCAGCAATGATATTATCAATTACTTCAACAATCTCTTCCTTTATCGTAAAGACTTCAATCTCCGCACCGTCTTCCGGTGTATACTCTCCGCTGACCGTACCGCTCTCATCTTCTGCGGCTGTATCAAGAACCGGTGCCTTTTCCGTGCTCTCCTCTGCTGCTTCTTCCGTAGCTTCTGCTGCAGGCTTGCTCTCTGCAGCCGCATTGTCCCCCGAAGATCCGCAGCCTGCCATGGAGAATAACATCATCCCCGACATAACCAGTGCCATTACTCTTTTCTTGTTCATTGTTGAACCTCCCTTTTCTATTTATCAGCGGCTCCCGATTGCCGCAGATTTACAATTTAAATCTCCACCTGCATTCCGTCATAAGACGGAATAATGTGATCCTTTTCCATGATCTCCAGAAGCTCCGCATAAGGCAGATAGAAGTTGTGCGAATAATGAGTCGCAATGATCTTTGTGTGCTCGTCAATTAAGCTGTTCTTTTCAAAGCGCTCCTTCATTTTCAGAATGTTCGGATATCCCATATGGTAATCCTTCGAATCCTTCATTCCTATGGTGCAATCCATGCTCAGAAGATCAAACTTCAGATGATTCTGCTCTATGTAGTCCCAGGTTTCTTCCGGATACTCTCCGGTATCATTGCTGTAGAGCAGTCTCTTTCCGTTGCTTTCAATACTGTAAATCAGACAGTTCTCTCTCGGATCATGATGGGCTGTCAACGGCGTCACAAGGTAATCACCGATCTGCACCGGCTCAAAGTTCTTCAGTTCATGAAGGATGACCCGTCCGCCCTCGTCAAGTTCCGCTGTCATTTTCAGACGATCTATGCAGACATTGTTCCCATAGACATGAACGGGTTCTTCAATTCCTGCTGCATAGCCTTCACTCCGCATTGCAAACTCTTCCGGATAAAAATGATCCTGATGCGAATGCGTGAATATCACGTATTTCAGCTTATAAAACTCCAGGTCGTTCTGAAGCATATGCATATAAGAGTCCTGCGGAAAATCAACCATAAGATCATCGTTGATCAATACCTGTGACCGGGTACGGACATCCTTACCGCGTGTTTTCCGGATCTTTTTGCAAACCTCACAGTTACACCAGACTGCAGGAATTCCTTCTGCTGCCGCCGTTCCCAAATAATGCAGTTTCATCTTTACTTTCCTCCCCTTACGTTCAAAACTGTTCTTCTTATCCTTTGACAGCTCCGCTGGTCAGGCCAGACATAATCTGTCTCTGAAGGAAAAGATAAATCACAAGAATCGGAATCATCGAAATGCACAGGCAGGCAAATACCAGACCATAATCCACGCCCGCCTCTGACTGGAAATTATACTGATACAGAACAATCGTCCAATACTGCGGAGAACGATTCAGGATGATCAGCGGGAGCGTAAAATCGTTCCATGTCCAAAGGCAATCCTTGATCACCGAGGTTGCAATGATCGGCTGCATCAGCGGGAAAATAATTCTGCGGTACGTATAGAACGTACTGGCTCCGTCTATGGACGCTGCTTCCTCAAGGTCTCTCGGAATTCCTGCAAGATATCCGGTATACAGGAAGGTTGCTTCACAAGTCGTAGAACCGATGCAAAGAATTGCCAGACCGACCGGATTCATTATTTTAAGTGCGGACATCATCTGAACCAGCGGAATCATCTTTACCTGGAATGGAATGAAAATACCGATCAGAAGGTAGAAGTAGAATCCTCTCCACTTTCTGTCCTCGTTCATTCTCCGGGCCACCGAATAACCAAGCATCGGCATCAGAATCACATCTCCTGCCGCAACAACAGCAGTAATCACCGCCGTATTCAGCAGCGCTCTCCAGAACCCCTTCTTGAAGAGAATGTACTTGAAATTTCCGAAATACCACTTCGTCGGAAGGGACAGGTAGTTGGTGATTGTCTCCGACGTACTCTTAAAGCTTGTGATAAAAGTAATGTATAATGGAAGAACAACCGTCAGAAGCCCCAGAATCAGAAGAGCATAGACCAGAACTTTATGTAATTTCTTCTTACTCATTTGCTTACCCCACTCCCCGTTATGCATTTACAGATTTCTTATTGCTGATCTGCAGCTGAACGAAAGAAATAACTGCCACAACGATACCTACAATGATTGCCTCTGCCATTGCAGATGCGAAACGATTATTCTTAAACGCATCGTTATAAATCAGAATCGACAGAGATCTCGTTGCATTGTTCGGTCCGCCATCCGTCAGAATCTTGATCTGATCAAAGACCATCAGACCGCCCTTTACGGCAAGGACAAGAACTACAGAAAGAGTTGGAATCAGATGGGGAATCGTAATATACCGAAACACCTTCCAGTTGGTCGCCCCATCGATTTTTGCTGCTTCCAGAAGCTCATACGGAATTGTCTGAAGGCCTGCAAGAATCAGAATCGATTGCATTGGCAATGCCCCCCAGAGTGCCACAAACAAGATTCCGAAAATTGCCGTATCTTTGCTGGACAAGAGACTCTTTTGCAGCCACGATATCCCCACAGCATTTCCAAATGCAGGAATCACGCGGAAGAAAATCTGATTAAAGATCATCGATACCGTGACACTACTGAACAACGCCGGAAGGAAATACAGAGCGCGAAATGTTGTGCTTCCCTTTACTCTCTGATTGAGAAGAAGAGCAATGATTGTCGCAAGAATCAATATTCCCAGCACAAACAGGATGGTGTAACGAAAATTAAACAGAAACGCCTTCAGAAAGCGCTTATCCGTCAATGCATTGATATAGTTCTCAAAGCCGACAAAATTTCTGGTCCTCGCAATCTTATTCCAATCCGTGAAGCTGTAGTACACGCCAAGGCAAACAGGGAACGTAAAGAAAAACGTATATAGCGCTGCTCCCGGAATGGACATCAGCATTGTTGTTCGTTTGTAATCCTTTTTCAGACACTTCTGATGCTGTGTATTCTTTTTCAATTTCTGTTCCCCCTTTTTATTCTTTATTACCCCTTTTATTCGCCTTCGCAGAAATTTATGTAATAAAAAAGAACAGCAAAAGTGAACCATCACTTTTGCCATTCTCATCATCTCAAAGGCAATTCACTCTGTTATCATTTTACCTGCGCTTTACGTTTGCGGTAAACATAGTATCTTACATTTGAAAGCATTGTGCAATATGGTTTGTATTATTTTTTTATCTTAATTGTTCGTTTTGTCATTTTCGTACAACATCGTACAGTACATTCCGTCACTTTTCCGATTTGATTTTCGCATTCTTGTGTGCATATCGTCACATTCTGAATCTTTCAGAAATGCAATATACCGTACCTTCCAGTTGAAGCACCTGTCATCCGATATTCACTGCGCGCCAAAGTATTCTGCCAGAAAAGGCAGACAATTCCTACTCGACACCGCTCTCACACAAGTAGAAATTTCCCCGATCCGCATCCAGAATGGCACGTGCACCGATCGGCAGAATCTGATTGTACTTTCCATGGCCGAAATCATCTGTCATAACAACTGGAATCTGATGCTTTTCACCAACCCGCAGCAGTATCTCTTCAAGAAGAGGATTTGGATTTTCTGAATAATGTCCGAAAATCAGTCCGCAAATCCGGTCGAACACTCCATCCTGTTCAAGGCAGGAAACATATCGGGAAACAGCAGCTGGTTCGTTGAACTTTTCATGATCCTCCAGAAACAATAACGGCTTCTCTCCTTCTGAAACATGGTCCAGTGAATAAAAAGGTGTTTGCTGAATCAGTGTATAATTCACCAGATATCCACCGGTAAGTCTTCCTTTCACGTATCCTCCCCGGAGGACCTTCCATGGTTTTGCCATTCTGTAGTTTGAAGATCCCTCGATCAGTCGATCATGAAATGCCTGCAGATTATAATGTTGTTTTAACTCCTGCCCAAAGCATTCATCGAATGTACGAATTGACTGTCCATAAAAGGTTATAAGTCCGCTTCTGTCTGAAATGGCATTCAGAATTGACGTGCTGTCGCTGTAGCTGCTGATGATTTTCGGGTGCCTGCGGATTTTCTCATAGTCCAGTAGTGGAAGCAGGTGAGTAGCAACCTCTCCTCCTGTAAACAACAGCATTTTCACATCATCGTCTTCCATCATCTGATGAATGTCTTCTGCCCGTTCTTTATCCGTTCCGGAAAATCCCCATGCAGTCGAGAATAAATGCTCCGCATATTTCACCTGAAATCCAAGGGATTCAAGGACAGCTTTTGCTCTGTCCGCACTATCCCGTTCCAGCTTGCAGCATGGTGCCACAAAACCAATCGTATCCCCTTTGTGCAGCCTGTCCGGATATATCAGTTTCTGATCATTTTCCATCTTTCCTTTTACCTTTCCTTGCCATCCGTATTCACAGGATACCAGCATGCAGCCAAATGCTCTCTTCCGAAGTTTTGAAGAATCGGCTCTGTTGTCCTGCATTGTTCGGTTGCATAAGGACATCTTGTATGAAAACGGCACCCTGTCGGAAGGTGTATTGGGCTCGGAGGGTCTCCCTGAATTCCCTCGCTCTGCATCAGCGTCTTTTCTCCAATCACCGGGGTTGCCTTAAGAAGAATCTGTGTATAGGGATGGTACGGATTCTGAAACAAATCCTCCGACCTTGCAATCTCCATTATTTTTCCAAGGTACATCACAATAACCTGATCAGACAAATACCTCACCACAGACAAATCGTGCGAAATAAAGAGAATCGATAAATTCAGTTCTTTCTGCAGATCTGAAAGAAGGTTGATGATTTGTGCCTGAATGGAAACATCCAGCGCCGTAATGGCTTCGTCAGCTACCAGAAGATCCGGATGAACCGCTAATGCGCGGGCTATACTGATTCGCTGACGCTGTCCACCGGAAAACTGTCCCGGAAATGAGTCCAGAACAGACGCACCGAGTCCAACCATTTCCAAAGCGCGGACTGCTTCCTTTTCTCTTTCCTTTGCTTCGCAGATTTGATGAACAGATAATATCTCATAGAACATCTGCCTGATTGTCATACGCGGATTTAAAGAGGAATATGGATCCTGAAATACCATCTGCATCCTTGTTCCATATAAATTCTTCTGTCCCTTCTTTTTTCGTACAATAGAAGTTCCCTCAAAAACAATATCGCCGCCATCAGCCGGATACAGATTTAACAGGACCTTGGCCAATGAACTCTTTCCACACCCGGATTCTCCTACAAGCCCGGTCACTTCTCCGGTTTTCATGGAAAAACTCACCCCATCTACCGCATGTACTGCATCCGGTGCTTTCTTCTGTAAATACTGAAGCAGCGTTCTGCGCACCGGAAAGCTCTTTTTTAAATCCCGGACTTCGAGAATTGTGTCGTTTTCTTTCATCACGCCTGTTTACTCCTATCCTCTGGTCTCCGACTCTTTATGACAAAAGAAGCAGTGCTTTGCGTTATATTCCCGCATCGTCACCGATTCTGACTTACATTTATCCTCTGCATAAGGACAACGAGAAGCAAAAGCACATCCTTCCGGTATTTTACGAAGATCTGGCGGTGATCCCGGTATCGGAGTCAGCTTCTCCCCTCGTCTCCCGGCAGAAGGAACAGAACGCATCAGACCCATAGTATAGGGGTGCTGCGGATTTTGAAACAGTTCTTCTGCCGGAGCCTGCTCCACAATTCTCCCGGCATACATCACCGCAATGTTATCACAGATTTCTGATGCCACTCCCAGATCATGCGTCACAAAAATCATTCCCATTCCAAGGCGATCACGCAGACTCAGCAGCAACCGGATAATCTGCTGCTGAACCGTGACATCCAGCGCTGTGGTCGGTTCGTCTGCAATCAGGAGCTTCGGCCCCGCCGCAAGGGCAATCGCTATCATTGCACGCTGCCGCATCCCGCCGCTGAACTGATGCGCATATTCCATCAAGCGCTCTTCCGGCGAAGGAATTCCCACCATTTTCAGAAGCTCTACTGCTTTCTCTTTCTTTTTTTCTCTGCTTACTTCCTGCCCCCGCATCGTTTCCATCAGCTGTTCTCCAATGGTAGTCACAGGATTCAGGGTATTCATCGGCTCCTGAAAGATCATTCCGATCTCTCTTCCGCGAATACGCTGAAAATAACGTTCATCTTTTTGGGCAAGATCGATCCCGCAATAGTCAATCGTTCCTTCTGTAATCTCTCCTCCCCTTGGAAGAAGGCGGATAACAGAGCGGCAGGTTGCACTTTTCCCGCAACCGGACTCCCCCACGATTCCCAGTATCTCTCCTGCAGACACCTTGAAAGACACGCCGTTTACGGCATGAACTATATCGCGTCTTCCATAAAAGCAAGTGTGAAGATTCTGCACATCAAGCAAAATCTGCTCTGATTGATTTTCCATTCTTTCCGGCCTTCCTGTTCCGCAACTGGTCTGCATTTTTATTTCCTTCCGTCATCTGTGAGAATTCCGGAAACATACTCTCCCGTCAGACTAAGTGCTGTTCCTGTAACAGCAAGCGCCACTCCGGGAAAGGCGCAGATCCACCATGCACTCATAATATACGGACGTCCTTCTGTGATAATGGCTCCCCATTCCGGGATCGGAGGCTGTACGCCAAGTCCCAGAAAACTCATGGATGCTCCGACCAGCATACACATCATGACGTCCGATACGGCATACACAATGGCACTGTTTATCGTGTTCGGCAGGATATGTCTCACCATAATGCGAAATCCGGAGAATCCCATCACTCTGGCAGCCTGTACATAATCCAGGTTCTTCTCTGCCAGAACTTCGCTGCGCACCAGTTTGGTGTAATCCTTCCATCCGACAAGCCACACAGCAATGTACAGATTTGAAATATTCGGCCCAAGAATAGTAATAATTGCAATAATCAGGATGGTAAAAGGAAATGCTGTCACAATATCCTGGATCCGCATCACCAGTGCATCCACCCAGCCGCCATAGTATCCTGCCAGAAGTCCAATCAGACTCCCCATCAGAAACGGAACAATCATTGCTGCCACACCAATGAGAAGGTCTACACGTGTTCCATATATAATTCTTGTAAATACATCCCGCCCATATTGATCTGTCCCAAACAAATGCTGCATCGATGGAGCTTGCAGTGCATTCATCAGATCCTGTTCATACGGATCCTGACTGGTAAATAAAAATGGAAAAACGGCCATCATCAAGACCAATATCAGAAGTGCCAGTCCCACCGCTGTACCTGCTTCGCCGCGCCGGAGCACTCCTCTTTTTTCTTTCCTGTTTATCCGCATCATTTTCTTCCCTCTTTGTCAATCCATACTGATTCTCGGATCAATAAAGCAATAGATCAAATCCGTCAGAAGCGTGATCACCATCACCACCACGGCATATACCAATACGGTTCCCTGAACCAGCACATAGTCTCTGCCGTTAATTGCATCCACCAGCATCTTTCCAAGCCCCGGCAAGGCATACACAGATTCAATCACCACGCTTCCACCCAGGAGGGATGTAATTCTCATTGCAATCAACGTCATTGTGGAAACCATGACGTTTTTTATCACATAACGATTCCGTATAATACCGGCTGCTGTGCCTTTGGATCTGGCAAAATTCACATAGTCCTTTGACAGAAGCTTTTCTACTGCACTCTGGATATTGCGAATCAGAAGCCCCACAGAACCAATCGCTCCGGTAAATGCCGGCAGCAGCATACAGTAAATATGTTCTGCCGGAGTCTCTCCCCATCCGCCGATGGGAACGATTCCCAGTTTCAGACCAAACAGCAGAAGAAGCAAAATACCGAACCAGAATTCCGGAAGTGACAAGATTACAAGAGCTGTAGAAGTAATGGTTTTCTGAACGCTCTTTTTGGGTGTCGTTCCCGCAATATATCCCATAGGTATCCCAATGATCATCGTAAAAGACGTACAAAGTACGGTATAAAGAATTGTCACACCGCTTCGCTGAAAAATCAGAGTGGAAACAGACTCCTTGAGACGCAGAGATGTCCCAAGATCAAAATGCAAAAGCTGTTTCATATAGATCAGATATTGTTCCCATACCGGCTTATCCAGTCCCATACGGATTTCCATTGCATGTATTGCTTCTTCCGATGCCTTTTCTCCCAGAATATTGACCGCAGGATTTCCCGGAATCATCCGGATTCCCCAGAATATGATAATGGTCACTGCCAAAAGTACCGGTATCATTTGCAGAACACGTATTGCCAAATATCGAAGCTGTTTCACGTTCAGACCCCTGTTTCCCAATAGGCACAAAGAATCCCGGATATGGCGATGAACCAGTATCCGGGATTCCTCAATACTCAATTATTGATTGTCAGTTCATTGAAGTAATAGTTCCCGAGTATTCCCTGCTCAAAGCCAGAAACGTTATCACGTACTGCTACTGTTTCCGGAAGTGTTACCAGCGGAATAATCAAAGCGTTATCTGCCATAATCTCCTGCGCCTTGTAATAATTGGTTTTGCGGATTTCTTTATCCGTCGTAGCTCCCGCTTCCTTTACAAGCTCTTCTGCTTCTTCCTGATCCGCTCCATTCCAGCCAAGATGCCAGCAGTCGAAATTATCCTTAATGCAAAACATTTCCATGTTTTCAGCAGTGTCGGTAATGTCACTGGTAAAATAATTCAGCAGGACTTCGAACGTCAGATTATTCCGGGCATCTCTTCGGGCCGATGAATCCATCTGTTCAATATTCAGATTCACACCAACCTTGGACCACTGATCCTTCAGAATCGTTGCTTCCATCAGCGAGCTTGCATCACCGGTCGAAATAATCAGATTCAAATCCAGATTCTCAGCTCCGGCTTCTGCCAGAAGCTCTTTTGCCTTATCAGGATCGTAATCATAGCTTTTCTGATCCGGATTGAAATACTCGGCTGTAGGCCAGACAACAGAAGGGCAAAGCGTCCCCAATCCGCCAAAGACGGCCTGGTTGATATCCTCACGATTTGTTGCATAATTCAAAGCCTGACGAACTCGTTTGTCATTCAGCTTTTCACTGGTGTAATTGAAGGAAACATAATCCACATGAGTTGTCGGGAAATCAATAATATTAACACCGGCAGTATTCTGCAGCTGCTCTCTCATCTGAGCAGAAACGCCTTCCATGGCATCGATCTGTCCTGCCTGAAGCTGCATCAGTCTGGTATTGTCATCCGGGACCACAAGAAGATCAATTTCATCAGCCAGAGGATATCCTGTCTCCCAGTAATACGGGTTCTTTTTCAGAATCATCTTTTCGTCAGGCTTCCACTCCTCCAGATAAAATGCGCCGGTCCCAAGTGGTTCCTTTGTAAGAGTGTCTGCATCTGCAGTGGAATAATAGCTTTCCGGATAAATCGCACAGATAAAGCTTGCCAGGCAGGACAGCAGTGAACCGGAGGGATTATTCAAATCAATCTCAACGGTATCTTCATCTACTGCCTTTGCCTCTTTAATGCAGGAAATCAATGAATTCCAGGAGCCCTCGTTCAAAGATCGATTGATGCTGAACGCTGCATCCTCTGCGGTCACGTCTGTACCATCGCTGAATTTCGCTTCATCACGAAGATGAAATGTATACGTCAATCCATCATCACTGATCTCCCAGGTGTCAGCAAGACAAGGCTCAATTTCCTTCCCGTCCTCAGAGGCACGTACCAGTCCTTCAAAAATCAGACTGTCCACCCAGATATCGACGTTATCTCCCGCAAAAGCCGGATCCAGTGTGACCGTATCCGTTCCTCTCGCAATTGTCACAACAACCGGATCCTTTTCGTTTTCTCCTGTCTGATCCTTCTCCGCCACTGTCTCTGCAGCCTCTGTCTGATTCTGCGCGGTTACAGCTGTTTCTGCTCCCTTTCCCGCGGAAGCCGACGATGCGCATGCACTTAACAACAGCGCAGATGCAAGTATCATGGCCCCCACCACTGTGAAGGTACTCCGCTTTTTCATTGTATCGATTCTCCTTTCGCTCCCTCATGATTTTCTGTCTGTCAGATACAATGGATATCCTATGCCACTTCCGCATCATTAACTATCTGAACATTGTTAAGTTTCAGACAAGCTTGCGTAAACCCGTCCTTTCCATCCTTGGTAAAAAACAGACCGGGAATCCTCTCATCAGGATTCCCGGTCTGTCAGAACACAATATTTAGTTTTACCGGATCTCGTTCAGATCGAACGGTGTTGCCTGGTATACGTAATAATTGATCCAGTTGCTGTACATCGCCTGGCTTGCGCTTCGCCACTGAAGAAGCGGCTTCTTCTCAGGATCATCATCCGGGAAATAGTTCTCCGGCACGTTCGGATGAATTCCCTTCTTCTCATCGCGCTCATATTCATCGCGAAGCGTATAGCGGTCATATTCACCGTGTCCGAAGATAAAGACCTGTCGTCCTTCCCTGGCAGTGCACAGAAGAACACCAGCCTCCCTGGATTCCGCGAGAATCTTAAGCTCGCTGCAGGCATGAATGGCGGCAGCCGGAACTTCCGTGTACCGGCTGTGCGGAATCATGAAATAGTCATCCATTCCGCGCACCAGGGGATCCTTGCGATGCATCACCTTGTGGTAGTAGACACCGGAAAGTTTCTCCTTCAGCATCTTCTTCGGAAGTCCGTAATGATAGTACAATCCGGCCTGAGCTCCCCAGCAGATGTGAAGCGTCGAGGTCACGTTGGTCACACTCCATGCAAACACGCGGCAGAGCTCATTCCAGTAATCCACCTCTTCATATTCCAGCTTCTCCACCGGTGCACCGGTGATGATCAGACCGTCGAATCGCCGCTCCTTCAGATCATCGAACGATGCGTAGAACTGATGGAGATGCGAATAGGAGGTGTTTTTGGACAGATGAGAGCTCATCCGCATAAAGGTAATGTTCAGCTGCAGCGGCGTATTACTCAGCATGCGCAGGATATCCAGCTCGGTATCTTCCTTTTTGGGCATGAGATTCAGAATGCAGATCTCCAGCGGACGAATGTCCTGATGCGCTGCCCTGTTCTCATCAACAATGAAGAGATTTTCTTTCTCCAGTTCTTCCTTGACCGGAAGATCATTCTGAATCCGAATCGGCATAATGACCGCTCCTTTCTGTCTGTGTTCACAGCATTGCCCGGAACTCGTCTTCTGAAATCACAGGAATGCCGAGCTGCTGTGCCTTGGTAAGCTTGGAGCCTGCGGCTTCTCCCGCAAGGACGTAGCTGGTCTTCTTCGAAACGCTGCCGGACGCCTTGCCGCCATTGGATACGATCAGCTCCTCCGCCTCTTTTCTTCCAAGTGTCGGAAGTGTACCCGTCACCACAATGGTCAGACCTGCAAGCTTCTGCGATCCTGCTTCCTTTTGCTCCATCTTCAGATTGACGCCCGCATCCCGCAGCTCCTGCAGGATCTTCCGGTTCTCCTCTGCGGCAAAAAAATCATGAATGCAGGCCGCCGTGGTCTCTCCCACGTCAGGAATCTGCGTCAGCTCTTCCTTCCCGGCCTCTGCCAGCGCATCAATGCTGTCATAATGAGACAGAAGCTCGCGCGCCGCAGCCTTTCCGCAGTTCCGGATTCCAAGCCCGGTCAGAAGAAGGACGGGCGAATTCTCCTTGGAGGCCTCAATCGCAGCCAGCACCTTGTCGGTGTTCTTTTCCTTGCCGATGATGCCTTCCTCGATCAGCTCCTTACGGTGCTCCTTCAGGCGATAAATATCCGCATAGCTGTGCAGATAGCCCTTCTGCACCAGCGCCTCCACCAGGGTATCACCAAGCCCCATGATGTTCATGCAGCTTCTGGAGGCAAAATATGCGATCGAATTGACAACCTGCGCGGGACAGGCAGGATTGATGCAGCGGATGTCCGCCGTATCCGCCTCACGAACCAGCGGCTGACCGCATACCGGGCAGACCTTGGGTGCCGAGAAAATCACCTCCGGTTCCCTGACGCAGCCGTTCAGCTTCGGAATGATCTCACCGCTCTTAAACAGGCGGTATTCTCCTCCTTCGCCGATCTTCATGTCCTGAATATAATCCTGGTTGTGGAGCGTTGCGCGAGACACACTTGTCCCGCAGAGCCTTGCAGGCTTCCCGGTCTCACGATCATGGAATTCTCCGGTAAATGTGAGCTTTCCGGTTCTTCCGACGTCAACAAGAATCCGGTCCATCACAACAATGCGCTCCTCCGGCGGATACTTGTATGCGATGTGTCCGCTTGAGTACTTGGAGCCCGCGGGAAAATCATTCCGATATGCCACATGATCGATCTTTACAACCGCACCGTCCAGATCAAAATGCAGCGTGTCCCGCATGTTTCCGATATCGTCAATGGCTGAAAGGACCTCGTCCGCTGTCCTGCAGCTTCGATGACAGACCACAGAGACGCCCTTCTCCTCCAGAAGATCCAGCGCCTTCACATGGCTTTCCATGATCTCCTCCGGTCCTCTTTGAACATTGAACACGAACATGCGAAGGCCCCGCTTTTTTGTAATCGAAGGATCCAGCTGCCGCAGTGTTCCGGCCGCCAGATTTCTGGGATTGGCCGCAGGCTTCCTGCCCTGCTCCTCCATCTCCTCATTGAAGCGCTCAAAATCCTCATGCGCCATATAGACCTCACCGCGAAGCTCCAGGCTTTTATACGGGAGGTCCAGAACCTGCTGTACATCCGGAATCACCCGTGCATTGGCGGTTACATCTTCGCCGACAAGGCCATCGCCCCGTGTCTCCGCAAGGACCAGATGGAGCTTTTCGTCCTCCTTCTGTTCGTAGCGAATGGACATGGACAGTCCGTCCACCTTGACCTCCACGGAGAACAGGCAGTCCGGATGAAGCTCATGCACCTTGGAAACCCACGCCTTCACATCCTCTTTGGTAAAAACATCCTCAATCGAGAGCATCGGCACATCGTGAGTGACCTTGACACCGGCTTCGCGCTTCCCGCCTGCAGGCTTCCCAAGAGCCGTTCCTCCGATCTTCTGAGACGGCGAATCCGGTCCGATCCAGTCCGGATGCTCGCGTTCTGCGTCCTTCAGCTTCTGCATCAGCTGATCATATTCGTAGTCGCTGATTTCCGGAGCATCCTCATCGTAATACCGCTTCATGTGGTAATCGATGACTTTTTTCAGTTCTTCGTATTCTTGGCGCGTCATATGGCATCCTTAATCTGCAAGTGTCAGTCCGACCATCTCGTAGAGCTTCATTCTCTCGTCCTGCGTCAGCTCACGCTGCATTCCCGGCTGCAGTCCCTTTACCGTAATGTTCAGCACGCGCACACGCTTCAGCGTCTTCACCTCGTGACCTCTGGCCTTGCACATACGGCGAATCTGACGATTCAGGCCCTGTGTCAGCACAATCCGGAAGGTATAGTCCCCCAGCCTCTCAATGCGGCAGGGCTTTGTTTTCACCTCCAGATCCTTCAGCCAGATTCCCTTGGACATCTGATGCAGGTCCTCGTCACTGAGCTTTCCTCTTGTACGGACAATATACTCCTTCTCATGCTCGTTTGAGGAGCGCATCATGGCATCGATCAGCTCGCCGTCATTGGTCATAAGAAGCAAGCCTTCCGAATCGCGATCCAGGCGGCCTGCATAGGTCAGGTGGATCGGATAGCGGAACACGTCCTCCAGTGTCACGCGGGCATGCGGATCCGACTTTGTAACCGTCACTCCGACCGGCTTATAATAGGCTACTACAACCTTGCGATCCTGCGAACGAATGATCTGATCTCTGACCTTGATCTTTTCCTTCCCGGTGATCATGCGGCCGGGCTGCGCGATTTCATCGTCCACCGTCACATCGCCCGCTTCCATAAGGCGGTCCGCCTCTCTTCGGGAATACAGTCCGGAGGAAGCGATAAATTTATTCAGACGAATCATTCCGTCTGTTTTTACAGACGGGCCAGCTGCGCCGCGGCGTTTTCTCTCAGAATACATCTCTCATGCTCCATGATATAGGCGACCGTTTCGGCCGGTGCATCGGAAAAGGTTCCGAATTCATTCATTGCCAGTATGGTTTTCTCAAACCGGATTTCATCTCCGGCTGACGAAAGAAACAGATAATACGCTCCGTCTCCGCGATCCTGCCAGAGAGAGGATTGCAGTGCTGCTGTGTCCGGGATTTTCCGGCAGCATTCACCGGCATCTGCAATCGACCGGAAAATATAGCAGAACGTACTGTGCTTCCGCTCTCTCGGCGGATTCAGAGCCTCCGCAACCTTCCGGTTCATGGATGCCGAATCTGACTTCTCCTGCTGCGGCAGGGCAGCCATTGCCGTATCCGTTCCGGAAGGGTTCTCACCTGCATCGGAAGAAGGCATTCCCTGCTGCTTTGCAGCATCCGCTCCCTGCCTGCCCTCTGTCAGACCTGCTACCAGCGACCGGAACAAGTCCGGCACATCGGAGGTCTCTGCAGAAAGCGCTCCCGGCTCTCCGCTCGAAATCGTCAATGTCAAAGAGCCGTCCATCATCGCGCGGAGCTGCATGGTATTCACAGCGCCGTCCAGCTGGAAGTTCTCTTCTCTTGCCGCCTCCATAATCACACGGTGCAGATACTCCATGGCATTGGTCTTCCGTTCCATGATGTCATCCAGATTGATGCCGCTGCTCTCCAGATCCTCACGGGTCAGATAGCAGCGTATTGTTGTTTCATTAATTCTGCTGAATTTCATGTTATTCCCTGAATCAAAATAGCCGGAAGGCAGCCTGCAGCTGGCCCTCCGGCAAATATGCACTCATTCTGCACTTGAAAAGAATCTGCTCAAACGGGCTCAGGCCTTACCAACCTGCTCCATGACTTCCTTTGCAAAGTTCTCTTCCTTGTGCTCCATTCCCTCGCCAGTCTCATAACGGACGAACCTCTTGACGGAAACAGCAGCGCCGTTCTTCTTGCCAACTTCTGCAAGGTATGCAGCAACAGACTGCTTGCCGTCCTCTGCCTTAACGTAGATCTGGTCATTCAGGCAGATTTCCTTGAATTCCTTGTTAAGACGGCCGATCAGCATCTTCTCAAGAATCTGCTGAGGCTTTCTCTTGTTCTCCGGAAGAGCATCGTTCTCGGCAACGGCCTGTGCAAGAAGGATTTCCTTCTCATGTGCACGAACATCCTCCGGGATATCCTCTTCGCTGACATACTTCGGAGAAAGAGCTGCAACCTGCATTGCTACGTTGCGAACTGCCTCACGAATTTCATCGTTTACAACATCGGACTCAGCCTCTACGAGAACAGCGATGCGTCCGCCGCCGTGAACATAAGAAGCAACAAGGCCGTTTGCAGCCTCAACCTTCTCGAAGCGACGAATGGACAGCTTCTCGGAGATCACTGCGATCATGTCAACCAAGCTCTCGCTGACCGTCTTGGAGGGATCCTCCGGCCACTTGTCTGCAAGGAAGCCTTCCAGATCCGTAGCCTCGGTATTCAGGGCTGCATTTGCAACCTTCTGAACATATTCCTTGAAGGTAGCGTTGCTTGCAACGAAGTCGGTCTCAGAGTTAACCTCTACAACCGCTGCCTTGTTGTCCTCGTTCTGAGCAACATAGCAAAGACCTTCTGCTGCAATACGGTTTGCCTTCTTCTCAGCCTTGGCTGCGCCAGCCTTGCGGAGAAGCTCAACTGCCTCGTCAATATTTCCGTTTGTCTCAGTCAGTGCCTTCTTGCACTCCATGATGCCGGCACCGGTCATCTCTCTGAGTTCCTTAACCTGAGCTGCTGTAATTGCCATAGCGTATTCCTTTCTGCCGCAGCTTCTGCGGCACCTCTCGAGGAAACGCCAAACCGGCGTTTCCTGTTACATGTCTTCGGAATCAGAAGGGAATCAGAGAGTTCCCTCTGCAGCCTGCTCTGCCTCGCTTGCTGCGGACTCTGCTGCAAGAGCATCCTGTCCCTCTGCATCTGCTGCTACGTTCTCTTCGCCCTGACGAGCCTCGATGACAGCATCTGCCATCTTGGAGCAGAGAAGCTTAACCGCACGGATTGCGTCGTCATTTCCGGGGATGATGTAATCAAGTTCATCCGGATCGCAGTTGGTATCTGCAATACCGATCAGAGTGATGCCCAGGCTGTGTGCCTCGTTTACGCAGATCTTCTCCTTCTTGGGATCTACAACAAAGATCGCATCCGGAATGTGAGCCATGGTTCTGATGCCGCCGATGTTCGCCTCAAGCTTCTCCTGCTCCTTCTTCAGAGCAGCAACTTCCTTCTTGGGAAGGACATCGAAGGTTCCATCGTTTTCCATCTCGTTGATCTTGTTCAGACGCTCGATTCTGGTCTGGATGGTCTTGAAGTTGGTCAGCATACCGCCGAGCCATCTGTGATTTACATAGTACATGCCGCAGCGCTCAGCCTCAGCCTTAACAGAATCCTGTGCCTGCTTCTTGGTGCCGACGAACAGAATGGTGCCGCCCTGCTCTGCAATCTCGAATACTGCCTTGTAAGCCTCGTCAACCTTTACAACCGACTTCTGAAGGTCGATGATGTGGATTCCGTTGCGCTCGGTGAAGATGTAAGGAGCCATCTTAGGATTCCAACGACGGGTCTGGTGACCAAAGTGTACGCCTGCTTCAAGCAGCTCTTTCATGGATACTACGCTCATTTTAAATTCCTCCGTTTGTTTGGTTTATTGCCGGGAGCAACCGGCCTTCCGTATCTCTTTCGCAGAAAAAGCAAAGACCTCTGTCCCTGCTCTCCAGGACTCATGCCAGCCTTTCGGCCACCGGCATCTGCTGGAAATACGTGTTCTATAGTCCTTCACTGCGCGGCATAATTTCTCCGCACAGCGTTCAAAGTATAACACGGCCCGGAGCCGCCTGCAAGTATTATCTTGCCGGTGCTCCGGGCCATGTGTCATCGAATCATTTCGTCTGTATTATCCCTCGATCCGGTTCCGCATATTGTCGAGCTCTTTGTAAACCGCATCGTTCAGGACCTTAATGTAGGTTCCCTTCATTCCGGAGGAGCGGGACTCAATCACGCCTGCGGATTCAAACTTGCGCAGCGCATTGACAATCACCGAGCGGGTGATGCCGGCCTTGTCCGCAATCTTGGAGGCCACCAGAATTCCCTCTCTCTTCCCGTCCATCTCTTCGAAAATATGAAGAATGGCCTGAATCTCCGTGTAGGAAAGGGTTGAGAATGCTGATTTTACGATCGCTGTTCTGCGGTTTTCCTCCGCGGATTCCTCAGAAACCGCTCGCAGCATCTCCAGACCGACCACGGTTGTGCCGTACTCGCAGATGATGATGTCATCAATGTCATATCCATGACCCTGATTGTAGATAAACACCGTTCCGAGACGTTCGCCTGCGATTTCAATCGGAACAATGATGGCATTGTGCTCCGAATCCTCCGCATCAAAGCCAAGCGTGGAGAGCATCACATTCTCATTGGTCGAGAGGATTGCAAGAAGGCGCTCGTTCAGATCGCCGTCGATGAATTCCCCCACGCCATCCTTCACCAGGCTCTTGATCGGCCGGATTTCGCTTTCGGGCTTTTCTGCTACTCCGAGCACTTTTCCCTTATGAGAAAGAACAAGAACGTCACTGTTCATAATTTCACTCATAACGGCGCAGATGTCATTGAAAACCACTTTTCCCGTGCTGTTGTTGTGCAGAAGCCGTTCGATCTTTCTAGTCTTGTCCAGAAGCTGTACATTGTTCACATTCTTGCTCATTTCGTCGTTCCTTCCTTCTTGTCCGTCATATAGCCGCATTCTTCATTATAGCAGACGAGTTTGTTTCCCTTTTCCAGGAGAATGCTTCCGCACTGCGGGCATTTTTCACCCGAAGGGCGGTTCCAGGTCATGAAATCACACTCGGGATTTCCAAGACAGCCGTAGTATTTTCTTCCCTTCTTGGTCATCTTGATCACGATGTCCTGACCGCACTTGGGGCAGGCTACACCGATCTTTTCAAAATAAGGCTTTGTATTCCGGCACTCCGGAAAGCCCGGGCACGCCAGAAATTTACCGTGCGGTCCGTATTTGATGACCATGCGGCGGCCGCATTTCTCACAGATCTCATCGGACTCTTCGTCCTTGATCTCTACCTTCTCCAGCTCTTCGTTTGCCTTCCTGACGGCAGCATCCAGATCCGGATAGAAATTCTCAATGATGGTCTTCCATCGAACCTCCCCCTCTGCAACTCCGTCCAGGAGCGATTCCAGATTTGCCGTGAAAGCAGGATCCACGATTGCCGGGAAGGAGGTCTTCATAATATTGTTGACCGCTTCTCCGAGCTCTGTCATGTAGAGATTCTTGTTCTCCTTCGTGACATACCGTCTTGCCAGGATCGTGGTAATCGTAGGCGCATAGGTGGACGGACGTCCGATTCCCTGCTCCTCCAGAGCATGCACCAGAGATGCCTCGGTGTAGTGCGGCACCGGCTGGGTAAAATGCTGCTGGGCATCCAGCTCGGAAAGGGTGAGCTGTGAATTCTCATCTACACCCTTCATGAGGGAGCCTTCTGCTTTATCCTCGTCAGCGGGTTTATAGACCTTCAGGAAGCCTTCAAATGCAACGTGCGAAAACGGCATCGTGAACAGATATTTTCCATCCGCAGAAAGGATTCCGCCTTCTTCCTGCTTTCCTGCCTTTTTCCCCTGTGCTGTCACAGTCACTCTTGTCTGCTCCACCTTCGCGCCGGCCATGCGGCTTGCCACGAAGCGGTTCCAGATCAGCTGATACAGACGGAACTGTTCCCTGGTCAGAGAGTCCTTGATCGAAGCCGGGGTACGATTGATATCCGTAGGACGGATGGCTTCGTGTGCATCCTGAATCTTGCCGTCTGCCTTCTTCTGAGCACCTTCCGCAAGAAATTCCTGACCGTATTCGCGCGCAATATACTCTTCGGAGGCAGCCATGGCTTCTTCCGAAATGCGCGTGGAATCCGTTCTGAGATAGGTAATGATACCGACCGAACCGGAGCCCTTGATCTCTACGCCTTCATAAAGCTGCTGTGCGATTCGCATGGTCTTCTGCGTGGAAAAGTTCAATGCCTTGGACGCTTCCTGCTGCAGCGTAGAGGTTGTAAAGGGTAGCGGAGCCTTCCGCTCACGGATCGTGGTCCTGATTTCTGTAATCTGATAATCCGCCTTTTCGAGCGCCTTCTTCAGCGCTTCTGCTTCCTCGCCGTTTGCAATTTCCGCCTTCTTCGTGCTTCCGGAGGGACCGTAATAATGCGCTACCAGCGGCTTCTTCTCTCCCTTGACCTGCAAAACCGCATCCAGACTCCAGTATTCCTCCGGAATAAAGGAATTGATCTCATCCTCGCGGTCTCCGATCATTCGCAGCGCAACAGACTGTACACGGCCTGCCGAAAGGCCTCTCTTCACCTTTGCCCACAGGAGGGGAGAAATCTCATAACCCACGATTCGATCCAGTACTCTTCGTGCCTGCTGGGCATCCACAAGGTTCATATCGATTTCACGGGGATGCTTAAACGACTCCGTCACCGCACTCTTGGTGATTTCATTGAAGGTGATCCGCGCTGTCTTCTTATCCTCAAGCTTCAGCGCAGCCATCAGGTGCCAGGAAATTGCTTCTCCCTCGCGGTCAGGGTCCGTTGCCAGATAGACCTTGTCGGACTTCTTCACACGCTTTCTGAGATCCGCCAGAAGGTCTCCCTTTCCGCGGATTGTGATGTACTTCGGTTCAAAATCATTCTCAATATCGATTCCCATCTGACTTCTCGGAAGATCACGGACATGTCCCTGACTTGCCGCGACATCATACTTCTTTCCAAGAAACTTCTTGATGGTCTTCACCTTCGCTGGTGACTCTACTATAACCAGATTCTGTGACATTCCGATTGATTCTCCTACTTGCAGAATGCAGATTTGCTTCCGTCAGCCCGTTCCTTTCCGATGTGACAGCCGAACGAAACCGATCGTTACAGGTTCCCATTAAGGGACTGCGAATGAATATAACGCAATTGTGTCGGATTTACAAGGCAGAATTACAGACAACTTTCGTAATTTTTTCTTAAATCTGTATAATACTAAAAGACCGCTCCGACATTCTAACAATGCCGGAGCAGCCCTGATTTCTTCATATTATAGTGTTTCTTTCCGTCTTGCACTTCTGAGGGGGCACATGTCAATCATTCCGAAATCTCCGAACAAGCTTCCGTATACCGCCCAAATGTCTTACTATATATCTGTTCGGTATCTCTGCTGCTCACTTCTTCGTTATGCAGCAGACGAGTGTTTTCTTAACAGTATTCTCTTCCGGAGGTTTTCATGCATTCATCCGATTCTGATCACTCTGTTCCTGTTTCCGCATCCTGCGTATGGGCGAAGCTTCAGCCTTATCGCAGACCGTTTCTGATTCTGTGGATTTATACTCTGCTCGTCCAGCTTCCGCTTCTTGTTCTGCGTCTGACCAACGATCTTGACGGTCTGTGGAATCAGGACGACTACCTGGCAGGAACCTGGGAGCTTTCCATCGGGCGCTGGTTCTGGCCGTTTCTTGACAAAATGCGCTTCGGCATCTCGCTGGATCCTCTGCCGGCTGTTTTCTCCCTTGCCCTGTATTCGCTGTCATTTCTTCTGATTCTGCAGCTTCTGGATCTCGTTCCTTCCGGAAGAAACCTTCTTGCCGGCTTTCTGTTTCTTGGCTCTGTCGGCATCGTCTGCCAGATGTCCTTCGGCTACATGGCAATCACCTTCGCGGTTTCGTTCTTTCTGGCTGTGCTCGCAGTGTGGGCTCTTCTGGCGCCGGTGACATCCTCAGCCATTCTTCGTATTCTTCTCTCCGCCCTCTGCATTGCCTTTATGATGGGCTCCTATCAGGCAGGAATCGGAACCACCGCACTTTTGATGCTCTTTGTGCTCCTGTATTCCATCGCAGCAGAAGTCAATGCCGAATCGCCAAAGCCTGCTTTCCTTCCCGCGGGCGCCCGGGAACGCCTGCGCTTTTTCATCCATGCCTTCTGTTCGGTCGCACTCGGCGGAATTCTCTATGTTCTTCTTCTGAAGCTCCGCCTGTGGATGACCGGCACACCGGCGAGTGATTACCAGGGCTTTTCGGAGATTTCGCCGCTCTATATCCTTGCGGGCCTCCCCAATGCCTTCCGCCACTGCTATCAAACGATTCTGAATTACTTCGTAAACGGAACCTATCTCTCACACGCTCTGGAACGGCACTCCTGGTTTCCGCTTTGTTACATGCCCGTATTCATTCCGGTTTGTGTCGTCTTTGTTCGAATCTTCCGCAGAAAGAAGACAGCGGCGCTCCTCTTTCTTGCCGGAATTCTTCTCATTCCGGCCGCAGCCAACTGCTTCTATCTTGCTGCACCCGAAACCGAAACGCACATGCAGATGGTTGTCTCCATGGCCCTGATCCTGCCGCTCCTGTTCTGCATGACCAATTTTGTCTTTCCTTCCGGAAAAACTGCTCTCTCCGGCAGTGCAATTTCCACCGGAAGGGCATCGTCCTTCCGAAAATCCGAACGCTGTCTGAAGGGAATTCTTCTTCTCGATCTTCTGCTTCTTCTTTATGGAGGGATTTTGCAGTGCGAAATGGATCAGTACGGCATGTATGCAGGAAGAAGAGCCTCGCAGACCCTTGCACAGAGCATTCTCACCGAGGCAGGAAGGCAGTGCTATGACTACGTAAACGGCCAGCTTCTGATCGTCGGCCCGCCCGCCTCCTCCAAAACGTTCTACACGGCTCCCCTTTTTGAGAGAGCCAACGCCTATGCGCAGTACGGAAGATGGTCCAATGACATTTCCTTCTCCCGCATTTCCTGGAGCAGACTGTATACCAACTACCTGCGGATCCAGGTTTCGTTCGCCCAAGGTGACACAGAGGCCACCATTTCCACGCTTCCCGAGGTTGCTGCAATGCCCGCTTACCCTGCTGCCGGATCGGTGCAGAACATCTACGGCGTTCTGGTGGTAAAGCTGCAGAACTGATCGAATATTTATCCGATCAGTCTGGGCTTTCCGTTCACCTTCGGTGTCCCGACACGGAACGTATCGTGCGGAACAAGGCACGCCTGATTGGACTCAAGATAGCCGCGCAGCGTCATATAGAACGCAGCATCCTCCAGAGACCAGCCGTAGGCCTTTGCAATCAGCCGCCGCATTTCCATGTAGCCTGCGCGGATTGCATCGTCACAGGTATCTCCGCAGCTGTTGACATACCACGCATCCTTCGTCTCCGTCACCGGCCAGTTCAGCTCGAAATTCTTAAGCAGCCGGACGCGCACCGTGATCTCTCCGTCGATCTCCAGACCGGTTCCGCAGACTTCTCCGTCGCCCATCGAGGCATGGATGTCCCCCATCACAAGAAGAGCTCCGGGCACCCTGACAGGAAGCCAGACCGTTGCACCCTTGCGGATGATCCGGCTGTCCATGTTGCCGCCTCCCTCAAACGCATTGATGGTTCCGATCTCACGTCCCGGCATAGCCGTGCCGACAACGCCCACCATCGGATCAATATCCCATTCCACGTCCTGAAACCTCACACGTCCGTCTCTGACCGGAAGAATGTGGAAGGGCTCCTTCTCCTCCTTATTCCGAAAGGGACCGCACCCGATCGCAACTACGCCGTGGTCCGCTACAGTGATGTCCAGAATATCCACCGCAATCACATCTCCTGGCTCTGCGCCGTCCACATACAACGGTCCGGTCGAAGGATTGTCCGGCTCCTCTCCCACCTGCTCTTCCAGCGTTTTCTCTTCCGTCTGTACCAGACGGTTGTAGCAGTCTCTCGTCTGAAATATCACAATCTCACCGTCCGAGGCGTGCTCCGCCGGTTTGTTGTGCTCCGAATGAACGTTGATGTAATACTGATCCGAAATGATTTTCATAAAATATCCTCCTTAATCCGGCATGCTTTTCAGGACCTGAAGAATGCCAGCATATCCTTCCACACCTGTCCCCGATCGGTCTCATTCAGGATCTCGTGCCGGTCACCGGGATAAAGCTTCATCTGGACATTCAGCCCTGCTGCCTTGAATTTCTCATACGTTCTCTTTACTCCTGCGGAAAGGTCTCCGACCGGATCATCGGCGCCGCTTGCAAGAAGAATCCGGATCCCGGAAGGGATCTTCCGGATGTTCTCCGGCTTCGCGTCATAGGCCGCTGCCTCCACCAGACCCTTATATGCATTCAGCGTAAACAGGAAGGTGCATCTCGGATCCGCGTAGTAGGCCTTCACAATGCCGGTATCCTTCGTCAGCCAGCTGTTCTCCGGGTGCTCCCCCGTAAGATCAAATTTCCGGTAAGACTTGCTGTAGGTCATCTGCTGAATCATTTTGCTCCGATACTCCTCTCCGTGAATTGCCGACAGCACACGGATGAGAAACAGGCCAAGCCCTGCCTGTACCCGGGAGACATCTCCGGTTCCCATCACAACCGCCTTCACAACGCCCTCCCCGTGAACGGAGAGATATTTGCGAAGCATATAGGAGCCCATGCTGTGCCCCAGCATCATATAGGGAAGCTCCGGATATTTCTTCTGCAGATGCTCCCGAAGCAGCTGCATATCCTCGACAAGGAGGTCGCTTGGGTGCTCCGCCTTGCCAAAATATCCCCATTTTTCCTTTCCGGTCACGGAAGCGCCGTGTCCAAGATGATCCTGACCGGCAACCACAAAGCCGTTCCTGCAAAGATATTTTGCAAAGGCATCGTACCGGTCCATATGCTCGACCATCCCGTGCGTCAGCTGAACAATTCCGCACGGCGTCCCTGCCGGCTCATACCGGACCGCACGAATCTGCGTCCTCTGATCCGAAGACAAATAGGTGAACTCCGTCCTTCTGATTTCCTGTTCCATAACCCCATCCTCCTGTTCTATGCAAAGAGCTTCCGCTTCCTTTCCAGCATCTCATCCAGATTCTCAAGGTAAACAGAGACCTCCTTGGCATTGTCACAGCGCTCAATTCTCCCGTCCGGGAAAACACGCTTGGAAATTGACCCCGCCCCCAGCGCCATGATGGTCTGCTTCTCCTCCATGATCAGGATGTTGTAGATGCCGTATTTTCCCTCACGGGCATATCCCACGTTCTCAAAATTGCCGGACATATTCTTCTGGCGATACAGATAATACGGCTTCATCTCCATATCCTTCGCCGCCTCTGCTGCAATCTCCATTGTCTCATCGGTATTGATCAGAACCGGATATCCCTTCTCGTCAATCACGCGGCGAAGACGGGAGGCCCGTTTGATTGCCAGCGAATGCACCGTGAGGGAATCCGGATTCAGCTCCCGGACCTTCTCCGTCGTTCTGCGGACATCCTCCGCATCCTCCCCGGGAAGACCCAGAATCAGGTCCATGTTGATGTTGTCAAAGCCGCATTCCCGCGCCATCCGGAAGGTGTCCACCACCTGCTGCACTGTGTGGTGACGTCCGATGATCTTCAGCGTCTCCTCCTTCATGGTCTGCGGATTGACGCTGATTCTCGTGATGGGATGCTTCCGCAGCGCCTGCAGCTTCTCTCTCGTAATGCTGTCCGGGCGTCCTGCCTCCACCGTAAACTCCTGCACCGTGCTCATGTCAAAATATCGCTCAATCGCACAGCACAGCCGGTCCAGCTCCTCCGCTTCCAGCGAAGTCGGCGTTCCGCCTCCGATGTAAACCGTATCGAGGATCTGCCCCTTCATGAGCTCTGCGGTCTCCGCCATCTCACGCTCCAGAGCGTCCAGATACTCCCCGATCCGCTCCTTCCAGAGTGCAATGTTGAACGAAGGAAACGAGCAGTAAAGACACGTCGTCGGGCAGAACGGAATTCCGATGTAGAGGCTGTACCCGTTCTCATAATGAATTCCGGACAGAATTCTCTTTTCCCGCTTCGCAATGTCGACGGCAAGATGCGCCTTCTCCCCGGAAACCCGATGCTCCTTCTCCAGAAAATCAATGGTCTCTTTTTCGGAGCTGCCATCCTCCATTCTCGCCATAGCGATCTTCGTCGGCCGGATTCCGATCAGGTCGCCCCAGGGAAGCTCTGTCCCCGTGTATTCCGAAAGGGTCTGATACAGAAAGGACTTCAGTGCGTCCTTCGTCTCCTTGCACTTTGCCGAATAATCGGCACCGGAAGGTGCCGGAAGCGACCGGCGAAAATCATTTCCTTCTTCTCCGATCCCGGAGATCTGAAGTGCAATCCGATCCCTCTCCATGGACACCTTCATAAATACATTCGGGTGCTCTCTTCGTATTTTCTCGCCGGCCGGATCATTCTCCACCAGAACCTTCACGTCCTCTGCAGGGTAAAATGCCTTGATCAGAGAATGAATCTCATACCGGTACAAATCTATGTTTTCATCAATCCGCAGCATGCTTTTTGTCTCTCCTGTTATTCCGCCTTCACAGTGCCTTTGCTTCCAAGGCCGTTACACCATTGCGTTATACTGCTTCTCGTGCCCGATCTGTGTCATCCCGCCGTGTCCCGGATAGACAAGTGTTTCCTCCGGCAGAATGAAAAGCTTTCCTCTCACCGAGCGCACAAGGGCGCTCATGGAGCCTGTGGGAAAATCCGTTCTTCCAACCGATTCCTCAAACAAGGTGTCGCCGGACAGAAGGATCGGCGGGCAAGGCTTCTTCCCAGCATTCCCCTTCTCCTCTTCTCCCGTCTCCTCTATATAATAGCAGCAGCTCCCCTCCGTGTGTCCAGGCGTCTGGATGCACCGGATCGTCATCCCTGCGATTTCGACCGTCTCCTGGTCCCGGAGAAATACGTCAGGCTGCACGGTCTTCGGATTATGGTACTGCGAGGACAGATTGGCATCCGTGTCATGAATCAGCTCTCGCTCCTCATCACTGATATAGACCTTTGCACCGGTCAGCTTCGCAAGCTCCTCGACGCCTCCGATGTGGTCAAAATGCGCATGGGTCAGAAAAATCCCTTTGATTTCAAGTCCAAGCTTCCCCGCCTCGTCCGCAAGTGCCTTTCCGTAATCCGCCGGATCCACCAGCACAGCCTCCTTTGCCCCTTCCCGATAAAGGAAGTACACATTGGTCTGTACCATTCCGACCACGTATCCCTTCACAACAACCTTTGCTGCCATCGCATTGTCCTTTCCCTCTGAATCAAAAAATGCAGAAGAAGATGACGTCCGCCACCCTCTCCTGCACACCAGGAAAATACGGATCCTGTCATCTCCGCTTTCCCTTATACACGCTTGATGTCTATCACATTCGGAATCTGGCGCAGCTTCTCGGTGATCGCAGCCAGCTCTGCCTTTCCGCTGACTCGGAAGGTCACATTCATGCTCGCAAAGCCCTGCCGGTTCGTCCTTGTGTTCACGCCGATGATCGAAATATCCCGTTCCGTAAAGGCCTTGGATACATCCGAAAGAAGTCCCGCACGGTCTGACGCATAAATATTGATCTCTGCCTCGAACGCACTGTCCTCCACAGTCTGTGCGCCGTTCTCCCAGTCGGCATCGATCAGTCTTGCGCGGTCAATCTCCGGAAGATTCATCATGTTGATGCAATCCGTCCGGTGAATCGTAACGCCGCGTCCTCTCGTGACATAGCCGACAATCTCATCCCCCGGAACCGGGCTGCAGCAGCGGGCAAAATGCACGGCCACATCATGAATTCCCTTTACGGTAATTCCGGAGCCCCTGTGTCCGCTCGGTCTGGCGGCAGCTGCATTGTCCTCCACCTGCTTCAGAATTTCTTCGTCGGTAAGATGAGCAAGATGATCCTTCTCATAAAGCTCAACCAGCTTATTGGCAACCTGGCCCTCCTTCAGACCACCGTGCCCGATTGCCGCAAGGACCGCATCCCACTCCCGGAAGCCGTACTTCTTCAGGACAGCATTCATATACTCCGGCTTCAGAAGCTGATCTTCCTTCAGCCCCTTGGTCCTGCAGTAGTTGTCAAACGCATCCCGGCCGCGGACAATGTTCTCTTCCTTCTGGTTCTTCTTGAACCACTGGTTGATCTTGTTCTTCGCCGAAGCGCTCTTACAGATGCTGAGCCAGTCCAGACTCGGCCCCCGCGAATTCTGCGAGGTCATAACCTCTATGCGGTCACCGTTCTGAATCTGATAATCGATGTTGACGAGCTTGCCGTTGACGCGTGCCCCCACCATCTTGTTGCCGACCGCAGAATGAATGGAATAGGCAAAATCAATCGGCGTAGACCCCGCCGGCAGGTTCTTGACCTCTCCGTTCGGGGTAAAACAGTACACGCTGTCGGAGAAGAGATCCAGATCGCTCTTTAAGAGCTGCATGAACTCCTTGTTGTCCGACATGGACTGCTGCCACTCCAGAATCTGACGAAGCCAGGTGAGCTTCTCCTGTTCGGATTCATCCACCTTTCTGCCATCACTGGAAACCTTATATTTCCAATGCGCCGCGATACCGTATTCCGCCTCGCGGTGCATCTCAAAGGTACGAATCTGAATTTCAAACGGCTGACCAGTCGAGCCGATCAGCGTCGTATGCAGCGACTGATAGCCGTTGGGCTTTGGCATTGCAATGTAATCCTTGAAGCGCCCCGGAATCGGCTTGTACATCTCGTGGATCACACCAAGCGCCGCATAACAGTCCTTCACCGTATTCACGATGATGCGAACCGCAAAAAGATCGTAAATCTCGTCCAGCGACTTGTGATGATTCACCATCTTCTTGTAAATACTGAAGAAGTGCTTCACGCGACCGTCAACTCTCGCATCAATCCCGGCTTCCTTCATGGCCTTTGCCACATTGGCTGCGATCTCTTCGACGTACTGCTCGCGCTCCATCTTGCGCTCATTGACCTTCTGCACAAGATCCTGATACACCTCCGGCTTCAGATACCGAAGCGAGAGATCATCCAGCTCTACCTTGATCTTGCTGATGCCAAGACGCGATGCAATCGGCGAATAAATATCAAGCGTCTCCTGCGCAATGCGCTTCTGCTTCTCCGGAGGCTGATACTGGAGCGTCCGCATGTTATGAAGGCGATCGGCAAGCTTAATCAGAATGACGCGGATATCCTTAACCATCGCAAGGAACATCTTGCGGAGGTTCTCCGCCTGCATTTCCTGCTGCGCCTGCGTCTTATCCGCATAGTCCCCGGAAAGCTTGATCTTCTTCAGCTTAGTCACGCCGTCCACAAGGTTGGCAACGTCGGTTCCGAACTCCTTCTCAATCTCATCCTTGGTGTAAATGGTATCCTCGACCACGTCATGCAGAAGTCCTGCCGCGATGGTCTCCTGGTCCATTTCCAGGTCAGCCAGAATAATGGCTACATCCAGGGGATGAATGATGTAGGGCTCTCCGCTCTTACGCTTCTGGCCTTCATGTGCCTTTCTTGCAAGCTCGTACGCCTTCTCAATCATGGAAATATCATCACTCGGATGATATTTGCGTACACGAACCAGAAGGTCCTGATACAATTCCTCAGGGCTCAAAAATTCATTGATCTTCTCAATCGTGCCATTGTCGAAGCCTTCCGGCTTATCGCTTCCTACAATCGGCTTCTCTGCCGGCACCTGCGAAGCATTCCCGATACGCTCTCTTTTGCGGAAAATACTTCCGGTATTTTCCTGTGTTTTAACAGAATCATCCATTCCGACTCAGCTGCTCCTGTACCCAAGACACCCCATAATTAATGAAGATTCTATCACAAGGGCCGCAGATCGTACAAGGCTATGATATCGGAACCGAAGGCTTCCGGATGTTCTCCGGGGTACGCTATGAGGTTTTCCTGCCTCCACATCGTTACCCTGTCATCGATAAGATTCTATATCACCTTTGCGCCGCTCTTGTATGCCTGCTTAGCTTCATAAAGACTCATAACGTTCGCTCCGCCTCTCATGTCAGGATGTTCTTCCTGAATAGGATCATTTTCCCATGAACAGATGGAACAGATATCATATTCTCTTACTTTCTCTTTCCCGCAACATGGGCAGTAACCTTTCATTTCGGCTCTTCCTCAACGATTTTCCATCGCCCTCTCTTTCCTTCTGACCCATTATAGGGCAACAAATGGATCACCCCCGCATTCGCGGGGAACACGGATCAGAAAAGAAGCTTTGGACGAAGCGATAGGGATCATCCCCGCATTCGCGGGGAACACATCCGCAAGCTGTTTTTTGCCATCAGCTACAAGGGATCATCCCCGCATTCGCGGGGAACACCAACCGTTGCCCGTGGGAATCGCCTGCGTGTAAGGATCATCCCCGCATTCGCGGGGAACACCCTTTACTTCCAAAGCTTCCTTGCTGATCTGTAGGATCATCCCCGCATTCGCGGGGAACACACGGTTTCTGCGTTTCTTCATGGGCTTCCACTGGGATCATCCCCGCATTCGCGGGGAACACCTCATTCACTGGGCTAGTAGGATTCTAACAAGGAATGCCCATTTTGCAGGCCTTTTCCCCCACATAACCTAAAACGTAACCTAAAACACGGAATTTATCATACATCGCTGTTATGTGGTTTCGTTTTATGTTCCTGTAGCTGCTGCCGAATGTTACGACCGCCGTACATGATGCGCATAACATAAACTCGCCTGTTTTCATTGTCCACTTTATAGAATACAAGGTAGTTTCCTACGGGGAAAGAACGGATTCCCATGCTGCGAAACGGTTCATCTTCGTACAGCTTGTACCGATCCGGCAGCGTTTCTAAGGTTCTGACCTCTGAAAAGATCCGTGCTACCTGTTTCCTAGCTGTTTCCAGTGCAAGCAATTCATGCGCAATGTAGTGATAAATTCCTTCAAGCTCTTGCGCTGCTTCTTCGGTCAAGATAACCGTATAGTTCATATCTCATACTTCCGTTTCATGTCTGCCTCAACTTCGTCAAGGGTGCGTATTCTTCCTGCTTCGATATCATCAAGCCCTTTTTGAAGCTCTGCGGCTAGTTCTTCTTTGCTCAACGCCCCGTATGCAACCGGTGTTTTGTAGTTGGGAATTTCTAACGTAAACGGTATGCCTTGATTGAGTGCAATCTTTCGCAAATACATATCTATTGCCGTTGTCATTGGAATGCCTAATTGATTCAGAACGGCCTCCGCCTTTTTCTTTACTTCTGGTTCGACTCTGGTAACAATGCTTGCTGTTCTTGCCATATTATCGCCTCCTTATGTCGTCATTATATAACATATTGATAGCAAATAGTTACTAAATCAGCATAAATTAACGGCCCTACCGTCAAGGCAAAGCCGTTCTTTATTGGTTACATGAAATTGACCGCTTTAAGCTGTTCCCGCTTCGTCTCCGGCATACAGTGGGCATATAGGTTCATCGTCATGCCAATATCTGAATACCCCATAATATCCTGCAGCGTTTTGGGCGGCATCCCGCTCTCGATGCACCTTGTGGCGAATGTGTCGCGAAACGCGTGAACTGTGACGGGGATATTGTGGCCCGTGCGCTGGTTATAAAGATTCGTCAAAACCCTGTTACACTTCCAGAACTCCGCATCGTGCGGCCCAAGTCTATCATGGCTTTTATCCGTAAAATGGTGCGTGTATTCGTGAAGCACAACCATCACCGCATAACGCCAATCAAAACACGGCTTCAGCAAGCTAACGCTGATTCCAATCTTTCCAGAATCTAGCTGCGCCTGTCCATCGCAGCCCAGCCGTTTCTCCTCTTCCTCAGAAAATACAAACAGCTTTATTTTGCGGATATACGGGAACCGTTTCCCAAGTGCGCGCACAATACTTTCCCGTATCCGCTGCTGCAATTCGGCGCTGTATTCTGGCGGCGGTGTCATTGGCTGCACTGGCTCCATGTTTTCACCCTGTTCGTTCCCGTCCGCTCTCCGGATCATATTGCGCCTTGCTTCCTGCGCCAAGGTTTCACGCCGTTTATGTGATGCTATCCCTCGTTCGTACATTGCCCTGTTCCTTTCTTTTTAGGCTTCTGGCGATCTTCCAAAAACAGAATCATACGAATCCGTGCAAATATATGCAGGATGCTTGTTCATGATCTTTTTTGCTTCATCCGATCCGGAAAGGATTTTCACCTCTTTCGAAATTTTGTTTCCAGAAATCACTCTGAAAAAGCACCCGCTGTTCGTTCTGTATATGCGTTCCTGCCTTTCGTTCCTGCAAAACACATTTTCACAAAAGTCATAAAGCAGCGTTGAATGGTCAACGTCTAAACACACCTCGTCAACATAGTATCGCTCCGTTTCTTCTTTCGCGCTCATTCTCATGGTTATTGCTGTTATTAATCTCATGAGCTGTCACGGTTTTGTTCTGTAACGATGTCACA
>ERZ1026880.26-NODE-26-length-90447-cov-32.827562_pt1 | contig 90447 bp, 74 predicted proteins | sample MGYA00380170_ERZ1026880 | MGnify/ENA primary metagenome ERZ1026880 (study PRJEB33269, sample SAMEA4719806) | human gut metagenome | biome: human-associated habitat; feature: organic feature; material: feces | place: Cameroon | collected 2013-10 ...
CCATGGACGGCCCCGTCGTCTACAACGCCGAGAGCAAGGATGTGTCGGAGGACGGCGAATAACCGTTTCGTGACACCGTAGGGGCGCATTCCATATGCGCCCGCAGCGCCGTGCCATCAGCAAACAGGCGCGGGCGGATATAGAATCCGCCCCTACAATCACTCGGAAGTATGCAACGCCCCGCGGCGGGCAGAGGACTGCCCGCCCTACATTTCCGGTATCTTATTGATTGCCCTGTAGGGCGGCCAGTCCTCTGGCCGCCGCACCTTATTCTGTTTCCCGCGCGAAGGTCCGCGAGTTATTTTTAAAGGAGAGAACCCCCACCCATGTATGATCTGATCATCGTAGGCGCCGGCCCTGCCGGCATTTTTACCGCACTGGAGCTGCTGCGCAAAAGCAGCACCCCCCACAAGATCCTGCTTGTCGAAAAGGGTAAGCCCGTGGAAAAGCGGCATTGCCCCAAGGACAAGACCGGCGTCTGCGTCAACTGCAAGCCGACCTGCGCCATCACGACCGGTTTTTCCGGCGCGGGTGCGTTCTCGGACGGTAAGCTTTCGCTGTCCTATCAGGTCGGCGGTGAGCTGCCTGACCTGATCGGCGAGGATTTCGCGCAGGAGCTGATCGACTACACCGATAAGATCTATCTGGAATTCGGTGCCGACCCGAAGGTCGAGGGCATATACGAAGGCCCCGACATCAAGGACATCCGCAAGCGCGCCATTCAGGCCGGTCTGCAGCTGGTTGACTGCCCCATCCGCCACCTCGGCACCGAGAAAGCCCAGCAGCTCTACCTCAACATCCAGAACCATCTGGCTGCCGCCGGTGTGGAGATGCTCTTCAACACCGAGTGCGAGAACATCATTCTGGAGGATTCTGTCTGCAAGGGTGTGCGCCTGCGTGAGAAGGACGGCACCCGCGATGTACTGGCCAAGCAGGTCGTCATTGCCACCGGCCGCCGCGGCGCGGACTGGTTGGAGAAGATCTGCGCCGAGCATAACATTGCCCACAAGCCCGGCACCGTTGACATCGGCGTCCGTGTTGAGTGCCGCAACGAAATCATGGAGAAGATCAACAAGGTCCTGTATGAGGGCAAGCTGATCGGCTACCCGGCCCCGTGGCGCAACAAGGTGCGCACCTTCTGCCAGAACCCCGGCGGCTTTGTCGCGCAGGAAAACTACGACAACGATCTGGCCGTTGTCAACGGCCACAGCTTCAAGGAGAAAAAGAGCAACAACACCAACCTTGCGATTCTCGTCAGCCACAATTTCACCGAGCCGTTCAACCAGCCCATCGCCTACGCGCAGAAGGTCGGCGAGCTGACGAACATGCTGGGCGCAGGCCACATTCTGGTGCAGCGCTACGGTGATATTCTGGACGGCAAGCGCACATGGGCCAACGAGCTGGCCCGCACCAATGTGCGCCCGACCCTGAAGGACGCTGTGGCCGGTGACATCACGGCTGCCATGCCCTACCGCGCCATGGTCAATATCATCGAGTTCATCAAGATGATGGACGAGGTTGTGCCCGGCTTTGCCAGCCCCGAAACGCTGCTGTACAGCCCTGAGCTGAAGTTCTACTCCAACAAGGTCAAGATGGACACTGACTTGGAGACGAACATCGCCGGTCTGCACTGCCTTGGCGATTCCTCCGGCTGGACCCGCGGTTTGATGATGGCCTCCGTCATGGGCGTCCTGATGGGCCGCAAGCTGCTGGAGAAGCACGGCTTTTAAGGGTACGAGGAGTACGGGTGTTCTTTTCTTATAAGAAAAGAACGAAAAGAATTTTACAGGGGAGAGCGCCGGGTATGGTGCTCTCCCCTGTTTTGTTTGCAGCGCCGGGGACGCCGCCGCCTGCACCGTAGGGGCGGATTCCATATCCGCCCGTGGGACTTTATGGCTGCGGAAGCATCCCCGGCGGGGTGAGGGCATCCCGCCCTACAAGTCACGGTACGGCAGGCCGTAGGGCGGCATGCCCCCATGCCGTCGGGGACGCCGAGCCCTGCAACGACCCGTAAAACGCAAAAAAACAAAATATTTTATCAAATCTCCTTTTCGTGTAACAACTCGGACACAACCGGGGTGTAAGCTGGTCACAAATGAAAAGTTGAAAGGAGCCTGTGTTATGAAACGACTTGCCTCTATCCTTGCTGCCGCGCTGTTCACCCTGACCGCCTGCGCCCCGGCGGCGGAAACTGCAACTGCTGAGACTTTGCCGGAGACCGAAACCACCGCTGAACCGACAAGCGAGCCCGCTGCGGCCGAGACCGGCCCACTCTATACTTACAGCCACCGCTATGCGCAGGATGTTGTCTATGATGTCATGCCCGCCCTTAATGACCAGTTTGACTATATCGGAACGAACGTTTACAAAAACGACCTGAATGCCGGGCAGGTTTCTCTGTTTTATAGTTGCGACGATTGGTGCCTTGCCGACCCGTATGTGACAAGCAATGCAGTGTATCTGCTCACCCTCAACCGAGACTCCGAAAACAAAATCATTGCCTTGTCACCTGATGGCACCAAAACACATGAGATTCCTTTTGACTCATACGCCTCGACCGTTGTCTTATACAGTGACCGTTATTTTTATTGCATGGACGGTCTTGCCCCTTATGACACAGCAAGCGGGTTCCGTCTCGATTTGCAAACCGGTGAGACAACGCCATGGGACTTGCCCGCCGAGACAGCCGCCGCACCGGATGCCGCCGGTAATTTTGCCGTGACTGCGCGTCTCATTTCGGACCACCCTGTTCCCTTCACGAGTGACCCGGAAATTTCCGACGCCCTTTTGCAGAACTCTATGCTCGAGTACGACCTGACGGATACCACAACCGGAAAGCCCACCACGAAAATTGCAGAGTTTCCGTATAATGGTGCAGACGATGGCAGCGGCTATGTCTATTACACCTACCTTGGGAAATCAGGAGACGATTTCTATTTCACCGGTGAGCATTCCCGGTCGTCTGAGGAGGGCATTAAAATGTCCGTTCTGCGTGTAGGCGGCGACGGCACACAGGAAGATTTAGGGCTTATGGTCAATGTGTCGCTGTCGTTTCGTGACCTGCGCCAAAACGGAGAACTACAGTGGCTTTTCACAATGAGCAGCAATCCGGGCACCCTCACAGTATACGACCTGCAAGGCACGCAGATTGCGCAGGTGGACCCGCCCGCCGGGGTATCGTCTTACTACCCTGTTTCCATGCTGGACGATGGACGGATTTTGTTGAACATTGGCTATGATCTCGACCACGACTCCATGACCCGGTACGCTACCATAGATGTTGACGCATTTTTGAGCGGCAGTACCGAGTATACCGAGATGGAATTTGTCGGATAAAGGGTTGCCCCCTGCGGCGTGGTGAGGGCACCCCGCCCTACAAGTCACGGTACGGTAGGCCGTAGAGCGGCATGCCCCCATGCCGCCGGGCATCTTCCCGCCGCCGCAAGGTTCCCGGGTCATCGGGGACGCCGACCCCTGCAACGGTGGGCGCGGCTGCAGCGGCCAGAGGACTGGCCGCCCTACAACATGCCATTCATAAAATAAAGCCCCGCCCCGGCAATGTTTTCCACATTGCCGGGGCGGGGCTGTTTAAAATTTAGGACATGAACCGATCCTTCAGGTTTTTGAAGAAGCTCTTGCGCTTCTCGTAGTTCTCGTCCTTCAGGCTGTCCTCAAATGCCTTCAGGGCTTCGCGCTGGGTGCGGTTCAGCTTTTTGGGAATTTCCACATCCACGATGACATACTGGTCACCGCGGCCGCGGCCATTCAGGTACTGAATACCCTGACCGCGCAGGCGGAACTTGGTGCCGCTCTGGGTGCCCTCGGGGATGCGCTGTGCGACCTTGCCGTCCACGGTGGGCACCTCGATCTCGGCGCCCAGCACAGCCTGAGAGTAGGTAATGGGCACGCGGACATACACATCGTAACCGTCGCGCTCAAACACAGCATCGGGCTTGACCGTCACATGGACGATCACATCACCGGCGGGGCCGCCGTTGGTGCCTGCATCGCCCTGACCGCGCAGCGCAATGTTCTGGTCATCGTCAATGCCTGCGGGCACCTTGACCTCCAGCGTCTTGCGGGCACTGGTCTTTCCGGTGCCGCGGCAGGTCTTGCAGGGGTTCTTGATGATGGTGCCGCGGCCGCCGCAGTGCGGGCAGGGCTGCTGGCTCTGCATCACGCCGAACGGCGTGCGCTGCTGGGTCACGACATAGCCGCGGCCGCCGCATTCGGTGCAGGTCTCCGGGCTGGTGCCGGGGGCGCAGCCGTTACCGTTGCAGTCCGGGCAGGTCTGCTGCCGGTTCAGCGTGACCTTTTTGGCGCAGCCATGGGCTGCTTCCTCAAAGGTCAGGATCACATTGGCCTGAATGTCATGGCCCTTGCGCGGTGCGTTGGGGTTGCTGCGGGACGAGCCGCCAAAGCCGCCAAACCCGCCGAAGCCACCGCCGCCGAACAGATCGCCGAAGATGTCGCCCAGATCCACACCGCCTGCGCTGCCAAAGCCGCCACCAAAGCCGCCGCCGGGCTGGCCGGCCCCATAGTTGGGATCGACCCCAGCGAAACCGAACTGGTCATAGCGCTTGCGCTTGTTCGGGTCGGAAAGAACATCGTTGGCCTCGTTGACCTCCTTGAACTTTTCCTCGGCATCCTTATCGCCGGGGTTCAGATCCGGGTGGTACTTTTTGGCCAGCTTGCGGTAGGCGCTTTTGATCTCGGCATCGGTGGCGTTTTTGCCGATCCCCAGCACCTCGTAGTAATCTCGTTTTTCTGCCATAGAATCTATCCCCTCTATTTATGGGTTGTGAAAAGGCTTCCCGCTGAGGGGAAGCTGTCCGCGCAGCGGACTGATGAGGTGGGAGCTGCCGGCGATTGCCCATAAACAGGCTGCCACGGCAGCGCCGCCCCTCACCCGGCCTGCGGCCACCTTCCCCCGAGGGGGGGAAGGCTTTATTTTAACTTTCTCTATAACCCCCAAGGGCCGCCGCCGGGTTTGCCCAGCGGCGGCCTTATTATGGGTTTGTTACAGCTTAGACCTCGTGGAAGTCGGCGTCAACGGCGCCGTCATCCTTGGGCTGTGCGCCGGCGTCATTGCCGGGCTGTGCACCGGGCTGCTGGCCCTGTGCCTGAGCGGCCTGCTGGTAGACCTTCTCGCTGATGGCGTAGAAAGCCTTCTGCAGGTCATCCTGCTTTGCCTTGATGTCGTCAATGCTGCCGGACTTCAGGGCTTCCTTCAGGGCGGAGAGCTTGGTCTCGACCTCGCTCTTCTCCTCAGCGGAGACCTTGTCGCCGAACTCGCCCAGCGCCTTCTCGGTCTGGAAGACCATCTGGTCGGCGTTGTTGCGCACATCGACTTCCTCGCGGCGCTTCTTATCCTCGGCGGCATACTGCTCGGCGTCCTTGACAGCCTTGTCGATGTCGTCCTTGCTCATGTTGGTGGAGGCAGTGATCGTGATGCTCTGCTCCTTGCCGGTGCCCAGATCCTTCGCGCTTACATGCACGATGCCGTTGGCATCAATATCGAAGGTGACTTCAATCTGAGGCACACCACGGGGAGCCGGAGCAATGCCGTCCAGATGGAAGGTTCCGAGGCTCTTGTTGTCGCGGGCAAACTCACGCTCGCCCTGCAGGACATTGACCTCAACGCTGGGCTGGTTATCAGCCGCAGTGGAGAAGATCTGGCTCTTCTTGGTGGGGATGGTAGTGTTGCGGTCGATGATCTTGGTGCAGACACCGCCCAGCGTCTCGATGCCGAGGCTCAGCGGGGTGACATCCAGCAGCAGCAGGCCCTTGACATCGCCCTGCAGAACGCCGCCCTGAATGGAAGCGCCGACAGCAACGCACTCATCGGGGTTGATGCCCTTGAACGGCTCGCAGCCCAGCTCCTTCTTGACAGCGTCATAGACGGCGGGGATACGGGTGGAGCCGCCGACCATCAGCACCTTGGCGAGGTCGGAGGCCTTCAGGCCGGCATCAGCCAGAGCCTTACGGACGGGGGTCATCGTGCGCTCGACCAGATCAGCGGTCAGCTCATTGAACTTTGCGCGGGTCAGGGTCATATCCAGATGCTTGGGGCCGTTGGCGTCAGCCGTGATGAACGGCAGGTTGATGTTGGTGGTGGTGGCGCTGGACAGCTCGATCTTGGCCTTTTCAGCGGCCTCCTTCAGGCGCTGGGCAGCCATCTTATCCTTGCGCAGGTCGATGTTGTTCTCGCGCTGGAAGTCCTCAGCCATCCAGTTGATGATGCGCTCATCGAAGTCATCGCCGCCCAGATGGGTATCACCGTTGGTGGCCAGAACCTCGGTAACGCCATCGCCCATCTCGATGATGGAGACATCGAAGGTACCGCCGCCCAGGTCGTAGACCATGATCTTCTGGTCGGCTTCCTTATCAATGCCGTAGGCCAGAGAAGCAGCGGTCGGCTCGTTGATGATACGCTTGACGTTCAGGCCGGCAATGGTGCCTGCGTTCTTGGTGGCCTGACGCTGGCTGTCGTTGAAGTATGCAGGGACGGTGATGACGGCCTCGGTGACAGGCTCGCCCAGATAAGCCTCGGCGTCAGCCTTCAGCTTGCTCAGGATCATAGCGCTGATCTCTTCGGGGGTGTAGTCCTTGCCGCCGGCGTGGACCTTCTCGGCGGTGCCCATCTTACGCTTGATAGAGGAGATGGTATTCTCGGGGTTGGTGATGGCCTGACGCTTTGCGACCTGACCGACCAGACGCTCGCCGGTCTTGGTGAAGCCGACGACAGACGGGGTGGTACGGGCGCCCTCGGCGTTTGCGATGACAACGGGCTCGCCGCCTTCCATGACAGCGACGCAGCTATTGGTAGTACCAAGGTCAATACCGATAATCTTACTCATAAATAAAACTCCCTTCAAATTTGCTTTGAACAGTAGTGAATGTCAATGTATGTGGAAACGGATCGTTTGATTCGGTTCGACGTGTTTTCTTGGCTCCCTCGGCGAGGGAGCTGTCGCCGCAGCGACTGAGGGAGCGAACCTTCCGGAAGGCTCTACCCCTCCGCCCTGCGGGCACCTCCCCTGCAAGGGGAGGCAAGTAAGCGGTGCGTTATTCTGCGACAACGACCATTGCGTGGCGGATGATCTTATCGCCGATCCTGTAGCCCTTCTGGAAAACCTGCACCACGCTGCCGCTCTCCTGCCCGTCAGCGGCGGGGGCCTGCGAAACGGCGTTCATAAGGTTGGGGTCAAACGGCTGGTTCAGCGCTTCAATCTCGGTGATGTGCAGCGCCTCAAGCGCCTTAGCGGCCTTGTCGAGCGTCATCGTGACGCCCTTCTTATAATTTTCATCGGCACAGGCGGCGTTGGCGGCCATATCCAGCGTATCCAAAATACCCAAGATCTGGGTCACGGCGTGGGACACACCGTCATTGAACTTCTGGTCGGCCTCGCGCTGGCTGCGCTTGCGGTAGTTATCATACTCGGCTGCGGTGCGGAGCAGCTGGTTTTTCAGCTCCTCGTTCTTTTTCTCCGCCTCGTCCAGCTTAGCCTGCAAGGCCGCTGTCTCGTGGTGGTGCTTACCCTCGTGCTTTTCCTCGGGCTTCTCGGCCTTGGGGGTCTCCTGCTCAGGGGCCTTGGCCTCGGTCTCAGGCGCCTTGGTCTCTGCGGCGGGCGTCTGCTTGGTTTCTTCTTCGTGGCTCATTGCGGGTCTCTCCTTCTGTGTTTATTGGCCCTGTCCGGCCATGCTCTGCCCCAGCTTAGCGGCAAAGTAGTCGAGGATCGGCAGCAGCCGCTGGTATTCCATGCGGGTGGAGCCGATCAGCGCCACCGAACCGGTCAGGCCGCCGCCGGCAAGATACCGCTTGCTGACGATGCAGGCACCCGGCATCTCGGGGTCAAGGTCGCTGCCGAGCGTGGCCGTGATGCGGTTGCCCTCGGGGCGGATCAATTCGGTCGCGGCTGCATTGTCGGAGAAGATCTCGAGCAGTGTGCCGAGATTCTGGCGCACATCGGGCATCTTTGCCAGATATTGCGCGCCCTCCAGACAGGCCTGCGGGCCGGTGGTGACAAGCGCCTGCGCGGCCATCACCACGGGGGCCAGCCGCTCCCCCGCTGCCAGCACCATGCTGGCCATCAGCATCGGGCTGAGGTCCTGCGGGGCCACAAAGGTCAGCCCCCGGTTGAGCAGCTGGGCAAGGTTGGCGGCATCATCGCGGGTCAGGCCGGTATCGACGCGGGCCACACGGGTCCGCACGCCGCCTGCGCTGGTCACAGCCAGCACAGCGGCGCTGTAGCGGCCGACCTGCACGACCTCAAAGTGTGCGATGCAGAGATCCGGTGCCTGCGGTGTTGTTGCAGCGGCGGCGCAGCCTGTCAAATCTGCCAGACTGCGGGCGGCGGCGGGCACCAGCTTTTCCGGCTCGGCGTCCATGGCGGCGAAAAGCTCGTCAATGTGCGCGCGGTCTGCCTCCGGCAGGGCGCAGGCCTTCGGTGCATCGATCAGGTGGTCGAGGTAGTACCGGTAGCCTTGGGCGCTGGGTACGCGGCCCGCACTGGTGTGGGGCTGCTCCAGCAGGCCGAGCTTTGTCAGCGCGGCCATCTCATTGCGCAGCGTCGCACTGGACAGTGCCATGTCAAAGTAGTTCGCCAGCAGGCCGGAGCCGACCGGCTCACCGCCGTTGGCGTACAGGGCAACAATGGCTTCCAATATACGCTGCTTGCGCGCATCCATCGCCATGCTGCTCATCTCCTTTGGTTTGCTTTCGGTTTGTTTAGCACTCCTTATCTCCGAGTGCTAAGTTTATTATAGTACCGTTTTGCGAACTGTCAAGAGGTTTTCCCGATTTTTCTGTAAGTTTAACAGTTTCGTCACAATCGGCTTGTGCAGTTTCCCTATTATATAATATGTAGGGGCCGGGCATGCCCGGCCCGTAGCATTACGGGGGCAACCCGTTCACGGGCAATCGCACCAACCCCCGGGCCGGGCATGCCCGGCCCCTACAGCGCTCTGCCCCTCACTCCTCCATCCACCGCGCCAGAAATTCCGCAGCGGTGGCCGCCGCGCGGATGACCTCGGCCTCGGGCAGCGGGTCCCGGGCGCTGCCGGGCAGCAGCACACCGCCCTCAATATCGCCGTGTACCAGAATCGGCGCGGCGCACAGCAGCCACCGCCCGCCCAGCCTGATCCTCCGGTCGGGGTTTGCGGGGGCGGTGTAGAGCCGCCGCTTTTTCAAAAGACGGTCCAGCTCGGGCGGCAGCTCACGGTGGAGCAGCTCATTCTTGCCCGCACCGGCTGCCGCCACGATATGCTCCCGGTCGCAGACCAGCACACCACAGCCGAGCCGCCGCGCCAGCACATCGGCGTAGACGGCGGCCGGCTCGCCCAACTCCGCCAGCGGAGAGTATTTTTTAAAGACGACCTCGCCGTTTTCCTCCATAAAAATTTCAAGCGAATCGCCCGAGCGGATATGCTGCACGCGGCGGATCTCCTTTGGGATGACCACGCGCCCCAGCTCGTCGATCCTGCGCACGATGCCAGTGGCCTTCATACCAATTCCTCCCTGGTTTTTTATGGTAGTATCTGCGGCGGGCGGTATAAATATGTAGTAAGTAAGGAGTCAGCCATGGAATTTCTGCAGACGACCCTGTGTTATCTTGAAAAGGACGGTGCCTATCTGATGCTGCACCGCATCAAAAAGAAAAACGATGTCAACCACGACAAATGGGTCGGGGTCGGCGGCAAGTTTGAGCCGGGCGAGGACGCGCTGGCCTGTGCCCTGCGCGAGGTGCGGGAGGAGACCGGCCTGACGATGCGCACGCCGCAGTACCGCGGCATTGTGGACTTTTACTGCGCCCCGTGGCCGGCCGAGCGGATGCACCTGTACACCTGCACGGATTTTTGCGGCGAGATGACCGACTGTGATGAGGGCTGTCTGGAATGGGTGGACAAGGCCGCCGTGCAGGACCTGCCGATCTGGCAGGGGGACAAGATCTTTTTCAAGCTGCTGGCAGAGAACGCGCCGTTTTTTCATCTGGAGTTGACTTATAATGGGGATGCACTTAAAAAAGCCGTTTTGAACGGGAACGCCTTGCCCGTATGACCGCAGGGGTCGATGCTCGCATCCGGCCCGGCACCACCCGGTAGGGGCCGGACATGTCCGGCCCTCTGCTTTCCCGCAAACGGCCGCCTGCCTTTCCGCCGCGGGCCGGGCATGCCCGGCCCCTACAACTCTGCAAAAAAAGAGCGTGTGCCATTTCTTGCACACGCTCTTTTTTGTCATCAATAGGTCGTAATCGTCGTACCTACAAAATAATGCGTCAAAATATCCTGATAGCCCCAGCCGTTGCGGGCGTAGCCGATGGCACCCCACTGGGACATGCCGCAGCCGTGGCCGTAGCCGTAGACATCAAAGATAAAGCAGTCCAGCTCCGCATTGTAGCTGACGGTAAAGCACTGGCTGCGCAGGCTGCGCCCGTCAACGCTCTGGCGGGCCAGCAGATTCTCGCGGAACCAGCGGCCGCTGACGGTGCCGACGCCCGCGTCCGGGCCGACCTGGATCTTGGCGACCCAGCCGTACTGGTTGGCGGACTGGATCGTGAACCAGCTGTTGGGGTCCACGCCGGACAGGTCAATGTCCATCACATCGCGGATGCGGTCCTGCAGTGTCTGGCGGGAGAAGCGGGCCGTGCCGCTGGAATTGCCGTTCGTGTTCCAGTGACTGGACACGCTCTGGTCATACGGGCTGTCCACCGCCTGCAGCCATGCGCGGTCATTGCCCCAGACCTCGGCTGCGGAGGCCGTGCCCGTGCTGGCCGACGCAAAGTACGGCGTGAAACAGACCTGCCCGTTGTAGGTTACCAGCACATGGGCGACCTCCTGCGCAGCGGCCAGCGCCGCAGCGCCCGGCTCTGCGCCCAGCACGGACGGGTAGCCCGACTGGCTGATGATCCAGCAGTGGGTCGCCACGCACTGCGCCTTGTAGGCCTCGGCGGGTGCGTTGGGGCCAAGCTCGTTCTGTGCGACCATGGCAAGGCAGCGCACCAGATCCATCGTCTGGGCCGTACCGTTCATCGTCACATTGATGGTCTCACCGGCGGCACCGCCGTTGTCAGGCTGCGGGGCCTCGGTCGGCGCGGGGGTGCTGTCACCCTCCGGCGCGGATTCGGGCGCGGGGGGCGCGGTCTGCTCCGGTGCGGGGGTGGGCGTTGCCTTGAGCTGCTCCACCGTCACCGTCTGCTCAGGCAGGCTGCCCTCGGCACCCTTGTTCAGGTCCGCCTCGGCTGCAGTGGTGGAGCCTGCCACATCGGTCAGGCCCGCCAGCATCTTGTCGGTGCTGGCCAGCAGGCTGTTTGTGAGGGCCTGCAGGTCGCTGGCCTGCTGGGCCAGATCCGCTGCCTCGGCGGCAAGATCACCGGTTGTGCTGCCGCTCTTTTTGGCAGCCTGAATGGCGGCGCTCTGCTGCGCGTAATGCTCCACACTGGCCTGAACGAGCGCCTGCACGGTCGGCATCGGCTGGCCCTTGCTCTGGTACTGCGCCGCCGTCAGCAGCGGATCCTCCGCCGCTGCGATGGCTGAGGTGTTCAGGATCTCCGCCTCGCCCTCCTCGATCAGACGGCCCGTGATGCAGAGCAGCGCACCGCCCTCATCGCTGTGGCTCGTCACCGTCAGGAAACGGGAGCCCTCCCCCGCCTCAACGCCGGTATCATACAGGCTGCGGGCGCGGATGCCCGCCACAAAGGTCAGGTAGTCGTAGTAGTCGGACAGGTCAGTGCTGCCGTAGAGGTCGAACGCGCCCTCGCCCTGCTCCTCGGGGTCGTAATAATAGACCGCGATCGTCTTGACGCGGTAGGTCTTATCTGCGGTGTAAAGGGTGAACCCGCCGTTGCTGCGGAGCGTCTCCTCCTCGGCGAGGGTCTTGTAGGTATCGCCGGTACATTCCAGCACAGTGTTGCCGGGGGTGGCGGCGTCCAGCGCACTCGGGGTCGCAAACCGCACCAGCGGCTGCGGGGCCTCGCCCGATTCCGGCGTTTCCGGCGCGGGGGTATCGGCGGCGTAGACCAGCGTGCCGTCCATGCCGGGCCAGCCGAGGTACCCCACCACACCGGGGCGGCGCACAAGCGCCTTGCCCAGATAGCTCTGTGCGGTGCTGTCGTAGAGGGCGGTGCCGTAGCTCTTGGCAGCGGGACGCGCCCCAAGGTCGCTGCGCAGGAAGATCCACACCCCGCCGCCGACCAGCAGCAGGAGCAGGGCCAGCGCGGCCAGCACCAGTGCAACCGTGCGCCGGCGGCGGCGCTCGCTCTTTTCAATCATTTCAAGGCTGCGGTTGCGGATGCTGCCGGGCACCGGCTGGCGCGGGGGCAGCTCCTCAGACGGCTCGGCGTTCTTTTTCTGTTTTTTCCGGGTGCGCTCCTGCGCGGCCTCCTCCATTGCGCTGGTGTCAAACAGCTGGGTGGCGGCGCGGGTGAATTCCTCGACATCGGCGCTTTTGCCGGCAGCCTCGGCGGCATCATCGGCCGCCTGCGCAGCCGCAAGGGCGGCGGGGTCGATCTCGGCAGAGAAGTCCGGGATGTCGCCGTCCAGCACGCTGCGGGCAGGGGGTTCCTGCTCGTCCGGCGCCGCTGTGGGCGGCTCGGCCGTGACGGGTCTTGCGCGGCGGATGCGGGCGCGGCGGGCCCCCTCGGCACCCATCGTCTGTATATCGGCGGGGGCGGCGTCCTGCGGTGCCGGGTCCTCCGTCTCAAACTGGATGACTCCGGTCGGCTCCGATGCCTCGGGCGGCAGGGTCGGCGCGGCGTCATGGCGGCGCAGTGTGCGGTACTGCCCCGCCTCACCTGCAGCAGGCAGAGGGGCCGGGGGCGGTGCCACCGGCGCAGGGGCGTCAAAGTCCAGCATCGGCTCAAAATCAGCCGTGTGGTCGGCATCCCTTGTGGGCGGTGTGCGGCGGCGCAGCGAGAACCGCACCGTGTTTCCGCGGCTCTTGGCAGCCTCCGACACCACAAGCAGCGGGCGGTCATGCCCGGGGCGGAAGGTGATGCAGGAGTCGGTCAGCTGCAGGCCGAACAAACGGCGGCGCAGCAGATCCAGAATCTGGTTGCCGATGAAGGTGTCGTTCATATCGGGCGGCAGGGCGCAGGCCACAGCCCCGCGCCGGTCGCAGACCAGCACAAAGGGGCATTGGCCGACGCTGGCGGGCATGTAGGCGGCGGCAAAGTCCGCGCCGGTCACCTGCATGGCGGCCAGCGCACGGCCTGCCGCGGCCTGCACGACATCACCGGGGAAGCGCTTGAGCAGCTGCTCCGGCACAGCAATGCGGCGGGCCTTCTGGGCATCGGCATAGCTCTCGGTGCCGAAGTCAAAGACAGCCTCGCTGTGGGGCAGGGGCTGCAGCAGCGCACCCAGCAGGCGGCCGGTCGTCTCGTCCACGGCTACCAGCAGCTTGCGCTTTTCCAGCAGGGCGTCCAGCGTGGCCTGGGCCAAGCTCGTCTCGCCCTCGGCAAAGACATCATCACCGAACTTGGTGCGCAGCCGCGCGGCCCATTTTTCACAGTATTGCTCCGCCATGGCGCGGTTGGGGGCGCTGACCTGCACACAGATGGCAAATTCACCGTCCCGTTCCAGCAGACGCAGGCCGGGGCAGCCGTCATCCCGGATGCCCCGCAGCACAGAGGATACCTCCGCGCCCGTAGGCCCGAAAACACGCAGGATTTTCAGTTGAGTGTTGACCATGGTGGAACCTTTCTTGTGTTGAATTGCCTTCCCCCCCCCTTGGGGGGGAAGGTGTCTGCGGCCCCAACCGCAGACGGATGAGGGGCAGCCTTGCCGTTATATCCCGCAAACGGGCGGCGACAGAAACCCGCACCTCATCCGCCGCTGCGGCGGCACCTTCCCCTCAAGGGGAAGGCTTGGGCTTTATATATCTAGTTCTCTGTCCGCCGTCTCCGGCGTGAAACGCACGCTGTCCGGCACCTCCAGCCCCAGCGCCATGCGGCGCAGAAGGTCGAGTGCATAGAGGGCGGCGCGGGTGCGGATGATGGCGCGGTCCTGATAGCCGCCCAGAGTAAGGCGCATCAGATACCCAGTGTTCGTGCGGGTGTCGGCACCGGCCAGATAGACCGTGCCCACCGGCTTGCCGGGCAGCGCCCCGCCGGGGCCGGCCAGACCCGTAATGCCCACAGCCAGCTCCGCGCTGGATTCCCGCGCAGCGCCAAAGGCCATGGCGGCTGCGACCGGGCCGGACACAACATTGTACCGTGCAATGACAGCGGCGTCCACGCCCAGCAGCTTTTGCTTGGCAGCCTCGGCGTAGGTGACAAAGCCGAAGCCGAACACCTCGCTGCTGCCGGGGACATTCGTCAGCCGCTCGGCGATCATGCCGCCGGTGCAGCTTTCCGCCGTGGCGGCGTGGAGATGATGCTCGCGCAAAGCGCGTACCACCGTGTATTCCAGTGCAGGCACATCGACATCATAGGCCGCTGCGCCCAGAATCTCTTTGAACTCCGCAATGCGGGCATTGCAGGCGGCCTCGGCGGCCTGCTCGGTGGCCTCGCGGGCGGTCACGCGGATCTCACACTCGCCGGTCTTGCAGTAGATGGCGGCGGTGGGGTTCGCGGCCTCAAACAGCGGCGCGACCTTGCTGGCAATGGCGCTCTCGCCGCCCAGCACCCGCAGCGTGCGGCTGTGGATCGTGCAGTTTTGCCGTTTCAGCAGAATCGGGCGGACCTGCTCGGCCCACATGGCCTTCATCTCACGCGGGACACCGGGCATCAGCGCGGCGCAGTGGCCCTGCTCATCCTCAAACCATGCGCCGGGGGCGGTGCCGTGGTCGTTGATAAGCTTGTGGCCCTTGGTCGGGCACATGGCCTGCTTGCGGTTGTTGTCGGTCGGGCGGCGGTTGGTGCGGGCGAAAAAGTCCAGTATCTTCTGCCACTCGCCCTCGTCAAAAGCCAGCGTATCGCCGAACGCCTCGGCGACCGTCTCCTTGGTCAGATCGTCCTCGGTGGGGCCGAGACCGCCCGAAAAGACGAGCAGATCACTGCGGCTTTTGGCCTGCAAAACCAGCTCCTTCAGCCGGGCGGGGTTATCGCCGATGACATGCTGGTGCAGCACGCTGATGCCCAGCTCGGCCAGCTCGCGGCTTAAAAACTGCGCGTTGGTGTTCAGGATGTCACCCAGCAAAAGCTCCGTTCCTACGCAGATAATTTCAGCTGTCACAGCAGTTCGTCATCTCCCATGCGGATGTAGATCTTCTCAACATTCTCGGCGGCCTCGGTTTCCAGCGCCGCCAGATCGGGCATGGCGGCCTCTGCGGCCAGAATTTCGTCCAGCGTCGGGTTCGTCTTGGGGTGCGGCGGGGTAAAGATCGTGCAGCAATCCTCATACGGCTCGATGGATGTCTCAAAGGTGCCGATCTTGCGGGAGATATTGATGATCTCGATCTTGTCCATGCCGATGCAGGGGCGCAGCACCGGCAGATCCTGCGCCTGATCGGTGCAGGCCAGCGCCGCCATCGTCTGGCTGGCCACCTGCGCCAGACTCTCGCCGGTGATGAGCGCCTGCAGCTCGAGCTTTTTGGCCACCTGATTCGCAATGCGCAGCATGCTGCGGCGCATCAAAACCGTGAACAGCACATCAGGCGCATGGTCGCGGATATACTCCTGCGGCTTGGTGTACGGCACGACAAACAGTGTGCAGTTGCCGGTGTACTCGACAATTTCCCGCGCCAGATCGCGCACCTTCAGCTTGGCGCGCAGGCTGGTGTACGGCGGGCTGGCAAAGTGGATGTGGTGCAGCGCCAGACCGCGCCGCGCCATGCACCATGCCGCCACAGGGCTGTCGATGCCGCCGGACAGCAAATTCAGCGCGCGGCCGCTGGTACCGACGGGCAGACCGCCCGCAGCCTCGACCTTGGGGCCGTGGACATAGGCGGCATGGTCGCGGATCTCGACCATGATCTCCAGCTGGGGATTGTGGACATCGACCCGCAGGTGGTGGTGCTTGTCCAGCAGGTAGGCGCCCAGCTCGCGGCAGATCTCGGGGCTTTTCATCGGGTAGGCCTTGTCGGCGCGCTTGGCCTCGACCTTAAAGGTGCGCACGCCGCGCAGTTCCTCGCCAAGGTAGGCCTCGGCAGTCTCGCAGACGGCGTCAAAATCCTTGGGGCACTCGACCGCACGGCTGAGCTTGACGATGCCGAACACATGGGAAACGCGGCGGAACGCCTCGTCCATGTCAAGGCCGTCCTCCTTCGGCTCGATGAAAACGGTGCTTTGCGCCTGATAGACCTTGAACTTGCCCAGAGGCTCCAGCCGCCAGCGGATGATCTTGGCGAGCCGTGCCTCAAACTTAGCGCGGTTCAGGCCCTTCAATGTCATTTCGCCCTGATAGGCGAGGATGATTTCTTTCATAGGATATTCCTTTCCTTATAGCTCTTGGCTTCCCCCACGGGGCTGCGCCCGCAGGCGCGTGTCGGAGCGCAACCGCCGAAGGCGGCTCTTAGCGCGGAGACTGAAGCTGCCGCCGCAGCGGCTGATGAGGGAAAAGTTTACTGCGGCAACCCGTTCACGGGTCACACCAGCAAGGCCGCCCCTCATCCGGCTGTGGTCGGGGCCACAGCCACCTTCCCCCAAGGGGGAAGGCATCACAGTTTCAAATATGCCGCAATTCCTTCAGCCCATCTTTCACCCCCGCCAGCAGCGCGTCCACATCCTCGGCGGTGTTATCCGCGCAAAGGCTGACGCGCAGGGCGGTGCGGACGGTCAGATCGCTGCAGCCCATGGCCAGCAGCGTGTGGCTCGGCTCGCCCTTATCACAGGCAGAGCCGCCCGAAACATAGACCGCGCGGGTGTTCAGATAATTGATAAAGGTCTGGCTGTTGATGCAGTTGGTCGAGAAGTTGACGATCTCCCCCACCGCGTCGTCGGGCGAATTGAGCGTGATGCCGTCCAGCGCGGCCAGCCCCGCGCGGAGCTTGGCGTTCAGCTCCGCAATGCGGGTCATGCGGGTGCGCAGCTTTTGCTGCCCCAGCGCAGCGGCCATGCCAAGCCCCACGATGTAGGGCGTGTTCTCGGTGCCGGGGCGCAGGCCGCGCTCCTGATGGCCGCCGATGTAGGGCGGCTTGAGGGTCTGGCGCTGGCTGTCCCGCACAAACAGCGCACCCACGCCCTTCGGCGCGTGGACTTTGTGGCCCGACACAGATAGGCTGTCCACCTCGCGCCATTTTTGCAGGTCGATCGGCATACGCAGCCACGCCTGCACGGCGTCCACATGGAAGTGGGTGCGGCTGTTGCGCGCCTTGATGCCCTTGCCCAAAGCTGCAATGTCCTGCACCGCGCCGGTCTCATTGTTGACGGCCATGCAGGCGGCCAGCACGGTGTTTTTGTCGATCTCCTGCAGGAATTTCTGTGTGTCGATGCGGCCGTCCGGACCGGGCAGGATCTCCACCACCGTGAAGCCCTCGTCCTTTAAGGCGCGGATGGGCCGCTGCACACTGGGATGCTCAAAGCCGGTAACAACAATTTTGCTGCCCCACGCCCTGCGCGGGCGGGCCGCGCCGTAGACGGCCATATTGTTGCTCTCGCTGCCGCAGGCGGTAAAGTAGATTTCATCGCTGCGGCAGTGCAGCGTTTTGGCAACGCGGGCGCGGGCCGTCTGGATGGCGTCCTGCGCGGCCACGGCCGGGTCGTACAGGCTGCTGGGGTTCGCCCAAAGCTCCGTCAGGGCCGTGCCGATGGCCTGTGCCACCGCCGGGTCCACCCGGGAGGTGGCGGCGTTATCGAGATAATGCAGCTGGGGGTCGGAAAGCATACCACTCATTCCTCACATTTTACACAAAGTTATACAGGTTAAATTATACTCGTTTGCCCTGCAAAAAACAATATTTTCACGCAAAAAAGTACCCCGTCCTTTGCAGAACGGGGTATGGGGCTACTTTTTGGGTTCGTGGCTTCCCGGCAGGGGCAGGCTGCAGACCAGCGCGATACCGAGTGCCAGCGCCAGCGCGACCTTGAAGGTCTCGGCACCCTTGCTGGCGAAAAGGACCTCCTCGCCCTGCAGGAAATAGTAGGCGGTGTAATAGATGCCCGCCCCCGGCACCAGCGGGAAGATACCCGGCAGCAGAAAGATCGTGACCGGGGCCTTGTGGCGGATGGCAAAGAACCGCGCGCAGCCGGTCAGCGGCAGGGTGGCGACCAGCGTCGCAATCGCCGGGCTTAACGCGAACAGCTCCACGCCGAAGATGTAGACCATCCAGCCCACCGCGCCGGTCAGGCCGCAGGCCAGGTAGTGCCGCCGCGGCATCTGGAATGTGATGCCAAAGCTGATCGTTGCAATGACGGCCACCACAAAATGGGCAAAATAATGTGTCCAGACCGGCATCACGCCACCCCCAATCCACGGGCCATGATCCAGCCCAGCACAACGCCGCCCGCAATGCTGCCCGCGATGAGCAGCGCGTCCAGCAGGCGGATCGAGCCGGACAGATAGTCGCCGTTCAGAATATCCCGCACGCCCATCGTCAGGGCAACGCCGGGGGTCAGCACCATAAGCGCGCCGATGATGGCCGCGTTGGCGCTGACACCGGGGAAAGCTGCCTGCGCGGCGGCGGCCCAGAAGGTGCAGCAGAACGCCGCCACGATGTCGGTAAAGATCCGGTTGATGCCGTGCCGGGCGAAATACCGGCAGACCAGCGATTCCAGCAGGCCGCCGATGGCCGCCACCGGCATATCGGCCAGCGTACCGCCGAAAAGGTAGGCGAACCCCGCCGCGCCGACGATACAGGCCAGCGTCTCGACCCGCGGCGTGATGCGGGACACCGTGCGGGCCTCCGCCAGCCGCTGCTCGGCCTCGGCCACGCCGAGGCGGCCGGCAGCCAGCTCGCGCGAGATCTCGTTCACGGCCTCGACGCGGCCCAGATGGACCGACACGGTGGGCACATGCCGCACCAGCGAGACGGCATCCCGCTCCGGCAGGTGCGCCGACGCAAAGATGCCGTTGGTCAGAACATAAACGTGGAAGTCCCGCACGCCGAGGCTGGCGGCCATGATCTCCATGGTCTGCTGCGCGCGGAACACCTCGCCGCCGTTTTCCAGCAGCGTCTGGCCCGCGTCCATGACCAACTCCAGCGCACGGTCAAACAGTGCATCAGCCACGAATATTCTCCCGCACTGCGTTAAATTCCGGATAATGCGCGTAGAGATGCTGCGCGATTGCCTCCATGAGCAGGTAGTCATGCTCCGAGTCGATGTCGATGATGCCGGTGTCCATCATCACGCTGATGCCGATTTTTCCGCGCCAGAGCATGCCGTCGGTGTTCTCGGCCAGAAAATCCCGTTTGAAGACGTAAATTGACGCATTGACGTCATACACGTCGGGTGCCTGCTGGCGGCCGGTGAACTCGCTGCGGCAGACCTGCTCGACGTGGTCGTCCACGGTCTTCACCATGTTGAACCACGGGTTGCGGCGCGCCTCGCAGACGCTGAACACGAGGTCGAGGTCAGCGCGCTTCTGCTTTACGGCAAAGGCGTTCTCGATGTCGGCGGCGGTGCGCAGCGGGCTGGTGATGTCCAAGTCCATATGCCAGTCGTAGGGCTGTCCGGCGCGCGCCTCCATGCGGCGCAGGCTGTCCTGATAGACGGCCATCTTCGGCACGCGGTCGCCGCCCAGCTCTGCGCCGCGCGGCAGGTAGACGACCTCCGGGTACTCTGCGGCTACCAGCTTTGCGAGGTCTTCGCTGTCGGTGTTCAGCGCGATGTCAACGGTCAGCTCCGGGTGGTTCTTGATAAACAGCTCGGCGGCACTGAGCGAATAGTAAACCAACGGCTTACCGCAGAAAACCTTCAGGTTTTTGTTCTTGAAGCCCTTGCTGCCGGCACGGCCGCAAATGGTAATGAGCAGACGATTCATTGTACATTCTCCCCCAAAGTCAGTTTCAGCACCTTCAGTGCCAGTGCGGGCGGGTTGCAGCTTTCGCCGCAGCCGGTCAGCGCGTAGTCAACAAAATACTCCATCTCCCGCTCATAGCGGCGGTTCACATCCTCCTCATAGTGCTGCACCGTGCCGTCCGGCAGGGTCAGCGTGCCCTTGCCGAAGTCGGCCAGATAGCTGCCGTCCCGGCAGAAAAGCTCGATGCTGCGCCGGTAGCCGCGGCCGAAGTAGTCCAGATGCACCTCCGCCAGCAGCGTGGGATATTTTGCGATGTAAACAGAAAGATCGTCGGAGTCGATCTCCAGCTCGGAGTAGGTCCCCTTGAAATTGTACAGCTTTTCCGGCACGCCGAAAAGCTCGACCAGATAATCCCACTCATGGATCAGGTCGATGGTGACGCCGCCGCCCAGCGCCTTGCGGGCACTGTAGACCGTGCGGTAGTCCACGCCGGGCCGCCAGTCGGGCAGATAACTTGAGCAGATGACCCGCGCGCAGTAGGGGTGCAGCGCGGGCAGCCGATCCTTGAGGGCCAGCATGGCACCGCACCACCGCATCGGCGCTGCCACATAGGCCTTTTGGCCGGCGGGCAGCAGCTCGTCCAGCGCAAGGCCGGTCTGCTCGGCCGAGAAGATCGGTTTTTCGATAAACAGCGCCTCGCCGCGGCCCTTGACCTGCCGCAATGCCTCGGCGTGCAGGCTGGTGGGGTTCGTGATGAACACCATGTCATAGTGTGCCGGGGCGGCAGCCAGATCGGTGTACTGGGTGTGCAGCAGTTCCGCCGCGCCGGGGCGCAGCGGGCGGGTCAGGTCACTGCGCAGAGCATCGGCCTGCAGGGTCCAGCCGCGGTCAGCGCAGAGGTTGGCAAGGTTTTTCAAATGGCGCGTCCCGATGGAGCCAAGCCCCACGAACAGCGCGGTGATGGTACGCATAGGTGTCCCCCTATTGCATAAATTTTTCTGGGGTTCTGTAGGGGCGAACATCGTTCGCCCGAGGGCGTGTGCGGCAAAGGCAAAGTGCCCGGGCGGATATGGAATCCGCCCCTACGCGCAGGGGGCAATGCCTGCATCGCTCCGGGAACCCGGCAGCCGCCGCACAGTGGACGGGCGAACAATGTTCGCCCCTACAGTCTCAGCAAGGCAAAAAGCAGTTTTTACAGGAAAAAGGCTTACGAATTTTCAATTTTGTCCATCAGCTCAATCGCTTTCAGGTCTTTTTCAAAGCTCCAGCGGGGCTGCTCCTCGCCCTTCAGCACGGCGAAGAAGTTCGTCAGCTCGTCCACATAGGCGTTCTCCACAATGTTGTCGCTGTAGCGGCTGTCGTGCTCAAAGCTGGCGTAGGTGTCCACCGGCTGCTTATCCCCATCGCGGAATTCATACAGCGCCTTGGGGTTGCCCTCCCAGAAAAGGTGGATGCCGTCACCGAAGCACTCAAAGCTGCGCACGGCCTTGCGGCTGACAACATCAGCCGCCAGCACGCCCTGTGCGCCGCCCTTGTGGCGCAGCAGCAGGGTCACGCAGTCGGGGTACGGCAGACCAAGATCGCTGATCGTGTCCTTCTGTACCGTGACCGACTCCACATCGCCGAAGGCATCGAGCAGCCAGGGCAGATCAATGCCGAAGATCTCGCGCACGCCGCCGGTGCGGGCGTTGCCGACAAAGAAATTCTTATAGTTCTCCCACGGGTGCCAGTCGGGCAGATACTGCCCGATGTGATAGATATAATGCACCGGCTTGCCGAACGCTGCGACCTGCTGCTTGATATACTGCGTCTCGCGCCGGTAGAGCATGGTGGAGGAGAGGAAGAGCGGCAGCTGCTTTTCGGCAGCCTTGGCCATATTCTCGGCGTAGCCGTCCCGGACAAGGTTCAGCTCGGTAAAGACCGGCAGGCCGTTGTCCAGCAGCTCGCCGATGACGGCAGCGTGGGACAGCGGCGCCGTGCAGACCAGCGCGGCGTCCGGGTGCGCGGCGGCCACAGCCTCGGCGATGGACGGGTAGGCCTCGTCCGCCAGCGCCAGCTGCTTTGCCTCGGCGCGGCGGTTCTCGGCCGTGTCAACGCCGACGATCTGTATGGCGGCATCAATGCCCTTGGCCAGCCGGGCGCGGCGTTTGCCCATGCTGCCTAAGCCAACGATGAGAAGTTTCATACCAAAACGCTCCTTTGGGGGTCAAATTCAGGCACAGGGCCGTCATAAAATATTTTAGGTTTTGCAAAGTCAAAATTTTGCAGCACTGTGCAGATTTTTTCGCTTGTATTGCCGCCGTTGTAGGGGCTGCGCGCCGATGCCGCCACAGGGGCAAACGCCTTGGACAGCGCCTTGCGCAGCGCAGCCTCGATGGCCGCGCGGTCAGCATCGCAGCAAAGCACATTGGCGCAGACGGTGCGCCCCGCCTGCCGCCTGCCGATGTTGACGGTCGGCACCCGGAAGGTCGGCGTTTCGACCACGCCCGAGGAAGAATTGCCCGCGACCAGCGCGGCGTACTCCATCGCGGAGAGATAGCGCCTGAGGCCAAGGCTCTGCACAAAGCCGGCGCGGTCCGGGTGGGCAGCGGCGAAATCCTGCATCATGCGGGTGCAGACCTCGCCGCCTGCATCGGCGTTGGAGCCGGTGATAAGCCAGAACACACCGTCCACGGCGGTCATAGCCGCGCACAGGGCCTGCACCTGCGCCGCCGGGCTGCCCGCATCGGGGGCGGTCTCGGGGTGGTAGGTCACCAGCGCAAAGGGCTGCATCAGGGGGAATCCTGTCGAATCGCACAATTCCCGGCGGCCCATTTTGGGCATTGTGCGGATATTTTCATTCCCCAGCCCGCCTACGCAGAACACTGTGCCGGGGGCCTCGCCCATACGGACGAGCCGCGCAGCGCTGTCGGCGCAGGACGGAAAATGCACCGCCGCCATCTTGGAGATGCAGTGGCGGTAGTATTCATCGGCCGCGCCCAGCGTAACATCCCCGCCCGAGATATGGGCGATCGGGATATGCCGCGCGGCAGCCGCGGCCGCCACAGCGAAAATTTCAAACCGGTCGCCCAACAGCAGCACAGCATCGGGCCGGTGGGCGGCAAAGTAATCATCAAAGACGGTCAATGTGCGGGCAATGGTTTTTGCAACAGGCTCCCCGGCGTCCTCGGTGAAGATGGGGAGCTTTGCCGCAATGGGAAAGCCGTCGTTTTCGATCTCGTGTACGGTTTCACCCAGACGCGGGCAGAGGTGCGCGCCGGTCACAACAAGCTGCAACGCCAGCATGTCCGACTTCGAGATTTTCTGTACCACCGGCCGCAGCAGGCCGTATTCCGCCCGCGTGGCGGTGACGATGCAGATGGTGCGCATAGAAATCTCACTTTCTCGGGGGACTGCCCGTATGGTTTTTCGCCGCCGCAAGCGGGCACGGCGGCCAGAGGGCTGGCCGCCCTGCAGAACGGCGCTGCATCAAACCTCTATTTTTTCATCCTCCGCAAAATCGCGTTTTGCGGCTTGGCCCAAAATCTCATGCCAGCGCATGGGGGAGATGCCGTCACCGGGGCGCTTGGTGGTAAGGTTTTCCTCGGTAAAGACCTCGCCTGCTTTGATCTGCCGTGCGGCCACGATGCTCTTGCGCGCAATAGCCTTGTTGGGGGCCTCGCTCTCGGTCAGGTGCTTGTGGCCGTCCCCGAGCGCCGCCTCGACATGGCGCACGGCCTCGACCATCGCCTTGAACTCGGCGGGGTCGAGGCTGGCCTTCTGGTCAGGGCCGGGCAGGGATTTATCGAGCGTGAAGTGCTTTTCAATGACCTGCGCGCCCAGCACGGCGGCGGCCACATCGCACTCCCACCCGGGGGTATGATCGGACAGGCCGACCGGCAGGCCGAACTGCTCATACAGCTCAATCATCGCAGTCAGGTTGGCGTCCTCATACGGGGTGGGATATTGGGTGTTGCAGTGCAGGATCGTAACCTCAGGGCAGCCGCCGTCATCCAGCACGCCAAGTGCATCGGTGATCTCGTCAAGGCTGCTCATGCCGGTGGAGAGCAGGACCGGCGTTTTCAGCGCGGCCATTGCCTCCAGATACGGCAGGTTCGTGATCTCGCCCGAGGGGATCTTGAGCAGCGGCAGCCCCAGCGTGCCAAGGAACCGGACGCTGGGCAGATCGAACGGCGCCGAGAGATACTGGATGCCGATGGAGTCGCAGTATTCCTTCAGCTCCCGGTGGGCATCGAATGAGAAATGCAGCCGGCGGATCATCTCCAACTGGCTCTCGGCGGCATCGGTGGTCTGCTTCTGGTACTCTGCCTTTTGGGCAAACTTACTCACAACCAGCTCCGGCACGGCGGTCTGGTATTTTACAATATCCGCGCCGCACGCCTTGGCCACGCGGGCCATCTCCTTGGCCATTTCCAGACTTCCGTTGTGGTTCACCCCGGCTTCGGCAATGATGGTGATAGGCATGGTAAAAAACCTCCGGTTTTTTAAGATAAAAGATAATAGATAAAAGATAAAAAAATAGGTGGAGCGCCGCGCGGCGCAAAATTTTATTTTCGCCCCTTGGCGAAAATCCCACATTTTTTATTATCTATTATCTTTTATCTATTATCTATCTTACTGCTGGTTTTCCAGCTTTCTGCGCATCTTTTCCAGCTCCTCCAGCTGGCCCATATCCATCCAGCTGCTCTCGCTGATGGGATAGACGCCGACCTTCTCACCGGCGCGGCGGTACCGCTCGATCACATCGGGGAAGCCGATGAACTCGCCGTCGCGCATCTCCTCAACAACGCGGGGCTCCACAACATAGACGCCGGTGTTCGTCAGGAAATCCAGCTCGGGCTTTTCGCGCATGGCGGCGATGCCGCCATCCTCGCCCAGCTCCACCACGCCGTAGGGCACCGTGTAGTGCTTGAAGGCGCAGATCATCGTGACAAGGTTGCCGTGGGCGCGGTGATACTCATAAATATCGCCGAAGTCCACATCCAGCAGCGTGTCGCAGTTTGTAAAAAAGAACGGCGTACCGATTTTTCCTTTCAGCAAGCAAAGCCCGCCGCCGGTGCCCATAAAGACATCCTCATCGGCGAAATCGACATGGTAGTCCTTTTCCAGCTCGTTGAAATAGGACTTGATCATCCCCTTTTTGTAGTTGACGATCATCGTAAAATCATGGCAGCCGAAATCCCGGAACCGGTCCATGATCATCTCGGCGATGGGCTGCTCCCCCACCGGGATCAGCGGCTTGGGCAGGATCTTGGTGTAGGGGTACAGCCGGGTGCCCAGACCGCCCGCCATCATGACAACGGGGATATCGACCTGCTTGCGGTTGTCCACATCAAGGCCGTGGGCAAAGATAATATCGGTGATGATGCCGCGCTTATTCAGCACCGGCAGCGCGTCAATGCAGTATTTCTGCAAGATGCCGCGCGCCTTGCCGCGCTCTGCCACCGAGACGCTGAGCGGGTGGTAGTTCGCCGCGTTGTCAACGGTCTGGTCGGGCGTGCCGCCCCGCAGGAAAAACTTGCGGATGTCGCCATCGGTGATGACGGCCTTCAGCTTGCCCTCCGGCGCGATGAACAGAATGCGCTGGCCGGTCTCGTCCAGCTTGCGCAGTGTTTCCAGCACCGTGGCGGTAGGCTCAATAAAGAGTTCTTCAACTTTGATCAAGGGTGGTCCCCCTTTGACATTTAGTAAAGGCAATACCGCATAATTCTAAGTGCCGATACGGCGAGCGAGGTGCGGCAGCTGCTAAGCCAAAAGCGCAGATAATACTTTGTGTATTATCGAGCATTTTGGCAACGCAGATGTCGTGCCGCAGCCGCCGGAGCGGTGCTTAAGCCGTTAGGCGGGAATTGTGCGGTGTTGCCTATAGCCTTCCCCTGAGGGGGAAGGTGGCGCGCAAGCGCCGGATGAGGGGCGGCGCTTGCGCGATTGCCCGTTCACGGACTGCTGCGGAAAGTCCGCCCCTCATCAGTCCGCTTCGCGGACAGCTTCCCCCCTCGGGGGAAGCCTTATTTCAGCAGCCCCAGCACCGCTTCGATCACGCGGTCGCAGTCCTCCATGCTCAGATTGGTCGAGCAGGGCAGGTTGACAATATACTTGCGGTAGTCCAGCGCCTTGTCCAGACCGTAGGCCTCGTTGCGGGGGTAATCGGCCTGCTCATGGATGAGTGCCCACACCGGGCGGGTCTGGATCTGCTGTGCCTGCAGCTTTTCAATCACGGTGTCGCGGTCAAGACCGGCATCCTTCACATACAGGCTGAAGAACCAGTGGTTGGAGCGGCACGCCTCCTCACGGAAGGGCAGGATGCGCAGCCCCTTGACGCCGTCCAGCGCCGCCGCATAGCGGTCATACAGCGCCTTTTTGTGGGCGATGAATCCCTCAAGCCGCTCCAGCTGGGCAATGCCGAGGCTGGCCTGCACATTGGTCATGCGGTAGTTGTAGCCGACCTCATCATGCAGGAACTGCAGCATATCGGCCTTGGCCTGGGTGGAGAGGTGCTTGGCATGCTCGGCCCAGTCGGCGTGGTTGGATACCACCGCACCACCCGCGCCGGTCGTGATGATCTTGTTGCCGTTGAAGCTGTAGCAGCCGATGTCGCCGATGGTGCCTGCAAACCGGCCGGCATAGGGGCCGTCGGTGCAGCGGGTGCCGAGGGCCTCGGTCGCGTCCTCGATCACAATAAGGCCGTACCGTTCGGCAATGGCCATCAGGCGGGGCATGTCGGCCATATTGCCAAAGACATGCACGACCTCCAGCGCCTTGACATGCGCGCCGGTCTTTTTGTTGTACAGCTTGCCGTCCCGCAGCTCGCAGTGGTTAGCACAGAAATTCTCCACCGCGTCGGGGTCAATGCACAGGCTGTCATCGCAGCCAATGAAAATCGGCTCGGCCCCCACATAGCGGGTCAACGGGTTGACGGCGGCGATAAAGGTCAGCGTCGGGACGATGACCTCATCCCCGCGGGTGATGCCGGCGGCCATGGCCGCCAGATGCAGCGCGCTGGTACCGGCGTTGCAGGCCACGGCGCGGGGCATACCCACATAGGCGGCGAGCTTTTCCTCAAACTCGGTGACCTTGCCGCCGCTGGTCGATACCCAGCCGGAAGTGATGGCCAGCCCGGCGAGCTCGGCCTCACGCGCGCCGAAATTCGGGACAGAAAGCGGGATAAATCCAGACATAGCAAATGCCTCCATACTATAGCAGTCCGGCCGGACAGCCCGGCGGACACAATTTTACAAATATTCTATTGTATTATACCGCTTTTTGGGCAATAGGGCAAGAAAAAGATATGTCTGCCCTCTGCAAAACGGCAATGCGCGTTTTTTGACAGCGGGGCCCGGTTCTTTGTATAATGGTACAAAAAGCAACGGGGGCTTTGCCTTATGAAAAAACTTTCCGGCTGGTGCCGCGCCCACCGGGGCGGGCTGGCCGCGCTGGCAGGCGGCGGCGCGGCGCTGGGGGTATTTGCGGCGGCACGCAGCAGCCGCACTGCTATGGACTGGTGGCTTGCGCATATTTCGATGCCCGTCAAGCGGGGCATCTCGTTTGCGGTGGACCCGCTGCCCTTCAGCGCCTGCGAGCTGGGCGCCACGGTGCTCTGCCTCGGTGCGCTGGCCCTGCTGGTGCGGGCGGTGCGCCGCCGCAGGCTGGCCGACTGGGCGCTGCACACCGCTGTGCTGCTGGTCTGGGGCTATGCCGGGGTCTGCGCCCTGTGGGGCACCCAGTATTACGGCACCGGCTTTACCGAGAAGGCCGGTATGACCGCACCGCCCGTCAGCGCCGAGGCACTGGCCGCCGTGACCGACTGGTTTGCCGAAAGGGTCAACGAAACAGCCCCCTTGACCGAGCGGGACGCAAACGGCCTGTTTGCCGTTGACAAGGCCGAGATCTTTGCCGGCTGCAGCGGCCTGTATGACCCGCTGACGGAGCGCTGGCCCTTTCTCTCCGGGCCGGAGCGCCGCCCCAAGCCTGCTGTCTACTCCAAGCTGATGAGCGCATGGGGCTTCACCGGCTACCTCTGCCCACTGGTCGGCGAAAGCACGCTGAATGTCGATTGCCCGGCGGTCTTTCTGCCGGTGACGATCGCCCATGAGCTGGCGCATCAGCGCGGTGTCGCGCCCGAGCAGGAGGCAAATTTTGTCGGCGTGATGGCGGCCACCGCCAGCGGCAGGGCCGCGTACCGGTATTCCGGGTGGCTGTTCGGCTATCTGCATCTGTCCAACGCGCTCTACACGGCCGACCCGGCGCGCGCCGCTGAAAGCTACCGCCTTTTGTGCGCCGAGGCCCAGACTGACCTTGCCGCCAACAACGCCTACTGGAAGCAGTGGGAGGGTCCCGTGCGCGAGACCGGCGAAAAGGTATACACCACCTTTTTGCAGGGCTACGGCCAGACGCTGGGCATGCGCAGCTACGGTGCCTGTGTGGACCTGCTGGTCGAAGAATTTTTGCCCAACACAACCGCTGGTGACTGACCGGCACCCCAACCGCAATATGAATGAAGAAATGTTTCCGGCGTGTCACATTTTCAACATTCGCGCCGCTTCTTCGTGGAAAATTTCGGCGTTTTTCTGTGCAGCTTTTTTCCCTTGCCCCCTTGCGGCGGGGGGATTTTTCATGGTATGATGCACTATGTAAAGTTTTATCCAAAAACAACGCCGCAGGATGCGGCCATACCACGATGACCACTGTGAGGAACAGGAATGTTTAATAAAAAGAACCCGATGCGGTATTTCTCCGGCAGCACCTTTGTGCGGCTGCCGCTGTACAAGCTGGCGGCCGGCGGCACGGCGGTGGCGCTGACGGCCAGCATTGGTCTGGGCGCATTTGCCGCAGGCTTTACGCCCTTCACCACCCCCGAGCCGAGCCCGACACCCGTTGTGACCGCCACGCCCGAGACTGCGGCCACGCCGACCCCCTCCCCCTCGCCAAGCCCGACACCGGAGCCGGACAAGCCGCTGACGCTCGAGGCCAGCGTGATCCAGCAGGATGTCGGCGTGACGCTGTTTGTTGAGCCGGTCACCGATGAGACGGCCCCCGCACAGACCGCCGCCCCCGACCCGAACGCTCCGGATGCTGAAGAAGAACCGGACAAGACCCCGCTGCTGGGTGTGGAGGCCACCGTCACCCTGACCGATGCCAAGGGTCAGGCCACCGACTACCCGCTGGACACCGAGACCGGCACAGCGCTGGCCGAGGATGTGACCCCCGGCGACTACACCGTGGCGGTGCAGCCCATTGAGGGGTACATAATGCCTGAGGCGCAGGCCGTGACCGTCAAGGAGAAGGTAGTCTACAAGGCCGATGTGCAGGCCGTCAAGGAGAAGATCGTTCAGGCCAGTCAGGTCAACGAGAGCGCCGAGGACTCCGGCGTCAGCAACGCCGGGTCGGCCCCCATTGCCAACGAGGTGACCGACACCGTCACCTACGCCGACAGCGCCCGGACGGAGGTCGGCACCAAGACCACCTACACCGCAAAGCTGAGCAGCAGCGGACACCTGCTGCTGGCTGACGGCAGCGAGGCCCCCTACTGGCCCGTCTACCGGGACGGCACCAAGGAGCTGATCGGCGCGACCCGCGACACAAGCTACGCCGCAAACAGCAACACCGCCGCCTGGGCGGCAGGCGCAAGGGATTCCATCACGCTGCTGGGCGCTGCCAGCCAGCGCATGGCGTGGGTCCACCGCGAGGACGCCCCCGGCGAGAGCACGGCCCTGAACGAGAGCGCCACCACAACCCCCGCCGCCGAAACGACCCCGGAGCCGACCACCGAACCGACTGCGACCCCCGAGCCCACACCGGAGCCGAGCAATGAGCCGACTGCCACGCCCGAGCCGACCGCAGCACCGACCCCGGAGCCGACCGCGACACCCGAGCCGACTGTTACCCCCACACCGGAGCCGACCGCAGCGCCGACCCCCGTTGACCCCACCGCCGGCTGGCCCAGCGACATCGAAGCCAAGGATCTGGCCGGGTACGGCTTTGCCGTGACAAGCACCGACACCACCCAGTATGAGTACACCGGCTGGCAGGATATAGACGGTGTGACCTACTATTACGACCCCGCGACCCACCAGCCGGTCACCGGCCAGCAGGTCATTCAGGGCAACATCTACACCTTCGGTGCGGACGGCGCGCTGAACCGCACGGCGCGCGGCATTGATGTCTCGAAGTTCCAAGGCAGCATCGACTGGAACGCCGTCAAAAATGACGGCATCACCTTCGCCATCATCCGCTGCGGCTACCGCGGCTACGGCAGCGGCGCACTGGTCGAGGATTCGACCTACCGCCGCAACATTCAGGGCGCCATCAACGCCGGGCTCAAGGTCGGCGTCTACTTCTACAGTCAGGCCGTCAATGAGCAGGAGGCCGTCGAGGAGGCCAGCATGGTGCTGAGCCTTGTCAGCGGCTACAGCCTGCCGCTCGGCGTCTATTACGACACCGAGAGCGTGAGCGGCGGCCGCGCCAACGCGCTGAGCGCGGCTGAGCGCACCGCCTGTGCGGTCGCCTTCTGCGAGACGATCCGCGGCGCAGGCTACCGCGCCGGCGTCTACTCCTACGCAAGCTGGTTCTACAACGCATTGAATTTTGCGAACATCAGCAAGTACAACATCTGGATCGCCCAGTACCGCGACAAGCTGAGCTTCAGCTACAAGTACAACATCTGGCAGTACACCGGCTCCGGCCGCGTCAACGGCATCTCCAAGCCCGTGGATATGAATATCGGGTAAAATAAAAGCACCTGCGTTTTCGGACGCAGGTGTTTTTACGTTATGGAAGCCTTCTCCCTCGGGAGAAGGTGGCCGAGGCTCCGACCGAGGCCGGATGAGGGCAAAGCCCGCCATAGCGGCCGGTGAACGGACTACAGCGGTAAGGTCTACCCTCATCAGTCAGCGGACGGGGCCGCTGACAGCTTCCCCCAAGGGGGAAGCCTTATTTGTTTGTATAGCAGCTCATCTTGGCGCTTGCACCGCCGCGGATCTGGCCGCTGCCGCGGATGATGTACTTGTAGGTACACAGCTCCGCCAGACCCATGGGGCCGCGGGCGTGGAGCTTCTGGGTGCTGATGCCCATCTCGCAGCCGAGGCCGAACTCTCCGCCGTCGGTAAAGCGGGTGCTGGCGTTGACATAGACCGCCGCGCTGTCCACACAGGCCGTGAACCGCTGGGCTGCAGCGGCATCGGCCGTGATGATGGCCTCGCTGTGGTGGGTGGAGTGTCTGGCAATGTGGGCGATCGCCGCATCGACATCCTCCACGACCGCCACGCTCAGCTTGTAGTCGAGATACTCGGTGTCAAAATCCTCGGCCGCAGCGGGTACGCCGTCGATGATGGCGGCGGCCTGCGCGTCCAGATGCAGTTCCACCGGGGTCAGCCCCGCCGCAATGCGGTCCGCGACAAGGCGCTGCGCAAGCATCGGCAGAAACTCGGCCGCCACATCCCGGTGTACCAGCAGCGCCTCCTCGGCATTGCAGACGCTGGGGCGGCTCGTCTTGGCGTTTTCCACAATATCGACCGCCATCGCAAGGTCGGCGGCCTTGTCCACATAGACATGGCAGATGCCGGTGCCGGTCTGGATGCAGGGCACGGTGGCATTCTCGACACAGGCGCGGATCAGCCCGGCACCGCCGCGGGGGATCAGCAGATCCACCAGCCCATCGGCGGTCATCAGCTCGTTGGCACTGGCGTGGGATGTATCTTCAATCAGGCTCACGGCGCACTCCGGCAGGCGGGCCTTGCGCAAACCCGCGCGCAGTGCCTCCACAATGGCGTGGCAGCTGGCCCAGGCATCGCGGCCGCAGCGCAGCACGCAGGCGCTGCCTGCCTTGAGGGCAAGCGCGGCGGCATCGCTGGTGACATTGGGGCGGCTCTCATAGATGATGGCAATGACCCCCATCGGCACAGCGGTCTTTTCAATGACAAGGCCGTTGGGGCGCACGATCTTGCGCAGCACATCGCCCACCGGGTCCGGCAGCGCCGCGACCTCCCGCATGCCCTTGGCCATGTCGGTCAGGCGGCTGCGGGTCAGGGCCAGACGGTCCAGCATCACATCGCTGACACGGCCCCGGGCGTTTTCTACATCCTGCTGGTTGGCAGCCAGAATCGCGTCCGATGCGGCGATCAGCGCGACCGCCATCGCCTCCAGCGCGGCATTTTTGGTATCGGTGTCGGCCAGCGCCAGCGGCATACGGGCTGCCTGCGCAGCCTGCAGAATTTCCTGTGTAGTCATGGGGTCAGACCTCCCTTATGCTTTACGGCCCACAAAGCGGGTGCCCACGGGCTTGCCCTCCACAATATCGTAGAGCACCTCGGCGTGGGCGCCGTTGGTGATGATCATATCCACGCCCGCAGCGGTCGCGCGCTTGGCGGCCGTGACCTTCGTCAGCATGCCGCCGGTGCCCAGCGAGGAGCCTGCGCCGCCCGCCAGCAGCTCGATCTCCGGCGTGATCTCCTCGACCACCGGGATCAGCTCGGCCTCGGGGTGGGTGTGTGGGTCGGCGGTGTACAGCCCGTCAATGTCGGACAGCAGCACGACCAGATCGGCGTGGATGCAGGTGGCCACCAGCGCGGCCAGCGTGTCATTGTCACCCAGAGAGTATTCCTCGCAGGCGACAGGGTCATTTTCGTTGATGATGGGGATGGCGCGCAGCTGCAGCAGCCGCTCAAGCGTGTTCTGCAGGTTGCGGCGGCGCTGCTCATGGTCGAAATCCTCCCATGTCAGCAGCATCTGGGCCACAGTATGGTTGTACTGGCCGAACAGCCGGTCATAGGTGTACATCAGCTCGCACTGGCCCACAGCGGCCGCCGCCTGCTTGGTCGTGATGTCGGACGGCTTTTCGATCTGCAGCTTGCCGACACCCAGCCCGGTCGCCGCCGAGGATACCACGATCAGCTGGTGACCGGCGTTCTGAATATCGCTCCACACCTTGACAAGATCCTCGGTATGGCGGATGTTGAGCAGCCCGCCGGGGTGTGCCAGCGTGCTTGTGCCTACTTTAACGACGATACGCATAAAAGTTCTCTTTCTATTCCCGCTTGGCAAACGCTTTGCAGGGCGTCTGCCATGCGGGGTATTTTCCCGGAAAAGCGCTGCTTTCCGTCAGGTCTGCGGGCGAGCAATGCTCGCCCCTACATTCTCGGAAGGATTTATTTCTTTCCCAGATCCTTTGTTTTCTCATAGGCGGCCAGCACGGCATCCGTGACAGCCCCGCGGAAGGCGCGCTCCTCCAGCAGGCGCACGCCCTGAATGGTCGAGCCGCCGGGGCTGCAGACGGCGTCCTTCAGCTCGCCGGGGTGCTTGCCGGTCTCCAGCACCATGCGGGCGCTGCCCAGCAGCATCTGGGCGGCATACTCCTGCGCCTTGGCGCGGGGCAGGCCGGCCGCCACGCCGCCGTCAGCCAGTGCCTCGATAAACTGGTACACCCACGCAGGGCCGCAGCCGGACACGGCGCTGGCCGCGTCCATCATGCCCTCGGGCACGGCGTCCAGACGGCCGGCGGGGGCCATTGCGGCAAGCCACTCGGCCATTTTTTCAGGCTCCACATCGTCGGAGCAGTACTGGATCATGCCATCGCCCAGCGCCACGGGGGTGTTGGGCATCATGCGGATGATCGGATAGCCGCTGCCCGCCATCATCCGGATCTGCTGCATCGAGAGACCGGCCGCCATCGTGACCAGCACAAAGGGGCGGCTCTCGGCGCGGGACTCCAGCGTGGCAGAAAGCTCGTCCAGCATGTCGGCCATCATCTGGGGCTTGACGCCCAGAAAAATAAAGTCGCAGATGCCCGCGACCTGCTCATTCGTGCCGCAGGCGCAGCCCAGCTCACCGGCCAGCTTCTCCGCCTTGGCGGGCGTGCGGTTGGCCAGCAGCACATCCCCTGCTCCGGCGCCCTTGCAGACTGCGCGCGCCACGGCACTTCCCATATTGCCGCAGCCGATAAAACCGTATTTCATCGTGAACCCCCTATACCTTATTTTTATACAGTATAATCGTAGTACAGCGGGGCCGTTTTGTCAACGGAAAAAAGGCTTCTCCCTTGGGGGAGCGATGCAGGGGCTGCTTTGCCGTACACACGCCCGGCTTCCCCCTTTGGGGGAAGCTGTCAGCGGCCCCGACCGCTGACTGATGAGGGGCGGACTTGCTGATATGACCCATACATGGGTTGCCGCGGCGAACTTTCCCCCTCATCCGGCCCTGTGGGGCCGCCTTCCCCCTCCGGGGAAGGCTTTGGGTCTGGATTTTTGCGGTGGATTTGCTATAATGTGGGTAACGGACAATTTGTAGGGGGCGGCGTCCTCGACGCCCCGCAGCAGAGCAAAAGGAGCACACTATGCAATATGTCAACTTTGGTCAGACCGGCCTGAAAATTTCCCGTCTGGGGTTCGGCGGCATCCCGATCCAGCGCATCGACCAGCCCGGCACGCGGGAACTGCTGATCGCCGCCCACAAGGCCGGCGTCAACTACATCGACACAGCGCGCGCCTACACAGTCAGCGAGGCGTGGATCGGCCAGTCCCTCGAGGAAGCCGGCCTGCGGGATGACTTTATCCTTGCCACAAAATGCCGCGCGCTGACAAAGGCCGACATGGAGGCCGAGCTTGCCACCAGCCTGAAGAACCTGCGCACCGACCACATCGAGGTGTTCCAGTTCCACAACCCCAGCATGGAGGGGCTCAAGACCATCCTCGCGCCCGGCGGTGCGATGGAGGCCCTGCTGGAGGCAAAGGCGCGCGGCGTTGTCGGGCACATCGGCATCACGGCGCATCTGGCCGCTGTGTTTGAGGCCGCGCTCGACATTCCCGAGATCGAGACAATCATGTTCCCCTACAACATCGTGGAGCAGCAGGGCAAGGCGCTCATCGACCGCTGCGCTGCTGCAGGCAAGGCGTTCATCGACATGAAGCCGCTGGCCGGCGGTGCGATCGAGGACGGCCGCCTGGCGCTGCGGTATGTGCTGTCCAACCCGGCGGTGACGGTTGCCATCCCGGGCATGGCAACGGTGGAGGAGCTGGAAAACAACGCAGCGGGCGCGGCCAACATTGCCCCGCTTACCGCCGCGGAGGAGGCCGCCTGCCAGTCCGTCCGCGATGCGCTGGGCACCCAGTTCTGCCGCCGCTGCAACTACTGTGCCCCCTGCACGGTGGGTATCTCGATCCCCAGCGTCTTTCTGTTTCAGGGGTACTTAAACCGGTACGGCCTGCAGCAGTGGGGCCGCGAGCGGTACGCCACCCTGCAGACCAAGGCCGGGGCCTGCATCCAGTGCGGTGCCTGTGAGCCGCGCTGCCCGTACAACCTGCCGATCCGCAAAATGATGAAAAAAGCCGCCGAGGATTTTGGGGAATAACCAACCAAACTGCATATACGCAAAAGAGCATGCCGCAGCGGCATGCTCTTTTTTACCACAAATTATAGGTCAGGATCGGCACATTGTAGGACACGCCGCACAGCAGCATGACAAGGAAGCAGATGCCGCTTGCCAGATGCCAGACCAGCGCCAGCCCGCAGAGGACCAGCCGCCACCGCGGTGCTTTGGCACGGCACTGCGCAAGGAAAACGCTGACCGATTCCAGCCAGAATGCCCAGAAGCAGATGAACGGCCCCCACCAGAGATTGGCGTGGTAGAGCCGCTCACCGCTCTCGACCAGCAGCAGGGCCTCGGCCATCGAGACCGCAAAGGTGAACAGGCTGAACCGGTAGCGAAAGCTTTTCCACGCCGCACGGCCCAGCAGCAGCCCCACAGCCGCCGCAAAGACGAAGGAGCGGGCCAGCCCCAGCACCCCGGCCTCGTTGAAGGGGCCCCACAGCATACGGTGATGGTCAAACGGCACCGTGAAGATAAGCCGGATGCCGGAATCCTCCGCCGCAAACAGCACCCTTGCCTGCACAAAGCAGAGCGCCACACCGGGGAAAACGCTGCAGCCCATAAGGATCTCGTTTTTCAGGTTTTTAGCGCGGCTGCGCACAAAATCAGCAATCAAAAGCACCAGCAGTGCCGGGGCAAACGCAAAGATCAGGTTGGCCTTAAAGCTGGTGGCCACCGTCAGCAGCACGGTGTACACCGCGTAGCTGCGCAGATCCAGCCGACCGCGCACCGTGGGCCAGACGCGGTAAAACGCCAGCATCGTCAGCAGCGCAAAGGGGGCCAGCATGATGTAGGTCGTGTTATGGTAGATCGTGCCGCCCACCGTGCCCTGATACCAGTAGCCACCTCGGGGCATCCAGACCGCCGTGGCCAGATTGACCGCAAGGCTGACGAGCAGCCGTACCGGGCGGGTACTTTCCGGCAGGGCCGCCCGCAGCCCCCACGCAAACACCGCGACCGCCGCCAGATGGAACACCGCCAGCAGCACGGCAATGCCGATGCGTCCAGCGATGTCGTAGGCCGGGCCGATGAGCAGCGACACGGTGGAGTAGATCATGCCCTGCTGCGCAAAGTACAGATGCTGCCCCAGATCGGAGGTGTACGGGTCATCGCCGCCGCCGGGGCTGCACAGCTGTTGGTAATGCAGCCAGACCATCGCCGCGCCGAACACCGCCAGCGCCGCGAGGCAGAGGAACCAGAGCAGCCGATTTTTTTTGTTTTGTGCCAAGGGCGGCACCTCCCTGTTTTATTCCAGCCGGATGCTGTCGGCAAGGATCGTCTCGCCGGTCAGCGTGAGCAGCGTGGCTTCCTTGGCGGGGTAGACCTCGGTGCGCTTCTGCTCGCCGTCCGCTGTTGTGTAGTACAGCACGGCATACTGCGCTGTACCGGCGGGCAGGCAGACCGTCACATCGGTCAGTGCATCGGGGTTTGCGCCATAGCCCAGACCGCACCACGCAATGTCGTAGTGCTTGTCCTGCCCCAGCGTAAAGCCCAGCCGGTAGACCGCCTCATCGTCGGCGTGATCCTCGGTACGCCAGACCTGCAGCGCATGGGCATCGGCGTCCTGATCGTGATACCGCAGGAAGAAAGCGTTTTCCGCCACGGGATGGCCTCCCCAGATCATGAAATCGGTCACGACCGGCGTGTCGGTGCCGGCGGCATCGGCCAGACCGGCGGCGACACCCTCGCCAAAAACCGTGTAGGCACGGCCGCCCGCCTCATAGGCCGAGCGGGTCGCGGCGCGCTGCCAGACGACCGAGCCAGCCATGCAGACAGCCAGCAAAGCATACAGCACGGTGCGGCGCTTTGGCCACCATGCCTTGCCGCGCGCCCAGCGCAGCAGTGCGGCCAGCACAGCCAGCGCCATCAGGCCGACGCCGTAGCTTTCGACCGTCTGGGGGATGTAGCCGTGCCGCCAGTCCACCTGACCGGGCTGCTGGTATTTGGGCGAAAGTCCGATCAGCAGCGCCGGGGCAGAGAGCATGGCAAGGCCGGTAAGGAACAGCAAAAGGTTCTGCTTTTTGTTCGGCAGCGTATCCAGTGCAGCCAGCGCGGCCACGGCGGCTCCTGCGACCATAACGCCGCAGAGGACATCCGCCGGATGGATGCTGCCCGGGCGGACGCGGCCCGCCAGCATCGCATTGAGCGGGAAGCCCGCCGACATCTGCATCAGCCATGTGCGCAGCAGCGCGGGAATGTCAAAGTTCGGCGATATGCCGTCAATGCCCTGCACATCACCCGCAAGGATGCCTGCGGCCCGCAGCGTGTTGGCAAGCCGCGCCCCCATGTTGAAGGCCAGCGTCACGCACTCGCCCAGGAACACCGGCACCGTCAGTCGCAGCGCATCGCGCGCCTTATCGGTGTACAGCCACGCAAGGCCGAAAATCGGCACGATATAGGTAAAGCCGATCTCAAAGGTGGCACAGCACTGGAAGGCGCAGTACCCTGCCAGCACGGCCCAACGCTTGTGCCCGGTGTCCTGCCAGCGCAGCACGGCCAGCCCTGCCACAAGGGCGGGCAGCAGCGTGCTTTGCACCAGCGCACCGTAAGAATACAGACTGTTGCCCGTAGAGTCCTGCCAGACGCTGAACATCATCGGCAGCAGGCAAAGGCAGGCGATGCCCAGCTTTTTGCTGCGGGACGCCTTGCCGACCAGCCATGCGGTCAGCACAATGTCCGCGTAGGTCCACGCCAGAATGTACAGGCGGTAGCCGACCAGATCCCCCAGAAACCAGCTTGTCAGCCCGCGCACCGGCGGCGAGGAGAACGGCCGGAACCGCCCGTTCTGCAGCGTGAACTGCACCCACAGATCGCCGAGGTAATCCAGTACGCTCTGCCCAAAGGAGGTATGGGTAATATAGTAGTAGTTCTGCAGGTTGATCAGCTCATCATCGCCGCCGAGCGGGGCGCAGGTCGTGATGCTGAGATACCACCAGCCGAACACGACCGACACCGCGCAGAGAGCAGGCCAGAACCATCGCTTTTCCGTCAGTTTTTGCAGTTTCATCCGTCACTCCTGCCCGAGCGGGATATAGCAGAGCATCCCGCTCTCACTTGTGATGACATCGCCCGGCGCACAGCCTGCGGCGGCGGTCAGCCCCGCCAGCGTGGCCTGCTGGTCCTCCACGGCATAGCCGTCCAGATCCAGATAGATGCCGGTCATGCCCTGTGCGCGCAGTTCAGCAACCATTGCCTCAGGCTCGAGCGCGCTGGTCTCCTTGTACCAGAGATCATTTTGGGTGCCGTAGCCCGCGCCGTAGGTAAATTTGAGGGTCCTGCTGTGCAGCGGGCCGCGCAGCAGCGTGTAGTCCCACATATTGTTGAGCGAGCCGTTCTCAAAATTCTTCATATACGGCAGCGTAAAGAGCATCGCGCCCTCCCCCGCTGCGTCCTCGACCTCCGCCATAAAGGCAGCGTCCTGATACCAGATCTGCTGGACCTTTTCGTAATCCGGGGTGAAAAGCCCCTGCTGCTCCCAATAGCCGTAGCCCAGCAGCAGCACCGCTGCCGCCAGCAGCGCCCCGCGGCGGCGGCCGGTAAACTGCGTCAGCAGCTTTTCCGCCGTCAGGCCCACGGCCAGCAGCGCAAAAAACGCAATATAGGGGCTAATGCGGTTATAGCCGCGGATGAACCGCACAAGGATGCCGATGATGCCGCCGAAGCCCGCAATGGTCGCCAGCAGCAGCGCCATGACATTCAGGCGGCTCAGCAGCCAAAGACGGTCGCCAAGGCGCGGCGTCCCGGTTTTGCCGGCCCGCCAGTCCCAGTTGCGCAGCAGCAGAACGAGCAGCGCCAGAAAGCCCAGCACGCCCACAATGCCGAGGTAGCCGTAGGCATTCTCGTTGTACATGGGGCCTTCATCAGTGGTCAGGATACGGAAGTAACGCCCCAGCCAGTTTGCAAGCTTCTGCACGCCGTACCCGTTGGGGGAGAGCAGCAGCGAGCTGATGCGCAGGCTGTAGATGTCCGCGCCTACCGGGCTGCGGTAGACGCCGTTGGTCAGCGTGCTGCCCTGCCCGTTGAGGATGCCCAGCACCATCGGGAAGAAGTCGGGGATCATCCAGCCAACGATCTCGGCGATCGTCACAAAGCAGGGCAGGCCCACGCGCCAGCTGCGTTCCCGCAGCATCAGGCAGAGCGCCGTGACGCAGAGGAAAAAGCAGGTGAAATACGGGTAGTAGGCCGCGCCGTTGTTGGCAATGCCCCACGCCATGGCCAGCGCCAGCCAGTTGCGCTTATTCCTGAAAAAGCCCCTGCCCGGGCGGTTGAAGGTGGGGTCCTCGGCACACCAGAGGCAGAGCAGCACCGAGAACGGCACGAACTCGCAGGCGGCCAGCATCATATGGCCCGCCATCCGCTGCTGCACATAGGGCGTCATGCCGAAGGTGAGGCCGAACGCGAAGCTGAGCCACCGCCGCAGCCCCACCATCCGGAACACCGCATAGGCCGCCAGCGCGTTGGCAAAGGGGATGACCAGCACATAGAGGTTGAACACCGTGCCGGTGTCCTTTGTGAACAGGCCGACAAACCAGACAAAGATGTCGTAGATCAGGTCGTAGTTCGGGTTATACTTGCCCGCGACCTCATAGAACGGCCAGCCGAGCGAGCCGGTCAGCTCGCCATAGCTGCGCTGCACCTGCCCGACCCAGTAGATGCCGTCACCGCCGTAAAGCATCGGTGCGTGCCAGTCCAGACGCCACAGCTGGAAGAACCAGTATTCACTCAGGGCCACCGCCGCCAGCAGCAGCGCGACGGTCAGAATTTCCCGGGTCAGGTTTTGTTTTGATTTTGGCATGGGGTCTCCTTTAAAAGTTCTGCCTTCCCCCTTGGGGGAAGGTGGCCCGCAGGGCCGGATGAGGGGCGGGTGTATCGTTATTGCCCTGTAATGGGTGCCGCGGAAAGCTTGCCCCTCATCAGTCCGCTTCGCGGACAGCTTCCCCCTTGGGGGAAGCCTTTACTCGCCCCGCTGCATGGCCTCCACATAGGCGTCGCAGACCTCCGCCGCCGGGCCATCGCCGCGGATGCGGCCGCGGTCGATCCAGATGGCGCGCTTGCAGAGCTGCTTGACCTGCTCGATGCTGTGGCTCACAAAAAGCAGCGTTGTACCGCCGGAGAGCATCTGCTCCATCCGCTCATGGCATTTGTGCTGGAACATAAAGTCGCCGACCGACAAAATCTCATCACAGACAAGAATGTCGGCCTTAACCTCGGTCGCAATGGCAAAGCCAAGGCGCGCGATCATGCCGCTGGAATAGTTTTTGACCGGCACATCGACAAAATCCCACAGCTCGGCAAAGTCGATGATGCTGTTGAAGTGCTCCTGCATATAGGCGCGGTCATGGCCCAGCACCGCGCCGTTCAAAAAGACATTTTCCCGCGCGGTCAGGTCCAGATCAAAGCCCGCGCCCAACTCGATAAGCGGCGCGATCTCACCGTTGACGGTGACTGAGCCGGTCGTGGGGTACATAACGCCCGCAATCAGCTTGAGCATCGTGCTTTTGCCGCTGCCGTTGCGGCCGATAAGCGCCACCGACTCGCCCGGCTCCACGCAGAACGAGACATTCTGCAGCGCATAAAACTCATTGAAAAAGAGCTGATGCTTCATCAGCTTGACGGCATATTCCTTGAGGGTCTCGGTTTTCTCCTGCGCAAGGTTAAAGCGCATCGAGACATCCTCCACCTGAATGATGGACATGGGGGAAACTCCTTACAGATACAGAATAAAATTGCGCTGCAGCTTGCGGAAGGCCGCAAGCCCCACGCCCATCATGACGAGCGCACTGCCGATGCAGGCAAACCATGTGTTGGGGCCGGGCACCGTGCCGTACATGACGAGGCACCGCATGCAGTTGATATAATGGTACAGCGGGTTGAGCTTGATGACCGGCACCATGAACGGCGGCAGCGCCGAGATGGGATAAAACAGCGGCGTGGCGTACATCCATGCCATTGTCAGGATGCCGTACAGATATTGCAGATCCCGGAAGTAGACCGCCAGCGCACTGAGCAGCACCGCCATGCCGGCGCAGAACACCAGCAGCAGCAAAAGCGGCGCCCAGACGAGCAGGATCGTCCAGTAAAACGGCGAGCGGGTGATCACCATGACCAGCACGATCGCCGCAAGGCTGAACAGCAGGTTGACAAAGCTGGACATGACGCGGCTGATGGGGAAGATGAATTTGGGAATGTACACCTTTTTGATCAGGGACGCATTACCCAGCACGCTGCCCATGCCCATGTTGGTGCTTTCGTTAAAAAAGTTGAACAGGGTATTGCCGCAGATCAGGTACAGCGGGAAGTTCGGGATGTCGAACCGGAACATATAGGAGAACACAAGCGTCTGCAGCAGCATCATAAGCAGCGGGTTGAGGATGCTCCACACATAGCCCAGCACGCTGCGGCGGTATTTGACCTTGAGGTCACGGGTCACCAGCTCGCGGATGAGCGGGCGGTATTTCGAGAAATTGTGCCAGCTGTTATGCAGCTGACCCTGGGTGGATTTCGACATGGGGTAATTGGCTCCTTAACATTACAACTTAAACGGCGTATCTCCCGTCAGGCCGTCGGCGCGCAGCATGTTCTGCATGACATCAATGTCGGTGCTGACATCCAGCGCATCGCTGGCAAACAGGCGGTCAAGCTGGTTCTCAAACGCCTTGACCAGCGTGTCCATCGTCTGCTCGATGCGGCGCTTCGACTCCGAAATGTTCTCACCTTCCACGCCCTGATTATCCAGCTCGGCGTAGGTGTTCAACAACTTGAGCGAGGTGGGCAGGTAGTAATCCATGAATTTGCGCATCTGGGGCAGCTTGTCGGGGTCGGACTTGGCCTGCTCAAAAATTTTGGCCGAGACCGCTTCCAGCCGGCTGATCTTGTCGCTCATCTCCTCATCGGGGATGGCATCGTTGACCCGGCGCAGCTCGTCCAATATCTTCTTGTACTGGTCCCGCTCGGGCATATCGGTCTGCTTTTCAGGCTGCTTTTCGGGCTTCGGGGCGGGGGCGGGCGTCGGCTCGGGCGGGCGCTGGCTGACCACCAGACATTTGCAGCGCATGTCCAGATAGGCATCGGGGCCGAACAGCCCCTCGTCAATGCAGTTTTCCAGATGCTTGCAGCACTTGTCATAGCTGCAGGGCAGCGCATCGGCAATGTCCTGAATGTACATATACTTTGCATCGCCGACGATCTTGTCGATCTTACGGCGCATCCGGCGGGAGGTGCGGATGTGCCAGCCGCCGAACAGGCAGCCGATGCCGCCGGTCAGCGACATCAGCATCGGCATCGAATCCTCGACCAGCCAGGTCCAATAGCTGCCGCCCTCCGTCAGGGCCTCGGGCAGCCAGTAGATGGCGCTGGGCAGCGCCGCCAGCGCGCAGATAAGCAGCAGCACACCCGCCACCGTCAGGCCGGTGGCCAGCGCCGCGCCCTTCAGCCTTTTGGCGGCCGGCTGCGCGCCGGGGTCGGCGCTGCGGCGCAGCGCGCTGCCGTTGAGGGGACGCACCTCGGCATCATAGACCGGCGTTGTGTTGACACGGCCAAAGTTCTGTGTGCGCACCCGGGCTTTTTCCTCAAAGCCGCCGAGCTTGCCGTTCTTCATGGCGGTATTCAGCCCGATGAAGATGAATCCCAGCGGCCACCATACCACAAAGCCGATGACAATGGCCCACCACGGGAACTGGAACGGGCCGTCCCCGGCGTGGTATTCACTGCGGCTGTAGTTGTTCTGGTAGCGCGGGCCGCTGCCGGAGTAGGGATGTTCCGGGTCCGTGTACTTGGGTCGTTCGTTTTGGTTGGGCATGAATGGCTCCTTCGGCGATCCTGTCGCCTGTGCATTACGGGATGTCCGCCAGCAGGTTTTTCATATCCTCGCTCAGATAGTAGGTGCTGCCGGCCTGATAGGGATTGTTTTTGCTGTAGGGCAGATGGGTGCAGAGGTAGCTGACCCACCGACTGTAGCCCGACACTGTAAGGTGTACGCCGTCAGGCTGGGCAAAGTCTGTCATCAGGCAGCCTGCATCATCGGCAAACTCGGCGTTCAGGTCAAGGTAATAGCAGCCGCGCTCGGCACAGAGCTGCTGGATGGCCGCGTTGATGACCGCCAGCCGGTCGGGCGCAAGGCCGGGCAGCGTATCACTGATCTTCTCCTGCGTGGCGGGCAGGACCGACTGCACATAGAACGCCGTGTTGGGCAGCGCCGTGCGCAGCTCGTCCAGCATTTTGCCGTAGTAGGCCAGAAAGCTGTCATCATTGCCGGGCTGGACCAGCGCGTTTGTGCCGATTAGGATATACAGCTTGGCGGGCTGGGCGGCGGTCAGCACATCCAGCGGTACCTCCTCGCCGCGGTCGGGGCTTGAGACGGTCGTGCGGTTGACGATGGTGTTGGGGCTGATGCCCTCATACCCGCAGACGAGCGCGCCGCCCACATCAATATTGTACTCATTGACGCAGAAGCCCGCTGTCAGCGAATCGCCCAAAAATGCAGCGTCCGCAAACCAGCTGGTATCCACCCGGCCAAACTCCGGCAGGGCGGCCGGCTTTTGCGGCAGCGCCGTGTAGGTGTAGCCGCCGTCCGCCGTCTGGCGCTGCGGGCCTACGGTGCCCCAGTTCAATGCCGGGGCAGCGGCGCTGCTCTCCCCTGCGCCGCCGTAGGGCACGGGGGCCACCAGCCGGGTGCTGCTCGGCTCCGCCGTGGCGGCGGGGGTCTCCGGCTCCCCCTTGGCGCTCTTGGGCAGCACCGCCGTGATGACACCGGACAGCACAAGGATACCGCACACCGTCCCCGCAAAGGCAAGGCGGCGGCGTCTGCGGCGCAGCTCTCTGCGGCTGCGGGCGGCGGCCCGGCGCTGCTCCTGCGTGGGGGTGCGGCGCTGCGGTGGCGGCGCTGCCTGCTCCCGGTCGGGGACGGCCCAGTCCCCTTCCATGTGATAGCTTGTATTCGTGCGCGGACGGCGCGGTCCGCGGTCATTCGGGGTCGGCATAGGGATGCCCCCTTTCGTGGCTAAGGCTTGTAGTAGGGACAGCAGTCCCCTAGGCATTGTAAATCAGTATTGATTATAGCACAAAGCTTTTATAAATAACAGTAGGTGAGAGCAAGTTTTTGGCTCTTGCTAAATAGGAAACGGCATTGTATAATAAGAAAATAAATAAAAAGCGCCGCCGTCTGCGGGGGTCGCTTACAATTTTTGGGGTGTAATCATGGCAGAAGAGAAATTTTCCAACTTTTTGACGGATATTATCGACGCCGACCTCGCCGAGGGCAAGGTCGATGTTGTGCATACCCGTTTCCCGCCGGAGCCGAACGGCTACCTGCACATCGGCTCCGCTAAGGCGATCTTCATCAACTACACGATCGCCAAGCACTACGGTGGCCTGTTCAACCTGCGGTTTGACGACACGAACCCTGCCCGCGAGGGTGACGAGTATGTGCAGAGCATCCTGCAGGACCTGAAGTGGCTGGGTGCCGAGCCGAACGGCGGCATTTTCTACGGCAGCGACTATTTTGAGCGCTGCTATGAGTACGCCGAGCAGCTCATCAAGGAGGGCAAGGCCTATGTCGATGACCTGACCCGCGAGCAGATGCAGGAGTACCGCGGCAACGACGCCGGCAAGCCCAGCCGCCCCAGCCCCTACCGCGACCGCACGCCGGAGGAAAACCTTGACCTGTTCCGCCGTATGCGCGCCGGTGAGTTTGCGGACGGCGAAAAAACGCTGCGCGCCAAGATCGACCTTGCCAGCCCGAACATGAACATGCGCGACCCGACCATCTACCGCATCAAGCATGTCGAGCATCACCGTCAGGGCGACAAGTGGTGCATCTACCCGATGTACGACTTTGCGCACCCCATTCAGGACGCCATTGAGGGCATCACCTTCAGCCTGTGCAGCCTTGAGTTTGAGAACCACCGCCCGCTGTATGAGTGGGTCATCACGAACCTGTTCGGCAAGGAGTTCCCCAAGCAGCGCGAGTTTGCCCGCCTGAATGTGACGAACACCGTCATGAGCAAGCGCTACCTGCGCGAGCTGGTCGAGAAGAACATCGTGGACGGCTGGGACGATCCCCGTATGCCGACCCTGTCCGGTCTGCGCCGCCGCGGCTACACGCCGACGAGCATCTTCAAGTTCGTCAAGGACGCCGGCATCTCCAAGGCGGATAACCTTGTGGATATGCGCCAGCTGGAGGCCGTGCTGCGCGCCGAGCTGGAACTGAACGCCCAGCGCCGTGTGGCCGTGCTGGAGCCTGTCAAGCTCATCATCGACAACTACCCCGCCGACCAGTGCGAGTATTTTGACCTGCCCAACAACCCGAACCGCGACGCCAACGATACCACCACCCGCCCCGTGGCCTTTACCAAGGAGCTGTGGATCGAGAACAGCGACTTCTTTGAGGTGCCGCCGCCGAAGTTCAAGCGCCTGACGCTGGGCAGCGAGGTCCGCCTGATGGGTGCGTACCTTGTCCGCTGCACCGGCGTGGACAAGGACGAGAACGGCAAGGTCGTGGCCATCCACGCCGAGGCCGACCTTGAGACCCGCAACGGCAACCCTGCCGACGGCCGCAAGGTGCGCGGCACGATTCACTGGGTCAGCTGCGCCCACTGCATCGAGGCTGAAGCCGAGCTGTATGACAAGCTGTTCACCGAGGCCAACATGAACGGCATCCCCGATGATGCCGACTTCAAGGATTATCTGAACCCCGACAGCGTCAAGGTGCTGCAGGGTGCCAAGCTGGAGGAGAGCCTGAAGGACGCCAAGCCCGGCGACCGCTTCCAGTTCGTGCGCAACGGCTACTTTACGCCGGACAGCAAGCACGAGGGCGTCTACAACCGCATCGTCACGCTGAAGGACAGCTTCAAGCTGTAAGCCCTGTAATAAAGCCCGATTTGCCCCCGCTTTCCGGGGCAGACCGGGCTTTTTGCAACAAACAGAACTTGTAGGGGCAGTCATTGGTCGCCCGCCAACTTAGCGCAACAACGCATTTTCCGGGAAAGCTTTTTGATAGCCTAAATATAGAGAAGGAGGTCACACCATGAACCGCACCGCAATGCTGCCGCTCTGCCTGCTGGCGCTGTGGCTGACGGCCTGCGGCACTGCCGAGTCCGCAGCCCCTGCCGCCGCGCCCACCGCTGCGCCGGAGCCGACACCCGCCGAAACCCCCGCCCCGCCCGCCGAACCGGCTGCGCCGTACAGCGACCTGCGCTATCTGCCTTGGCTGGACGAGTACGCCCAACAGACCTACCAACCGGGCGAATACACGGCCGAGGACCTGTATACCTACACCTACAACACCGGCACCATCTTTGCGGGGGCCGAGGACGAGGCCGCCGCACTTCTGGAGGAAGATAAGGACCCCGGGCTGGGGGTGCGCGGCCTGCAGGCGCAGGGCATCACCGGCAAGGGCGTGCGCGCCGCCATTATCGACCAGCCGCTGCTGACCGACCACCCCGAATTGTCCGGGCGCATCGCCGCCTACTATGATACCGGCTGCGAGGGGGAGACCTCCTCGATGCATGGCCCGGCCGTGGCCAGCCTGTTCGCAGGCGAATCCATCGGCATTGCGCCGGATGCGGCCCTTTACTATGCGGCCTGGCCCTCTTGGCTGATGGACAGCCGCTATGCCGCCGAGGCGCTGGACTGGGTGGTTGCACAGAACGAAGCGTTGCCAGATGGCGAGAAGATCCGGGTCGTTTCGGTTTCCGCCGCACCGGGCAACGCAGAGATGTTCCAAAACGCCGACCTCTGGGATGCCGCCGTGGCGCGTGCCGAGCAGGCCGGGCTTCTGGTCCTGACCGTGGATGGCGCAGGCGTGGAAAAGACCCGCCTTGTACCTTACCCTGCCGTCCTTGCCCGGAATGACCGGGATAATCCCGCCGCCTGCCGGACCGGCTTTGCGGGCAGTGACGAGCGCGCAGAAACCGGCAGCAACACCCTTGCGCTGCCCTGCTCCTACCGCACGGTGGCCGAGGAATACACCGCCGGGCAGTACAGCTACACCCACGATGGGCACGGCGGCCTGAGCTGGGGCATCCCCTATTGCGCCGGGGTCATGGCGCTGGGCTGGCAGGTGGACCCCACCCTGACGGGCGAGGAAATGATGCAGTACCTGCTCTCCACCGCCGCCACCGGCACCGATGGCAGCCACATCATTGACCCGGTGCAGTTTATCCAAACGCTGCAGACCGAGCGCGGCGCATAACAACAGCCGACCCCGCAAAGGGGTCGGCTGTTTTACTTACTCCAGTCCCTTCGCTGCCTTGCAGCGGTTCAGCCAGCCGCCGCGCTTGTAGTAAAGGATAAAAAGCAGCGAGGCCAGCGTCCATGTCAGCGGGTAGCTAAGCTCCACCGTGGCGATGGTATGATACCGCGGCACCATCAGGGTCAGCCACAGCACACGCAGGCCGCAGACAAAGAACACCGTGATCAGCGTCGGCACGCGCACATCGCCGCAGCCGCGCAGCGCACCGGAAAGCACCTCGATGCTGATATAGGTAATGTAGACCGGCGTCAGCACATGCATCATGCCCACGCCCACCGCAACGACCGCGTCGTCCTGACTGAACAGCCGGAACAGCGGCTCGGCCGCGTTGTAGAATACCGCGCTGATGACCAGCGTGATGCCCGCCGCCATCGCCATGCAGACCCGCACGCCGTTGCGCACGCGGTCGTACTGCCGCGCACCGAAGTTCTGCCCCGCAAAGGTCGTGATCGCAATACCCAGCGAGTTGATCGTCATCCAGAACACAAAGTCGATCTTGCCGTAGACGCCCCACGCCGCGATGGTGCTGGTGCCGAAGCTGTTCATGCTGCTCTGGATCAGCATATTGCTGACATTGTACATGGCGCTCTGGGCCGCCGCCGGGATGCCGATCATGCAGATGGCGGCCAGCACCTCGGTGTGCAGGCGCAGCTTTTCCGCCCGGATATGCCATGGCGTGCCCTCGGACCCGGCGATGCAGCGCAGCGTAAGCACCGCGCTGGCGACCTGACTAAACACAGTGGCCAGCGCCGCGCCGGCCACGCCCCAGCCGAACACCGCAATAAACACGACATCCAGCACGATATTGACGAGCGAGGCCGCGATCAAAAAGTAGAGCGGCCGCTTGGAATCGCCGATGGCACGCAGGATATTGGTGCCCATGTTGTAGAGCATCTGGGGGATCATGCCAAGGGAATAGATGCGCAGATACAGCGCCGAATCCGCAAGGATCTCCTCCGGGGTGCCCATCAGGCGCATCATCGGCGTGGCGCTTGCAAAGCCAAGCACCGTCAGCAGCGCGCCCAGCCCCACGCTGAGCACAAGCGCCGTGTGTACCTGCCGGTCCACAGCCTCGGGGTCATGCGCGCCCCAGCTTTGGGCAATGACAACGCCCGCGCCGCTGCACAGGCCGACAAACAGCCCCACCAGCAAATTGACGAAGGCACCCGTAGCCCCCACCGCCGCCAGCGCGTTGGTGCCCACAAAGTTGCCGACGATCAGCGTATCCGCCGTGTTGTACAGCTGCTGGAACAGCGTGCCGAACCAGATCGGCAAAAAGAAGAGCAGCAGCTGCTTGGGGATGCTGCCGGTCAGAATATCCGTTTGTTTTAGACTTCTCATAGCACACTCTCTTTCTCACACTTCCCCTATTCTATGCTATTTCCCCGCACAATGCAACCCCGCCCCGCCGGGGCACGGTTTTGTGTGAATTTGCAACAATTCAGGCAATATACATGCGATTTTATGCGAGAATTTTGCCGCGCCGGGCAGCTTTTTTGCACAAAAGCAACGGCACAGCGTTGTGCGGTGCTGCAATTTGTTATTTCACCAAACAAAGCAGGAGGATTACGCCAAATTTCGTGCATTTTTTGCATTGTTTTGCCGCAACGATTGAAAAAAGTAAATACCATGGTAAACTAGAAGTAAGACAATTAGGGGTGGAGTGCCCCTGAAAATGAATTGTGGAGGAATTATTATGTTCGAGAAAATTCGCAACCTCAAGAACAAGAAGGGCTTCACGCTGGTGGAGCTGATCGTTGTTCTGGTCATTCTGGCTATTCTGGCTGCCCTGCTGGTCCCGGCCCTGACTGGGTACATTGATAAGGCAAACAAGCAGAAGATTATCGCCGAGACTCGTCAGGCTGTTATGGCTACCCAAACATTGGTCAGTGAGGCCTATGGAAAAAGCACTGGCACTGCCGGTACAAAGCCTACAGCTGACACTTATACCGCAGACTTCAAGATTGGCACTATTGATGTTAAGTTAAGCGAGATCAAGTCCTTGGGTGAACTTCCTGGTAATGTCACCTCCATCACTATTGATGAAAACGGCAAAGTCACTGAACTGATTTATACCGCCACCAATAGCAAAACTTGCACATATAAATCTGCCGGCGATGGTTCTGACGGCAAGTATGATATTGCTTCTTAAACATTATCTAGTTTGATGCTCTCGGAGCTGTCACATATGTGACAGCTCCTTTTTTATTTGTAGAATCGAAAAATCAAAACATATTTCGGTGAAAACAAAAGCATGTGCAACAGATTTCCTTGAAAATCAGAAATTTTCAATGGATTTGTGATGCACATGCTTCTTATATTATACGGTTTTATATTTAATTCTGAAAACAACTGCCACACTTTCAACCAAAACGATGTGCAACAGCCTCTTTTGATTATAAAACCACAGTTTTATCTTATTGGTTGCAATGTGTATAATGTAAAAAGTTCATAAGACCAAAAATCAACATCATTTTTTCCTGTGCCTTCAATTGTCATAAATACTTTATTATAGCAGTAGTCAATTCCTGCATCGCTGATCTTTGATGTTTTGAGCACTTCATATCTATTCGTATCGACATGATAGAGACATATATTTCCTTTTCCATCATTGTATACTAAGATTCTTACCTTTCCCGTAGCAAGAATACCGGCCATAAATTTGCCTGTTCCATCGGAAAGGCTGGGAACTTCTGCCAGATTCACAATATCCTTATATCTGCTTTTACACTTTTCTTCCCATTCATTGCCCTGCGAATCCCCTGTAAACGGCATTCCGTTCGCACTGGCAATCGTTCCGGCCTCTCCTATTTGTTTCCAATCGCTTGTTCCATAAATTTCTGATACTTCCGTCTGTACGGCCTGCAATATCATGCGTGCCTCTGCTACAACACTTTTTTCTTTAGCTTTATCAATATATCCAGTCAGCGCCGGGACAAGCAGAGCGGCCAGAACTGCCAGAATGACCAGAACAACGATCAATTCTACCAATGTAAAGCCCTTTCTGCCCTCTTTTAACCTCATGAAATCTTCCTCCTGCTTTTGCGATTCATCGCCGTCCGTGAACTATATTATTATTTATTATACATATTTTAGGGCGTAATGCAAGTTCTCTGCCAGACTTACTATTTTACAGCAAATGTGACTCTTTGCGTTTAAGGGGGTTCTATGCTATAATGCCCTGTAAAGGAGTGATTTCATGTCGATCATATGGGAGCCGTGCGCTGCGGGGGCCCGGGTGCTGCGGGTGCTGGGGGACAGCCCCTGCCCTGCCGTGCCGGAAACCGTGGAGGGTCTGCCTGTCACCGAGATCGGGCCGTACTGCTTTGCCGACAAGCCGGTCAAGGCCGGGGCGCGGCGCAGCGGGGCCGACACCCATGAGATCACCGGCAATTTTGTGGAGGAGGTCACCCTGCCCGACACGGTGCGCACCCTGCACAGCGCGGCGTTTTACAACTGCCGCCGCCTGCGCCGCCTCAGCCTTGGGGCCGGGGTCGAGGGGCTGGGCAGCGACCTGTTCACGAACTGCCGCAGCCTTGCGCGGCTGTGCCTGCGCGCCGCGCCCGATGCCCCCACCGGCCTGAAAAAGCTGCTGGGGGCCATCAGCGCCGACATTACCGCCGAATTTGACGGCGCACGGCTGTTTTACCCCGAATATTCCGAATTTCTTGACGAGAACACGCCCGCGCACATCTTCAACCATAATATTGAGGGCGAGGGCTACCGGATGCGGCAATGCTTTACGGCGGCCGGTGCGGTGGACTACGCCGCGTTCGATGCGTCCTTTGCGCAGGCCTGTGTCGGCGAGGGCGAGGGTGCGCTCTGCCGGCTGGCGCTGGGGCGGCTGGTGCTGCCGTTTGCGCTGGGCGGGCAGGCCCGCGCCGACTATGAATTTTACCTGCGTGCCCACCCGACGGCCGCGTTCCGCCTTGCCATCGACACCCGGGACGAGGCCGCCCTGCGGCTGCTGGTCGGCTTAGGGCTGCCCACCGCCGAGGCCGCCGCCTACTGCGCCCGCGCCGGTTGGAGCGCCGGGGCCGCGATTTTGTTGGGCCGCGCCAAACGAGCGAAAAAATCATACAGCTTTGATGACCTGTAGCGCCATTGCAGGGGTCGGCGGGGATGAATCCCTCCCCTACGAATTGATTGTAAAAGGGATTTGGCGGTAAGTTGCGGGCCGGGCATGCCCGGCCCCTACAATACAGCCGTCATGAAAGAAGGTGTCTTAATGTCCAAGCATATCCAAACCCAGACCGAGTGGGAGCAAACCATGGCACGGCGGGTGATGGAGCAGCTGCGCGGTGAGCTGTATCTGGACCAGCGCTACCTGACTGCGGCGCTGGGTGCGCTGCCCCCTGCCCCGCAGCAGGGCGGCGGCAGCTTTGCCACGGACGGCGGGCGGCTGTACTACCCCACCGCATGGCTGCTGGACACCTACCGCAAAAACCGGCGGTACCTGCCCCGCGCCTACCTGCACAGCCTGTTCCACTGCATCTTCCGCCATCTTTGGCTGCGGGATAAGCGCGACCCCGACCTGTGGGGCCTCGCCTGCGATATTGCGGTGGAAAGCACGCTGGACGCCCTGAACACCCCCGCCGCAAAGCGCCCTGTCGGCTGGGTGCGGCAGCAATGCTATGCGCAGCTGCGCGCACAATGCCGGTTTTTGGCCGCCGGGCCGATCTACCGCGTGCTGGCAAAAACCGATGCCGACACCCTGAACAAGTGGCAGCGGGAATTTTATACCGACAGCCACCGCCTGTGGCCTGCCGACCCCGACAGCCCCGAAGCCCAGATGCAGGGCAGGCAGTGGGAGGATCTGGGCCGCCAGACAGAGCTAAGCATGGAGGAAAACGGCCGCCGCGCCGGGCAGGACACCACCGCGCAGGCACTGCAGGCACAGCTGCAGGCCGGGCGCAGCCGCCGCACCTACAAGGATTTTTTGCGCCGGTTCGCCGTCTGGCATGAGGAGCCGCACCTTGACCCCGATGAGTTTGACCTTGGCTTTTACAGCTACGGCCTGCGCACCTATGGCAAGCTGCCGCTGATCGAGCCGCTGGAAAGCCGCGAGGTGAAAAAGATACGCGACTTCGTCATTGTTGTGGACACCAGCGAGTCCACCGCCGGTGAGCTGGTAAAGTCCTTCCTGAAGGAGACCTTTGCCCTGCTGACCAGTCAGGACAGCTTTTTCCGCAAATGCCGCATCCTTGTCATGCAGGCGGACAACGCCGTGCGCGAGGAAACATGGCTCACCGATCTGGACGCGCTGGACCGCTACACTGCCCGGTTCACGCTGGTGGGCGGCGGCGGAACGGACTTCCGCCCCGCGTTTGCCCGCATTGCCGCGCTGCGCCGCGAGGGGTCGCTGCGCGACCTGCAGGGCGTGCTTTATTTTACCGACGGCAAGGGCATCTACCCGGCCAAGCGCCCGCCGTTTGAGGTTGCTTTTCTGTTTTTGGAGGACGGCACCCCGCCGCCCGATGTGCCCCCCTGGGCCATGCGCCTGGTTTTGCAGCCGGAGGAGTTTACCCCCGACACCGACCCGAAAGGACGATGAGCTATGGATATTCAACGCGCCAAAGAGGAAATCAAACGCGCCGTGCAGGCGTATCTGGCAGCGGATGACATCGGCCGCCCGCTGATACCGCCCGTGCGGCAGCGCCCCATCCTGCTGATGGGCCCGCCGGGTGTCGGCAAGACCCAGATCATGGAGCAGATCGCGCAGGAGTGCGACATTGCACTGGTGGCTTACACCATCACCCACCACACGCGGCAGAGCGCTGTCGGCCTGCCCTTTATCCGGGAGCGGAATTTCGGCGGCAAGACCCGCAGCGTGACCGAGTACACGATGAGTGAGATCATCGCCAGCGTGTACGCTGCGATGGAGCGCACCGGCAAGCAGCACGGCATCCTGTTTATTGATGAGATCAACTGCGTCAGCGAGACGCTGGCCCCCACAATGCTGCAGTTCCTGCAGTGCAAGACCTTCGGCAATCAGGCCGTGCCGGAGGGATGGGTCATCGTGGCCGCCGGCAACCCGCCGGAGTACAACAAGAGCGTGCGGGAGTTTGACCTTGTAACGCTCGACCGTGTGCGGCGCATCGACATTGAGCCGAAGCTGAGCGTCTGGCAGGACTATGCCCGCGCCCACCGGCTGCACCCTGCCGTGACCGCCTATCTGGAGCTGCGCCCCCAGCACTTTTACAAGATCGAGACCGATGTGGACGGCGTGCAGTTCGTGACCGCGCGCGGCTGGGAGGATCTGTCTGCCTATCTGCAGGCAGCCGACACGCTGGGGCTGCCCGTGGACGAGGGCGTGATCGCCCAATACCTGCGCCACCCCGAGGTATCGCGGGATTTTGCCGCCTACTGGGTGCTGTACCGCAAGTATCATCAGGACTACGGTGTCGAGGATATTCTGCAGGGCAAGCCGTTTGACGCCGTGGTTGCCCGCGCGATGGATGCCGGCTTCGATGAGCGCATCAGTCTGGTAAGCCTGCTGCTGGCGGGGCTGAACACCCGCTTTGCCGCCGCGCGCGCCGCCGGTGCTGTGACGGACGCCTGCTACCAGCAGCTGCGCAGCTTTAAGCGGGCGCTGGGCCAGCAGACCGGGGCGGACCCCGCCGACCTGTTTGCCGAGCAGCGCGACCGCTACCGCGAGCGGCTGGAGGCCGACAAGAGCGCCGGCAGCCTGCTGCCCGATGAGGCCGCCGCCCGCACCCGCACCGCTGCCCTGCTGACAGCGTGGGGCCGCCAGCTTGACAACGGGCTGGACCCGGACGATGCGTTCGACACGGTGCGCAGCGGCTTCAACAGTCAGGTGCAGCGCCGCGAGGAGGCGGTTTCTGCCGCCGCGAACGCGCTGGAATTTGCCTTTGACTTTATGGAGCAGGCGTTTGAGGACGGGCAGGAGATGGTCGTCTTTGTCAACGAGCTGGCCCTTGGCCCCGACTCGGCCCCGTTTTTGGCTGAGAATGACTGTGAGCGCTTTGAGCAGTACAGCCAAAAGCTGCTTTTGCAGGGCGGCGAGGACGAGCTGCTGGCCGAGCTGCAGCGGGACGATATACGCGCCGGGGAACATTCGGCGGAGTTTTGACATTTCCGACGCCCTGTAGGGGCCGGGCATGCCCGGCCCGCGCGTGAAAGGCAAGCGGTCGTCCGCCGTACAGTTGCGGGCCGCACATGTGCGGCCCCTACAAAGCGGCAGCTTATTGGCTGTTCGCCCGTTCGAAAAAGTATTACTTTTCGTTATATTCTTTACTCCTACTGCAAACTTTGTTATAATAACTCTAATCCGGTTGAACACTGGGGCGGGGCGTTGAGGACGCCGCCCCCTGCATCCCTGCCGGACAGTATTCAGAGGGGGTCATATTATGAAAGCTGTTATCACCGTTATCGGCCGGGACACCGTGGGTGTCGTTGCCAAGGTCAGCGCGGTCTGCGCCGAACTGAACATCAACATCGAGGATGTCTCCCAGTCCATCATGCAGGATATGTTCTGCATGATCATGCTGGTGGACCTGAGCAAGGCCACTGCCGAGGCCGCCGCTGTGCGCGACCGCTTTACTGCGCTGGGCAAGGAGATGGGTATGCAGGTCACTGTGACCCGTCAGGAAGTCTTTGACGCCATGCACACGATTTAAGGGGGCTGCGCTATGAGGATCATCAACAGCCGCGACATTATGGAAACGATCGAGATGCTCACCGCTGAGAATCTCGATGTCCGCACCGTCACGATGGGTATCAGCCTGCTGGACTGCATCGACCCGGACCCTGACAAGGCGTGCGAGAAGATCTACAACAAGATCACCCGCCTCGCGGGCAATCTCGTCCCTGTTGTGAACGGCATCAGCGAGGAGTATGGCATCCCCATCGTCAACAAGCGCATCAGCGTAACGCCCATTGCCATGCTGCTGGGCGCCGCGCCCGATGCCGACCCTGTGCAGTACGCCAAAACGCTGGACCGCGCCGCCAAGGCTGTGGGGGTCAACTTCATCGGCGGCTTCGGCGCGCTGGTGCATAAGGGCTTTTCTGCGGGCGACAAGCGGCTGATCGCCGCGATTCCCCGCGCGCTGGCCGAGACCGATATTGTATGCTCCAGCGTCAATATTGGCTCCACCAAGTCCGGCATCAACATGGACGCCGTCAAGCTGATGGGCGAGGTTGTGCGCGAGACCGCCGAGCTGACGAAGGACAACATGTGCATGGGCGATGCCAAGCTGGTCATCTTCTGCAATGCGCCCGAGGACAACCCGTTTATGGCGGGCGCGTTCCACGGCGCGGGCGAGCCGGACTGCGAGATCCATGTCGGCGTTTCCGGCCCGGGTGCGGTGCGCGCCGCGCTGGCCAAGCTGCCGAAGGACGCCCCGATGGACGAGGTGGCCGAGCTGGTCAAGCGCACCGCCTTCAAGATCACCCGTCTGGGCCAGCTGGTGGCAAACCTTGCCAGCGAGCGGCTGGGTGTGCCGGCGGGTATCATTGACCTGTCGCTGGCACCCACGCCCGCCATCGGCGACAGCGTGGCGAACATTCTGGAGGAGATGGGCCTTGAAAGCTGCGGCTGCTGCGGCACCACGGCCTGCCTGGCCCTGCTGAACGATGCCGTCAAGAAGGGCGGCGTCATGGCGTCCAACCATGTAGGCGGCCTGTCCGGCGCGTTCATCCCCGTGTCGGAGGATGACGGCATGATCAACGCCGCCAACTGCGGCAGCCTGACGCTGGAAAAGCTCGAAGCCATGACGGCCGTCTGCTCGGTCGGCATCGACATGGTGGTCATCCCCGGTGATACCTCCGCCGAGGTCATCAGCGGCCTGATTGCGGATGAGGCCGCCATCGGCATGGTGAACAGCAAGACCACCGCCGTGCGCGTTATCCCCGCCATCGGCCACAAGGCCGGCGATGTGCTGGACTTCGGCGGTCTGCTGGGTCACGCGCCCATCATGCCGATCAGCCAGTACAGCCCTGCGGTCATGATCCACCGCGGCGGCCGCATCCCCGCCCCGATGCAGGCGCTGAAGAACTGATCAAGGCCTGCACGGAAGCGCTTTGTTTAGAGTTTAGATAAGGTGTGCCCGCTTACGCGGGCACTTTTTTATTATGGGGCGGTGATGGATAAGAGGGTCGTGGCGGTAAGCTTCGGCGGGGTGAGGGCACCCCGCCCTACGCACGGATTTTCAAGTGGGGTTGTAGGGCGGCCAGCCCTCTGGCCGCCGTGGCCGTTTGCGGCAGCGGGAAGGTACCCGGGAGGGATGAATCCCTCCCCTACGGATTGACCGGGAAAGGGATTTGACGGTAAGTTGCGGGCCGGGCATGCCCGGCCCCTACAGGGCGATAAGAAGTTTATCCCTGCGGGGGTTCGGGGCGCTTGGCGGCGCGCAACGAGCGCCGCCAGCCAGCAAAGCTGGCCCGCTCGTGCGGTTGCTTGCCCCGCAGGGGCAAGCATTGCTCACTACCCCAGTTTCGCTCCGCTCAACTGTGGCCCCTCGCTCGCAACCCCGCAACACCCGAATTTAAAGTGGAGGAAGGTTCGGCGGCGTTAAGAACGGACAGTAATACTGCGTCCGTTTAGCCGCCGAATCTTCCGACTTCCGCTTTGGGGTTCCTAGGGGCGTGCAGCCCCTAGGTCGCGGGTCCGCTGCGTCGAAACAGCGGCAGTTTTCTTTGGTTCTTTCTTTTGCTGCCAAAAGAAAGAACACCTCCCGGGGGACTGCCGCCCCCCTTCAGCCGCGCATAAATCCGCACATCCCCGCACATACTCTCCCACAGAGGAGGGATCATCCATGTCTTGTTTTAAAAAGGTTTTGCTGCTGCTGGCCATCATCGGCGGCATCAACTGGGGCATTTACGGCATCTGGGGGTTCAACGCCGTGGGCTGGCTGCTGGGCGGCAGTATGAGCTGGCTGTCCCGCACAGTGTTCATCGTTGTCGGCGCAGCGGCACTCTGCCTTATCCCCGGTTTGTTTGCGCCTGACCCCAAAGCTGCTGAATAACACAAAAGCGGGTGCCGCACAGCACCCGCTTTACTTATATGATCCGCTGCATATCCAGCTTACTGCGCCTTGTGTTCATGCCCACGCTCAGCACAATGCCGATGCAGAGGTACATCATGACCACGCTCGACCCGCCTGCCGAGAAGAACGGCAGCGTCACGCCGATGACCGGCAGCACCTGCAGATTCATGCCCAAGTTTATCACACACTGCAGAAACAGCGCCGCAAAGATGCCGACACAGATATTGCAGCCCAGCGCATCGGGGCAGCGCAGCCCGGTCTGCAGCGTGCGCAGGCAGAGCGCCAGCAGCAGCACCAGCACCACTGCCGCGCCGACAAACCCCAGCACATTGGCAAGATACGCAAAGATAAAATCGTTCCATGCGTTCGGCACAAAGATATGCTCGCCGGAGAACAGCCCCTGCCCCGTCAGCCCGCCGGTGCCAATGGCCATTGCACCCTTGTTCTGCTGGTAGGTGATGTCCGCCAGCGCGGGATCGTCCGGCGTCAGCACCGCCAGAATCCGCTTGAACTGGTAACCCTTTAAAAGCCCGGGGCGCAGCGCCAGCAGCGCCGCACCGCCCACGATGCCCGCCGCCAGCCCGCCGGCCGCCAGCCAGTGGGACAGCCCGCCCGCATACAGCATAATAAACCCGATGCCCAGAAATACCAGCGCCGTGCCGTCATCCCCCTGTATGTGGATGGCCGCAACGGGCAGCAGTATGTGCAGCAGCACAAGCAGCAGGTTCCGCGGCCGGTTCACCTGCCCGCGCACCCTGCTCAAATGCAGCGCCAGCGTCAGGATAAAGCTGATTTTCGCCAGCTCGGCGGGCTGAAAGGTCATGCCGCCCACACGGTACCAGCTGTAGTTGGAGGTGCCGCCCGCGTCGTAGCCGATCGTCAGAAGCCCGGTGTTGACATTGTGCAGAAAGAGGGTGGGCAGCACCAGCCCCCACGCCACCACGCCATGCAGCGGCCAGGCCCGCGCCAGCGCATGGTAGTCTGCCGTAGAAAAGACAGCGGCAAGCATCATCCCCAGCAGGCTGGCAATAAGCTGGACCGAGGCCTTGTTGTTGGAGCCAAGCTGCGTCTGGCCGATGGACATCAGCACCACAACGCTGAGCACCGAGCAGGCCGCACAGAGCAGCAGCATAAACAGATCTACCCGGCGCAGATACCGGCGTATAAGCGGATACATAGGCGGCCCCCCTCCCCTGCAGATACTTTGTAACTGTAAGTATTATACCGCATCGCGGCAGATCTTGCCAAGTTACAGATTAAATTTTACAAATCGGAATTTCTGTACTATAATATATATGAGTGCGGCCATCGCTTTATTCGGCCGCAGACAGGGAGCGTACCTATGCAGGAATTTGTGACCCATTCGCGGGAGGAAACCGTTGCCGCCGGCCGCGCGCTTGCCGGGACACTGCCCCCGGGCGCGCTGATCGCGTTCACCGGCGGGCTGGGCGCGGGCAAAACCGCGTTCTGTCAGGGCATTGCCGAGGGGCTTGGCTGCACCGACCCGGTGTCCAGCCCGACCTTTGCCATCGTCAACTATTACCGCGGCCCGCGGCCCTTCGCGCATTTTGACCTCTACCGCATCCATACCGAGAATGATCTGGCCGCCGCCGGGTTCTATGACTACCTTGACATGGGTGCCGTGGTCGCCTGCGAGTGGAGCGAGAACTGCGCCGAGCTGCTGGCGCTGGAAAATCCCATCAAGATCCACATTGAACGGGTGGACGAAACAACGCGGAAGATTACGATTGGGTAAGGTCTTTGACGATCCGGGACCCGTGCGGCTGCGGCGGCATGAGGGCATGCCGCCCTACGCACTACTTTTCAACCGGATGTAGGGCGGGGTGCCCTCACCCCGCCGGGACCTTGCCATTGTAACCCATTTACGGGCAATCGCAGTACACTCGCCCCTCATCCGCCCTCGGGCGGGGCCTCGGGCACCTTCAGTCTCCGCGCTAAAAGCCGCCTCTCCGGCGGTTGCGCTCCGACACGCGCCTGCGGGCGCAGCCCCGAGGGGGAAGGCTTTATACTCTATTACATTTTTAAACAGGTGATCCTATGAATATCCTAGCTGTAGATACCGCTGGCAAAACAGCGGCCGTGGCCGTGCTGCGGGATGACGCCCTGCTGTATGAGGCACAGTGCAACAACGGCCTGACCCACAGCGAGACGCTGCTGCCGATGATCGACACGGCGCTGAAAGCCAGCGGCCTGACGATGGACGAACTGGATGTGCTGGGCGTCACGAACGGCCCCGGCAGCTTTACCGGGCTGCGCATCGGGCTGGCCGTCATCAAGGGGCTGGCACTGCCGCGTCAGCTGCCCTGCGCAGGGGTGTCCACCATGGCCGCGCTGGCCTGGGGCCTTGCGGGCGAGGGGACGGTCATCGGCGCGCAGGACGCCCGCCGCGGGCAGGTCTATTGGGGCGCTTTTGACCTTGCAAGCCACCGCCGCTTGACCGAGGACGCCGCCGCACCGGTCACAGAGCTGGAAAATTTTGTCCAAAGCTGTAAAAAACCGCTCTTTTTTGTTGGCGATGGCGCAACTTTGTGTTACAATACATATAAGAGTGTTCCGGGCGTGGTCTGCACGCCCCCTGCCCTGCAGGTTTTGCGGGGCGCGGGCGTGGCGCTGGCCGCCAAGGCCCTTTGGGAGAACGGCGAATGTGTGCCGCCTGCGGCGCTGCTGCCGGACTACCACCGGCTGAGTCAGGCCGAGCGTGAGCGCGCGGAACGGGAAAAAACAAAAGGGGCATCAGAATGAAATTTGACAAACCGATCGCACTGGCTGCCGACCACGGCGGCTATGAGCTGAAAGAGGCCATCAAGGCCCATCTGGACGAGCTGGGCATCGCCTATACGGATTTCGGCACCGACTCCACCGCCAGCGTGGACTACCCTGACTATGCCGTCAAGGGCTGCCGGGCCGTGCAGGACGGCAGCTGTGCGCTGGCGATCCTCTGCTGCGGCACCGGCGTGGGCATCTCGATGTGTGCCAATAAGATGAAGGGCATCCGCGCATGCTGCTGCAGCGATACCTTCAGCGCGGAACTGACCCGCCGCCACAACAATGCCAACGCCCTGTGCATGGGCGGCCGCGTTGTGGGCGCAGGCCTTGCCTGCAAGATCGTGGACGCCTTCCTGAACGCTGAGTTTGAGGGTGGCCGCCACCAGACGCGCATCGACAAGATGATGGCGCTGGAGAACCTCTAAGTTTCACATTGCCTGCCCTGCAGGCTGAATAATTTTGAATTGCAAGGAGATCCTACCATGAGCGTTGTTGAAATTGTTGACCATCCCCTGATCCAGCACAAAATCAGCCTGCTGCGTGACCGCAACACCGGCACCAAGGAGTTCCGTGATCTGGTAAGCGAGATTGCGATGCTGCTCTGCTATGAGGCCACCCGCGACCTGCCGACCGAGGAGGTCGAGGTCGAGACTCCCGTGGCTCTGGCCCGCACCAAGGTTCTGGCCGGCCGCAAGCTGGCGCTGGTCCCCATCCTGCGCGCCGGCCTCGGCATGGTGGACGGCATGCTGAACCTGATTCCCGCTGCCAAGGTCGGCCACATCGGCATGTACCGCAACGAGGAGACGCTGGTGCCGGTCGAGTACTACTGCAAGCTGCCCAGCGACATCAATGAACGCGAGGTCTTTGTTCTGGACCCGATGCTGGCCACCGGCGGCAGCGCCTGCGACGCCATCGGCCAGATCAAGAAGCGCGGTGCCAAGCACATCAAGTTTATCGGTCTGGTTGCTGCCCCGCAGGGCCTGAAGGCTCTGCATGAGGCCCACCCCGATGTGGACATCTATGTCGGCGCACTGGACGAGAAGCTGAACGAGAACGGCTACATCGTCCCCGGTCTGGGCGATGCCGGTGACCGTATCTTCGGCACGAAGTAAGATCGTACAAAAATAGGGTCGTGAACCGCAGCGGTTCACGACCCTGTTTTTTTGTCTGATGCTTTATCTGCCGACCACCGTGTCAGCCGCAAGAATCGCATCGTTCTGCTCTTTGTACTTGGCGGCGGTCTCGTCGTCCAGCACATAGATATTCACCGGGATGACCGCGCTTGCGACCGACTCATCGTAGGTCTCATAGTACAGGTCGATGAAGGCCTTGCCCTGCAGCATGGCGGCGCCGGTGTCCGCTGCGTAGGCGTAGCCGTAGACAAAGCGGCCGTCATCGCTGGTGATGTACATCAGCGAGCCATAGGGAATGACGGCGGGGTTGACCGCGACCGTGCCGTAGGTCAGGCGGCGGCCGCTGGCCCCCTTGGCCGTGGCGGACGCCGAATAGCCTGTCGAGCGCTGCCCCGTGTAGACCTCGGCAACGCCCTCTGCCGGGGCGCCGTCCACGATCTCGGGGCCGACAAACTGCGACACAGGCACCTGCTCGCCGTAGATCTTCTGCACGGTAGGCACCATGCCGATCTGCGTCTCACGGCTGGTTTCCTCGGTGCCGGTCCATGCACCGTCCACCCAGGTTTCCCGGTAGCTGACGGTGTCCAGACCGTCACTGCCCTGCTGCACGGTGACGGTATTCTCCGGCCGGCGGTAGAACAGGCTGGAGGGGATCTCCTCCAGCTCGGTGGGGATGACCTCGTTCTGCGTGTAGTCCACATAGCTGACCCGCTGCAGCGTCAGGGCCTCTCCCTCGGGGATGATCTCGTCGGGGCCGCTGCTCAGGATATCGTCCTCCGTCCATGTCAGTCCGGCCTGCGCCAGCAGCTCTGCCGCCGTTGCGCCGGTGGTAATGATCTCCTGCGTGGTGCCGTCCGCCGTGACCGGCACGGTGTAGGCGCGCAGGATGTCAAGCCGGGTGCCGTCATCCGTCTGGGACCAGATCGCCTTGTCATTCTCGCCCAGCGGCGGCGTTTCCGCCTGCCGCAGTACAGTGGCAAGGTCGGTGGCCGCTGTCAGGATGCGCACGCGGCCGCCGTGGGTGTCGGTGACCGTCGTGAAATGCAGCGCCGACCCGGTAAACCAGATCGAGAGCGCCAGCGCCGCACCGCCGCCCAGCAACGCCCCCCATTTGGGGACGAGCAGCGCCGCCGCGCGGAGGATATGCTCTTTGGTTTTCAGTGATAAAGCCATAGAAACTCCTTGCAGAATCACACAAAAAGTGCCGACCCGGCCAGCGGATCGGCACCATAAATGCTGGGGTAAAAGCTTTTGCTGCGCAGCAGAAATCAGCGCTTGCTGAACTGGGGAGCGCGGCGGGCAGCCTTCAGACCGTACTTCTTGCGCTCCTTCATACGAGGATCGCGGGTCAGGAAGCCAGCCTTCTTCAGGGTGGAGCGCAGCTCAGGGTTGAACTGCAGCAGGGCACGGGACAGGCCGTGGCGGATAGCGCCAGCCTGGCCTGCGCAGCCGCCGCCAACCACGTTGACGACGACATCGAACTTGCCCTCGTTCTCGGTCAGGACCAGAGGGCTGTTAGCGAGCAGCTTCAGGGTCTCCAGACCGAAGTAATCGTTGATATCACGACCGTTGATGGTCATCTTGCCGGTGCCGTTGTAAACGCGAACGCGGGCAACGGAATGCTTACGACGGCCGGTGCCGTAGAAATAAGGTTTGGTTTCGTACATCTTCTATTGCCTCCTCACTCAAATCTCAACAGCTTCGGGCTTCTGAGCAGCATGGGCATGGTCAGCAGCCTTGTAGCAGTGCAGGCGGGTCATAGCCTTGGCGCCGATGGTGTTAGAGGGGATCATGCCCTTGACAGCGTAGGTCATGGCCTTGTCGCTGTTCTCAGCCATCAGGGTCTTGTACTGGGTCTCCTTCAGGCCGCCGATCCAGCCGGAATGAGTGCGATGGAACTTCTTCTCCAGCTTCTTGCCGGTCAGGACAGCCTCATCGCAGTTGATGATGATGACATTGTCACCGCAGTCAACATTGGGGGTGAAAGTGGTCTTGTTCTTGCCGCGCAGGATGACAGCAGCCTTGGCAGCAACGCGGCCGAGGGGCTTGCCGGCGGCGTCGATCACATACCACTTGCGGTCAGCCATTTCAGCGGGCTTAGCGAGAGTCGTGCTCATAGTAGGAACCTCCATTGAGAAATTAACACGTCCGTCTTGTAACGGTATTTAACAGCGCCCGGCGGGGCGCTTTTTCGCGCAAGTGTGATTATAGCAGAAAAGCCGTGCAGAGTCAACGGTTTTTGGCAATAATTTTAATTTATTCCGTGCTTGCTCTCAAATGCTTGCAAATACTCTTGTTTTCTCTCGTTTTCAAAGTTCCTATTTTCAGAAAATTTTACGCAGCGGCGTGATGCGCTCCTTGCCTTCCCCCGCGGGGGAAGCCTTTTTGCACCAACAAAAACCGCCCTGCGGCGTTTTGCTGCAGGGCGGTCGGTTTGCTTTTACTGCTTGATCGCATTGACGATGCGATTCAGGTCATGCTCGTCCTCGCAGACGATCTTGACGGGGTGGCTGTAATCCAGGCTCATCATGCCCAGAATGCTCTTGGCATCGGCGATGCTGCCCTTCATGTCATGCACGCCGACATCGTTATAGCACTTGGCGGCAGCAGACACGATTCCCTTGACCTCAGTAAAATTGGAAACCTTGACTTGTTTCACCATAATAAATGACCTCCGAAATAATCCCACGCAATCTGCCGCATCTTCAGCACCGGTGTCCGGGGCGGAACCGGGCGTGCAGCCCTGCGGTAAGGAGGTGAGCCACCATGCTCTATCCGCTCCTTACATTGTGCATTATAGCACAATTATGTGCGTCTGCTTTGTTCATAATGCACAAAGAGAATTTTTTCCATTTCCTGCACAAAAGAGAAAATCCTTCATTTTTGGCTTTTGGTCAGAATGACAGCTTTTGGCTAGGTCGGGGGTCGTTTGTTCACACAGTTTATGTTTTTAAAGTTGTTTTTTTATGTTTTTTGAAAGTATTTGTCGTTTTTCTATGTCATTGTATGACATGTCCCGCAAAAATTCATACACCGTGTAAATTCGCGTGCAACAATTGTATATGTTCACGCCGGTTTAGTATCAGTTTTGCTGGGGCACACCTTTCATGGTCAGGGCAATGCGCTTTTTGCCGGTATCCACGCTCAGCACCTTGACGCGCACGATGTCGCCCACCTTGAGCAGCTCGCGCGGGTGCTTGATGAATTTATCGCTGATCTGGGACACATGGACGAGGCCGTCCTGATGCACGCCGAGATCGACAAAGGCACCGAAGTCGATGACATTGCGCACGGTGCCGGTCAGCTCCATGCCGGGCTTGAGGTCGTCCAGCCCCATGACATCGCTGCGCAGCAGGGGCTTGGGCAGGCTGTCGCGGACATCGCGGCCCGGCTTGCAGAGCTCGGCCACAATGTCGTTCAGGGTCGGCTCGCCCACGCCCAGCAGCGCGCAAAGGGTCCCGACGCCCTTGGCCTTAACGGCGCCGGGCAGCCCCGCCAGCTTGTCGGTGCCGATCTCAGCGGCCGTGTAGCCGCAGGCGTCCAGCAGCGCCTTGGCGGCCGCGTAGCTCTCGGGGTGGACGGCGGTCGCATCCAGACGGTTCTTGGCCTCGGGCAGCCGCAGGAAGCCCGCGCACTGCTCATACGCCTTGGGGCCGAGGCCCTTCACCTTTTTCAGCTGGGCGCGGGAGGTGAATGCCCCCTCCTCCTCACGCCATGCCACGATGTTTTTGGCCGTGGCCGCGCTGACGCCCGCCACGCGGCGCAGCAGCGGCGCAGAGGCGGTGTTCAGGTCCACGCCGACACTGTTCACGCAGTCCTCGACCACGCCGTCCAGCGTCTCGTTCAGCCGCTTCTGGGGCATGTCGTGCTGGTACTGGCCGACGCCGACCGCCTTGGGGTCGATCTTGACCAGTTCGGCCAGCGGGTCCTGCAGGCGGCGGGCAATCGACACGGCGCTGCGCAGGTTGACATCATACTGCGGGAACTCCTCAGCGGCCAGCTTGGACGCCGAATAGACCGAGGCACCGGCCTCGCTGACGACCATATACTGCAGGTGCAGGTTCTTTTCCTCGGCCAGCTCGCGGATGACCTCGGCGGCAAATTCCTCGGTCTCGTGGCCGGCCGTGCCGTTGCCGATGGCCATGACCTCGACGCCGTTCTTCAGGACCATCGCCTTGATGGTCTTTTTGGCCTGATCCACCCGTTTGAACTCGGGCACGGGGTAGACGACATTCGTGTCCAGCACCTTGCCGGTGGGGTCGACGACTGCCACCTTGCAGCCCATGCGGTAGCCGGGGTCCAGCCCCATGACCGTTTTGCCGCGGATGGGCGGCTGCAGCAGCAGCTGGCGCAGGTTGTCGCCAAAGACCTTGATCGCACCCTCGGCGGCAGCGGCCGACAGCTCGCTGCGCAGCTCGTTTTCAAGGCTGGGGTGGATCAGGCGGCTGTAAGCATCGCGGGCGGCGGCGTCCACAACTGCTGCGCTGGCACCGCCGGTCTTTTTGCGGGCAAACATCCAGCTGACGATGCCCGCTGCGCGCTCGGCATCGACCTGAATGCCGACCTTCAAAAAGCCCTCGCGCTCGCCGCGGTCCAGCGCCAGCACACGGTGGCCGGGGATCTTGTTCAGCGGCTCGGCAAAGTCGTAATACTGGGCGTAGACGCTGTCCTCATCCTTGGCCTTGGCGCTGGCGATGCGGCCAAACGCGCGGTAGTAGCGGCGCAGCTCGGCGCGGCAGGCGGCATCGTCGGAGACAGCCTCGGCAATGATGTCCTGCGCACCCGCCAGCGCGGCGGCGGCATCGGGCACCTCCTCGTTCAGGTAGTCGGCGGCGGCCTTTTCAGGGTCGAACGCGGCGTCCTGCTTCAAAATCGCATCGGCCAGCGGCTGCAGGCCGCGCGCCTTGGCAATGCTGGCGCGGGTCTTGCGCTTGGGCTTATAGGGGCGGTAAAGGTCCTCGACCTCGGCCAATGTTTTGGCCTTGGTCAGGGCAGCGGTCAGCTCGGGCGTCATGGCACCCTGCTCGGTGATGGAGGAGCTGACCTCCGCCTTGCGCTTATCGAGGCCGCGCAGATATTCCAGACGGTCGCCCAGATCGCGCAGCACCTGATCGTCCATCGAGCCAGTGGCCTCCTTGCGGTAGCGGGCGATGAACGGAATGGTATTGCCCTGATCGATCAGCTCGATCGCGCCCTGCACATTTTTGACGCTCAGGTTCAGTTCTTGTGCTAATTGTTCAGCATGGTTTGGCATGTTTTTTCCTTTCTCGGCTAAAGTTTTAACGGCAGTCTCCCGGGAGGTTATTCTTTCTTTTGCCAACAAAAGAAAGAACCAAAGAAAATTGCCGCTGTTGCGACGCAGCGGACCCGCGCCTTGGGGGCTGCACGCCCCCAAGACCCCCAAAGAGGAAGTCGGAAGCCTCGGCGGCTAAACGGACGCAGTATTACTGTCCGTTCTTAACGCCGCCGAGCCTTCCTCCACCTTAAATTCGGGTGTTCCCCCGTACCCCCCGCTGTGGGAATAGGATGTGCGTAGGGGCGGGGCTCTGCTCCGCCCGCGCCGTCAGGGGAAGGCTGCAGCCCTCCCTTGCCCCCGTATGCCTACAGTTGTAGGGCGGCCTGCCCTCAGGCCGCCGCACTGTGCCTTTAGAACTCCTTTATTCTTTTGTTGTAGGGGGCGGCGTCCTCGACGCCCCGGGTCGTTTGCCTCTATTGCAAACTTCCCTTTCGCGCCGCATTTGCCGTTATGCCCTTTTCTTCTTCCTCAAAATTCCCAAATACACTCCATACACTGCAAGTGCCGCAGCACTGACTGCCGCCGATACCTTCAGCCCCGGCGTATGGTAGGTGAACTCCACCTCATTCTCCCCGGCGGGCACATACACGGCCATCATGCCGTTATCGACCTTTTCGATGGCGGCAGGCTCGCCGTTGACAGCGGCGGTGAAGCCATCGTCATAGGGCACGCTGAAAAACACCAGTGCATCGGTATCATAGTCGGTTTTGGCGGTAAAGCCGGTTCTTGTGGCGGTAAACTCCGCCACGGCGGCCGCGCGGCGGTCGGCACAGTCGGCGGCGTAGGCCTCCTCGCTGCGCCGGGTCAGCTCCTCATCAGGCAGGGGGCGCAGCAGGCTGCCGAAGGCCGAGATCTGGTCCTCATCCAGCAGCAGGGCGCGGCAAAGGATCTGGGCGCGCTCCTCCTCCCCCACCCGCTCCAGCTGGTCGGCAGTCACATAGTAGTCATAGGTAAAGCCCATCGGCACCCAGTTTTCATTCTCATAGATCACATAGGCATCGGTCTCGGCGTATTTTGTCCAGCCGGGCAGGGCCTGTTTCTCCCAGTCGCTCACCTTGTCCCGGGCGGTCAGCGTGTAGCGCACGCTGAGCAGGCCGCGCAGCGCGTAATTGGCAGCGTCCGGCTTGGAATTGACATCGCGCTTGACACCCACAGCGGGGTAAAACTCCATGATGCTCGGGGCTACGGTCGAGTTGAAAAACTGCAGGCAGCTGCGGTCGAACCACAGCCCCAGATTGTTGTGCGCGCCGTAGGCATCAATCCGGTAGAAGGCATCGTCCGGCAGGGCGGCCGCGACCGCATCGGCGGAGTCGTATGTCTCGGCAATAAGGTTGCCGTCCACATCCCACTGGGCGTATTTCGTCAGGGAGAGATGCAGCGAGCCGTACACAAGGCTGAAGCCCAGCACACCGGCCAGCAGGACCCGGCTCCACTGCCGCTTGCGGCGGCAGAAATGCCAGAGCAGCCCAAAAAGGACGATACCCAGCACCGTCACGCCGAACAGCGCCCAGAACCGGGCAGGCTCCTCCAGCACGCCAAGGCAGAAGCTGCCATCGCTGTCCTTGTTAGGCAGCACGGCAAAGACCGCCGCCGTCAGCGTGATGAAGGTCGTCAGCCCAAAGGCACGCGGCAGGCTGCGCTCGGCCAGAGCCGGGCGGGAGAGCAGGCAGCAGGTGGCGCCGCACAGCACAAGGATCGGCATATAGTACCATCGCGCGTAAAAGCTGGAATTAAGGGCGTAGAACGCGCTGTTCAGCACCGGCACAAAGGCACAGACCACGCAGACCTTTAAAATGCGGGTGAAGGGGTGGCGGTCCTGCGTGCGGCAGAAGGCCAGCCCGCCCGCAGCGCCCACCAGCGGCAGATAGGCCGTCAGGCTTGTATGCTTGAGGATGCCCTCCTGAAACATATCCTTGAAATAGGGGGCGTCCGGCATCAGAAAGGGGCTGTAAAAAATAGCGCCGTACTGCTGGGATTTTCCATAGAACAGGTAGCCGTACCCGGTAAACGGGTCGATGGTGCGCGGGTTCTGCAAAAGAGAAAGTCCGGCGGGCAGCAGCAGCAGACAGCCGCACGCGCAGCCGAGCGCTGTCTCCCACGCAAGGGCGGCAAAACGGCGCAGGCCGATCCTGTACCGCCGCCCTGCGACCATACAGAAAAAATAGATGATAAGGAACACCGCCTGCCCGGCAAAAAAGAAATAGTTGTTGAGCAGGTTGAGCGCGACCCAGAACGGGAAGCGCCCCTTTTTGCCGTCGATGGCGGCGTCATCCAGCGCGGCCAGCAGATAGGGAAAGAGCGCCACAACATCCAGAAAGTGGTTGAAGAAGATGTTGTAGATGCTGAACCCCGAAAACGCATACAGGCAGCCGGCCAGCATCGACCAGCCTTCCTCCCGCACCCAACGGCGCGCCCAAAGATAGGCACCGCCGCCGGCCACCGCCATTTTCAGGCAGAGCAGCGGCACCATCGCCCACGGCATAAGCCGCGCAGGCACCGCCAGCGACAGCCAGAAAAACGGGCTGCCCAAAAGATAGAACGAGTAGGAGTTTACAAACCCGCTGCCCAGATCGGTAGCCCAGCTGAAGGTGCCGCCCTGCTTGACAAAGGCGTTGGCGTACTGGTAAAAGTTGATCTGCTGGTCGTTAAAGTCCCCTGCATAGTGGAAGTACCCGCCGCCCGCAGCCGCATCTATGATGCAGTGCGGCAAAAACAGCAGCACCGCCGTCAAAAAGCAGAGCGCGAACACCCGCCAGTAATTCGATTTTGTATCAGATTTTTTCATAGTACCCTTTATGGGGCCTCACATTTCAAAAAGTTGTGGTATACTGAAAGCAACCCCAGTATACCACAAACCGGAGGTCAAGTGAAGATGAAAACCTATCCGTTCAGTGCGCTGTTCAGCCGCATGAAATACATTACACGGTGGAGCCTGATGCGCAGCACCCGGGCCGAATCGCTGAGCGAGCATACCGCCGACACGGCGATGCTGGCGCACACGCTCTGTCTGATCGGCAAAAGCTGCACCGGCACCGGCGCAGCCCTGCGGCCCGAGGTTGTGGCCACGGCCGCCCTCTACCACGATGCGCCGGAGATTCTAACCGGCGACATGCCCACGCCCGTCAAGTACAAAAACGATGCCCTGCGCACCGCCTACAAGGCAGTGGAGCATGAGAGCGCCCGCGTTATGGCCAGCCTGCAGCCCGCTGAGCTGCAGGCCGAGACGCAGGCCTGGCTGACCGGCAGCGTGCTGAACGATGCCGAGCGCAAGATCCTGAAGGCGGCAGACCGGCTGTCGGCCATCATCAAGTGCATTGAGGAGGACCGCGGCGGCAACCGCGAGTTTGAGGCCGCCCGCACCCAGCAGATGGACGCCCTGCACGCCATGAACTGCCCCGAGGCAGAATATTTTATCGCGCACATGCTGCCGTGCTATGAGCAGAATCTGGATGAATTGACAAGAGGACGGTTCTGACTGCCTGCGGGGCGTCGGGGACGCCGCCCCCTACAAGATGGTTTGTAGGGGAGGCATTCATGCCTCCCGGGCCGTTTGCGGCAGCGGGAACACGCACGGGAGGGATGAATCCCTCCCCTACTGTAATTTGTACACCGCATCGATCAATGTGTCCACATCGGTAAAATGCTCCAGCATCGAGCAGTAGCGCCGCAGGGCGGCGGCCCCGCGCAGACCCTTCATATAATGCATGGCCTGGCTGCGGGCCTGCGGCATGGCGGCCCACTCGCCTTTTTCCTCGCACATTTCATAGATCTGCGCGCGCAGGGTGCTCATGCGCTGGTTCAGCGTCGGCTCGGGCGGGCGTTCCTCACCCAAAATCGCCGCGCGGACCTGCTCAAACAGCCATGGGTCACCCAGCGCGCCGCGCCCGATCATAACGCCGTCACAGCCGGTCTCTTTTAATAAGGTGAGCGCACCATCGGCGGTGGTCACATCGCCGTTGGCCAGCACCGGAACGGACACTGCCTGTTTAATGGCCGCGATCGCCGCCGTGTCGATGGGCGGGATATACATCTGCTCCCGCGTGCGGCCGTGTACGGCGATGAGATCCGCACCGTTTGCCTCGACCTGCTTTGCAACCTCCACGCCGGTCAGGTGGTCGGCGTCCCAGCCGATGCGCATCTTGACGGTCAGCGGGGTATCCTCGCCCAGTGCCCGGCGGGCGGCGGCAACCATCTGCCCGCAGAGCGGCGGGTCCAGCAGCAGCTTACTGCCCGCGCCGCTGCCGGTGATCTTGGGTGCCGGGCAGCCCATATTGATGTCGAGCATATCAAACCGGACGCCCTTTTCCCGGACAAAGAGTATCGCCTTTTCCAGTGTTTCCGGCTCTGCGCCGAAAAGCTGGATGGCATACAGGCCGTGGGGGTGCTTGTCCTGCAAAAGCTCCAGAGATTTGCGGTCGCCGAAGTTCAGCGCCTTGGCGCTTGCCATCTCGCTGACGGTCCATGCCGCGCCGTGGTCCGCCATCAAATGGCGGCACGCCGCATCGGTCAACCCCGCCATCGGTGCAAAAACCGCACCTGCGGGGATTTGTAGGTTGCGTAGCTGCATAAAAATATGCCCTTTCTATAAAAATCGCGTTGTAGGGGCGTGGCTCTGCTCCGCCCGTGCAGAGTTGCGGCAAGGCTAAATCTTCGGGCGCATATGGAATGCGCCCCTACGGGTGTAGGGGGCGGCGTCCTCGACGCCCCGCTGACGTTCCCACCGCAACCCGTTCACGGATTATCACAGCAAGTTCGCCCCTCATCCGGCGCTTCGCGCCACCTTCCCCCTAGGGGGAAGGCTTTTTTGTAATCTATTCTACCATATTTTCCGCAAATGTGGTATACTGAAATGTAGATTGTCTGTAAGGAGAATAGCTTTATGAAACTCATGGTTCTGGACGGCAACAGCCTTGTCAACCGTGCCTTCTTCGGCATCAAGCTGCTGACAACCAAGGATGGCCGCTACACCAACGCCATCTACGGCTTCCAGAATATTCTGCTGAATCTGCTGGCGGCCCACAAGCCCGATGCCGTGGCCATCGCGTGGGATGAGCGCGCCCCCACCTTCCGCCACAATGCCTACGATGGCTACAAGGCCACCCGCCACGGCATGCCGGAGGAGCTGGCCCAGCAGATGCCGGTCCTGAAGGAGCTGCTGACCGACCTCGGCTTTGTGCAGGTCAGCAAGGCCGGCTGGGAGGCTGACGATATTTTAGGCACGCTGGCCGCCGCCTGTGAGGCTGCCGGCGGTACGACGCTGCTGGCGACCGGCGACCGGGACAGTTTGCAATTAGTGGACGATGCCACGACCGTTCTGCTGACGACCAACAAGGAGACCATCCCCATGGACCCCGCCGCCATCCGGGAAAAATACGGCATTGAGCCGCCCCAGCTCATTGATGTAAAAAGCCTGATGGGTGACTCGTCGGACAACATTCCCGGCGTGCCGGGCATCGGCGAAAAAACCGCGCTGGCGCTGATCTCGAAATTCGGCAGCCTGCAGGGCGTGTACGACAACCTTGAGGACAAGGCCGTCAAGCCCGGCCAGCGCGCCAAGCTGACCGCCAACCGCGACAAGGCTGACCTGTCCTATATGCTGGGCACCATCCGCAGGGATGCCCCCATTGAGACTGACCCCAACGCCTATATCCGCCGCCCCGGTGACCCAGCTGCCGCCGCGCAGCTGCTGGCCGCGCTGGAAATGCATAAGCTGGTTGACCGCTGGGGGCTGGAAAGCGGCGCTGCCCCCGCTGCGGCCGCCGACACCGACCCGGTACAGACGGTGGAGCCTGCGCCCCTGCCGCTGCTGCTGGAGGGCCGCTTTTATGCCGCGCAGAATGTCACCAAGACCGGGGACGGCAGCTGGTATCTGGTGCAGGGCAGCGAGGTTTACCTGCCCGACACCGACCGGCTGGCCGCCCTGCTGGACGGCGATGCCGAGATCTGGGCCTTTGACGCCAAGCCCCTCTACCGGCTGGCGCTTGCACACGGCGGCGTCGGCAAGGCGCTGCGCTTTGACGGCAAACTGGCCGCCTACCTGTTGAATCCGTCCGCCAGCGGCTATGAGGTCAAGTCTCTGGCCGCCGAGTACGGCGTACACGCCGCCTTCCACTGTGAGGACGCCCCCGATGCGGGCGTGTTGGCCGGCCTTTGCGATACCCTTGCCGCCGCGCTGGACGAGAGCGGCCAGCGCAAGCTGCTGGACGAGATGGAGCTGCCGCTGGCCCGGGTGCTGGCGGACATGGAGCGCATCGGCTTTGCGATCGACGCCGCCGGTATCCGCGCCTTCGGGGACAGCCTGCGGGGCGAGCTGGACGGAATCCTGCGCAATATTTATACAGAAGTTGGTTACGAGTTCAATGTAAACAGTCCCAAGCAGCTGGGCGAGGCGCTGTTTGACAAGCTGGGCCTGCCGCCGCGCAAAAAGACGGCGCGCGGCTACTCCACCGATGCCGAAACGCTGGAGAGCCTGCGCCCCTACAGCCCGGTCATTGACGAGATCTTAAAATACCGCACCTACTCGAAGCTGCTCTCCACCTATGTGGACGGACTGCTGAACGCCGAGGCTGCCGACGGCCGGGTACACTCGACCTTTATCCAGACCGAGGCCCGCACCGGGCGCATCTCCTCGACCGAGCCGAACCTGCAGAACATCCCCATCCGCACCGAGCTGGGCAGCCGGCTGCGCGGCTACTTTGTGGCGGGCGAGGGTGAAACGCTGGTGGACGCCGACTACTCCCAGATCGAGCTGCGCATCCTTGCCCACATCACCGGCGATGAGCACATGCAGCAGGCGTTTTTGAACGGTGCGGACATCCACCGCTCGACCGCCGCCAAGATCTACCACATCCCGGAGAGCGAGGTCACGCCGCAGCTGCGCAGCGCCAGCAAGGCGATCAACTTCGGCATCATGTACGGCAAGGGCGCGTACTCGCTAAGCAAGGATCTGGGTATTTCGGTCAAAGAGGCGGACAGCTTCTTAAAGACCTACCTCGACACCTTCCCGAAGGTGGACAGCTATATGAAGGACTGCATCGCCCACGCCAAGGACAAGGGCTATGTGGAAACGCTGTTCGGCCGCCGCCGCGCCCTGCCGGAGCTTGCCAGCTCCAACTTTCAGGTGCGCGCCAGCGGGGAGCGGATGGCCCGCAACACGCCGATCCAAGGCACGGCCGCCGACATCATCAAGCTGGCGATGGTCCATGTCTGGCAGCGCCTGCGCGAGGAAAAGCTGCAGGCCCGCCTGCTTTTGCAGGTCCACGATGAGCTGATTGTCGAGGCACCCGAGGCAGAGTGCGATGAGGTAAAGCGCATCCTGAAAGAGGAAATGGAAAACGTTGTGCATTACAGCGTCCCCCTGACGACCGAGGTAGGCACCGGCAAGACATGGCTTGCTGCCCATTAAAACAGCAGCACGACCGTAGGGGCCGGACATCTCCGGCCCGCAGCCTGACGGAGGCTGCACTTTTCCGGGAAAATAGCAATCGAGAAAACGCTGAGGGGCGGGCATGCCCGCCCCCTGCATAGAGGTTTTTGTATGTATGTTTTAGGAATCGAGTCCACCTGCGATGAGACCGCGGCGGCGATCGTGGAGGATGGCCGGAAGGTCATCTCCAATGTAATCTCCACCAGCGTGAAGGAGCAGGCCCTCTACGGCGGTGTCGTGCCGGAGATCGCCAGCCGCCGCCACGCGGAATATATCAGCGCCACCGTGGACAAGGCACTGGCTGACGCCAATATGACCATTGCCGATGTGGACGCTGTGGCCGTGACCTTTGCGCCGGGGCTGATCGGCGCGGTGCTGGTAGGCGTCAACTTTGCCAAGGGGCTGGCCTATGCGGCAAACAAGCCGCTGGTGCCGGTGCATCACCTGCGCGGGCATATTGCGGCCAACTATTTAACGCATCAGGATTTGAAGCCGCCGTTTTTGTGCCTCGTTGCCAGCGGCGGCCACAGCCACATCGTACTGGTCGAAGACTGGTGCCGCTATAAAATTTTAGGCCGCACCGTCGATGATGCTGCGGGCGAGGCCTATGACAAGGTTGCCCGCACGCTGGGCCTGCCCTACCCCGGCGGCCCCAGCGTGGCCGCCGCTGCCCGCGGAGGCGACCCCAAGGCCTACAAGCTGCCTGTCCCCCATGTGGAGGGCAAGTACAATGTCAGCTTCAGCGGCCTCAAGACCGCCGTCATCAATGAGGTCCACAACGCCGAGCAGAAGGGTCAGGGCGTGAATGTGGCTGACATGGCCGCCAGCTTTCAGGAGCGCATTGACCAGATCCTTGCCAAAAAGCTGCTGGCCGCCGCAGCCGACACGAACGCCCAACAGGTGGTTTTAGCGGGCGGCGTGGCCGCCAACGGCCGCCTGCGCCAGCTCGTCAATGACGGCGCGCAGAAGCTGGGTGCCCGTGTCTTTTTGCCCGAACTGAAATACTGCGGCGACAACGGCGCCATGATCGCCGCACAGGGGTATTATGAATTCCAAGACGGGAATTTGGCCGATTGGAGTTTAAACGGTTTGCCAACGCTGCCGATTGATTATCGGTAATAAAAAAGGAGCACACTTGTGCTCCTTTTTTTATTTATTCAACCTTCTTGGCAGCCACGGCATCCGGCGCTGGATTTTATGTGCAAGCTTCGCCGACATTTCATTGAACTTTTCTTCTCGTGGTGTAAGCTGACTCTTGGGAGGGTCTTTTTTGAAAGTATCTACATCAAAGTAGTGGGATTTTGCGCGAATAAAGATATAGATCGGTATATCAAGCGGGAAGTTTTCAAAATAAGCATAGCTTGAATCTAACAGCCTGTAGCCCGGATGCGCCATTGCATACCAGTTGATATGAGATTCATCATGCCACAACGCCATAACACCGTGGTCACAGTCTTTCTGTATGCGCTTTTGCAGCGTGTGACAAAATTTCAGATAAGCCTTGCTCTCACCACCATTGATTCCGCCGCAGACATATTCACGCCCCAGTCCCATTGGGATAAAAGCCTTACTATGAGGGTTCCTGTCGTAGGGAAACTGGAAATTATACCATGTAAAAAAGCATGGATGAAGTACAAAGACCATTTTCTCGTGTTTTTCACGGCGCGGGAGAATCATTTCTTCCGTGATGGGCACCCTAAACTCACAGTTTGCGTTGAAGAAATAGATATAATCAAACGCTTTCAGCTCATCTTCTATCCGCAGGAAAATATCAAACCGTTTCAGTGTTGTATAGGGCCACGGCTCCGGTTTTTGGAAAATCCGGTGTACACAAGGGTTGTTTTCTTCGCCATCCAGATGATCCGCATCGGTAAACACAAAATAGTGCACTTCACTCTGTTTTAGCAGGTACTTCTCTGCGCTTTCAAAAAAGCCAGACCATAATTTCAGATACTGTCCTGTACACATATATAGGATAGCTATTTTCTTCATGGCATTATTCCTCCCCGCACAGGTGTGCATCCGGCAGCTGAATCAGGCCCAGTGCCTTTGCGTCCCATTCCACACGGTTTTCGTTCTCGTGCGTATCTACAATTCTAAACTGGACACCCGGCACCCAGTCCTCGACTGCATAACTTCCGCCATTTCCCAAGGAAACCGTTGTGAAGTAGTTGCTGTACTTCCCGGGCGACAGTGTGGCAAAATCATACGATGCAGTCAAGTGGTTTTCGCCTTTTTTCATCTGCAGCCCATACAGGCAGGATGCTGCCAACGGATTTCCAAGCTCATCCCGTACCTCAAACAGAAGCCCTATATTCTCCATACTTTCCTGCGCATAAAAAGTATATTCCACTCTTACCGGCTCTGTACGCTCCAGACTTTCTACTGAGGAAACTGCAAGCCTGACCGTCTGCAGCCGCAGGTTGTCTCGCTTAAACCAGTTATCTCGTTTAAAGTCCGAATAGTCTACATAATTTGTTGCCTTAGACTTTGTTGCCAGATAAATTGAGATTCCCTCATCTACTTCACCGTCAAAGACGACCCTGCCCTTGTCCAAAACGATGCAGCGGTCACACAGGTCGCGGATCGTGGCCATGTTGTGGCTGACATACAGCACGGTCTTGCCGTCGCGCTGGGCGGCCTGGCGCATCTTAGTCAGACACTTTTTCTGGAACTTCATATCGCCGACAGCCAGAACCTCATCCATGATCATGATCTCGCTGTCCAGATGGGCCGCCACGCTGAAGGCCAGCTTGACGAACATACCGCTGGAATAGCGCTTGACCGGCGTGTCGATGAAGTCCCGCACCTCGGAAAACTCGATGATCTCATCCATTTTGGCGTCGATCTCAGCGCGGGTCATGCCGAGGATCGCGCCGTTCAGATAGACATTCTCACGGCCGGTCATCTCGGGGTGGAAGCCGGTGCCGACCTCCAGCATCGAGGCCACACGGCCGTACAGGTCAATGTCGCCCTCCGTGGGCGCGGTGACATGGGTCAGCAGCTTGAGCAGCGTGGATTTGCCCGCGCCGTTGGAGCCGATGATGCCCACGGCCTCGCCTTTGTTGACTGTAAAGCTGACGCCGTTCAGCGCCATAAAGGTCGTGCCGATCAGGCGCTGGTCGGTGCCGATCAGGGTGTTGGGGTCCTCCTTGCCACGCTTACGAGCCCACCAGCTCTGCAGGTCGCCGCGCAGCGTGCCGCCGCCGATCTGGCCGAGGCGGTACTGCTTTTTGACATCCTTGACGCGGATCATCAGTTTATTTTCACTCATCACACGCGCCCCCTTATACGGTATCGACAAAGGTCTTTTCGACCTTGCTGAAAAGCGAGATACCTACAGCCAGCAGGATAACTGTCCAAATCAGCGAAACACACCACATCAGTATTGAGCATTCGCCTGCACCAAGGAAGATGGCACGGAAGCTTTCCATCGGAGCAGTCATGGGGTTTAGCATGATGATGGTGCGCAGCTTAGTGCTGCCCAGCATGGACAGCGGGTAGACAACCGGCGTAGCGTACATCCAAAGCTGCACGCCAAAAGTCACCACAATCATCAAATCTCGATAGCGCGTTGTAACACTGGAAACGATGATGCCGCACCCCAGCCCCAGCAGACCCACCTGCAGCAGTATGGGCACCAGCAGCGGCATGGCAGCCCAGTTGGGAGAAAGCTGGCCGGTAAAAACATAGAACAGCATCACAATAAAGAACAGCGCAAACTGCACTAAGAAGTTTATCATGCCGGAAATCATCGTAGAAATCGGCATAGCCAGACGCGGAAAGTAAACCTTGCTGAAAATTGTCGAGTTTGTTGTGAAGGTTCCTGACACCTTGTTTATGCAAGAGGAAAACAGCCCCCAAAGCGCAGTGCCTGCCAGATAAAACGGCACCTGCGGCACACCGCCGGTAGAAAGCTGTGCAATGACGCCGAACATAACCGTATACATCGCCGTCGAAAGCAGCGGGTTGATCAGTATCCACGCAGGGCCAAGTACCGTCTGCTTGTACAGCACAGTAAAATCACGCTTGACAAAAAGCCAAATCAGATCCTTATAGCGCCACAGCTCGCCAATATCCACACGAGCCATATTGCTGGCTGAGCCATAGTGAACATGGTACTGCTTTGGGGATGACATTTGCTCCATGAATAAAAGCTCCTTATATTTTGTGCTTTAAAAAAGTACGATACACCGGCAGACCTAGCCGCAGCAACACGGCACGCAACAGCATACTGCGCTGTCCGGTGCGCTTTGCCAAATCGCGGTAGGCATCGGCACAGGTTTGACAGTCCATACGGTAACGAGCCTGCTGTTCCTGAGTAGAAAGGTCAAAGCGGTCTTTTTCAGTCAAGTTGTCAATGGCGTCATTCAAAAGTCCCTCTGCCCGTAAAGTATCGCCTTTTGCGGCAAAGTGTGCCGTCCACTCCAGCAAATACTCACTGCGGTCCAGATAACTGCGAGGATCTCCCTGAGACATGATACTGCCGGAATGTTGGGTGTACCGATATCCCTGATACCCCATACAGGTGATGTACTTGCAGCTATCAATCAAACCCGGCAGCAGAAACATATCCTCATATCGTTTTCCCTCTGCAAATCTCCTTGTTCGGAATAGTTCCGCCTTGCACAGTTTATTGCATGCCATGACATAGTACGAGCATTGATCCCCACACGAAAAGAAATGCGGCCAGAATGTTTCCGGTGTAATATCCGCATCGCAGATAGCTGTGCAAACCGATTCAGGCACTGGTTCATCGTTTTCATTCGTACATATATAGTTAAAAATCACGATATCCGCATTTTTCTGCTGCTGCCTGTCCAGAGCGCGTTGCATAATATCCAACTCCAGACGGTCATCACTGTCCACAAAGGTAATATAGTCTCCTGTACAAACATCCAATCCACTATTGCGCGCAGCGGAAAGGCCGCCGTTTTTGCGGTGTATGACCCTGATGCGGGGGTCTTTTTCTGCCCAGGCATCACACATCGCCGGGCAGCGGTCGGGGCTGCCATCGTCCACCAAAATAATTTCCAGATTCGTATAAGTCTGCCCTGTCACGCTGGCCACACAGGCATCCAGATAGCGCTCCACTTTGTAGACCGGAATTATTACACTGATTTTTGGCATGGGCATCCTTTCTCGTTTAGGGCATAATCGTAAATATCAATGCACCGCACATGGTGTTTCCACCGCTGGCGTGGTGCTTACGCCCGCATACCGGAAACTGCGCGGTGCCGCCTCAGGCCTGCTGCTGTCTGATGCGGGCCTCCTCCAGCAGAGCCCGTACTTTCGGTTTCCAGATATAATGGCGAAAAATTCTTGTCATAAAGAACCAAAACTTATTTTCCACTTCGCACCACAATCGCAATGGCAGGGATTCTTGACTGTAGTTTACCAACCTGCACAAGCGCCCGGCGCCAAAGCTGCGAAAGTGCTCCAGAAAAATCGCAGCTTCTTTCGCAAGCTGCAAATCTTTGCGATGAGCATACAACTGCTGATATTCATAAATTGTACGCACCAGGCTAGCTCCCCAAAAACCTTTTGCCACCCGCCCTTGCTCATAGACCATCAATGCATTGAGCATAAAGTTCTGGTACTGACTGCGCAGATGAAAGGTACTTCCTTCTGTCTGTCGATAATTGAACATGCAGTCCGGCAGGTAGTAAACCCCACCGTATGGCAAAAACTGCGCTGTAAGCATATTATCGTCAATCGTAACACGACTGGCATACGGATCTATCCCCTGCTGCCTGAGATTACGAAACATCATCGCGTTGGTATGGACATAAAGGAAGCTCCAATACTCTTTTGCCGTCAAGCCACATTCGCGAATCGGTTTTTCGATTGGGCGTGTTTCACCGGTGCTCTCCCAGTAATAACAGCCGTTATGACCGCAGGCAACATAGACATGTTCCTTATCCGCATCTAGGATATCCGCTTGCTTCTGCAGCTTGTTGGGATCTGTATAAAAATCATCCCCATCCAAGTAGCAGATATATTCGCCCCTTGCTTCCTCAAGCAACCGGCTGCGAATCGCGTTCAGGCGTTGAATGCGTCCACGGTTATCCACTTTCAAACCCGGCTTACGCTCCATAATGAACATCCGAATCGTATCCGGGCAGCGGCTGCACCAATTGTGCAATTTTTCCACCGTTCCATCCTCAGAGCCATCGTCCGCGCAGAGGATCTCGACCGGGAAATCCGTTTTCTGGGCAAGGACGCTTTCCATTGTCTGATCCACATACGGTGCCAAATTGTAGAATGAGATCAGTACACTGACCTTGGGCGAGTTCATAATGCTCCCCCTTTACAAATCTGCTTTTTCATTCTGCAGCTTTTCCAAGCCAAAATGCTGCCTTGCCGGCAGATCCAATGCCGTATACCAACTGTTAAAGTCACTTTCTTCCCACGGCATATAGGTTTTGAAATGATTGCGCCATGGATAAACGGGCTTTCCTGTCAACTTATTTTTGATTTTTCGCACATCTGAAATATTTTTTGCCGGATTACCCGCCACAACTGCATAAGGCTCCACCTGCTTTGTCACAATTGCGCCGGCTGCCACCAGGCAGTCCTGTCCGATTTCTAATCCAGGCATAACAATTGCTCCCGTTGCTACGATAGCAAAGGAATGCACATGCACACCAACAAAATTTTCCGACGGTGGCGTAGGGTCATTGGTCAGAACAACATAAGGGAATATCCACACAAAATCATCAATGCGGGAAAGCTGACCGATGTGGACATTGCTGTGTAACCGCACATAATTTCCTATATGGCAGTTTCCCTGAATATCTGACAGGGTTCCAACGCTGACTTCATCACCGATTTCAGCCTTTTCGCGCACTGTTACATGATGGCCCGTCTGAAATCCATTACCGATCGCGGACCCACCATACAGGACTGTCTTGCTGCGGATGATTGCCTTGTTGCCGATTGTCAGCGGGTGGCAGACCGAAACACGACTTTTGCAAAAATCCATCTGGTATTCGCCCAAAATGCACCCTGCTCCGACAAATGCATCATTCCCCAAAGTCACACCGCTGCGCAGAATCGTACCATCGTCAATATATGCATTATCACCAACAGTAACATTATCCTCAATAATGCAATTATGCCCCAATACAACATGCTCTCCGAAAACGACATTATCTCCAATGATGCAGTTCTGCCCTATTTTTTCCGGTTTTGCGCTTTGCATGGCGTTTTCTCCTTCATCTTACTTTTCAACACCCATGTGCTTCAAAAACTCATCATAATCCCGGATATAATCCTCGGCCTCGTAGTAGGAGTCTGCGGCAACACAAAGCACAGAGTTTTCCTGCTGCCAGATCATTTCCCGCCACATATTGTGCTCGACGATCAGACCCTTGGCGGGGTCGTCCAGCAGGACCTCGCTCTTTTCGTGACCATCGTCCAGGCGGATCAGGATGCTGCCGTAGGGGCACCACAGCACCTGCCGCAGTGCCTTGTGGGCATGGCCGCCGCGCTGGGTGCCCTGCGGCGCGCCGTGGATATAGTAGATGCGCTTGATGTCAAACGGCACATCGCGGCTGCCCTCAAAGACCGAGAGCGTTCCCTGTCCTTCCGCCGTGACGCTTTTCATATGGATTGTCTGGATAATCATAGTGGACGCCTTTCTCTCACTCTGACATTTTGATAACAGCCATACCGTTCACAATGGCACAATACCCCTGTGACGGATAACTGGGCATAGACTGTACCGCCGGGATCTCCTGCACCGCGTTCAATGCAGACTGATCTGCGATGACAGCTGCGCTGCTGCCCATAACATGCTGAAACCACCATTTAATAGTGCCGTCATAGGTCACAGCCGAGTTGACCTGATGCAGGTCGCCCTCCTCATAGCGGCTGAAGGCCGGATCGTGGTACGCCAATTCCGAATCCGTAAAGCTGCCCACAAAAGCCACCGGGGTAACACCCGGCTCGTACCCGTCCAGCTTGCCAACCTCGGCCATGATCTGGGTCATTTGGCAGGCGGTGTTATCATAGACCAGCTTCGTATAAACATATGCACCGTTGGCGCATATGCAGTTGCGCAAAATCAGAAAAGCACACAGCAGGCCCACCACAGCGCTGCCCGCACGGCGGGACATCGGAAACAGCTCCGACCCGCCAAAAAAGATCATCGGCAGCAGGTAGACCAAAAACAGCGCATGCTGCATCAGGATATACACATTGCCGGATGCCAGCAGATAGCTGACATTCAATCCGATCGGCAGCAGCAAAACCACTGCCACTGCCTGCATGATCGTGCGCTTATTGCACCCGCGCAGCTTCACAAGCAGACCCGCCGCTGTCATTGCCAGCAGCAGTGCCGTAGCCATCCGCATGCCGCGGTCATTCCAACCGGAATAGCCAAGCAATGTTTTCAAGAAGTCCGCATACGCAGCCGGAATGGCCGTCAGCACCGCAGCAGGGCCAAGCCGGAGCATCTGTGCAAGTCCATTTCCTGTATCCGCCAGTTGATACCCGGTAAGCGCCAGCGAGATCTTGAGTGAAACGACATATACCACCGCGCCGAGCGCGAGCGCCGCCAAGGCCCGAAGTCCCTGCTGCAGCCAGATGCGCCACGCGGTATCCTGCAAGGCGCGCTGCAAAAGCGCCAGCAGATAGAGGCCTACCGCAAACTGTATATACGACTGGTAGAGCGCCAGACTGACGCAAAGGCAGCCTGCCGCACAAATCATCCCCCAAACGCGGGGCAGCTTTTCGGTACACCAGACTGCCGTACAGGCCAGCAGCATAGCCAGCATATAAGCGTCCGTTTCATAGGTATACGTTGCCAACTGCGCCGTGACCGATGCACAGGTGCCCAGCAGGCCGGTCAGCAGCACTGCAGACCAACGGCGCAGATACAGCAGCCGGGCAATGATGTACCCGGCCAACGCCAGATAAACCGTACTGAACGCACCAATCAGCCAAGGCGCTGCAATTTTACCGCGCACCAACGGGAAATAGAAATTCTGCGCCCACCGCCCCAGCACATACATCGTCCACTGCGCATCATAGACCAGCACTGTGCTGTCGTGGTTGGGGAAAAGATTTGTAAAGGCAAACCCGTGCGCCAAAAGCATACATACGGCAGCAGCGGCAGCCACAGCGCGCAGCAGGGCCGTATCGATCCCCCGCAGCCATTGGCAGACGGTATTCTCCGTTTTCTCTAAATGCTGCATCATGGGGTTTGTGTCTCCTTTTCCGCAAATGCGCAGATGGCGCGCAGGATGGTTATGTCGCCGTTTGTGGGCGGGGTCCATGCACGCTGCGCTTTTTTGAAGGGGGCGCTCTGCGGCACGATGAGCCGCCCGACCAGCCCCCGGACCAGCCGGGATTTCCTGCGGTCGTTGAAGTAGTATTCGTAGGCCAGCCGCACCGTGAGGTCGCGGGGGAACTTCTCCCGCAGCAGCGCAAGCATGGCGCGCCATTCGCCCAGCATCCGCTCACGGGCGCGGGCATCGGTCGAAACACCTCCGCCGTACTCATACCAGACGGTCAGACGGTCATAGCGGGTGATCTGTATCCCCTGCACGGCGAACATCCGCAGCGAAAAATCCTCCGCCAAGCGGACACGCCCAGCCATGGTATCCATCGCGGTCTGCAGCAGCGCCCGCTCATACACAAGGCCCGCGCCGCTGATGCCGTCATCGTAGAGCAGCAGATTGCGGCGGACGGTCCTTGCATCGTAGTGCGCCGGGTCGTAGGGGGTGCGGTCAAAGGGGGTCTCGCCCGGGACCGGGTGCGGATCGCTGCCCGGCGCAAAGTAGGCCTGCCGGCCGAAGGCCACGCGCGGCGCATCTGCCTGCAGGCGGCCGAGCCACCAGCGCAGCGTTTCACTGTCATAGAGGAAATCTCCCGGCGAAAGGGTCAGCACCCACCGGGTGGTGACTGCACGCAGGGCGTTCTGCATGTTTTTCACAGTGCCGCCGTTCGGCATCAGCTTGACGGTCTGCACATCGGTGATGCCGTGGGCTGCGAGATATGCGCGGCTCTCGGCAAAATAATCCTGCGGTGAACCGTCATCCCCCAGCACCACAGCGAAATCGCGGGTGTCCTGCATGGCCAGCGCCGCCAGCGTGCGCCGCAGCGCCCCGGCGTCCGGGCGGTATTGCAGGATGACGATGGTGAGTTGCGGCACGGTGGGCCTCCTTTCGGTTTCACAAATGTACTAAAGGCAGCGTGGCACGGGTCATCGAGGACGCCGACCCCTACAACGGTCACCCGTAGGTTTCGGCGTCCCCGACGCCCCGTCAGGTTTGCCGCTGCTTACCCTTCCATCCGCCCCATCTTCCCGTTCCAGAAATCCACGGCGCCTCTGAACGCGCCGTAGCTGCGGCCCTTTTTGCGGCCGAGCGCCTTTGTCAGCGCGTAGCGGGCCGTGCCGGTGAGGAGCGGCAGGAGCGTTTTCAGCCTTGCATAGGCGGTGCTTCTGCCCTTGCAGGTCAAATACAGTGTGTTGCGCGTAATGTAATACACCGACAGCATACCGCCCGCGCTGCCGCCGGCCTTGTGGTGGATGACTGCATCGGGCAAAAACCACAGCGGCACGCCCGCGCGGGTCAGCCGCAGGCAGTAATCGACATCTTCGCAGTACATAAACAGCGTTTCATCGAGATAGCCGACCTGTTCAATGACCGCGCGCGGCAGCAGCACGCAGCAGAAGGTGATAAAGCTTACCTGCTTTTTCTCCGCAAAGCGCGGGCCGTCCTTTTCATGGCCGCCCAGATGCTTCACCCTGCCGGTCTTGGGGTCCAGCGCGCCGCCCGCAAACCAGATCTCGTCCGGCGGGTCCATAAACAGCATCTTCGGGCAGCTGACCGCCCCGGCCGGGGTTTCGGCCAGCAGCTTTTCCAGAAAATCCGGGCGTGCGGCTGTATCATTGTTCAGCAGCAGCGCAAAATCACAGCCATCGGCCAGTGCGCGGCGAATCCCGATGTTGTTGGCCGCCGCAAAGCCGACATTCTGCTGCTGCGGCAGAAACACCGTGTTCGGGGGCAGTTTGCCCTGCAGCTGCGCCACCGAATCATTGGGCGAGGCATCGTCGATCAGGATGATCTCAAAATCGGTAAAGGTCTGCTGCTGCAGGCTTTCCAGACAGACGAGCGTGTCCTGCCAGCCGTTGTAATTGGAGATGATGATTCCGACCTTCGGCATGGCTTACCCCTCATACTCGTTCACGGCGTCAATGACTGCCTGCACCTGCGCCTCGGTCATGCCGTAATACATCGGCAGGCTCAGCTCAGTGGCGGAGATCTCCTCTGCCAGCGGCAGTGCGCCCTGCGCAAGGCCCAGCTCCCGGTAGGCCCCCTGCAGATGGATCGGTGTCGGGTAGTGCTTGTTCGTGCCGATGCCGCGGTCTGCCAGATGCTTTTCCAGCGCATCGCGGGTCTTGCAGCGCACAGCAAAGATATGCCAGACATGCTCGCAGCCGGGCTGCACGGCGGGCAGCGCCACGGCGGGGTTGTGTATCCCGGCGAGGTAGCGCGCGGCGATGCGGCGGCGCGCGGCGTTCATGGCATCGAGGTGCGGCAGCTTGGCCGCCAGAAAAGCGGCCTGCAGCTCGTCCAGACGGGAGTTCTGTCCCTTATAAATATGGTGGTATTTGTAATCGCTGCCGTAGTTGCCCAAGGCGCGGATCTTCTCGGCCAGCGCATCATCATTCGTTGTCACGCAGCCCGCATCGCCCAGCGCCCCCAGATTCTTGCCCGGGTAGAAGCTGAACCCGGCGGCATCGCCGAGGCTGCCCGCCCGGCGGCCTTTATAAACTGCGCCGTGGGCCTGTGCCGCATCCTCGATGACCTTGAGACCATGTTTTTTTGCAATGGCGTTGATTTCATCCATCGGGGCACACTGGCCGTAGAGATGCACCGCCATGATGGCCTTTGTGCGCGGCGTGACGGCGGCCTCGATGCGGGCGGGGTCGATGTTATAGCTTGCAAGCGTGGGCTCGACCAGCACAGGGGTCGCCCCGGCGTAGCTGATGGCCAGCACCGTTGCAATAAAGGTGTTGGAGGGGGCGATGACCTCATCGCCCGGGCCGATGCCCATCGCCTTGAGGATCAGCACCAGCGCGTCCAGTCCGTTGCCGCAGCCGATGCAGTGCCTGACGCCGCAGTAGGCGGCAAATGCCTTTTCAAAGGCGGCATCCTCGCGGCCGCCGATGTACCAGCTGTTGTCCAGCACGCGGGCAAACGCCCCGCGCAGCTCGGCATCCAGCTCCCGCTCCATCGGGCGGAAAGAGACAAACGGCACCGTGACAGGGATCTCGGACATAGAGTGACACCTCATTTTAAACAGCAAATTTATCGTAGGGGCGCATTTCACATGCACCCGTGCAGCCTGCACCAGCGATGCAGGCGGATATGGCATCCGCACCGCACGGCACCCGCACCGCCGCGTTTACCCCGCAAAAGGGCGTACACGACCTACTATATCGTCTTATTATACAACAAAATGTACCCTTTCGCAACACAAAAGAGGGCACCGCCTAAAATAAGCGGTGCCCTTGCTAGCTTATTAGTTGTTTTCCTTCGGGGCGCGGGTGGCGCACTCGGGGCCGCAGCTGCACTCGTCAATGCTCACATGGTCCGCGCAGCAGCAGCGTCCCTCCAGATAGCGGCAGCCCTTGTCGTCACAGTGGATGTCGGTCTCGGGCGAGGCGGGCGGGTTGTCGGTGGCGACATTGCCGCAGCCCTCGCTGTTGCGGTAGCTGCCGCAGACAGCATCCCCGGGGCCGGTGTGGCGGACCTGAATGCTGTTCAGGCAGCAGCAGCCCGCCTTATTATGGCAGCAGTCATACTGCGCACAGTCAAGATAGTTCATAGCTAAACACCTCCGTACCGACAGTATGCGCAGGGGCGGGGGTGTTTATGCAAGGGACATTCGTTCAAAGGGGCCGCTTACCTCAGACCACCGCCCGCTCTGCCTTGAGCGCCCGCTCGTACTCCCGGAGGAAGGCAGCAAACCCGGCCGCATCAGCGGCATCGGGGGTCACGGTCGTGCTGCGTGCCCCGGCAAAGACGCGGGTCTTGAGGTAGTCGGCCAGCGTCTCACCCACGGCGCGGTGCAGGCGGTAGGCTGCAAGCAGGGCCATGCCGTAGGGGCCGCCCTCGCCCGCCGTCTCCATGCAGGTGACGGGTGCGCCCGCCGCCGCTGCCAGATACCGCTGGGCAACGCCCGGCGTCTTGAACAGCCCGCCGTGGCCCAGCAGGGTATCCACGGCCACATCCTCGTTCCTCAAAATCTCCAGCCCCATGGCCAGCGTGGCAAAGGCCGAGTAGATGTTGGCCCGCATGAAGTTGGCCAGCGTAAAATCGGCATCGGGGCGGCGCAGCAGCAGCGGCAGACCCGCGTCAAAATGGGTCACGCTCTCGCCGGAAAAGTAGTTCACCGGGGTCACGCCGCCGCAGTCGGGTGCGCCCCTGAGCGACGCATTGAACAGCTTTGTGAAAAGCGTTCCCTTATCGACCTCAACCCCGCAGAGCGCCGCGCTCTCGGCCAGCAGGCTGACCCATGCGTTCAGATCGCTCGTGCAGTTGTTGCAGTGGACCATGGCCACAGCCTCGCCGCTGGGGGTCGTGACCATGTCGATCTCGGGGTAGACGCGGGAGAGCGGCTTTTCCAGCACGACCATTGCAAAGATGCTGGTGCCGGCGCTGACATTGCCGGTGCGCGGGGCCACGCTGTTCGTAGCGACCATGCCGGTCCCGGCATCCCCCTCCGGCGGGCAGAACGGCACGCCGGGCTGCAATGTCCCCGTGGGGTCCAGCAGACGGGCGCCCTCCGCCGTCAGCGCACCGGCATCGGCACCGGCGGGCAGCACTGCGGGCAGCAGCTCGGCCAGCTCACGCCCGAAGCCGTGACCGGCGATCAGTCGGCTGCAGGTCTTGAGCATTTCGGCATCATAGCCGCCGGTGGCGCTGTCGATGGGGAACATGCCGCTGGCATCGCCCACGCCCAGCACCTTTTGCCCGGTGAGCCGCCAATGGACATAGCCCGCCAGCGTCGTAAAGAAGGCCAGCTCGCCCAGATGACCCTCCTTATTGAGAAGCGCCTGATAAAAATGCGCGATGCTCCACCGCTGGGGAATGTTGAAGCCGAGCGCCTCGGTCAGCTCTGCCGCCGCCGGGCCGGTCATCGTATTGCGCCATGTGCGGAAGGGTACCAGCAGACGGCCGGCCCCATCAAAGGCCAGATAGCCGTGCATCATTGCAGAGATCCCGATGCAGCCCACCATTGTAAGGGGCTGCCCGTATTTTGCCTGCACATCAGCGGCCAGCGCGGCGTAGGCGTGCTGCAGGCCGGTATGCACGGCCTCCAGCGGGTAGGTCCAGACGCCGTCCTTCAGCTGGTTTTCCCAAGTGAAGTCCCCCTGCGCCACCGGGGCATGGCTGCCGTCCACCAGTACCGCCTTGATGCGGGTCGAGCCGAATTCAATACCGAGTGCGCACTGTCTGAGGTCGAGCATGGTATCACTCCTTGCCAAATTCTGTCTGTTTTGTATGCGGGCATTCTGCCGCCAGTATCGTGCTTTTATTATAACAGACAGCGCAGCCGCCGACCAGTGCCTGCTGTTTTAAAAGGTGGATTTTTGTTCAAAAAAGTGCAGTCGGTCCTGCCGGGCTTCTGCGGGCGGGGTGCTGTGGCTTATCTGCACTCCTTCTTCATAGCGGAATAGCCGATCAGCACTGTCCAGACATAAGCGCAGGTTTTTGGGATCATCAGCATACCGATCATCGGGATCGCATCGGCCCACAGCACGACCGGGATATAAAAGGCGAAGCTCAGCACGATGGTCAGCCACATCCAGCGGAACGCTTCGTCGTTATGCTCTTTGGCGCTGCGGAAGAACAGCACGATAATCAGAAGGCCCATCAGGGCAAAGGGAATGTTGCGGTAGATGCCCCAGGAGAGCGGGGATTCGGCGCTGAGCCACTGGTTTTGCGGCATCATGCAGAGGATGACGCGCACAGCGGCCAGCCCGTAGACGGCGGCGGTCAGGCCCTTCCGCCCCTCGACCTTATAGCGCTGACGCCACACATAGTAGAGCAGCACATAAAAGATCGTCATCGTGACCGAGGTGATCCACTTGCCAAGGCCCAGCGGCACGGTGTAGTTTTCCAGACCCGTGGTGCAGAGCGCCAGCGCGCGGGGCACCAGATGGAAGGAGTCACCGGCGCCCAGCACAACGGCCATCAGGCCGAACAGCCGGAACTGCGGGTTACCCTTGCTCCCACGGATCATCAGGATACCGATGGTGATGACAGATACCAGATAGACGGCATCAAATACAGTTTCTACGATTGCTTGCATAGCTCAGTTTCTCCTTTTTGCTGATAATTTTTGTAAGCATTGTGAACATTGTTCAGTTTGAGGCATTTAAAATTCCCACACGCTGGTGGGAATGAAAAGCCGTTGGTCAATATAAGGTTCTGCGCACGATCTCCAGCACGGCGCTGGGGTCATAATCCTGCCGCAGCAGCGCGGACAGCAGCTGTGAAAACAGCACCTCGGCAAATTTTTCTGCCGTGAACTGCTCATCAAAGGCATCCGGCCGGATTCTGGCATCCTGCCTGAGGACTGCGCACAGCCCCATGAGCATGTGGTGCCAGGCCTGCTGCATATGGCGCTTGCCGTCAGCCTTTTCGTCCCGCATAAAGCCGAGCGAATGCAGCGTGAAAAAGCCGGGATACTGCTCACAGCCGTAGGCCATCCGCTCATACATCCAGATCACGCAGGCCTGCACATCCTGAAAGACGGCGGCATCCTCCGGACGGTGGAAGATCTCGCACCAGACGCTTTCAACAGTGGCGCTGACCAGCTCCGCCTTGGAGTCAAAATAGTTGTAAATAGAGCCTACCGACACCCCGCACGCCGCCGCAACAGAGCGGATGCTGACAGCAGACCACCCCTGCTCCTGGATCAGCGCACGGCTGGTTTTCAGTATCTCCTCTTTGGATGTGACGATCGTATTCATGGGCACCTCAATATGAACATTGTTCACTTACAGCCTTTATTATAGTCACACACCTGCCCCCTGTCAATAGGAGCGGAAAGGCTTTTTATGAACTTTTTTCACAGGGAAGGCCCGGCCGCGCAGGGTATGGCGCGCCGCCCTGCTATAAAAAAAGCCCCCTGGAAGAATGCCGCAAACCAACTTGGCTGCGTCATTTTCTATGGGGCATGGTTGGGCCGGCCGGATTTGAACCGACGGATGGAGGAGTCAAAGTCCTCTGCCTTACCGCTTGGCGACGGCCCATTATAAAAAGAAAAGACCGCGCAGGAACGGGCCTGAACGGTCTTTGGTGGGGTGCCTAGAGAGATTCGAACTCTC